>Ga0209445_1000214_pt1 | contig 33946 bp, 27 predicted proteins | sample MarorgKNORR_S2LV_4_FD_188223 | JGI IMG/M metagenome (GOLD analysis project Ga0209445, IMG submission 188223) | Marine microbial communities from the Southern Atlantic Ocean, analyzing organic carbon cycling - NADW_A/KNORR_S2/LV (SPAdes) (version 2) | ecosystem: Environmental > Aquatic > Marine >... | reverse complement strand
GGTCACTGGATTCTACTTGAGTCGATCAGCACCAAGCTTTTGGACGGCCCGGAATCTTCCGGAATCGTGGTCAATGCCTGGGATCTCACAGGCCACATTCGGGCCCATGAGGCCATGCGCGAAATGGCCGACCGGCAGCGGCGACTGACCCAAGAACATCCCGTCATCGCGGAAGTCGGCCGAGTGATTAGCTCCACACTCAATATCGAAGAGGTATTCGAGTTATTCGCGGCTGAGGTGAAACGTCTGATCAGTTTCGACATGATCGCCGCCAGCCTTGTCGATCATTCCGATCAGACCACCACCCTTAGGTACTGGTCGGGGTCGGCGGAATACCGGGAAAATTTTCAGACCACCGTGCCCCTCATCGGTAGTGTGACCGGCGAGGTGGTTGCCACCGCCAAACCAGTCCTCGTCCACGGCACGTCCCACGACGAACTCCGACAAAGATTCATTTATCTTTCGGATAGTGAGGAAGGATGCGCCCTCTCCTGGCTGGGTGTCCCCTTGGTCAACAGAGGCGAGACGATCGGGGCCTTGCTGCTATTTTCTTCCGCTCCCCAGGCGTTTTCAGAACTGGATATCGCTGTGGCTGACCGGGTGAGCTATCAGATCGCCGGAGCGATCAGCAATGCAGAACTGTTCGACGGGTTAAAAGAGGCTGAGTCCGAGTTAGCGGGCAGCGTGATCGAACGGACCCGGGTTGCGTCCCAGAATGAAGTGATTTCTGAGATCGGCCGCATAATCACCTCCACGCTGAACATTGAAGAAGTGTTCGAACTATTCGCGGCCGAGGTGAGCCGCTTGATTCAATTCGACATGATTGCCGCTAGCGTAATAGACCATGCCCGACAGACTACCACCATCAGATATTGGTCTGGGCCGGCGGATTACCGGGTAAATTTCCAGAGGGCGGTGCCTCTCAGTGGGACTCTAACCGGCGAGGTCGTTGCCACCGGTAAGCCGGTCCTAGTCAATGAGAATTCCGACAAGGTGATGCGGAAGAGGTTTGTTCATCTTTCTGATAATAACCTGGGACGTGCCCGCTCTTGGCTCGGTATCCCTATGGTTAACCGTGGCGAGATGATTGGGTCGCTGCTCCTGTTTTCCTCAGAGCAAGGCGCATTTTCCGACGAGGACATCGCGTTGGCTGACCGCGTCAGTTACCAGATTGCCGGGGCCATAAATAACGCGGAGCTGTTTGATGGCCTGAAAGATGCCGAAGCCAATCTCGCTGCGAGTAATGACCGCAACCAGATGATTCTAGAGATAGCCCACGACGCATTCGTGGGGATAGATGATGCGGGACACGTGGTCGCATGGAACTCCCAAGCGGAGACCACCTTTGGCTGGACCGCCAGTGACGCCGTAGGGCGGTTGCTTTCTGAACTTATGATCCCTGACCGGTTCGTTGCCCAACATACGGCAGGGCTGAGCCATTTTTTGGCGACGGAACAAGGCCCTGTGGTAAACCAACGCGTCGAGATGACCGTGAAACATCGTGACGGCCGTGAATTCCCGGTGGAATTGACCATATCCCCACTGAGATTGGGTAACCGGTATCTGTTCAACGCCTTCATCAGGGACATCACGGTCCGGAATGAATCGGAAGACGCTCTGCGGCGGTCGGAAGAAAAGTTCCGGGCCATCTATAACAACGCGCCGAAGGGCATGGGAACCCGCACTTTGGAGGGATTACGAAAGACCTCAACGCCGCCTTTTTAAACATGCTGGGTTACACAATCGACGAAATACAAAAACTCGAGATGGAGCCTGGGACACTCTACGATGCCAAGTACCGAGGAATCGAAAAAGAGTTGTTTGAGCGAGCCCTAGAGGGAGAAGACATCCCTCCCTACGAGAAGGAATACATCCGGAAGGACGGCTCCACGGTATTCACCGAGGTAAGAGCCAGCCTGGAACGGGACGACCACGGTGATCCCATCGGCATCGTCGCGGTGGTGACCGATATCACCGAACGGCGGTCGCTGGAACTGGAGATCGCCCAGTACACCCAGACTCTGGAGACTGCCAACGAAGAGCTGCAGCAACTGGACCGGATGAAGGACGAGTTCTCCTCAACCGTATCCCATGAACTGCGCACTTCACTCACCTCGATCAAAGGCTCGGCAGAGATCCTGCTGACCTACGATGATGAAGACCGGGAAACGCAGATGGAATTCTTGCGGATCATCAACAAGGAATGCGACCGCCTGATCCGCCTGGTCACCGATGTGCTGGACCTATCGCGCATGGAGTCCCGGCAGATGAGCTGGCTCTGGGAGGCGGCGGACCTGCCGGAGATAGTAGCCGCGGCGGTTGATGGGACTCAATCGTTGTTGATGCAGAAAGACCTGTACATCAAAGTGGAGTTGGGCCGCGACCTGCCCCGCCTTTGGAATGACCGTGACCGGTTGGTCCAAGTGGTGACCAATCTGCTGAGTAAATCCATAAAATTTACTCCGCAGGGCGGGAAGATTTGGATCAACGCCAAGAAGGTCGCCGCCAACAGATTAGACGGTCTGGGCGAGAAGTTGGAGATCTGCGTCTCTGATACCGGCATCGGAATCCCTGAATTGGAATACGAAAATATCTTCCAGAAATTCACTCAGGTCGGCGAGAAACTTTTAGACAAACCGACTGGCACCGGACTGGGCCTTCCCATCTGCAAAGAGATCGTAGAGTTCTTTGGCGGAAAGATCTGGGTGAAAAGTACGCCGGGCAAGGGCAGCTCTTTCTATTTCACGGTGCCGGTGCGGGCGGAAGAACAGAAGAGAGACGCGGAAATTACCGTCTAGCTCTCTGTACGGACCTGCGTTATTTCCCCTGAGGACCGCTGATCAGGTCCAGATATTTGTATCCCGAACCGGTGTTGAACAGCACCACCGATTCATCTGGGTCCAAGAACTTCTGGTCCAGTAGTTTTTTCAACCCCACCAGCGTCGCCGCGCCTTCCGGCGCCGGGAAGATTCCTTCAGCCGTGGCCATCTCATACATGGCGGCAATCATCTCTTGGTCGGAAACCGCCAAGGCAGTCCCGCCGGTGGCCCGTATGGCTTCCAATATCAGGTAGTCGGCGAAGGGATGGGGCACCCGCAGGCCATCGGCTTTGGTGGTGGCGTTCTCCCACATCTCTGAGGTATCAGCTCCCGCGTTGAAGGCCCTGACGATGGGCTGGCAGCCATCCGCCTGTACCGAGATGAACTTGGGTTGCTTACCCTCGATCCAACCCAATTCCAACAGTTCTTTGAAGCCCTTATACATGCCGATGATGCCGGTGCCGCCGCCAGTGGGATAGATCATGGCATCGGGCATCTTCCAGCCGAGTTGCTGGACCACTTCCAGACCCATGGATTTCTTGCCCTCGGCGCGGTACGGCTCTTTCAGGGTGGAGAGGTCAAAAAAGCCCATTTCCTTGGCCACGGCCACCGCCTCGCGCCCGGCGTCGTTGATCAGGCCTTCCACCAGGTTCAGTTCCGACCCGGCCACCAACGTCTCTTTCTTGTTGGCGTCGGGTGCGTCCTGGGGCATGAACACCTTGGTTTCCATCCCGGCCCTGGCGCCGTAGGCTGCGGCAGCCCCGGCGGCATTTCCAGCCGAGGGCATGGTGAACCCATTCACCCCTAGTTCAACTGCCTTGGAAACCGCGGCGGAGATTCCCCTTGCCTTGAAAGTGCCGGTGGGGTTCAGACCCTCATCCTTGATGTAAAGATTCCTCATCCCCAGATTTTTGGCCAGGTTCACCGACTTTATCAACGGCGTGCCGCCTTCGCCCAGGCTGACGATGCTACCGGGATCGTCCACGGGTAGCAGTTCGGAATAACGCCACATGGTGTCCGGCCTGCTGACCAGCATGTCGCGGTCGACCTCACGTCCCAGCTTGTCCAGATCATAGCGGGCAAACAATACCTTCTCGCAGCAGGGGCTGATGCCGATCAATTGTTCGTGCGGATAGCTCTTGCCGCAGATGGTGCATTCCAGATGGCTGATATAGCTGGTCATGGGGTCGCTGATCTCCTTATCCAGCCGGTCTTTTGCCCGGCGCGACCATACTATACGCCAGGTGGCGGCCTACGCGACAGGGACGGTGGTGGCTTCTCTACTTGCCACCGGGCCGGAGGTTCAGTAACATGCCCGCTACACGCCCGGCGCAATCCGTGGGAACAAGAAAGGAGAGCTATGAAACTGGTATTCTTCGACGATTTTAAACTAGGCATCGTTAAAGACGACACCGTGGTCGATGTTTCCGGAGCGGTGAGCGGCATCGAGCACACCTCACCCCAAGACCTGATCGGCAAGATCATCGAGAATTTCTCGCAACACCGCGCCGCATTGCAGCAGGCGGTGGACAGCGGCCAGGGTAAGCCCCTCAACGGAGTCAGGCTGCGCTCGCCACTGCCCAAGCCCCCCAACATCATCTGCATGGCTGTGAACTACATGGAGGACGGCACACGGGATGGGCCGGCCCCGATCAACGCGTTCCAGAAGTCTCCCAACTCTGTGATTGGTGACGGCGACACCATGGTCCTTCCCGACATTCCAGCCGCCATCTTCGAGGGCGAAGCCGAGTTTGCGTTGGTGATCGGCAAACACGCCAGCAACGTGAAACAGGAAGACGCATTTGACTACATATTCGGCTACATGAATTTCATCGATGGTTCGGCCCGTGGCTTGCAGGCCGGCGGGAACACGTTCTATCAGATGAAGTCACGGGACACCTTCGCGCCCATGGGCCCCTATCTGGTCACCGCCGACGAGATAGACGACCCGCAGAAGCTGGCGATCAATCTATGGGTCAACGAAGACCTGAAGCAGTCTTTCAACTCCGACGATATGGCCCATAAGATTCCTCGGATCATCGAGTGGGTCAGTTCCATACACGAACTGGAGCCCGGAGACGTCATCGCCACCGGCACGAACCACCGGGGCCTGAGCGCGTTCCAGAACGCCGACAAAGTCGAGCTGGAAGTGCAGGGACTGGGTGTGCTGCATTTCAACGTTCAAGATAACCTGAAGCGCACCTGGCCCAGGACCACCCGCTTGGAGATGGCCGAATCCGGCCGAGAGGGCACCGTCCCCCAGGACGGCGGGAAGTATTCCTAGGGAATTCCCGGCTGTCTTACAAAATCGTAATCTGGAGGCGGCCCAGCCAACATCAATGGCAGGGCCGCCTCCGTCATCCTGGCGAAGGCCGGAATCCAGGCGTACGACGACCGTCGCAGATTCCGGATGTATAATCAGGCATTCTTTCGAACACTCAAACCAGGTTTAGGAGTGGCATAATGGCCGAAAAACCGACGATCTCGATGGAAGAGTTCAAGTTCATGGCCGACCGGGCGGGTCTGGGCATGGACCAAGCAGAACTGGACCACCTGAAACCCATGTATGAGCTTTACATGGAATACACCGCGTTGGTGCACTCCATAGATTTCGGCCCCGAAGAAATGGTGGTGGAGTTTCACCCGGATTAACCAGCGGGCGGAGCGGCTTCCTAAAGACTGATCAATCAGAAACGGCGGTGGATAAATGGCTACAACTGACAAGAAACTACACCATCTGACGATCCACGAAGCAGGCGAACTACTTAAAAACGGTGAGCTTTCCCCGGTGGAACTCACCCAGGCATTCTTCGACCGGATCGCCGAGACCGACGACCGGCTGCATTCGTTCATAACCCTACTGTCCGATGAGGCCAGGACCGAAGCGCGCGCCGCCGAAGCGGAGATTCGTAGCGGCCGATACCGAGGTCATCTCCACGGCATACCCATCGCCTTGAAGGACCTTTACGACACGGCGGGAATACGCACCACCGCAGGCTCTCGGGTCGATTTCAACAGGGTGCCCACCGTAGACTCGACGCCCACCGCCCGACTAAAAGAAGCTGGTTCGATCTTACTGGGCAAGCTGGCGATGCATGAATTCGCTTTGGGCGGGCCAGACTGGACCACGCCCTTCGAGCCCGCCTGCAACCCCTGGAACCTGGCCCACATCACCGGAGGTTCCAGTAGCGGGTCGGCCTCGGCTGTGTCGTCGGGGCAGGCTATGGGCGCCCTCGGTTCTTGCACGGGCGGTTCCATCCGTGGCCCCGCATCCCTCTGCGGTATCGTGGGCCTGAAACCCACCTACGGCCGCGTCAGCCGCTCCGGTGTGGTTACCTTGAGCTGGTCTCAAGACCATGTGGGGCCAATGACCTGGACGGTGGAAGATAGCGCCTACATGCTCCAGGCCATCGCGGGCCACGACTCCAAGGACCCCACCAGCAGCCACGCGCCGGTACCGGACTACTCCCTGTCCCTCCGTGAGGATATCAAGGGCAAGGTCATCGGGCTGCCCAGGGACTATTTCTTCGACGCCGACCCCAGCGTCAGCGCCGAAGTGGTGGCTGTGGTCGAGAAGGCAGTCGTGGAACTTGAGAGCCTGGGCGCAAAGATTGAAACCGTGGAACTTCCAAGTCTCGAATACGTGCGGGCGGCCAACACCATCATCATGGTTAGCGAGGCCTACGCCTTCCACGAACCCAACCTCAAGACCAGGCCCCAAGACTTCGGGGAGATCGTCAGGGCTAGGTTCCGGATCGGCGGCTTGCTCAGCGCCGGCGATTATCTTCAGGCACAGAGATGCCGCCAGTGGAGCAAACGGGAGTTCGCAGAAGCGCTACGGAGGGTCGACTTCTTCGTCACGCCCACCATGACCCAACCCGCAGCGGCGTTCGAAGGTTACGACCCCAACACCACCATCATGGGCCGGAGCTTCACCGCTCCCTTCAACGTTACTGGACTGCCGGCCATCTCGGTGCCGTGCGGCTTCACGGCGGCGGGGCTGCCCGTTGGCATGCAGATCGCGGGAAGACCCTTCGACGAACCCGGTGTGATCCAAGCGGCTTACACCTACCAGCAACACGCCCGTTGGTACGAGCAGAGGCCGGCCATCTGACCGCTTGCCAGAGCCCTGGCCATCACGGATAATCGCGGTGACCTTTTCCAGAAAATTTTTGGCGAATGGAGGTCCTGATGTCCAAGATAAGCATGATCCATCACATCAATATCCAGATATCTGACCGTCAGCGGACGCGGGAATGGTACGAAAGGGTGCTTGGAGCCCAGTTTCTTGACCGAGGTCCTAAGCTGAACCAGAGACAACTTCAATTTCGGATCGGCACCGGAGAAATACACACCAGCGACACGCCCGAGGTGATAGAAGTACCGCGCGTTCACTTCGCCATAGAAGTGGAAGACTGGGACGGCATGCTCTCGCACCTAGATTCCGAGGGTGTGAGTTACTCCCGGTCGGCAGGAGGATCATTCACCCCCACGGGCGGGGAAGATCCCCATCAAGGCCGCCGTGAGGACACCAATGAACACTACTCCTACATCAATGACCCAGATGGCAATCTCATCGAACTGGTCTACCACCCCCTCGGCTTGGAAAGCTCAGAGGGCGCGGATGTAGGTCTGGTTACCGATGCCGACAACGTCCGATGGACGCAACAGGCCGGATTTGTCGAGGATGCCTACAAGGCTGAGCCAGTCAAGTCGACCTAACGCGTTCTTCGATCGGTTACTAAGGCCACTGAAAGAGGGACCATGATGTCCCGCTGGCGCCCTTTTGCGTTGCCGGCAAACCGGCCGCAGCGCCGCCCTAAAACGCACGGCGATCTAGTCGGCGGCCGAACCCCGAAGAGGCACCGATCGGGCTTCCTCGGGGAGGCCTTCTTCCCAGTCGAGGATCAAGATTCGGTCGGTCCGGTCCATGGACATGATTACCACCGCGCCTGCCAGGCTGGTGGCCACCGACAGCGCGATGGTCAAAACGTAATCGCCGAAGAACCCGAACAGCACCCCGCCGATCCACCCGCCCGTGGCCATACCCAGCATCGCCCCGGACAGTTGCCATCCGAAGGACCGGCCCAACGAGCCCTCGCCGTAGTAGCTGCGGTTGATGATCGGGAAGGCCGACCCCTCTCCCCCGTAGCCGATGCCGAAGATCACCGCGAAGAGATAGAAGTTCCAGGTGTCGTTGGTCCAGAACAGCATCAGCACCGGCAGTCCCTGCAGAACGTAGAACACCGCCATGGTGCTTCTAGCGCCAAAGTAGTCGGCCAGCACCGGGGTTAGGAACCGGGTAAGACCGCTGACCAAGGCCAGGGTGCTGAGGACCCCCGCTGCGGCTACTGATCCCACGCCGGCCAGCACCGCGATGGGAATGATGTACACGATTACTATGGCGTGGGACAGGCAGCCAAGGTAATGGATGAAAACAAGTTTCCAGAAAGCTGATGTGGACTGGATGGACGCCGCCCTGACCTTGTCCCGAAGCATGCGAATCTCGCGGGTGAACCGCTGGTTTACCACCCCTGGCCATTGCCCCCCAAACGGGTCTATGCCCATGTCCGCCGGCTTGCTCCGGAAGAAGAATACGACGATCGTCATGGCGGTTCCGCAGCCGATGCCCAGACTCCAGAAAGCAACCCGCCAGTCGTAGTGGGCCAGAAGCAGTCCGATAAGGAGGGTGGTGCCCGCGGGGCCAACGCCCTGCGCGCACTGGAGTAGCCCAACTCCGATTCCCAGTTTCTCCCGGAACCAGTAGGTGGCCGTGGTGATCAGGGCGATGTTTAGACAGGCCTGAGTGACGCCCAGGAAAAGCCCGTAAGACAGCCAGATGTGCCAAACATCGGTGGCCAATGCGGAGACGGCCGTGCCGATGAAAAAGCAGGCCACGCCCACGAAAAGCACCGGTCGCCCGCCGTAGCGGTCGGTCGCCATCCCGATGACTGGAGACAGCGCCGCGCTCATGATGGCGGAGATGCCGTAGGCCAGCGTGATGGAGCCCTGACTCCATCCGTACTCGTCTTGGAGCGGAAGAATCACCACGCCGAAGGCCTGGGTTATCGAACCGCCGCCCAGGTAAAGCAGGGCCGAAAGACCGATGATGACCCAGGCGTAATGGATTTTCAGACGGGGAAGGTGCATCTAGGAGAAGACTGAGTCCTTGTATAGTGAAACTTAGATGGCAAGCGATCGTCCCATCGGAGAATTTGTCGTTGCGTATTCGATTGTAATCGCACCAGGGCGTGGCGGGAATACCCCATGAACGACCAGGACTCGCATTACAAGAGGGGCCGAACCGGTCTATTTACGCGCTAAGCCTGAACGGCGGGTAAACATCGGTCGTCAGCAAAAATGCATACGCATTGACCCGGTTTGACCAGCGCATCACCCCGATCACAAAATCGAACAAACCCACCGGGTAGCGGCCCGTGAATAGGATGGATACCCAGGAGATCAAGACCGCGATGAACAACGCGATCCACAGGACCGCCAGGATGATGAAGTGGGGTATCGCCAAAAGCCATTTTACGATCGGGAGCCATTGGGTCAGGTCCCTCTCCACGTCGGGATAGGGAATCTCCAAGTGGACCTCTTGTTCTTCGTCTGTGGAGGGATACTGATCTCCCATCATGAACAGATAGGCTGTCACCCGATTTGTGAATCTAGTCAGGGCTAGGTTCCAGTCGAACCACCACCTTGGGTATTTTCTACGGAACACGATCATCAATAATGGACCGAGCAAAAGCGCCCCTCCGGCTGCTCCAACAAATGAAGGGACCCCGCCCGATTGACCGGAGATCACCGCAAGAACAATAGCGATCGGAATGATCATTATCACTCTCAAGAACACGGACAAGCGGTCTCGCAGCTCTTCGAGGTAATCTACCGAGAACTGTACTGGGTAAGGGCTGTCTGACTGAGCCATATCGTTCCTCCAAAGGTGAGTATCTGCGAATAATACCGGGCTGAATAACTTCAGTATAAAGACGCAAATTTCCTATTCAGATTAGAGAAACGTCACCGGTTTTGCGAAAATCATAGATCTCCGATATGCATCTGATTATTCCGGGTGACCTGGATCGCCCGGCATCAGCCTAGACGGGAAACACCCGTGGCGCTCCCCACGGGTGGCCTGAAACCATGTAGAATCACTTGGCCGGCAGCTTCGATCCACCCGCTGGCCGAGAGCAGAAACGAAACAGATGAACACCAACGGTCTGACACTTAGCATCCTGGACCAGAGTCCGGTGCACCAGGACGATGACGCCGCCCAGGCCTTCCAGCACACCATCGAGCTGGCGACCAAGGCCGACGGCTGGGTCTACCACCGATACTGGGTGGCGGAACATCATAGTTCTGACCGGGTTATGGGTTCGTCGCCCGAAGTTTTGATCTCCCACCTGCTGGCCAAGACCAGGCGCATCCGCGTCGGCTCCGGCGGCGTGATGCTGCAGCACTACAGCCCCTACAAAGTGGCCGAGAATTTCAATGTGTTGGCGTCATTGGCTCCAGGCCGGGTCGACCTTGGCATCGGGCGCGGACCGGGCGGTCTGCCCCAATCAACCATGGCATTGCAGCAGGCGGTGGCCGGCGAGCGTTCCATCGGAGACAAGATCACCGAGCTGCGTAATTTTCTCGGCGGCGAGTTGCCAGAAGGTCACCCGTTGCGGGGCCTGATGGCCAGCCCCAGGCCACCCCAGGCGGCCGACCTGTATCTTTTAGGCACATCGGGTTCCAGCGCTGAGATGGCCGCCGGGTTCGGCATACCTTATGTATTCGCCCTATTCCTGAATGGCGACCAAGATGCTATGACAAAAGCCATGGCGACCTACCACGACCAGTTTGACACTGCCGGTCCCGGTTGCAAGCGCGCCATGCTGGCCCTTCCGGTGGTGGTGGCCGAATCAGCCGACGAGGCCGCCGCATTTGCCGCCGAGATCAAGGTCGTCCGCATAAGCTTGGAGAGCGGGCGGACTTTGACCGCCGGAAACCTGGAATCTGCCGAAAGGTTCGGCAAGCAGTCGGGCGAGAAATTCGAGATCAATGTCACCGACGCCCCGGTGGTCCATGGCTCGCCGGAAATCGCTCTGAAGAAGTTGCTGCAAATCCAGGAATCACATAACGTGGAAGAGATAATCGCGGTGACGGCCATCAACGATTTCCAAAAGCGTCTCCGCTCTTATGAGTTGTTGAGCGACGCGTTGATCAAGGCCAACTTGGCAAGCAGTGCGGACCGAGAGGAGGAAGTAGTATGACCGAACAACGAAAGATGCGATTGGGCGTTTTCTTCTCCGGCAGTGGCGGCAATATGGCCTCGTGGCGCCATCCCAGCGCGATGCCCGACGGCGCGGTGAACCTGGCGTATTACCAGGGTATGACCCGAAAGGCTGAGGAAGCCAAGCTGGACTTCGCTTTCTTCGGAGACGGGCTATACATAAGCGAGAAATCGCACCCCAATTTCCTGAATCGCTTCGAGCCTCTGACCCTGCTGGCTGCGCTGGCCATGGACACCACCCACATCGGCCTGGCAGCCACCCTTTCCACAACCTACAGCGACCCTTACACCGTGGCCCGACAGTTCTCGTCCATCGATCATCTGAGCAACGGCCGCGCCGGCTGGAACATAGTCACCTCGCCACTGGAAGGTTCAGCAGCCAACTACAGCAAGCCAGAGCATCCCCAGCACGACCTGCGCTACCGCATGGCCGACGAGTTCGTGGAGATCACCAAGGGGCTGTGGGACTCCTGGGAAGATGACGCATTCATCCGGGACAAGGAATCGGGAGTGTTCATCGACCCCTCCAAGATGCACCGGCTGGACCACAAAGGTGAGTTCTACTCGGTCCAGGGGCCGCTGAACATATCCCGCTCGAAACAGGGCAGCCCGGTGTTGATCCAAGCTGGGTCGTCGGAGGCAGGGAGAGAGTTCGCCGCCAAGGTTGCTGATGCCATCTTCACCGGGCAGGCGACCAGCTCCGACGCTACCTCGTTCTACAAGGACATCAAGCAACGCGCCATGGGAGCGGGCCGTGACCCAGGCGAAGTCTTGATACTGCCAGGCTGCTCGCCCATCATTGGGGATACCCAGGTCGAGGCCGAGGCCAAATACCAGGAAATCGCCAACTTGGTAGTCATTGAAGACGCGCTGAACTACCTGGGCCGCTATTTCAACGATATGGACTTCTCGCCCTACGACCTGGACGCCCCTTTCCCCGACCTGGGCGACTTCGGCCGCAACGGCTGGGAGAGCACCACCGACCGTATCAAACAGGTGGCCAAGGAAGAGGAACTGACCCTGCGTCAGATGGCGATAAGGGCCACCACCCCCAAGAACGAATTCATCGGCACGCCGACTCAGTTGGCCGACACCATGCAGTCTTGGTTCGAAAACAGTGCCGCCGACGGCTTCATGCTGGTCCCCAGCGTGCTCCCTCAGGGCTTCAACGACTTCGTGGACCACGTGCTGCCCATCCTGAAAGAACGCGGCCTCTTCCGCACCGAGTACGAAGCCGACACTCTTCGGGGCAACCTGGGCCTACCCAAACCCGAGAATAGGTATACGAAGAGCGCGAACATTCAAAAAAACTTGTCCAAGAATTCTTATCCTTAAAGTGGGTCAACATTCCCCCCGTTAGTGGTGAGCCCGTCGAACCACCCGTATGCATGAACCAAGTTTCCTAGTTAATAGCCTTGACTGATGCCCATCCTTCGACGGAGCTCAGGACGAAGGCTAAGGCGCAACTCAGCAGCACAAACAATCCCCACTCCCATCGCAACGGGAGTGGGCCGACGCTCCGTCAAAGTCCAGGTCCAATGTTCAAACGCCGTTAACGACAAAGACCTAGGAGGCACATCAATTGCCGACCCTTTTGGGAATCCACGGCACAGTAACCAACCCGGGCCGCCTGCACCAGGCCCTGGAATCAGCCCTTGCGGCCGCCACGGCCCATGATTCCTCCATCACCACCGAATTGCTCCACCTGGGAGACCACCAGATATCCTTCGCCGACGGCCGCCCGCCAGAGGCTTACGGCGACGACACGGAGAAGGTGCTTGAGCAGGTTACTTCGGCGGACATGTACATCATCGCCACGCCCATCTTCCGGGCGTCTTTCACCGGCGCCCTGAAGAACCTTCTGGACCACATACCGGTGGAAGGGATGATGGGCAAGGCCTGCGGACTGATCGGCATGGGCGCCACCGACCACCATTACTTGACCGTAGACACTCAATTGCGGCCGGTGCTGGCCTGGTTCGGGGCATACCTGGTCCCGGGCCAGGTCTATCTGAAGTCGCAACACTTTCAGGACGGCAAGCTGGCCGAGCCCAAAGCAATCGCCGGTCTCGAGACCTTGGGCCGGTCGGTGATCGCCCTCCACAAATCCCTGGCCGGTAACGCCGAATCGGCGGGCCCGCTGCCGCTGGCTGCTGGGTAGAATCGTGGCAGCCATCGACACCACCCTTCACGTAGAGACAGCCGCCGAGTCAGGAGAAATCGTCCCCTACGGTGTACCTATCACCGCTTACCCTACCGAGTCGGGAAAAGTGATCGTCAACTCGCCAGGTTCCGGGGAGCTCAAAGACGGCCGAGAGGACCGCTGGAAGAACCTTGGGTATCATCTACAAGAGCGCGGTCTGGCCAGCCTCGTCACCTACAATGCACCGCGGCCAGATTTCCAGGTCCAGTTAGAGTGGGAGCCCTACTCCTACCAGGGAGCCAGTTGGAACAAGATCCTCATAGAAAGCCTCTGCCACACCATCGATTGGTCGCTGGAGAACGCGGTGCTGCTCTCCGGTAATGAGTCCCCGGCCATCTTTCTGACCGGTTTCTCCTCGGGCGGCTCTGCGGCCGGGGCCGTCTCCCACCGGTACCCGAGCGTCCAGCGGTTACTGCTGCTCTCCACTTACGACAGCGTGGGCGACCCTTTCTATGAGGGCGTTTCGGCCTTCACCGGCGACATCTACCTGGTCTACGGCGACGAAGACCCCATGGCAGGATGGTTGGCCCGCATACTGCAGACGGGAAAGTTCGCCGCCAAGTCCTTCCTGGTGAGAGAGGCCCCGGGATGCGGTCACCGCTTCGACGGCGAAGCCAACACCCAATTGATCACCCAGGCTTTCCACTGGGCCTTCGAAGGCGACAACAGCCAACCGATAAAGGCTGAACGCTGACGGCTGATAGCTGACAGCTTAATAAAACAAAGGAAGACAAACATGCCTAGAGAAACCATCTACCTCAGAGACCCCGAAGGACAGAAACTGGTTAAAGGGACTTGGAAGTACGCCCGTGGTTACGTGCCCGGTCAGCCCAACGAGGGACTGGTCGAGCAGATCGAGGGCAGCCCGGCGCGATTGGCCGACTACGACGATTCGAGCTGGGAGGTCTGCCACGACCTGGCCGAGCGCAATTCCCACGGGTTCAGCTTCATGTGGTACCGGATCAAGATCACCGTTCCCGAGACGGTCAACGGTCATCCGGTCAAAGGCACACGCGTCCAATTCGAGACCTGTATCGACGATTACGGCGAGATCTGGATCGACGGCGAATGTAACCGCGACCGGGGCGCCATCCAGGGCTTCAACGCCCCACAACGCGTCATTTTCAGCGACAACCCATCTCCCGGCGACCAGCACACCATCGCCCTCCTAGCCGCCAACGGCCCCTTGGCAGCCCCCGGCGGCACCGTCTTCTGCCGCTACGCCAACCTGGGGTTTGAGTGGACGGGGACTGAGAGCAGGCCAAACGGCCCGTAAGGCTGGTGACCACAGGCTCATCCAGCCCATGCGCTGGCAGAGACAAGGCCCAACGCCGGAGACCAACAAGCAGGTGCGGTTAGACCCCGGGCCTGTATTCTTTCTGTCCTGTGTTCTCCTCTCCGGTGATCAGCGGCGGCGTGGTATATATCGGCAGCGATGATGGCCACGTCTACACCCTGGAGTGAGCCCACCGGAGCTCTACCCTTATACTAGGTCTGGAGTACCACCCATCAGACCGGAGAGGATGAGATGCGGCTTGAAAACAAAATAGCTTTGATCAGCGGTGGGGCCAGGGGAATCGGCGCCGCCATCACCCGGATCTTCGCCCAGGAAGGCGCCAAGCTTGTTATAGGGGACGTCCTGGAAGAGGAAGGCCGCCGGACGGCGGAAGAGATCACTACCGGCGGAGGAGAATGCTTCTTCGTCCGCTTGGATGTCACCAGTGAGCCAGACTGGGAACGGGCGGCGGGTGAAGTCATGACCCGGTTCGGGAAGCTGGATATCCTGGTGAATAACGCAGGCGTCTCCGCCCGGGGCAACGTCGAGGAGACCAGCGAAGCCGATTGGACCCGGACCATGGACATCAACGTCAAAGGCGCGTTTTTGGGCAGTAAGCAAGCTATTCCGATGATGCGCGCCGTCGGCGGCGGTTCAATCATCAACATATCTTCAGGCGCCGGAATCGCCCCCCAGCCCGGCACCTCGGGCGCCTACGCCGCCAGCAAGGGAGCGGTGCGGATATTCAGCAAGTCCACGGCCATCCAATACGCCAAGGAAAACATCCGTTGTAACTCGGTCCATCCCGGACCCATCGAGACCGACATGCTTACGGCGACCAGGCCCGACGCCAACAATCTCCAGGTGATGATGGGACGCGTGCCGCTTGGCCGGTTCGGACGCCCGGAAGAGATCGCCTACGGAGTGCTGTACCTGGCCTCCGACGAGTCGTCGTTCGTCACCGGCTCAGAGTTGGTCATCGACGGCGGCCGCACGGCCCAGTAACGGGCCGAAAATTCATATGTTTGGCTATCGAAAGCGTGGTTGACCTTTGGTCAAATGGGAACCTATAATCCGTCCAATCAGTATCCACCTGGCTGATACTTTGTATGGGCAATCCAGATATTTCGATACCCGATTCTGTCTCGAAAGGTGATGCGCATGGCCACTAGAGCACCGTTTCTATCCACCCGCTACGGCGGTTACTACCATCGGGAGATACCCCAAGAAGATGCCGAGCTAACCCGCATCGGTCCTGGCACACCCTGCGGGGAGTATCTACGCCGATTTTGGCAGCCGGTGACCTTCTCCGACGATCTCAAAGACCTGCCGGTGGCCATGAAGATCCTCGGCGAGGAGTTGGTCGCGTTCCGCGACTTCAGCGGCCGGATAGGTCTGGTTGAGGCCCATTGTCCCCACCGTGGCACGTCCCTGGAGTTTGGCCTGGTGTCCGAACGGGGCATCCGGTGCTGCTACCACGGCTGGCTGTTCGATGTGGACGGCGCCATCTTGGAGACGCCCGGCGAGCCCGAAGACAGCACCCTCAAGGACCGGCTCTGCCACGGCGCCTATCCCACCCATGAATACAACGGCACCATATTCGCCTATATGGGACCGCCGGACCAGATGCCTCCCTTCCCATTGATGGACACCTATGAGCGCGAAGGGTACCGGCTGATGCCCGGCAAGAAGTACAACTACCCTTGCAACTGGCTGCAGATATTGGAGAACGCCATGGACCCGGTCCATACGTCGTTCCTCCATACCATCGTCTCGGGTTCCCAGTTCACCGATGAATTCGGCGTGATACCGGAACTTGACTTCATCGAGACACCGGCGGGCATGATCTACATCGCAACCCGCCGGATGGGCGACAATATCTGGGTGCGCATGGTGGAGAACATCATGCCCAACCTGCAGCAGGTGGCGCCCATCTGGGAAGACGGCAAGAGTCCTCACGACTTCGATGGGCCGATGATGAGCCGCTGGATCGTACCCCAAGACGACACCAACACCATGCTCTTGGAGTTCCGGCACATCGCCGTTGATGAAGAAGGCACGCCGGCCTGGTGGATCGACCGTGAGCAGATGCTGCCCGCCCAGCTACCGATCACCGAGAACCTGGAAGACCAGCAGCGTCAGCCGTCAGACTACGAAGCCCAGGTCAGCCAACGGCCCATCGCCATCCACGGCATGGAACACCTGGGGGCCACCGACCGGGGGATAACGATGTTTCGCAAGCTGGTCAAAGACGGTATCAAGGCGGTTCAGGAAGGGCGGGACCCGGACGTTTTGTCCCGCGACGACAAACCGGTCTCGACCTATTGCAACGACACCGTTGTCTACTCGCCGCCCGTGGGCAATGTCGAAGAAGACATCAAGGCGATGCGGGAGGTCGGCCGCAAGCTGGCCGAGGACTACATCGCGAACCCACCGCTCTCAAAATAGAGCCGGCCAACTCCCTAGCGCACACGAATCAGCCCAGGAACTGTTCCTGGGCTGATTTTTCATGCCCCCAGGGTTTGCCTGGCCTGAATTCTGGAAGTACAATCCCCCGGACTGCGGTCTGTGTCAAACTTCGATCGCCAAAAGGACGGGCATGACTAGCCAAACTTCGACCATGGTCTCATTGCGCGGCGTGGACGTCCCCATGGTGCGCTGCGGATCAGGGCCGCCGGTCCTGGTGCTCCACGGCGGCGATGGGCCCGTTGACCATCTGCCGTTTGTGAAGAGTATCTCCAGTAGCTTCGAGTTGCTACATCCCACCCATCCTGGGTTCGGCGGCACGCCCATCCCCGAGCATTTCGATGGATTAGAGGACCTGACCTTTCTCTATCTGGACCTGATCGACTCCCTGGACTTACAAGACGCCATCCTGGTCGGGTTTTCCATGGGCGGTTGGCTGGCGGCCGAGATCGCAGTGATGAACACCGGCCGTTTCTCCAAGCTGGTGCTGGTGGACTCGGTGGGCATAAAGCCCGGCGGCCCATTAGACCGGGACATATCCGACGTGTTCGCTCTCTCTGCCCAAGACCTTCAGAAAGCCACTTGGCACGATCAGTCGCTAGTCCCGAATTTCCCGGAAATGTCTGACGAAGAACTCCAAACGATCGCTTCCAACAAGATTGCCCACGGGCTTTATACTTGGGAGCCGTACATGCACAACCCCAAACTCCGGTACCGCTTGCACCGTATCGATATACCTACTCTGCTGGTTTGGGGTGAGAACGACGGCATAGTCACGCCGGACTACGGAGCCGCGCTGCGGGACCTGATCTCTGGCGCGCGATTGTCAGTGATCCCCGATGCGGGTCATCACCCGCACATCGAACAGCCCGCCGAATTTACGGCCCGTTTCCTTGAATTCGCATCCGGTTAGGTGGGCGCGATCAGCCTACGGTTACTCCTACTCGCTAATTAGAAGGTGCCTGATTTGAGAGCTTGGTTTTTCACCGAAGACGCCTACCCCTATCTGCCCGATGCCGACTCCTACGAGTCAATCCGGGTGAACCTGCCCAACAAGCACTTCGACCCTGCTACTGGGGCCGATCTCTACAACATGTATCTGGACATGTGGTGCGCGGCCGATGAGATGGGCCTAAACATCATGAACAACGAGCACCACCAAACAGCCACCTGCATGGTGCCGGCAGCGCCGATCATGCTGGGGATCTTGGCTCGGGAGACCAAGAACGCCCGCCTTCTCATATTAGGCAACCCCGTCGCAAACAGAAGCCAGCCCGTCCGGGTGGCCGAGGAGATGGCGCTGATCGATGTGCTCTCCAAGGGCCGGTTGGAATGCGGGTTCGTTCGAGGCGTCCCCTATGAGATCGCCCCGGCCAACGTCTATCCCTACCGGGGCACGGAAAAACTTTGGGAGGCCCACGACCTGATCACCAAGGCCTGGACAACCCACGACGGCCCATTCAATTTCGAAGGCCGCTGGTTCCACGCCCGGCAGGTCAACATCTGGCCCCGGCCCTACCAGCAGCCCCACCCTCCCGTGTGGGTAACAATGGGCAGCGCCGGGTCGGCGGCCCAGGTCGCCCAGCGCGGACACGTGGGCGGGGTGTTCCTAGCCGGGTATCCCAAGATACGGAGCATTTTCGACGGCTACCGGAAGGGTTATCTGGACGCCCACGGAAGTGACACGCCGATCGATCGCCTGGCTTATTGCGCCCTGATCCATGTGGGCAAGACCGAGAAAGAGGGACTGGAAGGCGCGGAGAAGCTGCTCTGGTACATGAGCTCTAACAAGGTCCCACCCCAGTTCGCCAATCCGCCGGGCTATCATGCTCCGGCCATGGCGGCAGCCATGATGCGCGGCAATAATTCCGGCACGGGTCTCCCCACGTCTACCAACCTTGCCGAGCAGATGGCCCGGGGCAATGTCTTTGCCGGAACGCCGGACCAAGTCTACGACCAGATCAAAAACTTCTACGATTACTGTGGCGGCTTCGGCAACCTGATGATGATGAGCCAGGCCGGTTTCATGACCTTCGACGAGACCCTGGCGTCAATGAGGCTCTTCAGCGAGGAAGTCTATCCCCGCCTGAAAGAGTTGACCGCTGGTTACGACGCGGGCGAGATGCAAGAGATCAGGGTGGCCCTTCCTGACGTGGAGAACATTGACATCAGCAATCTGGCCTCTGAATTTGTGCGCTAGGCTGAGTTTGGTATATGGCCACCCTTCCTGAATCCAGGATCGCCGACAGGATAAAGAACTCCGGACGGTGGATCAACGACCATCGCAGCGGTGCCTTTGCCGGTCTAACGTTTGCTGTCTCGGTCTCGCTGGCCCTTTTCTTCGGGCTCTCCAATCTAAGTGAGCCAGACCCAAGATTGACCTACGAGATCGTCCGGGAGACTGACGTGCTGGATGTCCGGACCCCGGTGGAAGATCTCAAGATTACCTTCCAGAACGAAGATATCCAAGGCGAGAAACTCAATCTACGCATCTACGCTATGCGCGTGATCAATAACGGGGAAGTCGATATCCTGCAGACCCAGTTCGACCAGGACCAGGCCTGGGGCCTCCAAGTGATCGGCGGCCGGGTGATCGAAGCAAGACCCATCGAGGCAAGCTCCAGCTATCTGAACGACAAAACCAACCCACGGGTCCTAGGAGAAAATATCGTCCAGTTCGACCAGGCAATCGTCGAGAAGGGGCAGTTCTTCGCCTTCAATATGCTGGTGGTTCACGCGAAGGATGTAACCCCCGAGATATTTGCTCTGGGCAAGATCGCTGGCATCGATGAGATCGTCGTGACGCGGGTGCCGGTGGCGGTCGAAGGACCTGGGTTCATTTCGGACCTCTTTGGCGGTAACTGGGCGGTGCAGTTGGTGCGGGCCATCTTGTTCCTGATGGGCGCCGCCGTGATATTGGGTCTGTTTGCCGCCACAGTTGTGACTTATTCATTCCTCACGACGAGGATTCGCCGCCGCCGCATCGGAATCTCGGTGGTGATGAAGACCCTAACCAGCCAGAAACAGCGGGACCTGCTCTCGGAAGTCTACTTGAACCACGGGATGGCCGGCGTCAGCGACCTTAGGGAGAAATTGGGCAGCTCCGAGCGGCTGGAGTTGGAGGCCGCCACCCTTGGAACCGTTGTGCTGGCCGGGGAGTCCGAATTCCGCATACCGCCCGCCTACTACTCGGCGGCGTCCTTAGAGGAGGCCGAAGCCCTCACCCGTGATGATGAAGACACCCTAACCGCTGACGCAGAGTTCCAAGAACGGTTGGACCTTTTCCTACAAGAACTGAGCACCAGCCGCCGCATCTTCTAATAACCGGCGAATCCGGCACAGAGAATACCGTTCAGGCAATTTTTGAAATCCAGGAGAGACGATGAAATACGACGTAATTGTCGTCGGAGCGGGGTCCGCAGGTGGCACCATGGCAACCCGACTGTCCGAGGACCCTGGCCGGTCGGTGTTGTTGTTGGAGGCCGGTCCCGATTACCCCGACTTCGACACACTTCCAGATGACGTCAAATATGGCTACAGCCCCACCGCCTCTGAGATGGGAGCGCCCCACAATTGGTCCTTCGTCGGGACCGCGACCCCGGCTCAGCCGAACGAGATCGCGGTGCCCCGAGGAAAAGTGATGGGAGGCACCTCCGCCATAAACGGTCAAGTTTTCCTCCGGGGTGTACCGGAAGACTATGACCGGTGGGCGTCTTGGGGCAACGAAGAATGGAGCTACATCAATCTCCTCCCCTACTTCCGGAAATTAGAGACCGATACAGACGTCCAAGATGACTTTCATGGTTCGGACGGTCCGGTCCCGGTTGTGCGCCACAAACCCGAAAACTGGCTGCCCCTGCAGCATGCTTTTAAGGCGTCCTGCCTGGACCAGGGATACGCCGAGATCTACGATCACAACAACCCGGACGCCACAGGGTTTGGCCCGTTCCCCATGAATAATCCTAATGGGGTGCGGATGAGCACGGCCCTCTCCTACATAAACCCCAACCGCCACCGCCTCAACTTGACCATCCGCCCCAACGTTCTCGTGCGCAGGATTCTCGTTGAAGATGGGCGGGCCACGGGACTGGAAGTGGAGAGCGGCGGCGAGATATTCCAGATGGAAGCCGGGCAGATCATTCTCTCCGCCGGGGCCATCGCATCCCCTCAGATCCTCATGTTGTCCGGAATCGGGCCGGCGAAGCATCTTCAGGAGAAAGGCATCACAATCGTGGCAGACCTTCCGGGCGTTGGAAAAAACCTGCGCGACCATCCGCTGGTGGCGGTGCGGGTTAAGACCAAAGACGATTTCCCGCTGGACCCGGACGCGCCCCGTCTGCAAACGGTTCTGCGGTACACGGCTGGCGGCTCTGAAAACCGAAATGACATGCAGATTTTCCCTTCGTCATTCTCGACCCCGCTGGGCGGCGACCCGCTGGCCGAGGAGGGCATCCGCTTCACCTGTATGCTCGAGTTGGCAGAAAGCGCCGGTGAACTGCAGCTCAATTCCGCTGACCCTAAGGAGCAGCCTTTCATCGATTGCCGCTATCTAGAAGCGCCCAGAGACCGCGAGAGATTGAGGGAGGGCGTGCGGATCATAATTGACATGATGGAACACGAGTCGTTTAAAGATATAGTGGAAGAGTTGATCTCACCGGTTGAATCAGACCTGGCGTCGGATGAGACCCTTGACCAGTGGATGTTGGAAAACGTTTGGATCGGCCAGCACCTTTCCGGCACTTGCAAGATGGGACCGGATTCCGACCCGATGGCAGTGGTCGATCAGTACGGCCGGGTGCACGGCATCCAGGGCCTCCGGGTGGCGGACGCTTCGATCATGCCCGACGTCATCCGCGCCAATACCAACGCGACGACGATCATGATTGGGGAACGTGTAGCCGCCTGGGTCGCCAATAAGTAGACTACATCAAGGCCGGGACCAGCGCGACGAGTAGTAAATTATTTCTAACACGATTCAGGACCAGGTGATGCAAAATGAGTAATGAAACCCAGCCCAACGGCCCCGGAGCCCTGACCTACGAGGCTGTCAGCGGCTATCGGGAAAGCTTTGATGCCGACCCTTCCAAGCGGCTGGTGCAGAACGTTGTGACCCAGCACGACGTGAACGATGTGGCCCTCAGCCGGTTCATCGTCACTGAATCGCCGCATTCCTTCTCCATCGTGCTGGACGATTGGGGCGTGACAAACCAGGCCCGGTCCGGCCGCTGCTGGATGTTCGCCGGTCTGAACCTGTGCCGGGTCGACACCAGAAACGTCCTCAACGTGAAGGAGTTCGAATTCAGCCAGAACTATCTGATGTTCTGGGACAAGCTGGAGCGGGCCAATTTCATCTTGGAAGCGATCATCGAGACCGCCGGCCGGCCTGCCGATGACCGTACCGTTGCTTTCTTGCTACGGAACCCCATATCAGACGGCGGCCAATGGGATATGTTTACGGCTTTGGTGGCCAAACACGGCGTCGTCCCCAAGACTTCTATGCCCGAGACCGAGAGTTCGGCCAATTCATCGCGCATGAATTCCAGCCTCAACTATCAGACGCGGCAGGGCGCCAAACGCATCAGAGACGCTTACGCCGGCGAATCGGGTCTGGACGAACTGCGCGCCATCAAAGACAGAACGCTGAAAGTCATCTACGACGTTTTGTGCATCCACCTCGGCACTCCGCCCACGGAAGTCGATTGGCAGTGGAAGGACAAAGACGGCGAGTTCACCCGGTCGGGAAAGCTCACGCCGCTGCAGTTCGCTGGTGAATACCTGCAGACCGACATCCATGACTACGTCAGTCTAGTCCATGACCCGAGGGAGACCAGCCCGGAAGGCGCAACATTTACGGTGGAATACCTGGGTAACGTGGTGGACGCCCCGGCAATCAGGTATCTAAACGTCGATATCCAGCTCATGAAGGACATCACCCTGAAGATGCTGGAGGACGGTAAACCCGTCTGGATGGGATGTGACACCGGTAAGCAGATGCACCGTGACCTAGGCCTGTGGGACGCCGATCTTTTCGACTATGCCAGCGTCTACGGGGCCGATTTCTCCATGGATAAAGCGACTCGGCTGGAGTACCACCAGACGGCCATGACCCACGCCATGATGTTCACCGGGGTCGACGTGGTGGACGGCGTGCCTCGCCGCTGGCGGGTTGAGAATAGTTGGGACGACAAGGTCGGCAACAAAGGCTTCTTCCTGATGAATGACTCCTGGTTCGCGGAGTACATGTTTGAGATCGCCGTTCCCAAGGAATACCTGCCCCCCGAATTGCAGAAAGCGCTGGACCTTGAGCCCATCGTCCTGCCCGCCTGGGACCCCATGGGGTCTTTGGCTGGCGGGTAGTTAAAGGCTCCTGGGATAGATCGATTCGATATAGTTCGTTTGGTTAGAAACGCCCAGCATACGAATGGCAAATATTTGCCGAGGAGCGGGGGTGACGTGACTAAGCGATACCAGGGAAAAGATTATTTCTTCGAAGTGGGTCAACCAATCTATTGGGACAATAGCGACATGATTAAGTCATGTTTTCATTCGATGCATAGTGCTATGTGGGACATCATCAATTCGCCTCAGGTGCGTGGTATATCATACGTTCCGATCTTATAACCCAAGCTAAAGGCGCACTCCCCGCCCACCTTATACTTGTTGGAGACGCCGACTGCAGAATAAGCAGTAATCTCTAAGGGAAAAACAAATGGTCTTCCAGTCTGAAATCATTGGCCAGTCGATCAGCCGCATCGACGGTCCAGACAAAGTAACCGGCGAGACGGTTTACACAGCCGACGTTGCCCTGCCCGGTATGCTGACCGGCAAGATACTGCGCAGTCCCCACCCCCACGCCCGCATCCGGGGCTTCGACACCACAGCAGCCTGGGCCGTTCCCGGAGTCAAGGCGATCGTCACCGGAGAAGACGCTCGTGGCTTTCTCCAGGGGAAAGTCCTGCGCGATCTGCCCGTACTCTGCTGGGACAAGGTCCGCTACATCGGCGACCGCGTGGCCGCGGTGGCCGCGGAGACACCGGAAGCCGCAGACGAAGCGCTTCTTCTTATAGATGTCGATTACGAGATCCTCCCGGCGGTTTTTGACCCCATGGAGGCCATGGAACCCGGCGCCCCGTTGCTCCACGATGATATGTCTGCCTACGAGGGCGCACCAAAGGACTTTCTGGCGCCGGACATCCACAACGGCCAGACGCGGCTTTTTTGGACCAAGGGCGACCTCGAAAAGGGTTTCGCGGAAGCAGACGTTGTTCTTGAGCACTCGTTCGCCATCCCCAGCCGGCACCAGGGCTACCTCGAGCCCTTCGCCAGCATTATCGACATCGACGATGATGGGCGAATCCAGGCCTGGTGCGCCAGCAAGGCGCCGTTTCGAGCCCGCCGGCAAATGGCGCAGGCCCTTGGACTGGACGAAGAGCTGATCCGGGTCAATGTGACGTCCATCGGCGGCGATTTCGGCGGCAAGGGCGACACGCGCGACCTGCCCATCGCCTATCTTCTGGCCAAGATGGCCGACCGGCCGGTGAAGATCGTGATGAGCTCCGTGGAAGAACTCACCGCCAGCAACCCGACCCACCCGACATTCGTCACCGTAAAATCGGGCGTGACTCGCGCCGGCCGATTGACCGCCCGTGAGGTTCGCACGGTGCACGCCAGCGGGGCCTACGGGGCTTTGAAGCCCAGAGCCTATCTCTCGACCCATCACTACGTTGGCGGGGGGTACCGGATACCCAACACCTTATTCGAGTTTCTGCAGGTCTACACCAACACCGTGCCCGGCGGGTACTTCCGCGCGCCGGGCGCCCACCAATACACCTTTGCCTTGGAGTGCCACACCGACCTATTGGCCCGTGAATTGGGTATGGATCCAGCTGAGTTCAGAAGGGTAAACCTGATGAATCCCGGCGACGAAGACGGACTTGGCCGGCCCATAGATACTCTCAATATCCGAGAGGTTATGGACGCTGCCCTGGCAGCCGCCGGATGGGACAACCCCGAGTACAGGCCGGACCATGGCCGGGGTGTCGCGCTGTTCGGCCGCCAGATCGGCGGCGGTGTCGCCGGTGCGGTGCTGACGGCCGAGGCGGACGGTTCGTTCTCGGTCATAAGTCCAACGGTGGACATAGGCACAGGCACCCATACCATCGAGAAACAGATGGTAGCCACCGAGATGGGTGTTTCGGTCGATCAGGTCCGGGTGCGTGTTGGCGATACGGATAGCGTGCCCTACGACGAGGGACCGCGAGCGAGCCGCGTGACCTACACCGAGGGCGGGGCGATCATGAAAGCCTGCGACCAGATGAAACAGGCCATCTCCGACGGCGCGGCGCGGCCCCTCACCGTTACTGTCGAGCACGACGCCGAAGAGCGGGACGACATAACCTACTTCAGCGCCCAGGTAGCTGAGGTCCACGTCGACCGCGAGACCGGACAGGTCCAGGTGCTGCGGCTGATCACGTCCCATGATGTGGGCACCATCATTCACCCCTTGGCCCACCAGGGACAGATCGACGGTGGGGTCATCACCGGGTTCGGCCTGGGTGTCACCGAGGAATTCGTCACCGACGGCGGCCAGGTGGTGAACGGCAACATGGGAGACTACAAACTGCCAACGATGGCTGACATTCCTGCGCTGGAGACAGTGCTCATCCAGACCGGAGGAGGAGCGGGCCCCTACGAGGCGAAGGCCATTGGCGAGCTGGCCAACAACGCCACCGCGGCCGCCATCGCCAACGCCGTGGCCGACGCCGTGGGCTGCCGTGTCTTCGAACTCCCCATCACCGCTGACCGGGTTTATAAGGCGCTACGGGACAGCTAGGTAGAAAGGTAATCTCCCCCGGCCCGCAGAAAGGGATCCTGATCAAGAGACGGAAGGTGAAAACTCAGACCCTGGCCAGCTGCAAACGCTACAACCACCTGCTTAGGGAGTCCTACAACACTGCCACATCTCCTTGATCTTCCCTTAACAAAAGTGTCCCACTTTTGCTGGCTGCCAACACATTCGGGCGCTCTGCTTGCAGTGTCTGTGATATTTGTGCAACCGCACTATTGTAAAGGCAAATACGTTCAGCCATAATACACTCACTGAACCCGTTGCATGTGCGGAGCAGACCCGTCCAGTCCTGCGGGAATGATCGGATCGATCAATGATTCGACCAATCAAGGGAGTGATTGATGACGAGGACACAACAACAATCCCAGACCGCCGAAGAGATTGAACAATACGACGTGATTATCATCGGCGCCGGCGTCACTGGACTCTACGCATTGTGGCGTCTCAGGCAGCTTGGATTCTCAGCGCATTCGTTCGAAGAAGGCAGTGGCGTTGGCGGCACCTGGTTCTGGAACCGCTATCCGGGATGCCGGTTCGACTCTGAGAGCTATACCTATGGCTATTCGTTCTCCGAGGAACTGCTGCAGGAGTGGGACTGGAAAGAACATTATTCCGGTCAGCCCGAAAATGAGCGCTACCTTAATTACGTAGCCGACAAGTTCGATCTCCGCCGGGACATCCGGCTGAACTCTCGTGTCATGTCAGCGGTATTCGACGAGAACGAAAACTGCTGGGAAGTCGTCATGGAGGACGGCAACCGGGCCCGGGGTCAGTTCTTGGTCACTTCGGTTGGCATCCTTTCCGCCGGCTACGTGCCGGAATTCGAGGGGAAAGATAGCTTCAAGGGCGTGTCCTGCCACACTGGTCGATGGCCGCAGGAAGGCGTCGACCTCGCCGGAAAGCGGGTTGGGGTCATCGGCACCGGCGCATCCGGCGTGCAACTCATTACGGAGATCGCCAAAGAGGTCTCGCACCTGACCGTATTCCAGCGCACGGCCAATTTCTGCGCTCCGCTCCGTAATAGCCCCATCGACGATGAGACCCAGCGTGAGATCAAGGAGAGCTTCCCGGAGATCTTCAAGAAATGTCTGGAGACACCTGGGTCGTTCGTCCACGAATTCGACCCCCGGTCAGCAATGTCGGTCACACCGGAAGAACGGCTGGAGCAGTACGAAAGACTGTGGCAGAAATCCGGCTTCGCGAAATGGCTGTCCAACTTCTACGACGTCATGATGCCTGGGGAGGCCAACGAGGACTACGCGGAATTCTTCCGCAACAAAATTCGCGAGCGGGTCAATGACCCGGTGGTGGCGGAGATGCTGGTGCCCAAGACCCACATGTTTGGCTCCAAGCGCCTGCCCTGCGAGAGCGGATATTACGAGGTGTTCAACCAAGACAATGTCCTGCTGGTCGACGTTCGAGAGGCGCCGATCGAGCGCATAACCCCTGCCGGTATCAAGACGAAAGATGCCGAATACGATCTGGACGTTATCGTCTTTGCCACTGGATTTGACGCCGTGACCGGGTCATTGAACCGGGTCTATATCCGAGGTGAAGGCGGGCAGACTTTGAAGGACAAATTCGCCAACGGCCCGCGCACCTACATGGGTGTTCAGAGCGCCGGATTCCCGAATCTCTTCACCATCAATCAGGCATCGGTGGGTAACTTTGTCCGGGCGGCCGAGCCGCTAGTTGACTGGGTGACCGAAGCCATGGCCTATGTTCGTGACAATGAATACTCGCTGATCTCAGCTTCGCCCCAGGCCGAAGAGGAATGGACCCAGCACGTCGCAGATGCCGGCGCCAAGATCCTCCGCTCCCAGGCTGACTCCTGGTTCGTAGGAGCCAATATTCCCGGCAAGGCACGGGGATTGCTCACCGCGCCGGACACCGCCCCGGTGATGCGGGCCAAGCGCGATGAGGTGGCGGCCAACGGCTACGAAGGTTTCCTGCTTCAATAGAAGGCACTCACAACGCGACTCAGATTCTCCATCTGTAATCCATTAAATGGCCGTCGACAGCTACGACATCATCACCATCGGAGGGGGCTTGGGCGGTGCGGCGCTGGCCAAGGTCATGGCAGACTACGGGGCGCGGGTGTTGGTGCTGGAATCGGAGAGCCGGTTCAGAGACCGTGTTCGGGGCGAGGCCATGGTTAGTTGGGGTGTCTGCGAGGCCATGGAACTCGGTATCTATGAGAATCTCAAGGACGCCGGTGGATGGGACATCGAATACCTTGAGGCGGCCTTCGGAAATAACGCACCCGTCCGGCGTCATCTCAGAACTACGACCGAGCCGAGCGCGCCAAGGTTCAACTTCTTTCACCCGGACGTTCAAGAGGTCCTGTTTCAAGGCGCTTCGGATGCCGGCGCAACCGTCAAACGAGGCGCCAGGGTCAGCGGTTTAGGAACGCAGGGTTCCCGTTCCGTGCTCGCGACCGTTGACGGGTCAGAACAAGAATTCACCGCCCGTTTGGTTGTGGGAGCGGACGGACGATACTCGAGGACCCGGGGTTGGGGCGGATTCCAGACCAGCGAAAACCCCGATCAAACCTTCTGCGCGGGCCTGCTGCTCGATGAGATGGCGGCGCCGGACGACACTACCCACAACTTCCGGGTCTTCCACAAGAGCTTGAACGCACTGCTGTTCCCGCAGCGCAGCGGGAAAGTCCGGGCCTACCTCTGTTACCCGACCACCTGGGGTGAGCAGTTGAGCGCCGCCAAAGACATACAGCGTTTCATTGATTGGTCTGTAGAGGCGGGGACCCCCGCTGAGTTTTTCGCAGACGCAGTCCCGGCGGGCCCTCTGGCCTCTTTCAATTCAGCGTCAACCTGGGCAGAACACCCGTACCGCGGTGGCGTGGCGCTGGTCGGAGATGCCGCCGGAGCCACCGACCCCATGTGGGGGCAGGGCCTATCGCTCACCCTGCGGGACGTAAGGGTGTTGCGCGACCAGTTGATCAGCCACGATGACTGGGATGAGGCTGGTCACGCTTATGCACAGGAGCATGACCGGTATTTCACCGTCTGTAACACCGTTCAATCCTGGAATGAAAAAGTGCTGGTTGAGACTGGACCGGAGGCCGACGCCCGCCGCGCCCATGTGTTGCCGCTATGGGCGGAAGACCCCACTCGGCGCTTGGACACCTTCGCCAGCGGACCAGACCATCCCATCGACGAACCTATCCGGCGGCGGTTCTTCGGGGAAGATTGACCGGCTTCGCCATATTTTGCTCCGGCGCCAGGTACGCACATTCATCCCGGCGGGGCAATATGGTATCTAAAGAATTACAATAGGTGATCTGAGAAGAACGACGATAACAAGATACCGGTGATTACATGGCCAATATCGCAGAGATGACCCCGTTCCAGGCGGTGACCCGCTACTTTGACCAGGCTTGCGACCAACTCGGCGTGCGGGATGAGGTGAGAAACCTGATATGCACCCCGGATCGGGAGATGCGGGTGGAGATTCCGGTCCGTATGGATAACGGTGATCTGGAGGTCTTCATCGGATACCGGATTCAGCACAACGGGTCCAGAGGCCCATACAAGGGCGGCGTCCGTTACCACCCCGAAGCGGATGAAGAAGAAATCCGGGCGCTGGCCGCTTTGATGACTTGGAAGACGGCTCTGGTGGGCATACCATTCGGCGGAGCAAAAGGCGGGGTTCAATGCGACCCCCGGAAGATGAGCGCCCGCGAGCTTCAAGCCCTGACACGGCGCTTCACCCGCTCCATCAGCCAGATAATCGGCGTGAACCGGGATATCCCGGCGCCAGACGTCGGGACCAACTCCCAGACTATGGCCTGGATGATGTCCGCCTACGCCGAAGAGAATGGCTACACTCCCGGCGTCGTCACCGGCAAACCCCTAGAGTTGGGCGGCTCGGCGGGCCGTGAGCAGGCCACCGGGCGCGGCGTGTCTCTGATGATCAAGGAAGTGGCCAAAGACCTGAATATCGAAATGGACCATTCCAAGATCGTGGTCCAGGGTTACGGCAACGTGGGCTCTTGGGCGGCCCATTTCCTGGACCAAGGTGGCTGTAACGTGGTTGCCGTCAGCGACGTCAACGGCGGGGTACACAACTCCCAGGGACTGGACTTGGCGCAACTAAAAACTCACATGGACAGCACCGGCACTGTTATCGGGTTCAAGGGCGCTGAAGATATCACCAACGACGAGCTGCTGGAGATGGAGTGCGATTTTCTCGTTCCGGCGGCCTTGGGCGGCGCCATCCACATTGGCAACGCCGCTAAGATCAGGGCTCGCATGGTCGTGGAAGGCGCCAATAACCCAGTGACCCCAGGCGGCGAAGCGATCTTGAATGACCGAGGCGTTCCTTGCCTGCCCGACTTGCTGGTCAATGCCGGTGGTGTGACTGTTTCTTACTTCGAATGGGTGCAGAACATCCAGCGATTCCCGTGGGACCTGGACCGAGTCAACGGTGCGTTGGAAGAGAGATTGGTCCGGGCCTACCGCGAGGTGAGGGACACGGTTGCAAAGGACAAGACCACCTACCGCGCCGCCGCGTTCTCCATCGCCGTGGATCGGGTGGTTAAAGCTCTGGAGCTGCAAGGGCTGCCCTAAAAAACCAAGATACCCCGTCGTCGACCCGAAGCTATATTAAAACGCCTTGGCCAACTTGGCCGAGGCGTTTTACGTCGCGCGGCCACGCTGATTAATGTGATAATACCGTGAACTTTTCGGTCACAAAAAAGGAGACCAATATGTCTCTTGTCCGCGAGCGGTTTCGCACCGTACTTTCCCGTTCCGATTGCACACTGGCCGCCAATATCTTTGATCCATTGTCGGCCCGCATAGCCCACATGCTGGACTACGAAGTCTGCTTTCTGTCCGGCTCGGTCCACAAGGTAGCCAACCTGGCCGTGCCTGATATCGTCCTGGTCAACATGTCGGACCTGGTTGACGTCTGCCGGCGCATCACCCGCATCGCCGATGTGAGCTTGATGCACGACGGGGAAGACGGATTTGGCAACGCGGTGAACGTGGTCCGCTCCGTAAAGGAGTTGGAAGCTGCAGGCGTTTCGGCCATCGAGATCGAAGACGCCATCCCTCCCACGCGCTTCAACCAAGGAGATCTTGGACTCTTTTCCCAAGAGGAACAGGTGGGCAAATTGGAGGCGGCCGTAGCGGCCCGCACCGACCCCATGACCGCCGTAGTAGCCCGGACAACGGCTCTGGCCCAATTCCCGCTGGACGAGGCCCTTGAACGGATCAAGGCTTATTCAAAGACCGGGGTGGACGCCATCCGGCTGGCGGGTCTGAAGACCAGGGACCAGTTAGAAGCGGTGCACAAGGCTACTCCGCTGCCGCTCACTGTCTTGAGCCCGCCGGACGGCATGGCCAACGACCGAGAGTTCCTGGCCGCCAACGGGGTCAGCATATTGATGGCCGGGAACCCGGCTTTCGGGATGGCGATACAGGCGATCTACGACAGTTTCAAGCACTTGAAGGACGGCGGTGCAGTCGAGGACCTGGCGCCCCGCGAAGCCGATGCGGCGTTGCTGCGAAGGGTCAACCGCACCGACGAATTCATCCAATTGCAGGAACAGTTTCTGCGGGAATAACGCGGGGACTGACCTTCTATGCGGCCTGCAGCATCGGCCAGAGCTTGTGGGCCGATCCCCCCATGATCCAATCGCGGTCTTCCTCTGATAGCCAGTCCAGCGCATTCTGGGCGATCACCAACTGGCCGATGTAACCGCCGTCTCTGGAGGACGGGAAGTTGGAGCCCCACATGACCCGCTGCGGTGTGAAGGCCACGATTACCCGCCTGAATAGGTCTTTCTCGGAATCGCTTAGGTCGATGTACGGACCCAGGCTGGTGCTGGAAACACGGAGGTGGGCGTTGGGCAGTTTGGCCATCTCCTCCAAAGCGGCGGTCATGGCGGGTTTGTCGTCAGAGCCGCTCCAGCCCGCGAAGTGGTCCGGGGCAAAGAGCACGTCGGGATGCCGGGCCCCAATGTTCCGCATCCGGTTAACTTTGTCCGGCTGGCCGCCCCCGCCGATGGATACCGGCACCCCCAGTTCTTCGGCACGCTGCCAGATCGCGTCGCAGCTTGGGTCGTCAGGCTCGGCCTGACTCTGGAGCCGTACGCCCAACATGCCATGCTCGTTCACCCAGTAAAAGAGCTTGTCGGCGGCGTCGGGCGCGGCCGGGTCCAGTATCCCCACAGACACGGTACGCGGGGCGTACTGGTTGGCGCTGTCGCATTGGTAGGTGTTGTCCAGTGCGTAGGTGGCATTGGGCTGCACCAGCGTAGCGCACTCGACTCCGGCATCGTCCATCTCTGCGATCAAGTCCTCGACGTCGTTGCTGACCTCGGTGGACCAGCCCCGCGCGCCCAGATCCAGTGGGTGCTTGACCTTGTCGCTGCTAACTACGTGGGTATGGGTGTCGATAATCATGGGTATAGCTCCTGGTGGTATTGCATCGCCCAGCCTACCACACGGTTTAAGATCAAGGAACAAGGGAGGCCGATCGGCTTGGTTCGGTGCGTTGAATTACCGAATCATTCCATAATCCGGCAATCTTCTAGGTAGATACCGCATGAACGACCAGCGAAAAACCAAGAACCAGCTACTGTGAGAATTGGAGCAGGAGAGGAAACGCTCTATCGCGCTTCAAGAGGTCTCCAGGAAGGTTGCTGCGGCCCACGATACGGATGAGGTCTTGGGTCTGATTGTGAATGAGTCCGTACGGCTCGTTGGCGCGTCCTCAGCTGGCCAGTGGCTGCTGGACGGAGAGGCACTAGTGCCCAGCGCATCTACTGAAGCATTTTCCAATGTTCCTACCCGGGAACGTGTAACTTTCGTAAACGAAGCGGGGACGAGCATTGATAGGACCCAATGCTATGCTAGAATTTCTAGGTGGCCCAATCGTGGGGGTGTAGCTCAGCGGGAGAGCACCTGCTTTGCATGCAGGGGGCCAGGGGTTCGATTCCCCTCACCTCCACCAGTTTTAGGCGTGAAAAAGGCCCCCACGGACCGAAATCTGCGGGGCTTCTTTTTTGGCTAAATCATCAAACGTGGACCAAAGGGTTTGGGTTACGGCGACATTTTTGGCACTTTATCCTCTTATGGTTGGCAATCCCATTCTTCGTCCGATTCCGGTTTTGGGTCTTCCGAGAATATCACTAACATCAATCCCACTCCCTCAGTCCTTATTTAGAACGGCCCAGCGGTGCCATTGTTGCCCACGGGCAACGATGTGTACAACAGTACACAGTACCCAGTTTCTACGATTGTAGAAATTTCAACTACCGCTTCAGAAGGTTGGCCACAGCCCCCGGCCAACTCATCCTGCATGTTGGGCAGGACGTGGGAATACAGGTCAAGGGTGATGGTGACGCTGGAATGGGCCGTCGGGTTCTTCTTCGGCAACACCGAACTTAGCCAGGAACTTTGGACTGTCATTGCTGGGATTTCGGGCTTCGATGATTAGACATCTTCCGCAGGCGTAGTTAATATTGCCTCCGACCCAAACTGATTTTCGGCTTAGGAGGAACACCATGCCACGGTTTATTGTAGAAATAGTCCCGACTAATGATTTTTACAAGAGTCTGGTAGACGATCCACGTGACCGAATGACAGAACTGGCACCTGTCATGCAGCAGGCAGGATTGACCTGGGAGCAGCGTTATTACGTGGTTGGGGAAAACAAGGCGATAGACATTGTCAGTGGGGATTCGGATGCCGTTCAAGCCCTTTTGTTGGCCGTAATGTCGAGCCCGGCGTTCGCGTCTGCCACATGTCGTCAAATAACGACCTCCGCTGAGACGGTGCCAATATTGCAACAGGCCAAGGAGTCATCCTTCAGACCGCCTAGTGGTTCATAGGTTCTAGTTCGCGAAAATTGGCACCGCCATGCGCTACCTATCTTCCATATCACTAGCACTCGTCGTGCATGTCCTGTTGTCCATCGTCGCGCTGATGGCGCTGGCGGCAGAAATGCTTGTCAGTTAGTATTAGCCAATCCTACCAACTAACCGGAGGGAACCAAATGTCTTCAGTTACGGAAGCGTGGA
>Ga0209445_1000213_pt1 | contig 34012 bp, 30 predicted proteins | sample MarorgKNORR_S2LV_4_FD_188223 | JGI IMG/M metagenome (GOLD analysis project Ga0209445, IMG submission 188223) | Marine microbial communities from the Southern Atlantic Ocean, analyzing organic carbon cycling - NADW_A/KNORR_S2/LV (SPAdes) (version 2) | ecosystem: Environmental > Aquatic > Marine >... | reverse complement strand
ATTATCCAACATAGTCGACGAAGCTCTTGCAGTTCTAACAGATAATAGTTCTTTTTCGAAATATGATATAGCTTTGTCCATTCTTGGTCTTAATGTATTAATATCCATTCCTCTTTTTAACTAATTTTACTAAATTTTCCTATACCTTTAATTGATTCCAATATTGAATTTTTTCTATTTATGTTAGTAATTAATATGGGTATTTGAGATTCTTTTGCTAGGCTTATAGCTGTACTGTCCATTACTTTTAAGTTTTTATTTAAAACTTCATCGTATGAAATATTTTTATAATGTTTTGCTTTAGTATTATTAACAGGATCTTCATCATATATGCCGTCAACTTTAGTTGCCTTAATTATAAGTGAACAATTCATTTCAGAAGCTCTTAAAGAGGCAGCTGTATCAGTAGAAAAAAATGGATTGCCAGTTCCAGCAGCAAAAATAACAATTCTATTTTTTTCTAAGTGCCTTACTGCTTTTCTTCTAATATATGGTTCGGCGATTTGAGACATATTAATTGCCGACTGAACTCTTGTAGGTACTCCAATAGTTTCCAATATACTTTGCATAGATAAAGCATTCATTATTGTTGCTAACATCCCCATATAATCTGAAGTTGATCTATCTATGCCTTCTGCTGCGCCTCTAATTCCTCTAAAAATATTGCCTCCTCCAATTATTAAGCAAATTTCAATATTAGAATTAAAAATTTTTTTTATTTCATTGGCAATAAATTTTGTTGTAGAAACATTTAAACCATAATTAGAGTCACCCATTAATGACTCTCCTGATATTTTTAATAATATTCTTTTTTTTTCTTTCATTAAGAATTAAGAACAATCAATTTATAATCAATAATTTCAAAATTATTTATTTTTGAAAATTCAGTAATTATTTGTTTCACTGTTTTATCTAAATCTAAAATATATGGTTGTTCCAATAATACTGAATCCGAGTAAAATTTTTTCATTTTTCCTTCTAATATCTTTTCTAAAATATTATTCGGTTTTCCACTAGATTTAATTGTTTCTATTTGTATTTCTCTTTCTTTTTTAATTAAATTTTTATTTAATTTTTCAATACTCAAAGCAAAAGGTTTACTTGCAGCTATGTGCATACATAGATTTTTTCCTAAAATTTTTGATTCTTCATCTATTTCATTTATTTTTGATTTCAAAACCACTGCTATTTTTCCAATATTTTTTTTATATGCATTATGAATATAAGTGGAAATCATGCAGCCATCATTATTTGGAACTATGATTAATTGACTTAATATTATATTTTCACCAATTTTAGTAATTATATCTGTAAAATATTCACTTATGATTTTATTTCGAAATGAAAGTTTAACAAAGCTTTCGAGGGATATATTGATATTATCAACTTCTAATGCAAATCCACCAATTTCATTCATAAAATTTAGAAAAACCTCATTTTTAGCTGCAAAATCTGTTTCTGTGTTAATTTGAATTAACACTGTTTTTGCTTCATTTGAATATAATCCAATAGCTCCCTCATTTGTTTGTCTTGATGATTTTTTGTTAGCTTTTGCCAAACCTTTTTTTCTTAAATAAACAATAGACTTTTCAATACTTTGATCGTTTGCTTCAAGTGCTTTTTTACAATCCAAAAAACCTGCCCCTGTCATATCTCTAAGATTCTTAACATTAACCATTATATTATTCATGAATATCTATCCCCCTATAGATTAATAGTTATTTAGAGCTTGTTGGAAGCTTTGCAGGCATTTCTTTTGTTTCAGTATCAATTTTATTATTCTCATTTTTTTCTAATTCAAAATCTTTTGAAACTTCTTTAGCATCGGACAATGTTTCTCTAAAAAAATTTGCATATATATTTATAGATCTAATAGCATCATCATTGCCTGGAATAACAAAATCAATAGGTTCAGGATTAGAATTAGAATCAGATATTGCAATAATTGGAATAGAAAGTTTTTTAGCTTCTAAAACGGCTAATTTATCTTTAACAATATCAAAAATTACTAAAAGATCAGGTTTACCTCCTAGGTTTCGTATACCTCCAATATTGGATAACAATTTATCTTTCTCTCTAGATAAATTTAATAATTCTTTTTTTGAAAGATTTTGAGTTGAATTATTTTCACTCAAAATTAATTCTAATTCATCTAAGCGATTTATTGATTTGGAAATAGTTTTCCAATTTGTAAGTGTGCCACCTAACCATCTTTTATTTACATAAAACTGGTTATGCTCAAGAGCGATTTCTTTTATAATGGATGAACATTGTTTTTTTGTTCCAACAAATAATACTTTACCAGATTTTGAAGCAACTTCGTGTAATTTTACTAAAGCTGAATTAATTAAAGGTAAGGTTATTCTTAAATCAAAGACATGAATATTGTTTCGTACTCCAAAAATATATTGTTCCATTTTTGGATTCCATCTTCTAACATTATGCCCAAAATGCACTCCCGCTTCTAGTAACTGCTCAATTGTAACTTCAGGTAAATTCATTATTGACTCCGGTTACACCTCCACAGAAACAAAAACACCGGTTTTTTCTGTGTGCTAGTATTTAATTAAAATCCCAAATACTAAATAATAATTTGAATTTCAAGAAAAATTATACAATTTCTAAAGAATAATCAATTTTTTTAGCATCTAGCAATTTGTCAAGATATTTATAAGAAGTTACCTCAAATTTATCAGAGAAATCAAAGGATATCAGTTTATTATCCTTATCGATGTAAAGATATAATTTTTCATTCTTACGGTTAGATTTTTTAAATAATTTTTCTAAAAGGTCAATTTCAAAATATTGCTGTAAATATATATTAATAATTTTTTTTTGATTAGAAAAAGTTTGTTCAAAATCTTCAATTTTTCTAATAATTAATCTCATATTCTCAATATCTCTAGAAATATCAATATGAAATAATAAAAGATTACCTTCTTTGATAAGGTTTCTAAAATCATTTAATTTATCACTAAATATAGTTAATTCAATTTGAGACTCTAAGGTTGAAACTGTTAAAAAGGCATATTTTCTACCTTCCTTGTTTGATCTCTCTTTAATGTCAAGAATTGAACCAACAATTTTTGCAGACTTTATATCTTCATTTAATTTGATTTGATTCCATTCAATTATATTATTATGTCGAAAATAATTCTTTGGATATAATGATACTGGATGACTAGAAAAATAAAACCCTATTACTTCTAGTTCACTTTTTAGTAAAAAACCCGAAGACCAATCATCAATTTGTTGATCAAATAAATTACTATCATCAAAAGAAAGTTTGTTTTCTTCAAAAAGCATTGCTTGATTTTGATCTTTAAAATTAGATCCTCCATAAATTTCTACAAATTTTGGAACATTATAAAAGAGTTTAGCTCTATTAGTTTCAATAGAATCAAAAGAGCCTGCCTGCACTAGTTTTTCTAATTGCCTTTTATTAATTACATCTCCTTTTAATCTGTTCATAAAATCAATTATATCAATAAATTTTCCATTATTTTCTCTTTCTTTAACTAAATTAGACATTGATTTAATTCCAACTCCTTTGATTGCACCCAAACCAAAACGAATAGATTTCAATCCATTATTTTCTTCTATAGAAAACTTTGCTTGTGAATGATTAATATCGGGTTTTTTAAATTCTATATTTAAACTTGATAATTCTTTGTTTAGTAAGATAATTCGATCTGTTCTATCAATGGAATAATTGAGTGTTGCTGTCATAAATTCATAAGGAAAATTTGTTTTTAAATAAGCTGTTTGATAAGCCAATAGTGCATATCCAGCTGCATGACTTTTATTAAAACCATAACCTGCAAACTTATTAACTAAATCAAATATTTTTGAAGCTTCATTTATGCTAATTTTATTACTTTTAGCCCCTTCTATAAAACGATTTTTCTGTGCATCCATCTCTTTCTGAATTTTTTTCCCCATTGCGCGTCTCAATAAATCAGCTTCACCTAAAGTATAATTAGATAAAACTTGTGCAATTTGCATAACTTGTTCTTGGTAAACAATAATGCCATAAGTTTCTTTTAAAACTTTTTCTAATAAAGGATGCAAATATTCAATTTTTTCCTTTCCATGTTTTCTATTACAAAAAGAGGGTATATGATCCATTGGACCAGGCCTAAACAAGGCTACAACAGCAATGATTTCTTCAAATTTATCAGGTTGTAGTTGTCTTAGAACACTCCCCATGCCATTACTTTCTAATTGAAATATACCAATAGCTTCTCCTTTACTTAACTGCTGAAATGTTTTCTTGTCATCCATGGGTATGTGTTTTAAGTCAAAGTTTGAATGGTTTTCTTTTATTAATTTAATTGAATCTTGAATAATTGATAATGTAGTCAATCCTAAAAAATCAAACTTAATCAAACCTGCTTTTTCAACGTATTTCATAGAAAATTGTGTTGCATTAACTGAGGTATTTGGATCTTTGTAAAGTGGGACAATATTAATAATACTTGAATCACCAATAACTACACCAGCTGCATGGGTTGACGCATGTCGATGTAAACCTTCTAGTTTTAAACTTATATCAACTACATTTGATAATCGTTCATCACTTGCAACCATTTCTTTTAAATTTTTATCGGAATTTATAGATTCATCTAATGACAACGGATTAGCTGGATTGTATGGAAAAAGTTTAGCAAATTGATCAATTTCTGAATAAGGTATTTCCAAAACTCTACCAACATCTCTAATGGCGGCTCTCGATGCCAAAGTTCCAAATGTAATAATGTGTGCTACACACTCTTTTCCGTACTTATTGTTGACATATTCAATCACTTCATCTCTTCTATTTTGGCAAAAATCAATATCAAAATCTGGCATTGACACTCTCTCAGGATTAAGAAATCGCTCAAATAGTAAACCATATTGAAGTGGATCAAGATCTGTAATTGATAACGACCAAGCAACAACACTGCCTGCTCCTGATCCTCTACCAGGTCCAACAGCAATTTCTTTATTTTTTGCCCAATTAACAAAATCTGCAACTATAAGAAAATACCCAGCAAATCCCATGTTATTTATGATCTCTAACTCATAATTTAATCTTTCTTGATAAATTGAAGGAGAGTTAATATTCATTTCTTGTAATCTTAGTAACAAACCTTCTTTAGATTTTAGATTTAAAAGCTCAGATTCTGAAAGGTTTTGATCACTTGAAAATTTAGGAAGTTTTGGCAAAATCTCTTTAGGATAATAATTACATTTTAAAGCAATACGAAAATTATTTTCAATAATTTCAGGGATGTCTCCAAAAATATTAATCATTTGCTCAGAAGTTTTAAAATAAATTTCCGAATTTGAAACTTTCCTATTTGTTTGATTAATTGTCAATTTTTGCGCTATACACAAAAGAGCATCATGGGCATTATAATCATTTTCATTTTCATATTTAATATTATTTGATCCAATTATTGGTATTGTAAAATTTTGTGAATATTCTAGAAATTCTTTTTCAAATCCATCAATTTTTGGATCTTGAACTCTTTGAATTTCAAACAAAAAATCTTGACCAAACATATTTCGAAAATTATTAATAAAAACACTTATTTCTTCAATTTTATTTTGATGTTTTAAAATAAGTAATGGATTATACTCGCCTCCAATATAACAAATTAAGCCATTATTATATTTTTTTAAATCTTTATGATAAATACCAATAGGGTTATTTCCTGATGTATGAGAAATGGATGAAAGATATAAAAGATTTATATAACCTTCTTCGTTCATCACTAAAAAATTTAATTGTGATGGATGCTCTTTAGTTTGAATATCTAAATAATTAATTGAGGTTCCAATAATTGGCTGGATACTATTATTGATACACGTAATAGAAAACTCCAATATTCCAAACATATTATTGTTATCAGTTAAAGCTATTGCAGGCATATTATTTTTTTTTGCCAGATTAACTAATTTTTCAATTTTTAAAGCACCTTCTGAAAGTGAATAAGATGATTGGGAACGTAAATGAATAAATGGATATTGCATTAAATTTGCTTTAATTTTTGATTAAGAATTTGATATTTCATATTAGCTTGCTTAGCATAATGGTTATTGTGAGTTACATAAATAAGGGATTGATTATTAATTCTAATTTGTTCTAAAAAAAAATTAAATATTGAGTCTGATATCTTTTCATCCAAATTACCTGTCATTTCATCAGCAATAATAATGCTTGGTTTGTTTATGAGGGCTCTCGCTATAGCAACACGCTGTTGCTCTCCACCTGATAGGTTATGAGGTTTGGAATGGATTTTATCCTGTAAGTCAAAATTTGTAAGAATTGATTTAGCTTTTTTTACTGAATCTGCTACTTTGTTACATTGTATTAAATTAGGAAGAGTTACATTTTCTAAAACATTTAATTCAGGTATTAAATGAAAAAATTGATGGACAAAACCAATTGAATTATTTCGAATAATGTTTTTTTGGTCGTTGGATGTATATTTTATATTTTTATCTAAAAAATCATATTGCCCTTTAAATGATGAATCCAACAATCCCAAAATATTCAAAAAAGTTGACTTTCCAGAACCAGAGGGACCTACTATCGAAACAATATCTCCTTGGCATAATTTAAAAGATATATCTTTTAATATTACAACACTATTATTATTTGAAGTATATTCCTTTGATAAATTATAAATTGAAATAATATTTTTAGTCATTTTTTAATGATTTAATTGGGTCAACTTTCATAGATCTATAAGCTGGAATTGTTGTTGCTATTAAGCAAATGATAATTGATATAATTAGGACATAAAAAACTTCCAGATTGTCAACCCTGGAAGGAAGATTGGATAAATAGTAAATTTCTTTAGCAAATAAATCAGTATGCAATATATTTTCAATAAAAAACTGAATAGATTTGATATTTAATGAAAAAATTACCCCAACTAATCCTCCAAATATTGTTCCGATTAATCCAATTATCAATCCTATTGATAAAAAAATCTTAATCAGACTTTTGTTACTTAAGCCAATTGTTTTCAAAATCCCTATGTCTTTATTTTTTTCTTTTACAAAAATTATTAAACCTGAAATTATATTCATAGAAGCTACTAAAATAATCAAAGTAAGTATAAGAAACATTACATTCTTTTCTACATTTAATGCATTAATCAATGTCGAGTTATTTTCTTTCCATGATGAAGTATATAATCTAAAATTATTAGCGATAATTCTTCTATTAACTTTATCCTGGATAATTTCAATATTATTGGGTGATTGTGTGAATATTTCTATTAGGTTAAAGTTTTGATCTTCAAGTACTAGTAATTTCCTCGCAATACTTATATTTGAAAATACAAAACTTGAATCATATTCGTACATGCCTAAATTAAGAATACCTGATACTGTTAAAGTTTTAAAACGAGGAATATTTCCAAAAATAGTATTATCAGTTTTAGGGATAGCAATTTTAATTTCATCACCAACTGATAATCCGAACTTGTTTGCTAATACATAGCCAATAACAATATCGTTTATATTGTTTCCAAATAATTTACCTTCTACAATGTTCTGTTTAAGAAAATGTAAGTCATCTAAATATTCATTATCATAACCTCTTAAAAATACACCTTTTGAGAATTCGTTGCTTATTACTAAAGCCTGAGTTTGAATTAAGGGAATTAATTGATTGTCAGAAAAATCAGATTTAATGATATTGACTTCTTCTTTAGTTATTTGTCCTGAATTACTGTAAATATTTAAATGTCCATTAATACCCAACAATCTTGAAATTAATTCTTCTCTAAAACCGTTCATTACAGCCATCACTATAATAATTGCAGCAACACCGATTGTAATGCCTATGATTGAAAACCAAGAAAAAATAGAGATAAACCCATCCGTTTTTTTAGAAAAAAGAAAACGTTTAATTAATAATATTTCATAGGATGAGAACAACATCAAAAATCAGTGAGGGTTTGCTCTAATAAAAAATTTAAGGCTTCTTCAGGTGATATTTTCTTGGTTTCATTATTTAATCTATTTTTTAATTGAACAATGTTATCTTTTAAGTCTCGTTTGCCAATAATAACTTGATAAGGAATTCCGATTAAATCATTATCAGATAATTTTTTTCCAATACTGCAATCTCTGTCATCATATAATACATCTAATTTTGAGTTACTTATTTTTTCGTACATTATATTGGACATCTTTGCACAAGCTTTATCATCTATCATCAAGTTAATTAAGGAAACATGAAATGGTGCGACACTAATTGGCCACTTAATTCCTTTGTCATCATGAAAGGCTTCTATTATTGCGCCAACTAATCTCGAAATACCTATGCCATAAGATCCCATATGAACAGCTGTTTTTTTGCCTTTATTGTTTTGAACAAAAGCTGATAATTTTTCAGAATATTTTGTTCCAAAATAAAAAATATGTCCAACTTCAATACCTTTAGAAATTTTCAGTTGTTCTTTTGAAATTGGGCAATTTTTTTCATCGTGTAAACCATCTACTGCAGCATAATATGATTGGAGTTTATCAGGATTAATAGTTTCAGGATCTATCTTTTCTAAATCCTTATCGTAATATAGTGTACTTTCTCCCGTTTTTGCTAAAATTTGAAATTCATGACTTAAATTACCTCCTATAGGTCCAGTTTCAGCTCGTAAAGAAATAGGTGTCAATCCCATTCTTAGAAACGTCTTAATATAAGCAGTAAACATTTTGTTATAAGATATTTTTGAGTCCTCTTCAGTTAGATCAAAAGAATAATTATCTTTCATCAAAAACTCTCTTCCTCGCATCACTCCGAATCTGGGTCTAACCTCATCTCTAAACTTCCACTGAATATGATATAAATTTTTTGGAAGATCTTTATATGAAGTAATGTAAGATTGAAAAATATCGGTTATTAATTCTTCATTAGTTGGGCCATATAGCATTTCTCGACCACTGCGATCTTGTATTCTAAGCATTTCTTTTCCATAATCCTCATAGCGACCAGATTTGATCCACAAATCTGCAGATTGAATAGTCGGCATTAAGACCTCTATTGCTCCAGCTTTATTTTGCTCATCCCGAACTATGTGTTCAATTTTTTTTAACACTTTTAATCCAAGAGGAAGCCAAGAATATATGCCCGCACTTGCCTGTTTTATCATCCCTGCTCTAATCATTAATTGATGTGAAATAATTTCCGCTTCTGCCGGTATATTTTTAAGGGTAGGGATAAAAAAACTAGAAAATTTCATTATTTAAAAATATACTTATATCAATTTAATAAAGATTCAGATTAACATAATTAACAAATATTCATCAGTAGCTACAATAACTTTTTGACTGATATATGTCATTTATAGTCGAAAAATATGGAAATTTACTTCGGGTTTCTTATCTAAATGACTTTTAATTGACAGCCTAATTGATTTTTTAATCAATTTACCAACGAATTGATCGGATGACTTTTTTTCTTCATTTAATTTAAGGTATTCGTATATAAAATTTTCTTTAAAATCAGTAGTTAACTTTATGATGTCAAATTCTGGTAAACCATTAGATGATATTCTAATATCCTTATGGATTGAAAAATCTTTCTGAATTATTATTGATATTAAAATAATTCCTTCAAATGAGTAACGTCTTCGATCTTTAATAAAATTCGATTCTGAATCATAAAGATTGTTACCTTCTACTATCATTTTTCCTGTCTTAACAAAACCATATATCTCAGGATCATTTGGAGCTAATTTAATACATTTTCCATTTTCTAAAATCTTTGTAAGCGGTACCTGACTCGCCTGAGCCAATTTTGCATGAGCTACAAGATGCTTGGCCTCACCATGAACCGGTATTGCAATATATGGCCGTGTCCAATCATACATTTTTTTAATTTCTTCAGCATAGCCATGTCCGGAAACATGAACCAAATCATCATCTGAAGTAATGACTTCTACTTTTTGTCTAACCAATAAATTCTTTAAATTATTTATTGGTTTCTCGTTTCCAGGAATATCTCGCGAACTAAAAATTACCAGATCTTCATTTTCTAGATGTATATGTTTGTGCGAGTTGTATGCAATACGATAAAGTGCAGATCTTTTTTCTCCTTGACTACCTGTACATATCACTACAAGATTTTTTCTAGGAATGAAGGAAGCTTCTTCTTCAGAAATAAAATTAGGGTGATCCTCAATAATGTTATTATTAATGGCAGCCTCTATAGTCTTTTTCATGCTTCTTCCAACTAAAGCAACCTTACGGTTATTTTTTTTTGCAGCAATTGCTATACTTTCCATTCTGGCGATATTTGAAGAAAAACAAGTTATAACTATTCGTTGATGATATCGTGAAAATAGTTTTATTAATTCTTCACGAACTTCTAATTCAGACTGAGAATATCCAGGAATGTCAGCATTAGTTGAATCACCTATAAGCGCAAGCAAACCTTCACTACCGATTTTTTTGAAAGAATTTGTATCAAAGTTAGCTCCTAAAGTTGGATTTTCATCTATTTTCCAATCTGCTGTATGAAGCAGTTTTCCGTACTTTGTATTAATAATAATAGAATAAGGTTCTGGGATTGAATGAGAAGTGGCAATAAATTCTAAATCAAAATTTTTTAAATGTATATTTTTTATTGGGTCAATGGAAATGAATTGTATTTTATCCATTGAATTAAATTCTTTGAGTCTATTCTCTATTAATGATCTTGCAAAACCTGTTGCATAAACAGGACATTTAATTTTATCTGCAAAAAAAGCCACTGCTCCTGCATGATCTTCATGACCGTGGCTTATAATAATAGCTTCTAATTTATCAGTAATTGAATCTATAAAATCTATTTTTGGAACTAATAAATCAATGCCTGGAAATTTTTCATCAGCAAATGTCAATCCCAAATCGATCATTAACCATTTATCATCACAGCAATACAAGTAACAATTCGCCCCAATTTCTCCTATACCGCCTAAAGACATGAAATAAATACCTTTGGTTGGAATTTTAAATAAAGAATTGCTATTAAGCATATTTTATTTTGCCAATAAGATACAAGCCATTTAAAGTCAAATTCGGTTCATGTTCAGTTTTTTTTGATATTTCCTTTTTGAAAATATTAGCTAAGCCCCCAGTTAAAATTATTGCGGGTTTAAATCGCTGTTGCTTAATAATTTTATCTATTACCCCGTTTATTAGACTTATATATCCCCAATAAAAACCACTTTGCATCGAATCTTTAGTATTTTTACCTATTAAAGTTTTAATTCTTATTATTGGAATTTTTTTTAATTTGGAAGCATATCTAACCAGTGCATCATGCGATATAGCAATACCAGGTGCAATAACGCCTCCTTTATATTTATTATTTTTTATTACATCAAATGTGGTAGCTGTACCAAAATCAATAATCAAACAATTTTTTCCATATTTTTGTATAGCTGCTAATGTGTTTGCTATTCTATCACTGCCTAATTCTTTAGATTCATAGTTAAATTGCACATCAAAAGGGATATTGTTAATATTAATATTTAAAACTTTAAATTTTAAAGATTTAAACAGACTTAATATTTTATTATTAATTTCTGGAACAACGGAAGATAAAATACAAATTTTATATTTTATTTTTAGTCTATGTATATATTGATTTGTAAATCTTGATTTTATTAATTCAATTGTTTTTTTTGTTTTTGTATTAAATCTTAAAATTTTATCTAATTTATTTTTAGTATAAATGCCAATGACAATATCAGTATTGCCTATATCTATAACAATCATATTTGAATTCTTCCGGAATACACGGAAGTCAAACCATGTTCATTCTCTAGTTTCAATGAACCATCATTATTAATTCCTTTAAAAATTCCTTTAACAACAGAATTATCTCTAAGTTTAATATGAATTTTCTCTCCAACAAACATAAGTGATTTTTTATATATATCAATGAATAAATTCTTTTGAGAATTTTGAATTTTATTTAAATTTTCAAAAAATATTTTGTAAAAAAAAATTAAAAATTCAGGCACACTCTTAACTTTAGAAAATTCTTTTAAATACGTTGTTGGATATTCAGATAAAATTGGGGATGACTCAACATTTATGCCTAATCCAATTATCATATATTGTTTAAAATTTTTTAAAATATGCGTATCCAAAATTATTCCTGCAAATTTTTTGTTATTATAAAAAATATCATTAGGCCACTTGAATTTAATATCTTTAGTATCAAAATTTTCAAGAGCCATTTTAATGGAAATTGCAGTAATGGCACTAAATATAAAATGATCTTTGATATTGAGAAAATTATTAACACTTATTGAACAATATACATTTCCTTTTGGGCTTTCCCATTTATTTCCTCTCCTACCTTTGCCTTCATATTGTTGATCAGCAAGAACTACGCAATTTCTATTATTTTGTTTTATATATTTTTTAGCATCATCCATAGTTGTGGATGTTGATTTAAGATGAATAAATTCATATCCGTAATTGTTTATTATATTTTTTACTTTAAAAAATGACATCAGTTACTGAAAAAAATCAAGGCTTATTGTTGTGCCTATAGTCACAAAAACAGAGGGATAAAAAACAAAGAAAGAAAGAAACAGTATTGCACAAATTAGTAATACTAATGATTGAGAAGTAATAATTGATTGATAATTACAATCATCTACTTCATCAAAGTACAAAACTTTAATAATTCTCAGGTAATAATAAGCTGAAATGACACTAGATATTACTCCAAGAACTGCTAAAAAAATTAAATCAGCTTCTACAGCTGCAATAAATATATAAAATTTACCAAAAAAACCCGCAAAAGGAGGTATTCCAGCTAGAGACAACATTATTATTGCTATGGAAAGACTTATAATTGGTTTTGATTTGCTCAATCCGGATAATTCACTTATTTTTTCAATGTAAGAGTTATTGTTTTTAAGTGATAAAATAATTGAAAAAATTGCGATATTCATAACTACATAAATTAACATATAAATAATAACGCCCTTAATTCCTGCAGCATTTGCTGAAGCGAGACCTATTAATATGTAGCCAACGTGACCAATTGAGCTGTACGCCAATAATCGTTTAATACTTTGTTGGGCAATTGCTGCTATGGCACCTAAAAACATGGAGCTAATAGACAAAAAAATAATTATTTGACTCCACTCGCTATAAAAATTGCCAAATGGCTCTAAGCAAAATCTATATATTATTGCTACAGCAGATACTTTTGGAACTATTGCAAAAAAAGCTGTGATTGAAGTTGGAGCACCTTCATAAACATCAGGTGTCCACATATGAAAAGGCACAGCTGACACTTTGAAAGCTAATCCAACCAATACAAAAACAAGGCCAAATATTATACCTAAGCTTAAATGATTGATTGCAATTAAAGATAAGCGAATTTCTTCAAAATTAGTTGTTCCGGTAAATCCATAAATTAAAGAACATCCATACAACAGAATACCAGAAGATAAAGCACCCAAAACAAAGTATTTAACACCTGATTCAGCAGATTGGATAGAATCCCTTTTAATTGCAGCAACAACATAAAGTGTTAAACTTTGTAATTCAATTCCTAGATACATTGAAATTAAATCATTCGAAGAAATTAATATTAGCATTCCCAAAGTAGAAAATGAAATTAATACTGGTATTTCAAACCGAGAAAGCTTTAGTTCCTTAAAATAAGATTTAGAAATAATAATACTTGCTATACTTCCTAAGACAACAATAGATTTAAAAAATTGAATTAATAAAGAGCTCTTAAAAAAATAATTGTAACTAGCAAAAGAAAACTCTCTATTCAAATAAATTAAGAAAAATACAAAAAATAATGCAATGACGGAAAGATTGGTAACATTAGAAAAAGAATTTTTTTTTTGAAATAAGCCAATTAATAAAATGATAGTCGTAAGCAGAACTAAAGTAATTTCAGGCATCATAAATATAGCTAGAAAATTATTTTGCATTCGCAAACTCATAATTGTTAATAATCAATTCTATTGGCAAACGCATAGGATCTAAAAAAATATTAGGGAAAATACCTATTAATATGATCATTATTATCAATGGGTATAAAATAATTTTTTCACGAAAATCTATATCTAATATATCTTTCAATTTTACGTTGCTCATCTGTCCAAAAATAATCCTTTTATATAAATATAACATATAAACTGCTGACAATATGATACCTGTTGCGGAGAAGAGGGCTATTAAAGAATTGTATTTAAAAGCTCCCATAATAATTAAAAATTCTCCAACAAAGCCACTCGTTCCAGGCAAACCCACTGAAGCTAATACAAAAATCATAAAAGATACTGAGTAAAGGGGCATGTTATTAACTAGTCCTCCATAAAAGTTAATATCTAGAGTATGCATACGATCATAAATTACTCCTACACTCAAAAAAAGGGCTGCTGAAACTACTCCATGACTGATCATTTGTATTATAGCTCCTTCAATTCCTTGCTGGTTAACAAGAAAAATACCGATCGTCACCATTCCCATATGTGCTACAGATGAGTAAGCAATTAGTTTTTTGATATCAGTTTGAGCTAGAGCAACTAGGGATGTGTAAATTATTGCAATAATACTCATAATCATAATCAAAGGTAAGAAAAACTCAGAAGCTTCTGGAAGCATCCCAAGAGAAAAACGAATAAAACCATACCCACCCATTTTTAATAAAACGCCTGCTAAGATAACTGACCCTGCTGTTGGGGCTTCAACGTGGGCATCAGGCAACCATGTATGAAAGGGCCACATTGGAATTTTAACAGCAAAAGAGGCAAAAAAAGCTAACCATAAATAAATTTGAATATTTTTGGAGAAAAAATTTCCCTGAAGTTCACTGATACTCATAGAATTGGTTAACTGATAAATAAAGATAATTGCAACTAACATGAGAACAGAACCTAACAAGGTATATAAAAAAAATTTAAACGTGGCGTATATACGTCTTTCTCCTCCCCACACTCCAATAATTAAAAACATAGGAATAAGTACGGATTCAAAAAAAATATAAAACAATAATATATCAATTGAAGAAAACATACCTAACAGAACGGTTTCTAAAAAAAGAAATGCCATCATGTATTCTTTAATTCTCTTATTAATACTTATCCAACTAGCTAAAATACAAAAAGGGGTTAAAAAAGTACTAAGCAAAATCATAAATAATGAAATTCCATCGACACCAATATGATAGTTAAAATTAAAATCAGTAAACCACTGATGTTTTTCACTTAATTGATATTCAGCGATGGAATTGTCGAATTGTAACCAAATCAAACAACTAAGAATAAACGTACCAATGGAAGTCCAAAGAGCAGCCCATTTAATATTGCTTAAAGAAGTTTCTTCCTCCTTAATAAAAAAAATGATTGAGGCTCCCAATATAGGTAAAAAAATTGTTACGGTTAATATGGGCCATTCAGTCATATTAGTAATAAACAAACCATGTTAAAATTATAACTAAGCCACCCAACATGACAAAGGCATAATGGTAAAGATATCCTGACTGAAACAAGCTTAATCTCTTAGAAAAATAATTGATTAATTTTGAGATGCCGTTTGGTCCATATTCATCTATTATGTAGATATCTCCTTTTTTCCAAAAAATAGATGCAATATAAAAAAAAGGTTGAACAAAAATACTATTATATAATTCATCTACATACCATTTGTTATAGGATATTGAGTATAGTAGTTGAAAATTACGAGATAATGATTTTGTTAAACCTTTCTTGTAAAAATACAACATAGCTGCTAACAAAATTCCAGCAGCAACTGTTGATTTTATTGTCAAGGTTTGAACAAAAGGTATATTGTGTTGTGTCGTATGAATTAAAACTACGGCATGATTCCAAAAAACTTCCTGCTTGGGTCCAATAAAAAAATCAGCAAGAATTGAACCAGAAAAAATTGTTCCTATTGCGAGAATAGCTAGGGAAATGGTCATTACTTTTGGAGACTCATGAACTTGATTAAAAGTTTCTTCTGTTGCACGGGGCTTGCCATGAAAAGTCATCAACAAAAGTCGCCAAGAATAAAAAGCTGTCAACAAAGCCGTGAATACTCCTACCACATATGCATATTGTGCCATACCTGAGGTTGAAAAATATGCATTTTCTAAAATGCTTTCCTTCGAATAATAGCCTGAAAAGAAAGGGAAGCCAATTATAGCAAGTGAACCAATCCACATCATTGTACCTGTGAAAGGTATTTTTATAAACAACCCTCCCATTTTTCTCATGTCTTGCTCATGTTTCATTGCTTGTATTACAGAACCTGCCGATAAAAATAATAAAGCTTTGAAAAATCCATGGGTCATTAAATGAAATATAGCAGCATTGTAAGCTCCTAATCCTGCTGCGAAAAACATATAACCTAATTGACTACAAGTTGAATATGCAATAACTCTTTTTATATCATTTTGAGTTAAAGCTATACTTGCTGCAAAAATTGCAGTTGAAGCTCCAATAAAAATTATAAATAAATTTGTAAATTCCGCATACTGAAAAAGTGGGCTCATACGAGCCACCATAAAGATACCAGCAGTAACCATAGTAGCAGCATGTATTAATGCGGATACTGGGGTAGGCCCTTCCATAGCATCTGGCAACCAAGTATGTAGTCCTAATTGAGCGGACTTGCCCATAGCTCCAATAAATAAAAGAAAACACAACGTATCTATTGTTGATAAACTTAATCCTAAAAAATTGAATGCGTGATTTTGGTAGTTAATCGCATCTGTAAAGATAATATCGAAATTTATTGATCCAAAAATAAAAAATACCCCAACTATTCCAAGGACAAAACCAAAATCTCCTACTCGGTTAAGAATAAATGCCTTGATTGCAGCTTTATTAGCACTATCTTTATGGTGCCAAAAACCAATTAATAAATAAGAAGATAAACCAACGCCTTCCCAACCAAAAAACATTTGAAGCAAGTTATTACTCGATACTAACATCAACATAAAGAAAGTAAAAAGGCTTAAATAACCCATAAATCTGTTAATTGACTTATCTTCATTCATATATCCTACTGAATAAAGATGAACACAAGCTGAAACTGTTGTCACTACAACCATCATAGTTGCAGTTAATGCATCGACTCTCAGACTCCAATCTGCAGAAAAAGTGCCCGATGTAATCCAGTTCAGGATATGTATAATTGTTGTATTCGCACCTTCTAAATATTGTAAAAAAATTATCCAAGAAAGAAAAGTAGATATAGTCAGTAAGAACGTAGTAATAAGTTGTGATACACGATCATGAAAATATGATCCGACAAAAGCACAATATAAAAAACCTAATAATGGCAAAAAAACAATTAACTTTATCAAATTATCCCTTTAGTTTGCGTATTTTTTCTACTTCAATTGAGCCAAGATTTCTAAAAAAGACTACCAAGATTGCCAATCCAATTGCTGCTTCCGCTGCAGCAACTGTTAAAGTAAACATTGCAAATACTTGACCCGATATATCGCCAAGAAAACTAGAAAAGGCAATAAAATTAATATTTACTGCTAGTAAAATCAATTCAACGGACATTAGAATTATAATGACATTTTTCTTGTTAAGAAAAATTCCCAAAACGCCAATTGTAAATAAAATTGCTCCAAGAAAAAGGAAATGGTCTATAGTTATACTTGTCATATTCCTTCTCTTAATTTAATTTTTTTCTTTATAATAGCTTTTGAAGCGTCGGCATTATTTTGATCCGAAATGATTTGCTTCTTCGATATTTCTCTTTGCCTTAAGGTTAATGTAATGGAGCCAATCATCGCAACCAATAATATTATCCCTGATATTTGAAAAAGATAAAAATACTTAGTATATAAAACAAAGCCCAATAATTTGGTATTTTCAGTAATTGTTATCTCAGGCATTTGCGCATATTCAACGAGGCTCATTTCAGAAAATGTCTCAGTAAAAAATGCAATTCCAAGTTCAACAATCAAAACTATTCCAAGCAAAACTCCAAAGGGAAGATATTGTAAAAAACCCTCACGTAATTTTATATAATTAATGTCTAACATCATAACTACAAATAAAAATAAAACCGCAACAGCGCCTACATAAACAACAAGAAGTATCATTGCCAAAAACTCAGCTCCTAACAGAACAAATAGTCCTGCAGCATTAACAAAACTTAAAATTAAAAACAAAACAGAGTGGACGGAGTTTTTTGAACTGATAACCATTAGTGCAGACAATACTGCAATTGTTGAAAACAAATAAAATGAAAAAGTATAAACAATCATATACTAGCGGTAAGGCGAATCAGCTTTCAAATTTTGGGCAATTTCATGTTCCCACTTATCTCCGTTATCAAGAAGTTTAGCTTTATTGTACATTAGTTCTTCTCTTGTCTCTGTAGCAAATTCATAGTTAGGTCCTTCTACGATCGCATCAACAGGGCAGGACTCTTCGCACAAACCACAGTAAATACATTTACTCATATCGATGTCATATCTTGTTGTTCTACGACTTCCATCGGATCTTGGCTCTGCCTCAATTGTAATTGCTTGTGCAGGGCAAACTGCTTCACAGAGTTTACAAGCTATGCATCTTTCCTCTCCGTTTGGATATCTTCTTAAAGCATGCTCTCCTCTAAAACGAGGGCTAAGAGGACTCTTTTCATGAGGATAATTAATCGTCACTTTTGATTTAAACATATATTTAAATGTTAAATACATTCCTGAAAAAAGTTCAAAAAGAGCAAAAGATTTTATTGCCTTGACTACTGAAAACATTTTAACCAGGCACCATGTCAAAAATTGTTAAAAAACTAGCAGTTACAACTACCCAAAACAATGATAGCGGCAAAAAAATTTTCCATCCCAATCTCATTAATTGGTCATATCTATAACGAGGAAAAGTTCCTCGAACCCAAATAAATAAAAAAAGTACAAAAATAATTTTTGCAGTAAACCAAATTATCCCTGGAACAACGTTAAAAGGGAAAATATCAAAAGGTGGTAGCCACCCTCCTAAAAATAAAATAACTGTCATTGCACTCATTAAAATCATGCTTGCATATTCTGCTAAAAAAAATAGAGCAAACGATGCGGAGGAATATTCAGTAAAAAATCCTGCTACTAAAGTTGCCTCATCTTCTGGCAAATCAAAAGGCAATCTATTTGTTTCCGCTAATGCAGAAATAAAAAAAACTATAAACATCGGCAATAAAGGAATTGCAAACCAAACTGTTCTTTGTGCTTCTACTATTTTTGTTAAATTTAATGAACCTACACACAAAAGAACAGTAATAATAACAAATCCTATAGAAACTTCATAAGAAACCATTTGAGCAGCAGAACGAAGGGCACCTAAAAAAGGATATTTGGAATTACTAGCCCATCCAGCCATAATTACTCCATAGATACTTAAAGATGAGACTGCAAATAAATACATAACACCAACATTTATATCTGAGACAACCCAACCTGGTGCAAATGGAATGACAGCCCAAGCAGCTAAACTTAAAACCATTGTAATTATAGGGGCAAGAATAAAAACAATTTTATTTGACCCGCTTGGTATAATATTTTCCTTTGTTAGAAGTTTTAATGCATCAGCAAAACTTTGAAGTATGCCAAAAGGTCCAACAATATTTGGACCTCTTCTTAATTGTATTAATGCTAAAACTTTTCTTTCTGCATACACAAGGAATGCTACAGAAACCAAAACAGGAACTATTACTGCCATAATTTGCGCAATAATTATTGAACCTGGAGCTATGATGTCATTCATTAAAGAAAAATCTGAGGTCATTTAAGCTACCTTATCTAATATTTCTTTTGAGCATTTAGCCATTGTAACGGAAGATCTACTAATGGAATCTGTCATATAAAAATTTTTAATATTATATTCTAATTCTCTATTTTTGATTTTAACTGGTAATCCAAATTTTGATAGCAACACTGAAGGCAATGAATTTATTTCTTTTAAAAAAATAAACTTTGTAATAATCTCTTGTCTTAACTCATTGAGATTATTAAAATTTAATTTGTTTTCAAATTGATCACTTAGTGCTCTAAATATTTTCCATTCTTCTTTTGATTCTCCTATGGGATTATAGCTTTTAGTAGTTTGCATGACGCGTCCTTCCATATTTACAAAAGTAGATGTTTTTTCTGGGAAGGCCGGGATAGGCAAAATTATATCAGCAATATTAGCTGTAGCATCCCCATGATGGCCTAAATAGACAACAAATGAATCTTGAAGTATTGAAAGATCTATTTCATCCAGACCTAATAAAAAAACAACCGGTTTGTAATTTTGAATATGTTGTTTTAATGAGTTGTTATAATCAAGATCAAAAAAATTATTATAGAAACCGATATCTAAAGCCCCTACTCGAGAAATATCTTGCTGAAGGATATTTAAGCCATTAAAATTATGGTTAGTTATTTGATATTTTTTTGCGATTTCTGCACAGACTTTTAATATATCCTTACCATCAGAAAAATTTATAGCAGAAGTGCCAATAATAATTAAAGGTTTTTTTGCCTTCTTCAACACTGTACAAAAATCAGATTGGTCATTTAAAATATCATTTAAATAATCAATGTTATTGGAAAGGTGTTTATATGAATAAGTTAAATCAATTGCTTTTCCAATTAGGCCAATTTTGCAATTGTTGTGAATATAAGCTTTTCTAATTCGTGCATTTAAAACAGTTGCTTCCCACCTTGGGTTACTTCCAATGATTAGTATAGCATCTGCATCATCTATTTTCTGGATTGAGGAATTAAAAATATAGCTATCTCTTTGGTTTGCAATAAATTGAGCATTATCATATCTGCAGTCATAAGAAGATGATCCAATAGAGTTTAAAAATGATTTTGCTGAATAAAGAGTTTCAATATCTGTAAGCTTACCACTTAGTGCTAAAGTCTTGTTTTTATTTCTATTATTAATTTCAGTTACAATAATAGATAAGGCAGTATTCCAATCTACTATTTGAAATTTTGAATTTTTTCTCATGAAAGGTTTGTCTAGTCTTTGTTTTGTAAGGCCATCAATCGCAAAGCGTGATTTATCATTTATCCATTCTTCATTAATTTCTTCATTGAGTCTTGGTAAAACTCGCAATACAGTTTTACCAAGGGAGTCAATTCTAATACTCGAACCCATTGCGTCAAATACATCTATTGTTTCTGTTTTTTTTAGTTCCCAAGGTCTCGCCTTAAATTCGTAAGGCTTACTTGTTAAAGCTCCAACAGGGCATAAATCTATAACATTCCCTGATAATTCTGATTTTATTGTTTTCTCAAGATATGTTGTAATTTCTGCATTTTCCCCTCTTCCTAACATACCCAGGTCATCAACTCCAGCCACCTCAGTCGAAAATCTCACACACCGAGTACAATGAATGCATCTTGTCATAATAGTACTTACCAAAGGGCCCATATGTTTATTATTTACCGCTCTTTTATTCTCTTCATATCTTGATTTATCGAAACCGTAATGAAGAGCTTGATCTTGTAAGTCACATTCTCCACCTTGATCACAGATTGGACAATCCAAAGGATGATTTATAAGTAAAAATTCCATTACTCCTCTTCTTGCACTTTTTACTAAATCAGTATTTGTTTTAATAACCATCCCTTCTCCAGCTGGCATTGCACAAGAAGCAATTGGTTTTGGAGATTTCTCCATTTCAACAAGACACATTCTACAGTTTCCTGCGATTGACAGTTTATCATGATAACAAAATCTTGGTATTTCCACATTGGCAAGTTCACAAGCCTGCATTACTGTCATGCCATTTTCAAATTCAATTTCTCTATTATCAATCGTAATTTTTGGCATTACGCAACAGCCTTTCTTTGTTGATTTTCTTCAATACGCTTCTCAACTTCTGGCCTAAAGTGCCTCATTAAACCTTGTATTGGCCATGCAGCGGCATCACCTAAGGCACATATTGTATGTCCCTCTACTTGTTTGGTGACATCTAATAATTTATCAATATCTTCATGATGAACATTTCCATCTATCATTTTTTTCATAATTCTAAACATCCAACCGGTACCTTCTCGACATGGAGTACACTGACCACAACTCTCATGTTTATAAAAATATGACAGTCTTGTAATCGCCTCAACAATATCAGTGGTTTTATTCATTACAATAACTGCTGCTGTCCCTAGACCGCTTTGAACGCCTTGCAGACTATCGAAATCCATTTTAATGTTATCACATATAGATTTTGGTATCAGTGACACACTAGCACCTCCTGGTATAACTGCTAGCAGATTATCCCAACCTCCAATTACGCCACCAGCATGTTTTTCAATTAATTCCTTTAGGGGGATACCCATTTCTTCTTCCACATTACATGGATTATTAACATGGCCAGAAATACTGAAAATTTTAGTACCAGTATTTTTGGGATTTCCTATACCTGCAAACCATTGTGCTCCGCGTCTTAAAATTGTGGGTACTACAGCGACAGTCTCAACATTAGTTACAGTAGTAGGACATCCATACAAACCAGCGCCAGCTGGAAAAGGTGGTTTTAGTCTCGGTTGCCCTTTTTTTCCTTCTAAGCTTTCAAGAAGAGCTGTTTCTTCACCACAAATGTAAGCTCCTGCCCCTCTATGTAAAAAAATATCAAAATCCCACTTAGAACCACATGCATTTTTTCCAATCAAGCTTGCAACATATGCTTCATCAATTGCTTTTTGTAAATTGGATGACTCGTTATAATATTCTCCCCTTATATAAATATAACAAGCATGTGCCTGCATAGCAAAACCGGCCACTAAGCATCCTTCTAGAAGAAGATGTGGATCATTTCTTAAAATTTCTCTATCTTTACAAGTTCCTGGTTCTGATTCGTCTGCGTTTATTACAAGATAATGAGGTTTACCAGAATTTTTTGGCATGAATGACCATTTTAATCCAGCAGGAAAGCCTGCTCCACCACGACCTCTTAAATCGCTTTTTTTAATTTCTTCGATAATGTAATCACTTCCTTTGGCAATTAAATCTTTAGTGTTAGACCATATTCCACGTTTTCGAGATCCTTCAATGCCCCAATCATCATACCCATATATATTTTTAAAAATCTTATCTTTTTCTTTCAGCATATTAGTTATTTCTTTTTGGATCTGAAGTTTGTCTTCCTATTTGTGAACCTGGTTTAATACTTTTGTTAGTTTTTAAATTATTTAACAAATCTCTAAAATTATTTTCAGTTAAATCCTCGTAATAATCATCATTAATTTGAACCATGGGTGCATTACAACAAGCTCCTAAACATTCTACTTCAACAACAGTAAACTGATTATCATTAGAAGTAACTCCAATTTTACAACCAGTTACTTCTTTAGCCACCTCTAATAACTTATCACTACCTCGCAACCAACAAGGAGTAGTTCTGCATATTTGAACATAATTTTTACCAACTGGGTTTAAATTAAACATAGAATAAAAAGTGGCTACTTCTAAAACTCTTATAAAAGACATACTTAAAGTTTCTGCGATTTTTTCTATAGCGCTTTTATTTAACCAGCCTTTGTTTTGTCTTTGAGCCAAATCCAGAAGAGGTATTACTGCACTTTGCTGTCTTTCTGGAGGATATTTCTCAATAATAATTTGTACTTTGGCAAAATTTTTTTCTGACCATTGAAATAAATCATTGTTATCTTTGATTACTGTATTAATCAATCCAGGATGGATCATCGATCAACTTCTCCAAATACTATATCCAAACTTCCTAAAATAGCAGCAATATCAGCCATTAAATGACCTTTGGACAAATGATTTAGTGTTTGCAAATGCGCAAAACCAGGGGCTCTAATTTTACATCTGTAAGGTTTGCTTGAACCGTCTGATACTAGAAAAACGCCAAATTCTCCTTTAGGAGCTTCTACAGCACAATACGTCTCTCCTGAAGGAACTCGATATCCTTCAGTAAATAATTTAAAGTGATGAATTAATGATTCCATTGATTTTTTCATCGTATTTCTTTTTGGTGGTGTAATCTTGTTATCATTAATAGCAATATCGCCAGGCTTAATTAGATTTAAGCATTGCTTAATAATTTCAATGCTTTGTCTCATTTCTTCAATTCTAATTAAATATCTATCAAAACAATCTCCATTTTTACCAACAGGTACATCAAAATCTACTTTGTCATAAGCATCATAAGGTTGGGAGCGCCTTAGATCCCAAGCTACTCCCGCACTTCTTAATACCGGTCCTGTACACCCCCATTCAATAGCTTCTTGCTTGGTGATCACGCCTATATTAACAGAACGTTGACGAAGTATTCTATTATTCGTTAACAATTCTTCCAAGTCATCTAAAAATTTAGGCAGGTTGTTTACGTGATCAAAAAGCTTCTGTTCCATACCGTCGGGCATATCTTGATGTACCCCTCCTGGTCTGAAATAATTAGCGTGAAAACGTGCTCCCGAAACAGCTTCATGAAATTCTAGCAATTTCTCTCTTTCTTCAAAACACCAAAGAAAAGGTGTGACTGCACCGATATCGGCAGCATAGGCAGGAACATTTAATAAATGATTGAGTATACGGGTTATTTCAGAAAAAATAACGCGAATATACTGTGCACGGATTGGAACCTTAATATTTAACAACTGTTCAGTAGCTAATGCGAAAGCATGCTCTTGACACATGGGGGACACATAATCAAGACGATCAAAGTATGGTACTGCTTGCAAATATGTTTTATATTCAATAAGTTTTTCAGTTCCACGATGAAGTAAGCCGATATGTGGCTCTGCTCTCTCAACCACTTCCCCGTCTAATTCCACAACCAATCTTAAAACACCATGTGCTGCCGGATGTTGAGGGCCAAAATTAAGAGTAGTTGAGTTAATTTCTACTTCTTTCATGAGTTATTTTCTTCTGAGGATTTTTCATCTCCTATTAATTTATTATCAAACCCTTCCCAAGGGCTCATATAATCAAAGTTTCTATATTCTTGTGCTAGCTTAACAGGTTCGTACACAACTTTTTTTTCAAGGTCATCATAATGAACTTCTGTATGTCCTGTTAAAGGAAAATCTTTTCTTAGCGGATGTCCTTCAAAATTATAATCTGTCATTATTCTTCGTAAATCTGGGTGATTAGAAAATTGAATACCAAATAAATCATAACATTCTCTTTCATACCAATTTGCTGCTTTATGAATAATTGTAATTGATTCCAATACTGTACTTTCATCAATAGATGTTTTAACTAAAATGCGTTGATTTAAAGTTAAACTTATTAATAAGTAAATAATATCAAATCGCTTCTCTCTTGAAGGATAGTCAATTGCTGTCACATCAATTAATTGGTCAAATAGTAGTTTTGTATCTTCCTTTAATTCTTTAATGACTTTGAATATTTTTACCGGTTCAGTTTTGATCTCTAAATACTTATCATTATTAATTAATTCAACTCCAAGAAATCTATCAACTATAATTTTTTTTGTATCACCAATGCTTTGCATCTTATCTGTTAAATACATTTTTTCTTTTTATTTTCTTACCACAACATGCCAGGCCAAAAGTCATAGGCCACAACGATCCCGTTCGAGCCCAAGTTATTAATTTATCAAAGTTTGCTAAAAGAAAACCTTTAGAATTTAATTCATCTCCAAAATCATTTTCATCAATCGTGGAATCTACTCCCATTCTAGTGCGCCTTTTTTCCATTCGTATATAAAGCCAACAGTAAGTATTAATAAGAAAATCATCATAGACCAAAATCCAAAAATCCCAATGCTACCGAGTGAAATTGCCCAAGGAAATAGGAAGGCGACTTCTAGATCAAAAATAATAAATAAGATTGCTACTAAATAAAATCTTACATCAAACCTTCCTCTTGCGTCTTCAAAAGCTTCAAAGCCGCATTCGTATGCTGATAGTTTTTCACTATCTGGTTTAGAACTACCTAGTATGAAAGGTATTGCAGTCATACTGATGGCTATGACTAAACCTATAAAAATAAAGATGAGTATAGGTAGGTATTCTAATAAGAAAGATGTCACAATTTCCTTTATAAATTAAGGTTAACTAATACATTTATTAAATTATTCAAGAATAACAAAATATCTCTAAATATATAGCATATAAAATTTTAAGTTTTGAAAAAGATGGCGCGAGAGACGGGATTCGAACCCGCGACCTCCGCCGTGACAGGGCGGCGTTCTAACCAGCTGAACTACTCCCGCGTTAGGACAAATGGCTCAATATCACATTTTTTTTAAGATTATACAATAATCTGTAATATTTATGCACTCATCACAACTTACCAAAAACAAGAGGTAACCTCTAAATTTTTTTTTATATTTATGAAGAATTTTTTTCATTTTTATTATTTATTATCAAGCGAGCACTTTTACTAAAAGTTAGAAATGACCAAACCCAATTTACAAAAACCATAAAACGGTTGCGAAAACCTATCAAAAAATAAATGTGAATCAATGACCAAAATATCCACCCAATCCTGCCTTTAAGAGTGAACCAACCAAAATCAACAATTGCTTTTGACCTCCCAATGGTAGCAAGATAACCCCTGTTTTTATAGTAAAATTTATTTTGAGTTTTATCGTTAAGCACATACTTTTTAATAACTCCAGCAACAAACCTGCCTTCTTGTTTAGCTACAGGAGCCAGTCCAGGTAAGGGGTTACCATTTTTATCTTTAACATGAGAGGCATCACCAACAACAAAAATTTTAGGGTATTTGGGAATTGACAAGTCATCATTGACAAATACCCTACCAATCTTATCTGTTTCAATATTTATCAAATTTCTAAGGAGTGAGGCTTTAACTCCCGCGCACCATATAATTGTTCCTGCCTCAATATTTTCATTATTGGTTGAAACCAAAAATTCTGAAATATTTTGAACAACAGTATTACATTTAACTTCTACCCCCATTTTTTCAAGACTATCTTTTGCATAAATAGATAATCTAAGTGAAGCTGTGGGTAATATATTAGGACCTGCTTCTAATAAAATAATTTGTGTTGCCATTGTGTCAATGGTAGCAAATTCTTTTGTTAATACATTTTTAGACAATTCTGCTATAGCGCCCGCCATTTCCACTCCTGTCGGACCTCCACCTATAACAACAAATTTCAAAAGTTTGTTTATTGTTTTATCATCATTTATTCTTTCGGCTTTTTCAAAAGCTTGTAAAATCTTGCTTCGTAGTAAAGTAGCATTTTCAATATTTTTTAAACCAAGTGAGAATTTTTTCCACTGATCTTGACCAAAATAACTTAGTTCTGAACCCGTAGCTAAAATAAGATAATCATATGAGTATGTGTTATTTTTAGTCCTAATTTGATTAAATTGAGGTTTAATTTCAACCAACTCATCAAGAATAACTTTAAGATTTTGTTGTGAACGAAAAATGTTTCTGATTGGCAGAGCTATATCGGCAGGAGAAAGTCCCGCTGTGGCTACCTGGTATAACAACGGTTGGAATAAATGATAATTATTTTTGTCAATAATTGTTATATCAAATGAAGATGTAACTAACACTTTAGCTGCTTGCAAACCTGCAAAACCTGCTCCTACAATAATAATCTTATTCAAAACTAATCTCGCCTGGTAAAAAAAACAGAGGTATGTTTTTCATAAACATATCTTAACATGGTTGTTATAAAAGTAGAGTAAATAGACCTCCTAGTTAAGAACGAAATTCCCTAATTAACTAAAATTATCTAAGAGTATTACACAAAGTAATACAATCGTACAAATTAACAAAAGAGTAAAAAATAAATGGCGGAAAATGGTGGGTGTTGAGAGACTCGAACTCCCGACCCTCTCGGTGTAAACGAGATGCTCTACCAACTGAGCTAAACACCCAAAAAGAAACCGGCTGTTAAAGTTATTTAACAGCCGGTGCAACAAAAAATTCTTTGTATTTTAAATGTTCACAGCATCTTTTAATGCTTTACCTACAGTAAACTTTGGTCTTTTGGACGCAGGAATTTGGATAGATTCACCTGTTCTAGGATTTCTACCTACAGTGGCTTTTCTGTGGCTAATACTGAAATTACCAAAACCAACAATACTAACTTTTTCATCTCTTTTAAGAGAGTTTGTAACTGCATCTAAAAGGCTTTCAATTGCCCTTGTTGAATCAGATTTGGATAAACCAGCAGAAGAAGCTACAGAAGCTATTAAATCATTTTTGTTCACTTTAGACTCCTTTTATTATGTAGATTCATTGATATTATTTAGTATAGTTGTTAGTCAACGATAATATTACAAATTTCCCCAGAATATAAGGAAATAATTAAAATAATGGCTAAATATAAAGGTTTAATGAGTAATTGATTCTTCAATATTTGTGGAAGAAATAACTGATTTTTGAGATTTAATTATCTCTGATTCGCTTAAATTTAGGGGAACAATTGGTTTTGCAAGTGTATATTCTAAAATTGACTTGGCTTCACTAACCGGAATTATTGTTAAATTTTTCAATACATCCTTATCTATCTCAGATAAATCTTTTTTGTTATCTTCAGGTATTAAAACGGTTTTGATACCAGCACGTAACGCTGCATAAAGTTTTTCTTTTAAACCACCGATTGGGAGTACTCTTCCCCTAAGAGTAATTTCACCTGTTAAAGCCACATTTCTTTTAACTTTATTACCTGTCAAAGATGAAACAAGAGAATTAAAAATTGCTATGCCTGCACTAGGTCCATCTTTTGGGGTTGCACCTTCTGGAACATGTACATGAATATCGTATTTGTCAAAATCGATAGGATTAATTCCAAGATTTAGTGACTGCGATCTAACATAAGAGGAAGCAGCTTGGATAGATTCTTTCATTACATCGCCAAGCTTTCCGGTAATAGTTAATTTACCCTTACCAATTGATAAAAGTACTTCAATGGACAAAATTTCCCCTCCAACTTCTGTCCAAGCGAGACCGTTGGTGATTCCTACTAGATTTTTCTTTTCTATTTCGCTATTTTTAAACTTCTCAACCCCTAAATATTTTTCAATTTTTTTCTTATCTAAACTAATTTTAGTCAAGGATGAAGTTTCAAGAATTTTAACAGCCTTTCTACAAACTTTAGCAATTTCTTTTTCAAGATTCCTAACTCCTGCTTCTCTAGTATAATGACGAATAATTTGATTTAAAGTTGAAGTACTAAAAATAATTTCCTTATTCTTTAATCCATGATTCTTTATTTGTTTAGGGGCTAAGTATTTCTTAGCAATTTGATATTTTTCTTTTTCAGTATAGCCAGGTATTCTTATTATCTCCATTCTATCTAATAGTGCTGCCGGAATGTTTAGAGTATTTCCAGTACACACGAACATCACATTAGATAAATCATAATCTAATTCTAAATAATGATCATTAAACTTATTATTTTGTTCAGGATCCAAAACCTCTAAAAGAGCTGAAGAAGGGTCACCTCTCCAATCAGAACCTAATTTATCAATTTCATCCAAAAGAATAAGAGGATTAGATGTTTTTGACTTTTTCATTACCTGTATGAACCTACCAGGCATAGAACCAATATATGTTTTGCGATGTCCCCTAATCTCTGCTTCATCTCTTATACCCCCAAGAGACATTCTAACAAAACTTCTGCCAGTGGCAGATGCAATTGACTTACCTAAGGACGTTTTTCCTACACCCGGAGGTCCGACTAAACATAAAATGGGACCCCTAATTCTTTCTATTCTTTTCTGAACAGCAAGATATTCTAGGATTCTATCTTTCACTTTATCTAATCCGTAGTGATCAGCTTCTAAAATATTTTTAGCTTTATTTATATTTTTAGAAACGGTTGATGGATTATTCCAAGGAATGCTTAAAACCCAATCAAGGTAATTTCTTATAACTGTTGCTTCTGCTGACATTGGACTCATATTTTTTAATTTTTTTAACTCAGATTTACATTTGTCTAAAGCTTCTGGTGAGAGTTTAACTTCTTTTAACTTCGACTCAATTTCAGTAATGTCATCAATATCTTCAATATCTCCAAGTTCTTTCTGGATGGCTTTCATTTGCTCATTTAGATAATACTCTTTTTGAGTTTTTTCCATTTGACGTTTAACTCTTCCTTTGATTTTTTTTTCAACTTGAAGTGCGTCAATTTCAGAAACGAGATATCCATAAATCTTATCTAAACGCGATTCAAGTGATTTGGTTTCAAGAAGTTTTTGTTTTTGAGGTAGATTAATATTAAGGTTTGCTATTACAACGTCAGCAAGTTTATTAAAATCATTGTAAGTTTTGATATTATTTACAAGGTCAATAGAAATTTTTTTATTTATTTTTTGATATGATTCAAATTGATCTTTAATAATTTTTGCAAGAGCCATTATATTTGCTGTATTTTTTTCTTTAACACTTAAAATAGAATATGATGCTCTTAAAAAATCTCCTGAATCTTCTATTGATAAAATTCTAACTCTTTCAAATCCTTCAACCAAAACCTTAATTGTTCCATCAGGTAGCTTTAACAACTGAAGTACTTTTGCTAATGTTCCGCATTTATACAAATTTTCTGGTTTAGGACTATCAACTTCTGAATTCTTTTGTGTTATTAGCAATATCTTTTTATCCTTTGTCATAACATTGTTAAGAGCTTTTACAGATGGTTGTCTACCTACAAATAGTGGAGCTACCATATGAGGAAAAACAACTATGTCACGAAGTGGAAGAACTGGTATTTGTTGCTTAATCATAATTATTAAAATGATTATAATAATTCATAAATCAAGACTTATTTACTGCTATTTTTCGATTATTATCCTTATGGGTAAATAACAACATTGGTTTTGTTTTTTTAATTAGAACATCTCTATTAATAATAATCTTTTTTAGCTCTGTTTGATCAGGTGTTTCATACATTAAATCTACTAATAAATCTTCCATTATAGATCTAAGGCCTCTAGCCCCAGTTTTTCTTAAGACTGCCAATTTAGCAATTTCATCTAGGGCTTCATTTTTAATTTCCAATGAAATATTATCCATTTTAAATAAGACTTCAAACTGCTTGATAATAGCATTTTTTGGTTCTTTCATAATTCGTACAAGCATTTTTTCATTTAATTCATGCAAAATAGTACATACTGGTAAACGTCCAATAAACTCAGGTATCATTCCAAATTTCAATAAATCTTCATTTTGTAAGTTAATAAGAGATTCTCCAATTTCTTTATCACTATAATTTGATAGGGTAGCATTGAAACCAATTGAAGAGCCTTTCAGGCGACTATTAATAATATGTTCTAAACCAGCAAAAGCACCTCCACAAATAAATAATATATTAGATGTATCGATATGTAAAAATTCTTGTTGAGGATGTTTTCTTCCTCCCTGAGGTGGAACACTTGCTACAGTTCCTTCCATAATTTTAAGCAATGCTTGCTGTACACCTTCTCCAGAAACGTCCCTAGTAATAGATGGATTGTCACTCTTTCTACCAATTTTATCTATCTCATCTATGTAAACAATACCTTTTTGCGCTCTTTCAACATTATAATCAGAAGCTTGCAATAATTTTAATATAATATTTTCAACATCTTCACCCACATAACCAGCTTCTGTTAAACTAGTTGCGTCTGCCATTGTAAATGGAACATCTAAAATTCTAGCTAAAGTTTGTGCCAACAAAGTTTTTCCAGTACCGGTTGGCCCAATTAAAAGAATATTAGATTTTGAAATTTCCACATCTGAGAAAGTATTATTGGATAACCTCTTATAATGATTATATACTGCCACAGATAAAGTTTTTTTTGCTTTTTCTTGTCCGATTACATAATCATTTAAAATAGAATTAATTTCTTTTGGTTTTGGTGTGTTTTGTTTAGCTTTTATTTTATAATTTTTACTATCTTCCTTGATAATGTCCATACAAAGCTCAACACATTCATCACAAACAAATACTGTTGGGCCTGCTATTAATTTTTTTACTTCTTTCTGACTTTTCCCACAAAAAGAACAAAAAAGTGAATCTTTGTCATTTTTTTTATTCATTATTTTCTGTCCTCTACAATTTTGTCAATTAATCCAAATTCTATTGCCTCTGCTGGAGAAAAATATTTATCTCTTTCCATTATGAGCTCAACGCTTGTAATATCTTTGCCTGTATGCTTTGCATAGATTTCATTTAACCTTTTCTTAGTCTTAATTATTTCTTTTGTTTGTATTTCTATATCAGTGACTTGGCCTTGATAACCACCACTTGGTTGATGAACCATAATGCGTGAATTAGGTAAAGAAAAGCGTATTTCTTTCTCACCAGCTGTTAACAACAATGAAGCAGCTGAAGCAGCTTGACCGATGCATATTGTCATAATTTTAGAGGAAATATATTGCATAGTATCATATATTGCCAAACCGGACCAAATTATACCTCCTGGAGAATTTATATAAAATGAAATTTCTTTTTTTGGATTCTCAGATTCTAGAAATAATAGTTGCGCACAAACTAAACTTGCTACATTGTCGTCAATTGGTCCTGTTAGAAAAATTATTCTTTCCTTCAGAAGTCTGGAATAAATGTCATAAGCTCTCTCGCCTCTTGAAGATTGCTCAACCACCATTGGTATTAAATTATTGGTTAAATTTTCTAGAGGGTCCTTCATCCTGTTTCCTTATTATTAATAAATGTTTCTTCTTGCAATTTCTTAAACTTCTTAACATCAATAGTTACATTTTTTAACTTAACTTTTGATAAAATATGATCAACTATTTTTTGCTCGAATATTGGCCCACGAATAGTCTCAACACTTGATGGGTTTTTTTTAAAATAATCAAAAATTTGCTTTTCTTGACCAGGATATTGAGTAGCATAATTTAACATCCCATCTGTTAATTCTTTTTCCGTTACTAAAATTTTTTCTTCATTTGCTATATGTTGCATTAAAATCGCTAGCTTCACTCTTCTTAGAGCAATTTTCTCATATCTTCTTTTCAATACATCATCGGATACATTTTTATCATCTTCATCAAGCTTACCTTCTTTCTTAGCGTGTTCTAACCTATGCCAAATAGAATTAATTTCCTCATCTAGCATACCTGCGGGCACATCAAATTTATTTTTAACATCTAAGATATCCATTAATTCTTTTCTCTCAATTTGCTTGAGTTGATCTTCATATTGTTTTATTAAATTGTTTTTAAGATTGTCATTTAGTTCTTTTTCATCCTTTAAGTTATTCTTTTCTAGAAATTCTTTAGTGATCATAAACTCATGACTATATTCTAAGGATAAAATTTCAATAAGAAACTCAACTTCTTTTTTGTTTTTTTCTTTTAATACCTCTCTTAAATCAAACTTTAAATTAACCTTGTCTCCAACCTTAACCTTCATACTAATAAGTTTCGTGCCAATATTTGGGAATACTTGGTAATCTGAATCTGTAATTATGGGTAAATTTTTTTGAGATTTTAAAAAATCTGGTACTGACATATCTTCCGTCGAAATATTTACTATGATTTTGTCAGACAATTTAGCAGGCCTTACATCACTAACTTTATGATAATGTTTTTGTGACGAAATAAAATTTTTATAATTTTCTTTCAATGTTTTTTGATCTAATTCAATAGATCTTTTTTTTAATTCTAATTCACTGAAAGGAAGTATTTTAATTGAAGGATCTAAATCTATTTTTATTGAAATTTCTATAGGTTTATTTTTTTCATATTTCTTAATTTCAACCTTTGGCTGTCTGAATGGTTTCAGTTTTTTTTCTTCTAATAATTTTTTGGTTTTATCCTCAACTAATTTTTCAATTACCTCAGATAAGACATTGTTTTCATATTTCTTTTTTACAATATTGAGAGGGGCTTTGCCTTTACGAAAACCAGGAAGAGATACAGTAGGGATGATTTCTGCAATTTTAGCATTAATTGAATTGTCAACTTCTTTATACGGAACTTGAACTTCAAATTCTTTAAACAATATTTTTGAATCAATTTCTTTTATATTCATATGCTCCTCATGGTAGGCCGGAAAGGACTTGAACCTTCACACCTCGCGGCACGAGATCCTAAAT
>Ga0209445_1000212_pt1 | contig 34035 bp, 32 predicted proteins | sample MarorgKNORR_S2LV_4_FD_188223 | JGI IMG/M metagenome (GOLD analysis project Ga0209445, IMG submission 188223) | Marine microbial communities from the Southern Atlantic Ocean, analyzing organic carbon cycling - NADW_A/KNORR_S2/LV (SPAdes) (version 2) | ecosystem: Environmental > Aquatic > Marine >... | reverse complement strand
GGCGGCCGGCGTACGGCTCATCCGAGACGCCCTGGGCCGTAAGCCGTAGCGATAGACCCGCGCGCAGGCTAGACTTTGGGCGATTTCCGTGCGTCCCCCACCACCTGGCCATGACCAATTCGACGAGCCTTGATCCGGCTGCGCTGGAGCGCCTGCGCAAGTGGGGTGGTGACAAGCTGGCGGCGCAAATGGTCAGACTGTTTCTCGACAATTCGGGCGGGCGCATGGACCAGATTCGCGGCGGCGTTGCCGCAGAGGACCCTGACGAGGCGGAGAAGGGCGCCCACTCGCTCAAGTCGAGCGCGGCCAACGTTGGCGCCGAAGTGGTCCGGGGTCTGGCGGGCGAGATAGAAAGCGCCGCATCAAGCGGCGACGTGGAGGCAGTCAGGACCATCCTGCCGGGATTGGAGGACGCCTACAGCCAGGCGATCGCTGATCTCGAAACCATCATGGACGGAATCGAGGCGACTGGATGACATACAAGATCGCGGTTGTGGAGGACAATCCCGACAATCGCATGCTCGTGCAGGCTTTGCTCGAAGACACGTACGAGATCTCTGAATACGAGCGTCGGCCTCGAATCGGTCACGGCGGCTGATGGCAAGGATGGACTGGAGAAGGTGGGTACCGAAGCCCCAGACGCGGTCATCCTCGACCTGATGATGCCCGTGATGGGTGGCCTGACGTTCCTCAAGAAGCTGCGAAAAGATCCGTTGCACATGGGGCTTCCTGTCTTCGTGCTGACAGGCAAGGCGATCACCGAGGACGAGTCCGAGATGCTGGAGGAGCTGGCCTCCGCTGTGCTCTTCAAGGACGACGCCCCCGAGCAACTCGGTGAGCTGCTCGGATCGATCTTCAGTCTTGCGGACGCACAGGGGTAACGGAGGCGTGTTCAGCGCCCCGTGATCAACCGCACCATGTTGACTGACCCGTGGCCCATGCTCGTCCCGGATCTGGGGACCGCGCTGTGGTCGTGCTCCCTGGCGGTGATCGTCGCGCTCGCCGTCGCCTCGCTCGCGTCATTCGCGCGGCGCCGCGGCCTAGCGGTCCCATACACGCGCAAGATATTTCACTTTGGAGTCTTCACGGGCGCCGCGGTCGCTTATTCTCTTTGGGGCTTGCCCGGTACGAACGCCTACGGTGCTGTACTCGCGGGCGTAGTCTTGGTAGCGGTGCTGCGCGGCGACCGGGACCCGATCTACCGCGTATTGGCTCGTGAGACCGACCGTCCTCGGCGCACGCTGTTCATCCTCGTGCCACTGGTCACTACAGCACTGGGCGGCCTCGTCAGCGCGCTTCTGACCGGACCCTACGCGACCGTGGGATACCTCGTCAGCGGGTGGGGCGACGCCGTCGGTGAACCGGCAGGCACGAGGTGGGGCAAACACAAGTACCGAGTACCGTCGCTCGGGGGCGTGCCCGCGACTCGCTCCTTCGAAGGCTCCGCAGCGGTCTTTCTGGTGGGGTGGGTGGCAGCCACCGTCGCGCTCTGGAATCTGGCCGACCCATCCCGCGCAGTGCTGGTGGGGCTCGCCTGTGCAGGAGTTGGAGCGCTCGCCGAGGGGTTGAGCAATCACGGTCTGGACAACCTCACCGTGCAAATTGCGGCGTCCGGAACCGCTTGGATGTTGATGTCATGACACGACTCACGTACCGGACCGAGCTCATCCACCACGATCCCGAGACGGTGTTCGCCTGGCATGAGCGTCTCGGTGCGCTTGAGCGCCTGACGCCCCCCTGGGCGGTCGTCGACCTGCTCGAAAAGAAGGGGGGAATCGAGGACGGAGCGACGGTCGCGCTGCGTGTGCATCGAGGGCCCGCGAGTTTCAAGTGGGTGCTCGAGCACACCGGTTATATCGAAAACGAGCGGTTCCGGGACGAACAGACATCGGGACCGTTGAAGTCCTGGCTGCACACGCATCGCTTCGACGCCATCGACGGTGGCGGTACCAGGCTGGAAGACGACATCGAGCTCGAGCTGCCGCTCGGCTTCCCCATGGCACCAGTCTTGGTAAGAGGTGAGCTGGGACGCCTTTTTCGCTTCCGCTATCGACGACTCTTCACCGATCTCGCTCGCCACGCGACGCACTCCTCGAAGCCGCGAATGACCGTGGCGATCACCGGGGCATCGGGACTGATCGGTAGCAACCTCGCCGACTTTCTCACAACCGGTGGCCACCGGGTGATCCGTCTCGTACGCGACAGCCGGCAGTTGGCGGACGATTCCATCTACTGGAACCCCGCGACAGGGGAGATCGATGTCGAGGGGCTCGTGGGTGCCGACGCGCTCGTGCACCTCGCGGGCACGTCGATCGCGAGCGGGCGCTGGACCGAAGCGCGTAAGCGATCGATCAAGCAGAGCAGGGTGAAGGGTACCGAGCTGATCAGCCGTACGCTCGCCACTATGTCGGGCGGCCCGCGCATTCTCGTGTCGGCGTCCGCCGTGGGCTTCTACGGTGACCGCGGTAGTGAGCGCATCAACGAGACCGCACTTGCCGGAAAGGGCTTTCTGGCGGAAGTGTGTCGCGCTTGGGAGGGTGCTGCCAAGCCCGCTGAGCGGGCGGGCGTGCGCGTGACGACGTTGCGGACCGGCGTATCGTTGTCGCCCGCGGGTGGGGCGCTCGGACAGATGCTTCTGCCGTTCAAAATGGGTGCCGGTGGCCGGTTGGGCTCGGGCAAACAGTACCTGAGCTGGATCGACAATGACGACCTCATCGCGGCGATTCACCACGTGCTGATGACGGACTCCATTAGGGGTCCCGTGAACGCCACCGCGCCCCATCCCGTGACCAACTCGACGTTTACGGCCGCATTGGGGCGCACACTCTCCCGTCCGACCGTGATTCCCGTACCCGCCTTCGCCGTGAAAGCAGCCTTCGGTCAACTAGGAACGGAGGCGCTGCTCTGGGGCCAACGGGCTCTGCCGGAGAAGCTGCTCGAGTCCGGGTTCACCTTCTTCTATGAGGGTGTGGAGGAGTCGATGCAATTCCAGCTGGGTCGGGCAGGGTAGGAGGCCCCGAGCAGCGCCTACTCCCGAATCAGATCTCCGTCCTCGGTGAGCTTCGGGTAGGGACGCCCCTCACGACGCCGCTTGGAAGCGATGGACGGCCACGCCCACTCGAACAGGTGGCGATCGAAGTCATCGGGCGAGAGTCGACTCTCAGAGTACATGCCGGCGGCCGCGCGCTGGCGCATGGCCTCGAAGAGCAGGATCGACGTCGCTACCGATACGTTCAAGGACTTGACCATGCCGAGCATCGGCACCGCAACATGCGTATCCGCGAGCTCCAGGCCTTCGGCCGAGACACCGTCGAGCTCGGCCCCGATGAGGATGGCCGTCGGCTGACAGTAGTCGATTTCCCGGTAGTCGATGGCGCTGTCGGACGGATGGGCGGCAATCACGCGGAACCCCGAGGCGTGAAGATGTGAGACCGCGCTGGCGACCTCTCGGTGCAGGCGTACCCGCACCCACTTCTTGGTGCCCGCCGAGGTGCCGTGGTGCAGCGCCAGGCCCTTCTCCGGCGGGACCACATGGGCTTCGAGCACCCCCGCGGCGTCGCAGTTACGCAGGATGGCCGAGAAATTGTGGGGCTTGTTCACCCGGTCCATGAGCACGGTCAAGTCTGGCTGACGGCGGGCGAGAACCTCTCGAATACGCCGGAATCGTTCGCTTCGCATTTGAGTATATTCTCGCTGACTCGCACAAGAATCCATCCCGCGCCTCCCAGGAGGACCCCCTGGCTCGCTGCTTACCACCCCTGGTGCTCGCGCTGCTCACCACACTCCTCATGGCGTGCGACCAGGTTGCCGACATCGTTTTCGTACCGGAATTCGACGTGACCTACTCCTTCGAAGCCGGTCTGGAGGGCTGGTTCGGGAACGGAGTCGACCTCGCTGACCCGAGCGTTACCTGGTCCGTGGGGGCATCGAGTGAACTGGCCTCTAGCGGAGCCAGTGCAGCACGGCTCTACGTCGACAATACAAACGGGATGGCCAAGGTCTGGATCGAGCGAGCAGAGGCTGTCGAGCCGAGCGTCGCCTACGATGTCGATATCAGCTTCGACTTCGGAACCGCCGATTTCGGCGAGGTCAATCTGTGGCGGATTCTGGCCGGCGCGCATTCAGCTTCACCCGGAACCGCCGCGGCGCTCACCGTGCAGGACGCGACCGGCAACGGTTCGTCATCAGACGTCGGTGTGCAATGGCTCCAGAAGAGCTATCGCATGCGCGCGGTCTCAGACCCCGGGGGTCGCATCCATATCGTCATCGGCGTGTGGGGGACTTGGGAGACGTCCCGCACCTACTACGTCGACAACGTGCGGCTGCTCTTTACGCGGGCGAGTTGAGTCCGGGGCACTTAGCCCAGGAACACGCCGTCGACCGCCTGGAACAGCAGGGCTCCCATCACGCCGCCCACGATCGGGCCGACAACCGGAATCCACGCGTAGCCCCAGTCCGAATCGCCTTTTCCGTCAATCGGGAGCAGCGCATGTACGATGCGCGGGCCCAAGTCCCGAGCCGGATTGATGGCATAGCCCGTCGGGCCACCCAAGCTGAGCCCGATGGCCCAGACCAGGAAGCCCACCAACAATGGCGCGATCCCGGTGCTGAACACGGCGGACAGGTCGATCTCGCTGGCTGACTGTATCTCGAGCGCGTTGGCTCCGATTCCCAGGATGCCGAACATGAGCAAGGCGGTCCCGATGATTTCGGTGACGAGGTTGGCGACCGGTGAACGAATCGCGGGGCCTGTGCAGAATACCGCCAGCTTCGCCGCAGGATCGTCGGTGGCCCCCCAGTGTCGGTAGTAGGACACGTAGACCAATACCGCGCCCAACATCGCTCCCACCATTTCGCCAGCCAGATATGTCGGCACCTCGGCCCAGGCCAGGCTGTCGATAGACGCCAGTCCGAATGTGACCGCTGGGTTGAGGTGCGCGCCACTGACTCGGCCCACCGCGTACACCGCCATGGCCACCGCGAGACCCCAGCCCGTGGTGATCACGATCCAGCCGGAATTGTGGCCCTTGGTCTTGGCCAACACGACGTTGGCGACTACACCGTCGCCGATGACGATCAAGATCGCGGTGCCTACCACTTCTGCCAGGAAGATCTCCACAGGTGTCAGCCTCTGTCAGTGGGGGGAACGCAAGCTCATGAGTCGGTCGGGAAAGTTCGTGAACATACCATCGACGCCGAGCTCGATGAGGCGCCTCATGTCGCCCTCAGCGTTCACGGTGTACGGGTGCACCAGAAGCCCATGCCGCTTGGCGGCGCTCATGAACTCCGGGGTCACGAGACGCTGAGTGGGTCCGACACCGATTGCATAGCTCGCCACGTCACGCATCCCGGCGTCGATGTCGTCGGGCATCTGCGAGGCCCCGATCAGTTGGATCAGCGGCAGCTGAGGCTCGAGTCCATGCATCTTGCGCAGGCTCTCGGAACTGAACGACTGAACCAAGACCGTGCGGTCGTCCGGCGAGCTCGGCACCAGGTCGTGCCTGCCTAGCAATTCCAGCAGCGCCTCTTCCATCCCGGGCGCCTGCTCGGGCTGTTTGGTTTCGATGTAGTAGCGCGTGCTGGCGCCGTAACGGTTAAGCACGGAGTCCAAAGTCGGCACGCGCTCCAGAGCTTCCAGGTCCTCCCCTCGCCAACTGGATACTTCGCAGTTCAGGATGTCCTCGTACATCTTTTCGCCTACTGGGCCTGTACAGTGCCGCGATGGGCCGCGCGCCGTGCGATCCAGGTCAGCATCGTGCATCACGACCAACACGCCGTCGCTGGTCATCTGCAGGTCCTGTTCGATGTAGTCGGCGCCCATGCGGACAGCCATGTCGTACGCGAGCAACGTGTGCTCGGGCGCGTAACCGGAGGCACCGCGATGGGCGATCACGGTCGTCTGAGCCGCGGCGCTCCAGTGGCTTCCGGGGGCCAAGGGAAGCAACAGCACTAGAAGCAGTGGCGCCGCGACGCCCATGCAGAGAGACCTGGCCTCCATCGACGAAGACCTCAGATCAAGCCTCGACTGGCCGCACCGTGCGACCCGCGATCACCGTGATGTTGTCGCTCCCGCCCCCGTCCAAAAGCGTCCTGCAGCAGTAGCTCGGAGGTCTCACGCGCGTTCTGCATCGACGAGAGCCGCTTTTCGATCTGCTCGTCTGAGACGTGCTTGGTGAGTCCGTCCGTCCAAATGAGGATCACCGCACCCCAATCGCGCACGAAGCGCGTTACGACCGGTTCCGCGGTCTTACCGCCCATGGCGCTCGACAGCACGTTCGCCCATTTGCTGCCCTAGGCCACCGTCTGGGTGAGCGTGCCATCGTCGACGAGGTCCTGGGCCCACGTTTGGTCTCTGCTGATCTGGGTCAGCTCCCCGTCCTGGTAGATGTAGAAGCGCGAATCACCCACCTGCAGCAGGTATGCGTGCGGCCACAGACCCAGGAATAGCGTGAGCGTCGTGGCAAAGCCGCGACCGGCGCCGGCATGCTCGGCCTTCTTGAGCAGGCTCTCGTGGCACTCCAGGGCCGCCTCGTGCAGGACCCGGGAAAAGACTTCTGGGTCATTCTCCTCGGCGTAGTCCGCGTCGTGAAAACTCCTGGAGACCGACGACACCAACTCCTGCAGTGCGAGTCGCGCGGCTTCCTCACCACCTGACCGACCGCCCACGCCATCCGCCACCATCGCCAGCGTCGCAAGACGCTCGGCATGCAGCACCCGTCGCGCCTTGGCTCCGATGCTCGTGCGGTTCACGCGCACCCCGCGCCCGAGCGCGCCCAGGAAGAAATGATCCTGGTTGTCCGCGCGCACCTTGCCGGGGTGAGTCAGCCCCCACGCATCGATATTCCCCTCTTGGGGTCTGGCCATCTCGCCCATGCGGATTCCCTCCTTCGAGCGCCCTGCGCCCGGCCCTCACCGGCCGCCAGGGACCTGTTCCCCCTAGCTGAAGCGTGCGCCCAACGTAGAGACGGAGCAGGGGTCATCGCCAGCGGCTGATTCACGTAGCAGAACCGTAGGGCTATACTCGCGGGGTCGTAGAAATCCTGGAGGGCGGTCTCCAGCGCCCGAGCAGAGCGCGCGTACATGACGGAGTCCCCACGCATTGAGCCTTTCTTCACCCTTTACGCCGCTCTCGTGTTCGCCCTCGGCGCGGGCGTATTGGCGGTCCCGCTCACGGCTCAGGGAGCTCGGCAGGTGCCGGACGTCTCCGCCGTCTATGTAGAACAGGGTCCGGTGATCGACGGTGTATTGAATGAGGCGGTGTGGCGGGATGCAGCGCTACTCGATGCATTTACCCAGCAGGAGCCCGACGAGGGTGCGCCGTCTTCGGAGCGCACCGAGGTCCTACTGATGTACGACCGCAGTGCGTTGTACCTGGGCGTGCGAGCGTTCGACTCCTCCCCGTCGGGTCTCACAGCGACAGAGATGAGGCGCGACTCCGACCGAATCCTCAGCGAGGACAACTTCCAGATCATCCTCGATACGTTCCGAGACGGACGCTCGGGATACATGTTCGTAACCAACCCGCTCGGCGCGCAGTTAGATCAGCAAGTGTTCAATGAGGGGGAGGGTGGACTCCCGGGCAGGGGAACTCCCAACATCAACCGAGACTGGGACGGCGTCTGGCACGTCGCCACGCAGCAGACCCCGGACGGCTGGGTCGCCGAGATCGCGATCCCTCTGGTCACGCTGCGCTTCCCCGAGTCCGAGTCGCAGCGCTGGGGCATGAACCTCATGCGCAACATCGGGCGCAGGAACGAGCAGGCCTTCTGGGCACCGATCTCGAAGCCGTACCAGATCGCGAAGGTGAGCCTCGCGGGCACGCTCTCCGGCATGACTTCTCTCTCTCGCGGAAGCGATCTGCGCGTCACGCCCTTCCTGACGAGCGGCGCAAGTCGGGTGACGGATGCGGGCGACGTGGACAACTCGTTCCAGCGCGACATGGGCATCGACGTCAAGTACGGCCTGAGCGCCGGGCTCAACCTCGACATCACCGTCAACACCGACTTCGCGCAGGCCGAAGTCGACGACGAGCAGGTCAACCTGACGCGCTTCCCGCTCTTCTTCCCTGAGAAGCGAGACTTCTTCCTGGAGAATTCCGGGCAGTTCAAGGTCGGCTCGGCCACGGCGTTCAACCGACTGGCCGAGCTCTTCTTCACGCGTCGCATCGGGCTCTCGCCGACGGGGGAGCAAGTGCCGATTCGAGCCGGCGCCCGGCTGACGGGCAAGGTGGGCCGTAACGACATTTCGGTGTTGAACGTGCAGACCGGTGATGCCTTCGGCAGATCGGGTGAGAACTTCCTAGTCACGCGCTATAGCAGGCACTTCCTGTCCCGCTCCAGGGTCGGTGGTCTGTTCATCAACAAGAACGAGACCAGCGGGGACCACTTCAATCGCACGTACGCTGTCGACATGACGTTGGTGCCGCATGATGCGCTCACGGTCACAGGGTTCATCGCCAAAACCGAAACGCCAGGGATGACCGACGGTCAGGGCGCCGGCTACCTGAACGCAACCTGGCTGGACCAGAAGTGGAGGATCTACGGCGAGTACGCCAACCTCGGCGACAACTTCAATCCGGAGGTGGGGTTCCTGCCGCGCAGGGGCATCCGGCTGACCAAGCTGCACTTTGAGAGGGACCCCCGGCCGGACCTGCTCGGCATCCGCGTCATGCAGCCGATGGTGAACGTCGTCTACATCACCGACCAACAGAACCGGCTGGTGTCGCGCAGATATCACTCCATGGTGGGCACCGCGTTCGACAACGGCGCCTACCTCAACCTGTGGTACAACCACAACTACGAACGCCTCGACGAGCCCTTCATTGTGCGCGATGGAGTGGCCATCGCACCTGGCGGATACAGCTTCGGCGAATGGCAGGTGTCGTTCAATAGCAACCCGTCGCGCAAGGTGTATTACCAGCTGAACTACTCGCCGCAGGACTTTTATGACGGGACGCGCACGGACACGCGCGTCACGCTCGGGGCACGGATGTCGAGCAAGCTCTCCGCGGAGGCGTCCTATGCCCGTAACGATATCGAGCTGCCCGCTGCCTCCTTCGACGTCGGGCTCGCATCCTTGCGCATCGACTACGCGCTTTCACCCGCGATGACGCTGCGCGCGATCAGCCAGTACAACTCATCGACCGACCAGTGGAGCACCAGCGCGCGCTTCCGCTACACATACATGCCCGGCAGCGACATCTACCTGGTCTACGACGAGCTACGGCGCGACCTAGACGATCCTATCGGCCTTGGCGTGCTCAATGAATACCGGGACCGCCGTCTGATCTTGAAGGTGACGCATCTGCTGACGCGCTAGTGGGATGGGCGCTGTTACACACCTAGCGCCAGCGGCTTTGCTGTCCAACGAGGTATATGATAGCTTGCTGATACCCCTCCGTTAGCCGTTAGAATCCGGGGTGCCAGTGCCGAGCGTCGTGGTTTTCGCATACGCTGTGCTACCACCGCTCGCGCGAGAGGCGAGTGCTCTCCCACGCCCCTCCGCTCGACCTCCGAACCACTCCTGGAACGACGCAGACGCGCGCCTATCCCAGGCCGCGCGCCGTCGTCGGAAAGGCCCACCGGGACTTGCGACAGAGGAGTGACTCCAATGCCATTCGAGAAAACCACGTTTCTACCGCCCGGCGATCCCGAACTCGCTCGTGAGCTGCTGAATGAGTTGATTCATGAGGAGCTGAAGGTCCTCATGCTCGTTCTGGGGTCCTCGGACGACGCGCGTATTCTGGCGGAACGCGGCAACAAGAGCGCCGGCGCGATCAACGAGCCATTCTGGGTCGTGTGGATACGCGCTCCTGAGGCTGTCGACGACGTGCTCGCGGGACTCCAGGACCCGCGTGGGCTCTTGGTCGAGGGCGCTCTTGGAATTGTGCTGACGTTCAACGACGAGATTCACACGGTGTTCACACATCCCTGCCGAGCAGCTTGAAGATTCTCAGCGCGTTCGTAAACGCAGGTAAGCTGTGATGGGCCGGGGGTGTCGGCGAGCAGCTCCAATGGCTGCGATGCTCGTCCTGCTGACGCCTCTGTGCGTGGTCGCCCAGAACAACGACACGACGGCCACCGGCGATACATCGCGGGCGGCGCTTCTCACCGTGGTCGAGGTGGACGAGGGAGGGACACGTCACGCCATCTCCTCGACCAGCCGGCGAGGCATCGTCGACATCAACAGCTCCATGAACGATCCCGCGACGCGACACGGAGACGGTTATCTCACGCCGGAAGCCGACAACATCATTGAGCTGACCACACGCAAGCAGGGGTACGAGATCGTTCAGCTCGATTGGTTCGACTAAGGGCGAGCCACCTACGGCCACACCCTTCCGGCGAGGCCCGGGAGGGCCTTAGAATTGGACGCGATAGAGCCGGGGTGGTGAAATCGGTAAACACAGGGGACTTAAAATCCCCCGCCTGAGAGGGCTTGCGGGTTCGAGTCCCGCCCCCGGCATAGCAAGCAGAACAACGACTTACGGGCTATCCGGAGCGCAGTCACGACAGACAAGTACTAGTCTCGGCAACTCGATCGCGTTTTCTGAGCCTCAGCCGCGGTGCGCGCCCTAGAGTCGCCCGGCGAGCGCGCGATGGCGTCAAATCGGGTAGTTTCGGTCTTCCGATCATCCCACTCAGGCGGCCATCCTTGGGCGAATCACCTCGATTTCTCCTCCTCCAAATGAGGAATCCCGGGGACCCGATGCGTGAGCACGAAGTCTCGTGCTTCTCCCGCGCGCTGGGTACGGAGAACGGAAGGCTTCAGATCTTCGATCTGCTCTCTGGGGCGCCGGATCAGGCACTGCTCGACTCGGTCGACGTCGTGCTGATTGGAGGAAGCGGCGACTACTCAGTGGCCAGAGGGGGGCCGTGGCTGCCGGCCGCGCTCGACACGATGGTTGGTCTGCACGGGTCGTCGAAGCCGACGTTCGCGTCCTGCTGGGGCTTCCAGGCGCTCGCGCGCGCACTGGGCGGAGAAGTGATCACGGACCGTGAGCAAGCAGAGGTGGGTACGGTGTGGCTGGAGCTCACGTCTGAAGGAGAGCGCGATCCGGTGTTCGGATCCATCGGCCCACGGTTCCCGGTGCAGATCGGTCACGAGGACATCGTGACGTCCTTGCCCGACGGCGCGGTCCTACTGGCCTCGAGCGAGACCATCGAGAACGAGGCTTTTTGTTTCCCGGACAAGCCGATCTACGCGACCCAGTTCCACCCTGAGCTCAACCGGGACGGCCTGATCGAGCGCGTCGCACGTTACCCCGCCTACCTGGCTCTGACAGGTGCTGCGACCCTCGATGAGTTCCGCGACATGACACCGGAGACACCCGAGGCCGAGTCGCTCATGCCGCGCTTCTTGGAGCATGTACTGAGCGAATGATGAATCGGTGGAGAAGCACGGACCTGCGACGCGCCCGCTACCTGGTGCCCGTGGCGGTCATGCTGCTCCTGACCGCCTTCCAGTACCGGCAGAGCTGGCCGACCGGGTGGATTCCGAGACCTTACCGGGAGGGCTTACCCACCGCCGCCAACGGAATCCGCGATCGGGGATTCACCTTCTGCCGGCTCCTCTACAAGGACGTGCGCTACGAAGAGATGGGCCATGGCTGGAACACCGACTACCCCGGTTCGGACTACAATTTCCTCGATCGTCTGGAGGAGCTGACGACCGCCAGACCCGCGAAGTGGGGTGACGGGCAACCCGGCAACGCGGTGGTGCGCTCCACGCAGGAGGAGCTGTACGAATGCCCGTTCGTCTTCATGTCCGACGCGGGTACGGCCGGGTTCAACGAGGCCGAGGTCGCGCAACTCCGCGACTACCTGTTAAAGGGCGGCTTCATCTGGGCCGATGATTTCTGGGGTGAACGCGCCTGGCAGCACTTCGCGGGCGAGATGGGTCGGGTGCTACCGGAGTACCCGATCGTGGACGTCGAGCCGGACCACGTGCTCATGAGTGCCCTATACGTGGTCGACGAGGTCCCGCAAATCCCGTCGATCCAGTGGTGGCGCATGAACGGCGGGCGCGGTACCTCGGAGCGTGGGCGTGATAGCGCGACGCCGCACCTGCGAGCGATTTTCGATGGAGAGGGCCGGCCGCTGGTCATGATGACGCACAACACCGACATCGCCGACGGATGGGAGCGGGAAGGGGAGGACTACGACTACTTTCTCCGGTTCTCAGCCGAGGCATATGCGCTGGGCATCAACCTCGTGCTGTATTCGTTGAGCCACTAGTCAGGCAACGGTGGAGGAGCATGGACCTGCGACGCGCTCGCTACCTGTTGCCGCTCATGATCGTGCTCGTGCTCTCGGCGTTTCAGCAGTGGAGGTGGGGCACCGGCTGGATTCCGAGGCCCTATCGGGAGGGCTTGCCCACCGCCTCGAACGGAGTGCGGGATCGTGGATTCACCTTCTGCCGGCTTCTGTACGAGCATGTCCGGCGGGAGCGAGGCGGGTACGGCTGGAACACAGACTACCCCGGCTCGGACAACAACTTCATCACTCGATTCGCGGAACTCACAACCGCCCGCCCGGCGCGCTGGAGTGACGGACAACCTGGCTACGCCGTGGTGCGCGCCACCCAGGATGAGCTCTATGAGTGCCCCTTCATATTCATGTCCGACGTGGGCACCGTCGGGTTCAGCGAGCTGGAGGTCGAGAGGCTACGCGACTACCTGTTGAAGGGCGGCTTCATCTGGGTCGATGACTTCTGGGGCAATGCGGCTTGGAGGCAGTGGACGAAGGAGATCGGTCGTGTGCTGCCGGAGTACCCCATCGTCGACATCACGCCCGACCACATGCTCATGCATGCACTCTACGTGGTCGAGGAGATCCCGCAGATCCCCTCGATCCAATGGTGGCGTCGAAACGGCGGGAGCTACGGTACCTCGGAACGCGGACCCGAGAGCGCCACCCCCCACCTGAGGGCGATCTTCGACGAAGAGGGCCGCCCGCTCGTCATGATGACCCACAATACCGACATCGCCGACGGATGGGAGCGTGAGGGAGAGGACTACGACTACTTCCTCAAGTTCTCGCCCCAGGCATACGCCCTCGGTATCAACGTGGTTCTGTATTCGCTGAGTCACTAGGGGGGAGGACCCGGCCATCCCAGTTACCGCGGTAACCGCACGCCGGAGGAAGCACCTGCCCGCCACCCGAGTCTCCGACGCAGTCCGCTAACCCCCCACTGCCCGAATCGCGACCACTTTCCCGCGGCGATTCGCGGTGTCGGCATGAGTCAGGTGATCGATGACGTGCTCCAAGGCGCCTGGCTCTTCGATCCACTCGATGATGATCGCGTGTGCGCCGAGCTTGGCTGCCTCCTCACGCATCGCCTGGATCATGTCGCCCTCGTCGGTCCAGTCATCGTCGCCCCTCGCGTGTACGAGCGCGATGGCCTCGTACTCGTAGGGGACGTCGTGCTCGTCGAGGTAGATCACGACGTCGTACGGATCGACCGGGCGGTAGGACCTGCTGGGGTCCAGCAGAACCGCATTCGTATGCATGCACGCGGAGAGTGCCAACACCGCCGCCATCACAATCTTCTTCATCCCCACATCTCCTCTTCGGCTCACCCGTGGATCTTGCTAGGTGGGGGAGAAGAGGGGCACGTCCCGTGCCCGCCGCGAATCCGCTTGAAACCTAGGGATTCGCTGGCTGAATATCCCTTTTGGGTGACACCTTACGACGCTTCTTCCAGCTGCATTGGATGCGGTAGGCGAACAGCACGACCAGGCATCCGATAAGGAACAACGGCAGCCGCACATCGGCCTTCACCAGCCAATAGAAGTGGATGACGCCGAGCGTGGCGGTCACGTAGATCCCACGGTGGAGCACGTTCCAGCGCGTACCGAGCCGGCGAATCCACCCCGTGGTCGAGGTCAGCGCCAGCGGGATCAGGATCACGAAGGCCGCGAAGCCGACCGTGATGTAGGGACGGTCTATCACGTCCTCGACCATCCAGCCCCAGACGAACGTCTGGTCGAGTCCAGACCAGATGCTGAAGTGCAAGAAGGCGTAGAAGAACGCAAAGAGGCCGAGCGGGCGGCGCAGCTTGATGACGCGATTCCAGCCAGAGAGTCGACGGATTGGCGTCACCGAAAGCGTGATCAGCAGCAGCACGAGCGTCGTCATGCCGGTGACGTGCGTGAGCTTTTCGATCGGGTTGGCGCCGAGTGACACCCGCTGCACCGAATTCGCGGCGTATGTATCGAAGTAGAAGGCCGCGCCGAGCCACGCGACCGGCGCCAACACGCTGATCCAGAGAACGAGCTTCAGGCGGAAGATCGCCTTCTTCTGATCCATGAGCCGTTCGGCGCTATCTCCGCGCTAGATCCAACGCGTGAGATCCATGCCGGCGTACATCGACTCAACCTGCTCTGTGTAGCCGTTGAACATGAGCGTGCGGCGCCGCCGGAGTTCGCCGAGTCTCCGCTCGCGGGCCTGCGTCCAGCGCGGATGATCGACTTCCGGGTTCACGTTGGCATAGAAGCCATACTCGCGCCGGTTCTGCACCCACCACGTGTTGCGCGGCATCTCTTCGACGAAGTTCATGCTTACGATCGATTTGATGCCCTTGAATCCGTACTTCCACGGCATGATGAGCCGGAGCGGGGCACCGTTCTGGTTCGGCAGGTCCATGCCGTACACGCCAGTGGTCATCAGCGTGAGCGGGTTCATGGCCTCGTCCATGCGCAGCCCCTCGACGTAAGGCCAGTCGAGCATGCGGGTCCGCTGGCCCGGCATCTCCGATGGGCGAACCACCGTCTTGAACTCGATGTACTTGGCGTCGCCTGTCGGCTCGGCACGGTTGATCACATCGGACAGGGGGAAACCGCGCCACGGCACCACGACCGACCACGCCTCCACGCAGCGCATGCGGTAGACCCGGTCCTCCATGTTGCTCGGCCCGATGAAGTCCTCGAGCTGATAGTCGCCCGGCTTGTTGACGTGTCCCTCGATCCGGACCGTCCACGGCCTCGGCCGGAAGTCGCCCGCATTTCTGGCCGGATCTTCTTTCTGCGCGCCGAACTCGTAGAAGTTGTTGTACTCCGTGATGTGCTCGTACGGATTCAGGTCCTCGTCGAGCTCCGACTTCATGTTCTGAAAGCGGGCCGGGACTTGCTGGCGCGGGTCGCTCTCGGAGGCGTCGAGCACATTGGGCGCGAACGCCAACGCGGCCGTACCGACAGCCGCGTCTCGAATGAAGCGACGGCGGTTCACATAGACGTCTTCGGGCGTGATTTCCGAAGAGGGTACGTCCGAGGGCTTACGAGTCCGGATGATCATGGAGGCTCTCCTGCCGGGTTCCGGGCAACGCATAAGTATGGGGCGGGATTCGTGGCTCGAACACCCGTGGGGCGGGGAGGGTTCCTGGGGACTACCCTACACCGGAGGTGGAGTGGGACGATCTGAGCTGGGAAGAGATGATGGACGGGTTCTACGAGGTGGCCATCGATTCGACTATGGATCCCGAGGAGATCTTCGGCAGGCGCTGCGGAGAAACTCCCGACGGAAGACCATCTCCGCCGCCTACAACTCCCGGAACACCTCGAGCAGGGGAATCTCGAAAGCGTGGTCGTCGACACGCCAGAGCAGAACCTCGCGGACCTGCTCCGGCTTCTGCGATTCCGGCGCCAGCCCTCTACCATCCGCTCATCGATGTCGATGATCCACACTTCGCCGACGCCGCTATCCAGATAGCGTTTCCGCTTGAGGGTCCGGTCGTAGTGCTTCCGGCTCGGCGACAGGATCGCCACCACGAGGTCGGGAGGGCCGTGTATGTGTCCTTTGGGATCTACGATGCTCATCCTATCCTGACGGACGAACACCAGATCGGGCTCCAAGACGAGCTCCTCTTCCAAGCGCACGGTGATGGGACCGACGGTCACGCCCAACCGAAGCGGATCGGCGAGTCCAGCCTGGCGCACGGCCTGGTCATGCTCGGGCAGGCGCTGCGCGACTCCACGGAGCGCGCCAACCTCTTTGGCGACGTGCCGGCGCTGCTCCTGATTGGCGGAGTGCTTCTGTTCCTGAACCGTGAGAAGCAGGCTCCGAAGCCGGCCCAAGAGGGGGGCGACGCCTAGGCCGGAAGTCCGTTCTTAGCCACATGATTCATGATGTCCACGAACCGGTCGAGCTCGGGCAGCGTGGTATACACGCTGGGGCTCACTCGGAGGCCCTGGAACTCGGCATGGTTGATCGACACCACGATGATCCGGTGCGCGTCCCACAAGTAGTCGCGTAGGTCGTTAGGCGCGACGCCCTCAATCTCGACGTTCGCAATGCCACACGCGAACCCCGGCTTCAGGCTGGTGTGCAACCTCACGTTGTCGTTCTCGAGCAGCTTGTCAGCCCAATAGTCCCTGAGGTAGACCAGGCGCGCGGCCTTGCGCGCTGACCCGATGCCCTGATGGAAGGTCAAAGCCTCGCCGATCGCTAGATAATTGGCGGCGGGGTGGGTGCCGATCTCTTCGAACTTGCGAATGTCGGAATCCATGCGCTCGGGCGCGGCCATCAGCGGCCAGACCTCGGGGATCTTCTCCTTGCGTACGTAAAGCAGGCCGGTGCCGTGCGGTGCGAACAGCCACTTATGCAAGCTGGTGGAGTAGTTGTCGACGTCGAGATCGCCGAGCGAGAAGTCGAAGTGAGCCAGCGCATGCGCGCCATCAATGATGAGCGGAATTCCGCGCGAGCGCGCCAGTGCGTTCAGCTCGGTGATGGGCAGGATCTGGCCGGTGAGGTTGATCATATGGCACGCCAGAATCGCCCTTGTCTTGGGCGTGATCGCCTGCTCGAAGAGACGCACGATCTCCGCCGGATCCTCCGCTGGCACTGGGATCTGGATCTGTTTGAGCACGATCCCCTCGCGACGACCACGCTGCTTGAACGTGGTGATCATGCGCCCATAGTCCTGCGTGGTGGTCAGCACTTCGTCACCGCGCTGGAGCTCGATGCCGAGCTGCATGATCTGCAGGCTCTCAGACGCGTTTCGCGTGAAGGCGATCTCCTCGGTGTCGACACCCCATTCGCGGGCCATGCGCTCGCGCACGCCTTCACGCTGCGGCTCGAGCACGCTCCACATCGTGTACGAGGGCGCGAGGTTGGAGAAGTCGAGGTGGCGCTTCATGGCGTCCTGCACCCAACCCGGCGAGGGGCTGACGCCACCGTTGTTCAAATTCACCAGCGTGCGATCGACCGTGAACGCGCGCGCGACCTCGAACCAGAAGTCTTCATCGGCCGCGACTTCGCTCGGCGAGCCCGGATGACCGCTGAGATCGAGGGCTATGTCTAGGACGCTCGCGCTCAGTTCGACGGGGCGCAGCGGCAGCCCAACCGCGGCTGCGGCAGCAGGAAGGGACAGCGTACCCAGGAATCGGCGTCGGCTCTGCATCGGATCCTCCCTCGGGGTCGATCAAGACTAGGTCAGGATACCCCTCCGTGGGCACGCTGTCCACGCTCTGCCCACGGCCGAACCTCAACGAACGCATTACTTTCCGTGTCCCGTCATGCGGCTCCCACGAGCAGAGCCGGTCGGAACAATCCGGGGTATACGTCCTAGACGAGGGCGACCCACAACGACAACCAAGTACAGGAACTTCATGCGGCGACTCGTTCGTCCGATTCTCCCTCTTCTGTGCCTAGCCGCGCCGGCGACGCTGGCGGCTCAGGCACGCGACACTGTGCGCGTCGACTCGAGCCGAGTGGCGCGCCAGTACGACCTGCACGCATTGCGCGGCATCACGATCAGTCTGGCGCGACCCGCCCTGACGACCGGCGGCTCCAGCGCTGTGGAGGTCCGCCTCGATTCGCTCGGCTCGACTCCCGCGCCCTCGATGGAAGAGGTTATGCGCGCGATGCCGCTGGTGGTGGTCAGGCGGAACAGTCGCGGCGAAGCGCAGCCCGCCATCCGCGGTTCCGACGAGCGGCAGATCGGCGTCTTCCTCGATGGCGTGCCACTCACCATCGGGTGGGACCACCGGACCGACATGTCGATCATCCCGCTGACCGCCGCACAGGGCGTGCGCCTCATTCGCGGTCTGTCCTCTGTGCTGTACGGCCCCAACACGCTCGGTGGCATCATCGAAGTCGACATCGCACGCGTGCCGGGTCGACTCGAGAGCGTTACACCGTTGACGCTGGGGATGTCGCTCGACGAGACCGGGGGAACCAACGTTTCGGTGAACGCGTCGCGTTTGCTCGAGCGTGACTTCAGCCAGTGGCTGGTACGGGTCGGTGCCGGCTTCGAGGACCGACCTGGCATCACCATCCCCGGTGGAGCCCAGAACGAGGCGAACCTGCGGTCGAAATTCCTGACCGGCTCGGACAACCTGCGCCTCAACAGCGACTCCCGGCGAATCGATGGCTTCTTCGCGGCCCGATATCTGGCGGATGGAGGCGCCTGGGCTTCCCTGGTCACGTCGGCGCTCGACGTCGAGCGCGGCGTGCAGCCCGAGGCGCATCAGGACGACCCGCGACTATGGCGGTATCCCGAGCAGACTCGACTCTTCACGGCCTTCTCGATCGGGACCGGCATGCGTGAGACCGGCGGTGGTGGTCGCGGGGACCTGGAGGCGAGCATCGGAGTCGACCTGGGATCGACCCGTATCGACCAGTACGACTCGGAACTGTTCTCCCGAGTAGTTGGCCGCGAAGAGGCCGATGACCGCACAATCACCCTGCGCCTCGAAGGCGATCACACCGCCGGAGACCGAGGAGATATCAGGGCCGCTGCAACCTACGCGGACGTCTCTCACGATGAGATCCTGACCCCCGGCGGTGCGAACAGCTATCGACAGCGCTTGTGGTCGCTTGCGGCGGAGTCCGAGTGGAGACTCGGCGGCTCGGGGCGTACGCGCCTTTCTCTGGGCACGGTGGTCGACGGAGCAGACACGCCCGAGAGCGGAGACAAGGCGCCCTTGGCGCGCCTGACCCAGTACGGCTTCCGGCTCGGAATGAGCTCGCTCGTAAGCGAAGGGCTCTTGTTGCATGGTGGCGTTAGTCGGCGCGCACGATTCCCCTCGTTGCGCGAACTGTATTCGGGGGCGCTGGGACGTTTCGAACCGAATCCCGACCTCGTCCCGGAGGCGCTCGTGGGCGCCGAGGGGGGCTTCACGCTGCAGAGAACGGGAGACATCGAGTTCCAGGTGGTGGGATTCTACCAGCGGTTAAACGACGGGATTGTGCGCACCTCGGTGACCTCCGCCGACGGCATGCGCCGCTTCCGACGAATCAACCGCAACAGGGTACGAAGCGCGGGAATCGAGCTGCTCGCGGTTGGAACCCTGGGCGTTGCGACGCTCTCGAGCGATGTCACCCTCCAGAATGTGAAGGGCATGGACTTCGACGGGAGCGAGGTCGAGCTCGAATACGAGCCCTCGGTTACCGGGAAACTCGGCCTGGAGAGCGCGCTCGGCGCCGGATTTCGGGCCTCGGGCAACTTCCGCTTCGTGGGCGGCCAAAGCTGTGAGAACCCCGAGCTAGGCGGCCTGCAACCGCTGGGGGCCAGCGGCTCCGTGGACTTCTTGCTGCGAAGGATCTTCCGACTGGGTAGTAGCGGCGGCCTTTCACGGCTCGACGCTTCCGCTTCCCTGCGCAACGCCACCGACGCTACTGTCTACGATCAGTGCGGGCTCCCCCAACCGGGGCGCACGCTCCAATTCCAGTTCCGCGTCTGGTAGCAACTGGCTAGCCATGATTCGCATCACCTTCCTGGGTACGGCGGCAGCCCGGCCCACCGTAGGTCGCAACGTCAGTGCGATCGCGATTCAGAGGGAAGGGGACCAGTTCCTCTTCGACTGTGGCGAGGGCACGCAGCGACAGATGATGCGCTACGGGACGGGTTTCGCCGTGCAAGCAATCTTCGTCACGCATGTGCACGCGGACCACTTTCTCGGCATCACCGGCCTGCTGCGTACCATGGCCTTGCAGGGACGTACCGAGGGCATCGCGCTCTATGGACCTCGCGGATCGAGCGACTGGCTTCGCAAGACTGTCAGCCTCGGCGTGGACCGTATTCCATTCCCGGTCGACGTCATCGAGGTGCAGTCCGGCGAGGGCTTCGACGGTGGCGAGTACCGCATCGAGGCTTTCGCAGTCGAACATGGCCGCTCGGCAGTTGGATGGGCGCTGGTCGAGAAGGACCGCCTGGGACGCTTCGACGTGGATCGGGTGCACGAGCTCGGTGTGCCCGAAGGCCCGCTCTTCGGGCGACTCCACCGCGGCGAGGATGTCGAGGTGGACGGCCGCCTGATCCGCGCCGCCGAGCTGGTGGGCAAGCCGCGCCCGGGACGAACCGTCGTCTACACGGGGGATACCCGCCCCGCGGCAAGCACCGTCGAGCGGGCGAAGGGGGCCGACGTGCTCATCCATGAAGCGACGTTCGCAGAAGAGGAGAAGGAGCGCGCGATCGACACGCAGCACAGCACCGCGGCTGAAGCGGCCGGCGTAGCTAGAGAGGCCGACGTGCTCCAACTCTTCCTCACGCACCTGTCGGCGCGATACTCCGATGACCCGACACCCCTGCGAGACGAGGCCCGTGATGTGTTTCCGGCCTCCAAGGTCGCATACGACGGTCTCTCGTTCGAGGTGTGCCACCGCGGCGAGCCCGAAGATGTCTGAGGCCGCCCCGTTTCAGCGGGTCGCGGTAGTAGGTCTCGGGGTGATGGGTGGGTCGTTCGCCCGGGCGCTCACGGGGACCGCCGCTGCTCCCGAAGTGCGAGGGTGGTCCCACGACGCCGACGAACGTCGTGCTGCTCTATACGCCGGGGCGGTGATGGCCGCGCCGGAGGACTTGAAAGAAGCCCTGCAGAAGGCCGATCTGGTGGCCATCGCGACGCCGCTGCAGGCTGCGTGTCGCTTGATCGCAGACATCGCTGCCGACACGTTGGCCCGAGACGCGACCATCATGGACGTCTCGGGACTGAAGGCGCCCGTCGCACGCGCCGCAGCGAAAGCCGGAGTGGCCAGTCGATTCGTTGGCGCGCACCCCATGGCCGGGAGCGAGGTGTCGGGTTTTCCCGCATCCCGACCAGACCTCTTCGAGGGTGCGATCGTCTGGATCGTCGCCGAGCCCGACGCTGGTGCTCATACCGAGAAGGTGGAGGCGCTGTGGCGTTCTATGGGCGCGAGACCCGTGCGGACTTCGGCGCAGGCCCACGATCGCCTCATGTCGCTGGTGAGCCACCTACCTCAGCTAGCCGCGAACGGCCTCGCCGCCGCACTCGACGACGAGGGCATCGTCCCGGGTGACCTCGGCCCTGGCGGACGCGACATGACGCGGCTCGCGGCCAGCAACCCGGAGATGTGGGCGGGCTTGTTCGAGGACGCCCATCCGGATCTCGTTAGAGCGCTGCGAAACACGGCCGAGACCCTTCAGAATGCGGCGGACGAGCTCGAGCGCGGGGACGTCGAGGCGATCGTGGCCTTGATGAATAGAACCCGAAGCTGGAGTGACGCGTGAGGGTCCATGTGCCGGGAGACAAGTCGCTCACGCAGCGCGCCCTGATCCTGTCTGCGCTCGCGGAGGGAGAGAGTCGCATCAGCGGTCTCCTGTTTGGAGGCGACGCGGAATCCACGGCCAATGCACTGCGTGCGCTGGGCGCGGGGATCCCCCAAATCCCCTCGGACGGGAGCGAAATCACGGTGCAGGGCGTGGGTCTTGGGGGTCTGCGCAGTCCGGGCTCGCAGCTCGATCTCGGCAACAGCGGAACGGGGGCGAGGCTGCTGCTGGGCGTCTTGTCGGGAAGCGCGGTCGAAACAACCATGACCGGCGACGAGTCCCTACGCTCCCGGCCCATGCGTCGAGTAACTGAGCCACTGAGAGCCATGGGAGCGCGTTTCGACTTTCTGGCCGAAGACGGGCTGCTGCCAATCCGGCTGCGCGGCAAGCGACCTCTGCAGGAGATCGATTGGTCGACACCGGTCGCGAGCGCACAGGTGAAGTCTTCCATCTTGTTGGCAGGACTCACCGGGGGCGCGTCAGCGCTGATCACCGAACCCGAGCAGTCGCGAGATCACACGGAGCGGATCTTCCGACAAGTAGGTGTATCGACGGAGAGCCGGGCTGTGGCGGATGGATGGCGTGTCGAGATGCACAATCCGCCCAACCGAATCTCCGAGCTCGACTTTCGCGTGCCAGGGGACGTCAGTTCGGCGGCCTTTCTGTTGGCATCAGCCGTGCTCGGGGGTACAGCCGCTTCGCTCGACATCGTCGGCGTGGGCCTGAATCCGACGCGCACGGCGTTCTTGGAGGTGCTCGAGCGCATGGGCGCGGAGATCACGGTCGAGACCGATGCCGACGACGAGAACCTTGAAGCCAGGGGCACGGTGTCGGCCAGCCTGTCGTCGCTGACGGGGACGCATGTCGGCGCCGCGGAAGTACCGCGCATGATCGACGAGCTACCCTTGGTCGCCGTGCTCGGAGCCCGCGCCCAGGGTGAGACGAGCATCCGCGGGGCGCAGGAACTGCGCGCGAAGGAGAGCGATCGAATCGATGCGGTGGTTCGCAACCTTCGCGTGCTCGGCGTGGATGTGGAGGAGCACGCAGACGGCCTTATCGTGCTCGGCTCCGATCGCCCACTGAAAGGCAGGGTCGAAGCCTTCGACGATCACCGCATTGCCATGGCGTTCGGTGTCCTGGGAGCCGCGCCCGGCAATGACATCGAAGTCGACGACCCCCACGCCTCGGGCGTGAGCTTTCCCGGCTTCTGGGAATTGCTGCGCGAATTGGGCGCGGGATCTCACGCATGACCGTTGGTGAGCATCGACCATCAGAGGGGCCCATCGTCACGGTCGACGGACCGGCCGGATCTGGAAAGTCGAGCACGGCCAAGGCGGTCGCTCGCGTGCTGGGCTATCGCCATTTGGATTCTGGTGCGCTCTACCGGGCGCTCACGCTCGCGCTGCTGCAGGAAGGCATCGCCGCCGACCGCTGGCCCGATGTCTCTGAAGAATTCCTTCGGGCTTTGGACGTCGACATGCGTCCGACCGACGAAGCCTTTTCGGTTTGGGTCGGCAGTAGGGTCGTCGACTCGGAGTTGAGGACCGAGGAAGTCACGGATCACGTCTCGCATTTGGCCCGTCTGCCAGCGGTGCGTGGCTGCCTGCTCGACCTTCAGCGGCGCGCGGGAGCGTCGGGCCGTTTGGTAGCCGACGGCCGTGACATGGGGACCGTCGTCTTTCCACACGCCGAGGTGAAGGTGTACCTGGTCGCGGACGTGGCTGAGCGCGCACGGCGGCGCCTATTACAGGAAGGCGCGCCCACGGGCGGCGAGGCCGATCTCGCCCTTCAGATCGAGACCATCACCGACCGGGACCGCCGGGACTCGGAGCGAGATATCTCGCCCCTGCGCAAGGCCGACGACGCCCACGAGATCGATACCACCCGGCTCGACTTCCAGGACCAGGTCGCCGCCGTCGTCACTCTGGTACGCCGGTTGACGATTTCCTAAGCCCTGCATAGCTTTTTAGGCTATTCCGAGTCTTTTTCCACCTCAACCCGGGTTCGTCCCCCGAGCACCGGCAAATGCCTCGCACCCTCCTGTGCGAGAAGCGAGTAGATGATCATGACCGATTCGCAAGACCCCAACCCCGAAGAGCGCGATCTCGCTGAAGGCGAGGAAATCATCGTCGATGCCCTTACGGGTGAAGTCACCACGCTCTCCGCAGAAGAGGTAGCCGCCGAAGAGGCCGCCGAGCAGGCGGCCACCGCCGTCGCGGTTGCCGACGTGCCGGAAGGCATCTCTCCCGAGCTCATTTACGATCCATTCGGCGAAGAGCCGCTCTCGACCTCGAAAGCTGAGTTCGAGTCGCTGCTGTCGCAGTTCAGCTCCGACTTTCAGGAGTTTCGCGAGGGCGAGATCGTCAAAGCGCGGGTCCTCAGCCTCACCGACACCGCAGTCATTCTCGAGTTCGGCTTCAAGAGCGAGGGCTCGGTTGCACTCGACGAGTTCAAGGAGGCGCCCGAAGTCGGCTCCGAGGTCGAAGTGCTGCTCGAGAGCCTGGAGGACGACGACGGGGTCGTCGTGCTGTCCAAGAAGAAGGCCGACTTCCTGCGAGTCTGGGAGAAGATCCGCGAGGCCCACGACGCAGATCGTCCGGTCAAGGGTACGTTGGTGCGCAAGATCAAAGGTGGCGTAACCGTCGACCTCATGGGCGTGGACGCGTTCCTACCGGGTTCGCAGATCGCGCTACGGCGGGTGCCGAACATCGAGGACCTCATTGGCGAGGTCTACAAGTTCAAGATCATCAAGCTCAACAAGCGCCGGCGGAACATCGTCGTGTCGCGCCGCGTGATTCTCGAGGCCGAGCGCCAGACAAAACGCGAGACGCTGGTCAGGGAGCTCCTGGTCGGGCAGGTGCGCGAAGGCCAGGTCAAGAACATCACCGACTTCGGTGCGTTCATCGACCTGGGCGGACTCGACGGCCTGCTCCACATCACCGACATGTCCTGGGGCCGCGTCGGGCATCCGTCCGAGATGGTCGACATCGGTGCAGCGATCGACGTCAAGGTCCTCGACATCGATTGGAACCGCGAACGCATCTCGCTGGGACTCAAGCAACTTCTGCCGTATCCGTGGACCGACATCGACAAGAAGTACCCGGTCGGCTCGCGCGTTCGCGGCAAGGTCGTGTCGATCACCAACTACGGCGCGTTCATCGAGTTGGAGAAGGGCGTCGAAGGGTTGGTGCACATCTCGGAGATGTCGTGGACGCGCAACGTCAGGCATCCCTCGAAAGTCGTCTCGATCGCTGAAGAGATCGAGGTCGTCGTGCTCAAGGTCGATCCGAACGACGAGAAGATCTCGCTAGGCATGAAGCAGATCGAGGAAGATCCGTGGCTCGCGCTGCCGGTGAAGTACGCGACAGGTACGAAGCTGGCCGGTACGGTCCGCAACCTGACCTCGTTCGGTGCCTTCGTGGAGATCGAGGCGGGCATCGACGGACTGGTCCACGTTTCTGACATGAGCTGGACCAAGCGCATCGAGCACCCGTCCGAAGTGGTGCAGAAGGGCCAGGAGATCGACGTATTGGTGCTGGACGTGGATGCGGAGAACAAGCGCATCTCGTTAGGCGTGAAGCAGCTCACGGACGACCCGTGGCCGCAGATCTCCGAGCGGCTCGCACCGGGCGTGGAGCTCGACGGCCACGTGGTTCGAGTTCAGGAGAAGGGCGTGGTCGTCGACTTGGGCGACGACGTCGAAGGCTTTGTGCCCGTGTCCCAAAGCGGCGTCGATGATCCAGAGAAGCTGGAGGAGTACTACGGCCCCAGCGACGAGGTCAGCCTACGAGTCATCGAGTCCGACACCGCGAACCGTCGCATCGTACTGGAAGTGACGGACACGCCGGACCGGAAGCCTCAGGAGGAAATCGAGGCGGCGCGGGCCGCTGCCGAGGCCGAGGTTGCTGCGAAGGCCGAGGCCGAGGGTGGCCCGGATGATGAAGACGAGCGCTCGGTCCATCGGCCGACAGCCCCCCCATCGGACGACGCCGATGATGGAGCTGACACCGAAGCTCCGGCGTCCCCGCCCCCGGCAGCAGCAGACGCCGAGGCGGAAGCAGTAGCCGCTGGGGGCGCTGAGGAGTCGCCGAAATCCGAGGCTGAAGAAGCGCCTGAAGCCGAAGCTGAAGAAGCACCTGAAGCGGAGGCCGAGGAAGCGCCCGAAGCTGAAGCCGAAGAAGCGCCTGAAGCCGAAGCTGAGGAAGCACCTGAAGCGGAAGCTGAGGAGGCTGAAGCCGAAGAGGCCCCTGAGGCCGAAGCCGAGGAGGCTGAAGCTGAAGCCGAAGAAGCGCCTGAAGCGGAGGCCGAGGAAGCGCTCGAAGCTGAAGCCGAAGAAGCGCCTGAAGCCGAAGCAGAGGAAGCACCTGAAGCGGAAGCTGAGGAGGCTGAAGCCGAAGCCGAAGAAGCGCCTGAAGCCGAAGCCGAGGAGGCTGAAGCCGAAGAAGCGCCTGAAGCCGAAGCTGAGGAGGCTGAAGCGGACGAGGAGAAGTAGGGGCCATGCGATGAGGGGATACGGCCGCTACGTCGTGTTGGCGCTGATGCTCGGCGCCTGTACGGTAGCCGGGCCGCCGCCGAGCGCTCCGCCACCCGACCTGGGCCCTTCGGACCCGATCCTCGAGCTGCGGCCCATCTCCGCTGGAGCGGAGGCACGCGCAGCACAGCTCTTCGCCCGTGCCGAAGAAGCGTTCCGGGCAGGTCGCCTGGTCGAGGCGCGCGAGTTCACTGCCGAAATCGTGAGCGAGTACCCGGCGGCGGCCGTCTCGGCGCGCGCACTGCTGCTGAACGCTCGAGCCGCTGGGGACGCCGGCGACGCGACCGCCGCCGATACGGCGTCGCAACGCTACCTGGAGCTCCTGCCTGCCGACGACCCACGCATCGCATCAGTTCGACTACTGCAAGCGGAGGCATTCACCGACGACGCGGCGGTTCGCGTGGATCGTCTCATGCGAATCCCAGCGGGGGCGCCGGCGAGCGATCTTGCTCGGGCGATGGTGCTGGCTCGGGGCGCCGCAGACATGCTCGAACCCGAAGAGCTGGAAGCGGCCCGCGCGAACACACCATCGGACGCGGCCCTGTCTTGGGTACTGGACGTGCGTGCTGGCGTGGCCGCACTCGAAGCTGGTGATGAGCGTACGGCGAGCCAACTGGCACAACTGGCCCTCGACTCCGGTGCAACGGGACTCGACCAGGCGCTCGCGCGTGGCCTGCTGCGGGGGCAACTTCCCGAAGGCCGCGAGCGGATGACCATCCTGACAATCGCGACCGTGCTACCGATCGGCGGCCCGCCCGCGCTGGCGGACTACGCCGCTCTCGTGGCAGAGGGCATCGAGGTGGCCGCCGCCGAGGTCTTGGGCGACCGCTTCGACGTGACGATTACCGCGCGCGACGACGAGGCGGACCCCACGCGCACGGCGTCACTCGTGGCTGAGCTCGAGGAGGAGTCGGTCTGGGGTGTGATCGGGTTCCTGGAGGACGCTGCGCTGGAGGCCGCGGGCCAGGCACGTGACCGGGGACTCCCGCTCGTTTCGCCGACGGCACGCAGCGCGTCCCGCGGCGGCGAGGGTGTCTACTCCCTCGAGGGACCCGATCGACAGGCCGCCGCATCAGTCGCGCAATACGCGGCCGATCAAGGATACCTACGCGTCTCTATCGTACACTCGCAGGCTCCGGAGTCAGTCGAAGAAGCGGACGCCTTCGAGCTCGCCATGCAGAGCCTGGACATTCCCGTGGTAGGGCGATTCGCTTACGCGGTCGGTGCGACATTCTTCGAAGAGCAGATCATTGGAGCGCGCAACGCTTTGCGACGAGATGAAATCGCGGCGTTGCGGCTGTCCGAGGACGACACGCTGCATGCGGAGTTACTCGAGCCCGTCGCGCTCTTCCTGCCGATTCCGAGCGAGGACGTGGAGTTCGTCGCGCCTCAGGTCGCGCACTACGCCCTCGACACGCTGGCGATCGACATTCTCGGCACTTCCGCGTGGACGGACCCGCGGGTCCTAGAGGAACTCGACTCACGCCACACGACAGGGGTCGTCGCGACAGCCGCCGTTGGCCTCGAGCTCGGCTCGCCTGGCAGCTTGGCTTTTCAGGATGCCTACGAGCGCCACTTTCAGCGGAGCCTCGTGAGCCCGGTGCCCGCGCTTGGGCACGACGCCGCATTGCTTCTGTTGGAGGCGCTACGGGGCAGACCCAGATCCTCAGCGCAGGTCCGCGAAGCTTTCGAAGCCCTGCGCGATGTCGAAGGCGCGACCGGCATATTCTCCGTCGTAGGCGGGCGAGTAGTGCGCCTCACCGAGCTCGTCTACATCGACAACGGCACGCTCGTGCCCATCGGCTAACCGCCTCCCTCCGTCGCCTATGTCCATCCACGACAAACTCGCTCGACTCGAAGAACTGCGCCGGGCCGCCGAAGAGGGCGGAGGCATCGAGCGCCTGCAAACGCAACACGATCGCGGAAAGCTGTCCGCGCGGGAGCGGCTCGACCTGCTCATGGACGAAGGCTCGTTCGTCGAGATGGACCGCTTCGTCACGCACCGATCCTCCGACTTTGGACTAGCCGACAAAAAGATCCTCGGCGACGGTGTCGTGACCGGGTACGGCACCATCCACGGTCGTCTGGTCTATGCGTTCAGCCAGGACTTCACGGTGTTCGGGGGATCGTTGTCCGAGGCGCACGCCGAAAAGATCGTGAAGCTGCAGGACATGGCACTGAAGAACGGTGCGCCACTCGTGGGCTTGAACGACTCGGGCGGCGCCCGAATTCAGGAGGGCGTGGCGAGCCTAGGGGGCTACGCGGACATTTTCCTGCGCAATACGCTGGCCTCAGGCGTGATCCCACAGATCAGCGTCATTCTGGGACCCTGCGCGGGCGGCGCGGTCTACTCACCCGCGATCACCGACTTCGTCTACATGGTGCGCGGAACGAGCTACATGTTCGTCACCGGCCCCAACGTGGTAAAGGCCGTTACCCACGAAGACATCGACATGGAGGGACTCGGGGGCGCCGACGTGCACTCGGCGAAGTCCGGGGTCGCTCACTTCGCATGCGACTCCGAACCCGAATGCTTGGCGGCTGTGCGGGAACTCTTACTCTACCTCCCCCAGAACAACACCGAGATCTCGCCAGCCCTGGAGTCATCCGATGCGCACGACCGCCAGGATGAGAAATTACTCGAAGTAGTACCGGATAACCCCAATAAACCCTACGACATGCACAACGTCATCAAGCATGTAGTAGATGAAGGTGCCTTCCTCGAAGTACACGAGCGCTTCGCGCAAAACATATTGGTGGGATTCGCTCGGCTCGGCGGTCGCGCGGTTGGTATCGTGGGGAATCAACCCTCCTCCCTCGCCGGAGTGCTCGACATCGACTCCTCGGACAAGGGTGCTCGTTTCGTTCGCTTCTGCGACTGCTTCAACATTCCGCTCGTGGTGTTCGAGGACGTGCCCGGCTTCCTGCCGGGCGTGGCGCAGGAACATGGCGGGATCATCCGCCACGGGGCGAAGCTGCTCTACGCCTTCGCAGAAGCGACCGTGCCCAAAGTGACCGTGATCACGCGCAAGGCGTACGGGGGCGCCTACGACGTCATGAGCTCCAAGCACATTCGGGGCGATGTGAACTTGGCGTGGCCTCAAGCCGAGATCGCTGTAATGGGGCCCAAGGGAGCGGTCGAAGTGCTATTCCGGAAGGAGATCGCCAGCGCCGAGGATCCGCAGGCCGTGACGGATGCGCGCATGGAGGAGTACCGCGAGAAGTTCGCGCACCCCTACATCGCGGCGGCGCGCGGGTACGTGGACGACGTCATCGACCCCCGTGAGACCCGGCCGCGCCTCATCAACGCACTCGACATGCTCCAGAACAAGCGCGACGAGAACCCTACGCGAAAGCACGGCAACATCCCCCTCTAGACGGGCACATCCCGGTCTAGACAACCCTCCTCAGCACTGGTGCGTCCCACTCGTTTGAAGGCCGGACGCGTAGGAATTTCAAACACGGAGGGACGATTCATGAAGAAGGCCCGCCTTAGAGCCACGCTGCAGTTACTCGGGATCGCTGTGCTCGCCGCGGCGATCTCAGCCGCTCCTGCCTCGGCGCAGAACGCGGACGACTGCCGCTGTGTCGATCGCGACGGCGACGCAATCGAGAACTGCTCCTGCTTCAGCGTGAGTCCATTGCGGGGGCTGATCCAGGGACTCGTTCCCACCGTGGACGGCCGCCCACGCATCGGGATCTCGGTCGACCCGCAGCAGAGCGCCAGAAACGACGCCCGCGGCGCACGGGTCACGGCACTCATGGACGACGGTCCCGCTGACGAGGCAGGGATTCACGTGGGTGATATGATCACGTCGCTCGATGGCCACTCGCTCTTCGAGCCGCTTGCGGGAGACGCGGAGGACGAATTCGATCTCGACAGCTCGATTCCGGTGCAGCGTCTGCTCGCGATCTCAGCGGAGCTCGAGCCCGGCCAGGAGATTGAGGTCGAGTACGCGCGTCGCGGCGAGTCGCAGACTGTCACGATGGAGGCGCGCGAGCTTTCGGAGTGGGGGAGTGACTCACGCGGCGGTGGCTTCGACTTCGCGCGCCCAAGGCTCTTCGGCAACCTGTTCGGCGAGCGCTCGGGTGGCATCCCCGACGTCGCTGACCTGAGCAGCTCTTTCGAGTTCCGATCCAACGACCTTTACGAGCTGCGGGAGAACCTGCAGGAGCTCACCGAGCGCGCCCAGCAGGAAGCTCGTCGCCACAGAGTGCGCGTCCGTGTGCCACGCGCCGATGTCCGTGTGTTTGCCGGTCCTGACGCGCCCACATCGATCCTGTACGACTACGTGGGCGGTAACGTGCTCACGCTCGGCATGGGACACATCCACGGGATCGACCTCATGGAGATGAAGCCAGGGCTGGCTTCCTACTTCGGCACGGAAAACGGGCTGCTGGTCACCAACGTGAACGAGGACTCGACGCTCGGCCTCGAGCCGGGCGACGTGATTCTCCGCATCGGCGACCGAGACGCAACGAGTGCGCGCCGGGTGTGCCGCATCCTGAGCACATACGACGAGGACGAGGAGGTCACGCTGCACATCATGCGAGATCATGACGAGATCACCGTGACGGGGCGCCTAGGAGGCTAACTCTCACAGGGCCTCGTCTCGCCTGCACGATGGGGTGGGAGCACCTGCCGCGAGGTGGGACGCTCCTGCCCCTTCTTCGTGTCCATACGCGGGCTTACCTTCGGGCCGCACGATCCCCAAGTCATTGTCCCGTTGAATCTTCGACACTTTAGCAGGCCGCTGCTGTGATCCGATCCTTGCTCGTCGCCAACCGCGGCGAGATCGCAGTACGCATCGTTCGCGCGGCCCGCGAGAGGGGGATGCGAAGCATCGCCGTCTTTTCCGAGCCTGATCGGCTCGCGCCGCACGTGCTGGAGGCGGACGAGGCGTACCCGATCGGACCGGCGGCTTCTGCTGAGAGTTACCTGCGAGCCGACAAGCTGATCGAGGTAGCCAAGGCCTCGGGCGCGGAAGCGATCCACCCCGGATACGGCTTCCTCGCGGAGCAAGCATCGTTCGCGCAGGCAGTCGAGGACGCCGGTCTGATCTTCGTGGGGCCCACGCCCGAGACCATATCGGCGATGGGAGACAAGACCGAGGCGAGGCGGCGAATGGCGGAGGCCGGCGTCCCCATCGTGCCAGGCCTGACGGAGGCGGTCACGAGCCCCGAAGAGGCAACCGCCGCCGCTGTTCAGCTGGGATTCCCGGTGCTGCTCAAGGCTTCCGCGGGTGGCGGCGGAAAAGGCATGCGCGTGGTCGAGGCCGAGGCCGACGTAAAGCGGGCCTTCGAGGCCGCTCAGCGTGAAGCGCTCGCAGCCTTCGGTGATGACTCGGTGTACCTGGAGCGGTACCTCGATCAACCTCGACACATCGAAATCCAGGTGCTCGGCGACGCTCACGGCAACGTGGTGCACCTGGGTGATCGCGAGTGCTCCATCCAGCGACGGCATCAGAAGCTGATTGAAGAGGCGCCTTCGCCGGTCTTGAGCGCTGAGGCGCGTGCGGCGATGGGTGAGGCGGCGGTGCAAGCCGCAAAGGCAGTCGACTATCGTGGCGCAGGCACCATCGAGTTTCTGTACCACGACGGCGAGTTCTTCTTCCTGGAGATGAATACACGCCTGCAGGTCGAGCATCCGGTTACGGAGCTCGTCACCGGATTGGACATCGTCGACTGGCAGCTGCGCGTCGCCTCGGGCGAGCCCCTGAACTTCGGTCAGGAAGACGTAGAACTGAACGGACACGCCATCGAATGCCGAATCGTGAGTGAAGACCCCTCAACGGGTTTTCTGCCCTCGACCGGTGTCATCACGCGCCTGGAGACGCCGACAGGCCCCGGGGTACGCTGGGACGGAGGCGTCGCAGAGGGCTTCGAAGTCTCGCCGCACTACGACCCGCTGCTGGGCAAGCTCATCGTGCACGCGCCGACGCGCGCGGCGGCCATCTCTCGCATGTCGCGGGCGCTCGACGCGCTGGTGCTCACCGGCGTGGAGAGTAGCGTTCTGTTCCATCGACGCGTCATGGACGAGCCAGACTTTCGTGCGGGCTCCTTCTCGATACGGTACCTCGAGCAGCACCCGGAACTGGTGGAAGTGGCCGACTCGGCCTCGGCGCGTCGCGCAGCCGCCGTCGCCGCCGCGCTGCTCGAAGAGGGTCACCGCCGGCTGCACCGCACGTCGCGGATCAGTGGTAACGGGAGCAACGCGATCTCAGCGTGGCGCGCGTCTGGCTGGCCTTGGCGCCGGGAGCGCCCATGAGCGATGCGCTCGCGACAAGGGACGCACTCGCCGACGTGCGCGTGCGCGCCATCGCCTCGAATGGCTCCGGCGTCGCGGACCTGGCCGACGGCAGGGTGGTCTTCATCCCGCGAACCGCGCCGGGCGACAGAGCCCGCGTGCGACTGGGCAAGGTCAAACGCAAGTGGGCGCAGGCCTCGCTCGTGGAGCTGCTTGAGCACGCCCCGGGCCGAGTCGACGCTCCCTGTCCACTCTTCGATACCTGCGGCGGATGCACGATTCAGCATCTGGCGTACGAGGACCAGCTCGAATGGAAGGGCCTCTTCATCTCGGATGCGCTGAGGCGCATCGGAGGCCTTGAAGTCGATCCGCCGAAGGTGCAGGCCTCACCGGAGGTCGTAGGCTACCGAAACCGGGTCAGCTATTCTCTGCGCCGCCTTCACGGCGGGCGAGTCATCGCGGGCTTCCATGCGCTCGGGCGGCCTGCCCATGTGATTGACGTCGCCGGCGAGTGCCTGCTTCCCGAAGCCTCGCTCCGGACCGCCTGGACCGCGCTGCGGGAGGGCTGGGGCCGGGGCGCCCGTTACCTGCCGGCCGCGGGCAGGCTGCGCCTCACGCTGCGTAGCGCGGGTGAAGGGGTGGCGCTCGTAGTCGACGGTGGCGCTCCCGGGTGGAACGCAACGGACCTCGCCGAATCGGTTCCGACTCTCACCGCGATCTGGCACCGACCCAGCGGCGCGACAAAAGTGACGCTCCTGCGCGGATCCGAGCACGTCGCGCCAGGCGGCGACGCGTTGCGATGGGTGGGAGACAGTTTCCTGCAGGTGAACACGGCGCTCGGTGAGGTGCTTCGTGACTTTGTGTTGGAGCGAGCGCAAGCCGCTGACCGGGTCGTGGATGCCTTCTGCGGCGTCGGGGCCTTCGCGAGAGAGCTCGCGCGACGCGGTGCCGCCGTAACCGGCATCGAGGTAGACCCGGCGGCATGCGCTGCGGCCAAGCACGATGCTCCGGACAGCCTCGACGTGGTTCAGGGGCGTGTCGAGCAGCGACTGGAGGAAGCGTTACCGACGGACCTGCTGATCCTCAATCCACCGCGTGCGGGCTTGCACGAGTCGGTCCCCGACGTCATCCGGGCTTCCGCCCCGGAGCGCCTCATCTATGTCAGTTGCGACCCAGCTACGCTGGCGCGCGATCTGGCTCGGCTCAGCAACACCTACACGCTGGCCGAGGTCCAGGCCTTCGATCTCTTCCCCCAGACCTCGCACGTGGAGACGGTCGCGGTACTCGATCGATCGGGGGAAGACTCCTGATCTATCACGTGGCCATCGGCGAGCACTCCTTCGAAGTGAATCTCGGCCGGGACGGGGTCGAGATCGACGGGATCGGCGTCGACGTCGACTTCGCCTGCCTCGACGGCGCGGGCGTGCACAGCCTTCTGATCGACGGCCACTCCCATCGACTGCTCGCGCGGCGGGAGTCCAAGGGGCGATGGGGCCTGCACGTCGCAGGTCGCCGTTTCCAGGCCGAGGTGCTAGACGAACGCACGCGGGCGATTCGCGACATCACCGCGGCCCAGGCGGGGCCCGTGGGACCGAGTCCCGTGCGCGCACCTATGCCTGGCCTGATCGTCAGGGTCGAAGTATCCGTGAACGACATCGTCACTCCGGGGCAGGGGGTGGCCATCGTCGAAGCGATGAAGATGGAAAATGAGCTTACGGCAGACGTGGCGGCGCGCGTCTCCGCGGTACATGTC
>Ga0209445_1000207_pt1 | contig 34388 bp, 27 predicted proteins | sample MarorgKNORR_S2LV_4_FD_188223 | JGI IMG/M metagenome (GOLD analysis project Ga0209445, IMG submission 188223) | Marine microbial communities from the Southern Atlantic Ocean, analyzing organic carbon cycling - NADW_A/KNORR_S2/LV (SPAdes) (version 2) | ecosystem: Environmental > Aquatic > Marine >... | reverse complement strand
AGCCAAGTGCTATGTAATGGGGAATCAACTGATGCTATAACTTTTACAACTACAAATACTGATGGGACGACTAGTTATAGTTGGACTAATGATAATACAACTATAGGATTGCCAACTGGAGGCGGTACTGGCGATATAGCTAGTTTTGTTGTAACTAATACAACATCTACCGCACAAACAGCAACATTAGTAATTACGCCAACATATACTAATAATGGAGTGAGTTGTACAGGACCAACTGAAACATTTACAATTACAGTAAATCCTACAGCACAGGTAAATGCTATGGCAGATCAAGATCTTTGTGAAGGAGATGTAACTACTCCAATTTCATTTACAACTACTAATACAGATGGAATAACTACTTATAACTGGACTAATGACAATACATTAATCGGTCTTTTAGATAATGGAATAGGAGATATTCCAAGTTTTTCAGCTACAAATAATACAGATACTGCTCAAATTGCAAATATTATTGTGACACCTACTTATACTAATAATGGTATAAGTTGTACAGGTCCAGATGAAACATTTATTTTAAGAATAAATCCCGGCGCTCAAGTCAACGCAGTAGATAGTCAAGTATTATGTAATGATGATATAACAACTCCAATTATCTTTACAACAACTAACATTGATGGAACGACTACATATACTTGGACAAATGACAATACTTCTATAGGATTACCATCAACAGGTGCTGGAGATATTGGTGCATTTACAGCAGTAAATACCTCGACAAATACTCAGGTTGCTACTATAGCTGTGACACCAACTTATGATAATAATGGTGTGATATGTATTGGTCAACCAGAACAATTTACAATAACAGTTAATCCTTCAGCGCAAGTAGATAGTTTAACATCTCTTAATACAATTTTATGTGATGGAGAATTTTCGCCAGTATACACTTTCACTACTTCAAATACGGATGGAATTACTAGCTATAACTGGACTAATGATAATCCTCTTATTGGATTGGCTGATAGTGGTTCTGGAGGTATACCAAGTTTTGCAGTTGAAAATACTACGAGCTCAACAATATCTGCCACAATTACTGTAACACCTAGTTATGAGAATAATGGTGTGGTTTGTAGTGGATTATCTGATACATTTACAATTACAGTAAATCCTTCACCGCAAGTGGATCCAGTTAATGATCTTGTATTGTGTAATAATGAAATATCTTCTATAATTACATTTACAAGCACAAATACGGATGGAGCTACGACATATAACTGGACAAATGATAATACTTCAATTGGACTGGGAGCAAGTGGGACTGGTGATATACCTAGTTTTACAGCAACAAATCCATCAATAGTTTCAGAGGGAGCATTAATTACAGTAACCCCTACCTATGAAAATAATGGCGTGGTATGTATAGGCACTGCAGAAACATTTAGTATTACAGTTCTGAGTGAAATAGTTGTAAGTGGAACACCAAGTGATGCGGTTGATTGTAACAATCCAAATAGTGGTAGTGTAGATTTATTAGTTTCAGGTGGTTCGGGAACTTATTCGTTCTTATGGAGTAATGGCGCTGATACTGAAGATTTATCCAATGTTCCAGCTGGAGACTATACAGTTGAAGTTACTGATAGTGAAGGTTGTACTGCTCAATCAGGAACATTTACAATATGGAGACAAGACGATTTAATAGTTGATTTACAAACAACTATAGACCCAAATTGTATTGGAAATTTTGTCGCACAAATTAATGATATAACAGTTTCTGGTGGAGTTCCTCCTTATTCAATTAACTGGTCTAGTGGTTCAGTTAGTATAGACGATAATACTATTATGACATCTTATGAAAATGGAACTTATACTGTTCTAGTTACAGATACTTTTGGTTGTCAAGTAGAAACAGAAATAATTGTAGACTTTGATGAGTTAGGTGATGCATCATTTGATTTTAGTAGTAGTGGGCAAATTGATTGCGGTATTAGCATATTTAATGAGTTGCTATTTACTAACACTTCATCTGGGGATTATATTAGTGTTACATGGGATTTCGGAGATGGTAGTTCACCAGTATCAGGAGATTCTGTATTATATACGTATTCACATTCTGGACTCTATACTGTAACTCAAACAGTTGAATATGGCTATGGATGTGTAGAAGTTTCTACTGAAGAGATTGAGGTGTCGGATGGGTACGATATTGTACTTCCAACTGCTTTCTCTCCTAATGGAGACGGCATGAATGATACCATCAGACCTGTATATAGCTGTGTAAATAGTATTGAAATGTTTGTTTATGACACATTTGGTTCACTTATTTATTATGAAAGTAATGTTGATCTAACAGGATGGGATGGTATATTAAAAGGAAAAGAAGCAGAAAACGGAAATTATCTCTTAGTTGTAAAAGGAGTTTCAATATATCAAGAGGAAATTAATCGTCAAGGAGTATTTACTCTTTTAAGATAAAAAAGGAAAATGAAAAGAATTTTATTAATATTAATATTGATTGTATGCACGAGAAGTTTTTCTCAAGATGTTGCTTTTACTCAGTCTTTTATGATTCCTGAAAGTATTAATCCTTCTTTTTCAGGATTTTATCAAACTACAAAAGCAGGACTTCTATATAAAAATCAGCAATGGTCAGGATTTAATTTTAATTTAAATTCTCAATTTATTTATTTTGATGATTGGTATCCTGACTTAAATAGTGGTATAGGAATAAGTCTAATCAATCATCAGGAGACAGTTACTAATTATAGTCTTAAGCAGGTAAATTTAAGTTGGGCTTATGATGTTCAAATCGATTATGATTGGCATTTTAGACCTAGTATATCTGTAGGTTTTGGATTCAAAGATTATGGTTTTGACAACCTACTTTTTGAAGATCAAATTAACGTATTTCAAAATATAATAAACTCAAATACTTTTGATCCAATTGCATTAAATGAAAATGTAAGATATTTTGATTTTGGCGCTTCATTTTTATTTAATAATGATTATAGTTGGATTGGTTTAACATTAAGACATTTAAACAGGCCAAATGTATCAATGGTTAGTCAAGGAGATGCTCCATTAGATATATTTGTATCTCTTCATGCATCCTTAGAATTACCAGTGTTAAATTATAATGATGATAATAGTATATTTCTTATTACAAATTTCATGATGCAAGGCAAATATGACAGGTTTGATTTAGGATTCCAATATGTTTTTGATAGATTCTCTGTTGGGCTTACTGCTGCAACAAATCCCATACAAACTTCTGAAAAAAGTCATTTTGTAACTTCTATAAATCCAGTTATTGGAATGGCTTGGGAAGGCTTTAAGTTTGGATATTCTTACGATTTTAATCTAAGTAGAATTGGTGGTGATGGTGCAATTTCAGAATTCTCAATTTCCTATGATTTCCTAAACAATAAGGAGTGTTTTGGATGTCCAGATTGGGGATCAGGATATAAACAATAAGGAGTTTTTATACATTCAGATTGGAATTCAGAATATTAATTTATACGCTTTTTTTATTAATATTATCCATATATAAAATTTAAAAGAAAAGATTTGAGTTGTTGAAAATCAAATGTATATTTGCTTTCGCAATTAATAAACGGTCTGGTAGTTCAGTTGGTTAGAATACATGCCTGTCACGCATGGGGTCGCGGGTTCGAGTCCCGTCCAGACCGCTACGGACCTCACAAATGTGGGGTTTTTTAATACTAAAAATTAAATGGAGAAAGTATTTGTTAGTGGAGGTTCAGGATATATTGCACTGCACTGCATTAAGCAACTTATTGAACAGGGTTATTTAGTTAAAACTTCATTGAGGTCATTAAATAAGGTTGACAATCTATTAAATTGTCTTTCTAGGCATGTTGATTGTACTGGAAAAATAGAGTTTTGTGAGCTAAATCTACTAAATGATGAAGGCTGGAGTGAATCTATAAAAGGGTGTGACTATGTATTACATGTTGCATCACCGGTAATTCCGGGAAGGGCTGAAGTTGATGAATTGGTAAAACCTGCTTTAGGAGGTTTACAAAGATGCTTAAAAGCAGCAGTTGAGAATAAGGTAAAAAGATTTGTAATGACATCATCTTTTGCAGCAATATATGGTAATGGCAAAAGTGAGTTTAATGATGATGATTGGACCGACTTAACTAATGAAAAATTATTTCCTTATGAAATAAGTAAAACAAAAGCAGAGCTATTTCTATGGGAGCATATAAATAGTTTAGATAAGAGTGAAAGAATTGAAGTATGCGCAATTAATCCAGTACTAGTAGTTGGCCCATCTTTATCAGATTCTGTTAGTATATCTAATCGAATAGCTATAAAAAAATTACTTACTGGTTCAATTCCTTTTAACCCAAAGATAAGTATAAGTATTGTTGATGTTAAAGATGTTGCTTTGGCACATATTACAGCAATGAAAGAAAAAAATGCAGCAGGAAAACGATTTTTGCTTTCTGAAAAAACCATTTGGTGTTCAGATATTTCTAATATTCTATATGATAATGGGTTTAAAAAAGTACCGAGATATACAGCTCCGAATTGGTTGATAAAATTCTTGTCAATTTTTATTAGCTCATTAAGAATGGCTGTAGAAAAATTAGGTAAAAAAGAGGTATTGCATACTAATAATGCTAGGAATATTTTAAAATGGAATCCAAAAGGTGTTGATCAAGCAATTGTCAGTTCCGCCAAACAATTACATGATTTAAAATTGGTATAAATAAATTGCTTATATTTGCAATGTGTTGATTACTTATATTTTAATAATATGAGTTTTCTTAAAACCAATGAAGAGCTTTCCTATTAGGGGAGCTTTTTTATTTATATCAAGTTTTGTTTAATTATTATATATATTCCCATAATTGTACTAAATATATCATAAGATATATAACAGAGGTTATAAATTTGATAAAAGTAGAAGCTAGAAATCCAATTAAGACTCCAATAGACGATTTAATAGATTTTTTTAAATCGTTATTAAATAATAATTCACCAATTAATGCTCCAAGTATTGGTCCAATTATAATTCCAAAAGGGATAGGTGTTATTATACCAATCAAAAGACCAATTAATGCTCCTAAAATACCATATTTAGTAGCTCCAAAATATTTTGATCCATAGATGGGAATTAGACTATCAAGAACAAAAATAATTAAAGCAATAATAAATGTTATAATTAATAATGTTTTATCTATTTCAACCGTACTAATTAAATTAAGGCTAAATAAGCCAAACCAAGATGTTAGGGGTCCTGGTAGTATTGGTATAAAACTTCCTATAATTCCTGAAATAATCAGCATTGCTGATAGTATAAGTAGAAAAAGATCCATTGATATAATTCGTAAAATCTATTAAATTTATTAAATTAAATTATTATAAATTACACATGATGAAATATATTCTTTCTTTCTTATTATTAATATTTTTCTTTTCATGTGAATTTAATATTAATAAAAAAATAAGTGTAGCTGAAATTTTAGATGAAGAATGGAAGGCATTTAATTGGTCAGAAGTAGATGAATATCCTTCATTTATTACTTGTGATACTCTATCAACTATATCATTAAAAAAGGAGTGTTTTACCTCTACACTAAGCAATCAAATATCTGTTGATTTAATAAGCAATACAAAGATTGTAAACAGAACCATTCAGGATACAGTAATACTTAAGTTTACTATTTCAAAAAATGGAAAAATTAGTTTGGATGAATTAATTCTTGATCAGAATATTATTGACTTAAAGAAGATTATAGATTTGTCTTTTCAAAATAGTATAGATAAATTACCAAAGATTTTTCCAGCAATTAAAAGAGGACAGCAAGTAAATGTAAAATTTACTTTACCCATATTTGTGTCAACTGAAGAAAAATAAGTGCTATATGTCAAATGAAAAAATAATTTTAGGAATTGACCCAGGAACTACTATAATGGGTTTTGGCTTAATTAAGATTATAAATAAGAAAATGGAACTTATACAAATGAATGAATTAAATTTAAGCAAGTATAAGGATCATTATTTGAAGCTAAAATTAATTTTTGAAAGAACTATTGAGGTGATTGATAATTTCAAGCCAGATGAGATTGCTATAGAAGCTCCTTTTTACGGCAAGAATGTCCAAAGTATGTTAAAACTTGGTAGAGCACAGGGAGTAGCAATGATTGCAGGTTTATCTAGAGAGATTCCAATAACAGAATATTCACCAAAGAAGATTAAGATGTCTATAACAGGTAATGGTAATGCTAGTAAAGAGCAAGTTGCAAAGATGTTACAGACTTTATTAAAAATAGAAACTCTTCCTAAGAATTTAGATGCAACTGACGGCCTTGCGGCAGCAGTATGTCACTTTTATAATGAGGGAAAATTTGTTGGCAATAAAAAATATTCAAGTTGGAGTAGTTATGTAAGTAAAAATAAAGATAAATTAGTTTAGTTATCGCCGGAATATATATCCATATACCTTTTTGTAATAAAGCATGTTATTATTGTGACTTTCATTTTTCTACGTCTTTAAAAAATAAGGATCTATTTATAACTTCTATTTTAAATGAAATTAAATTAAGAAAAGAAGAGTTAACAGGCGAAAGTGTAAACACAATTTATTTTGGAGGTGGAACACCCACAATTTTAGAAATAAAAGAAATCAATAGAATTTTAAATGCTGTTTACTCAAATTTCAATATTGTAGCAAATCCAGAAATAACTATTGAGGCAAACCCTGAGGACTTAACTAAAGATAAAATTAAAGAATTATCAGAAAATTTTAATAGAATTAGCATTGGAGTTCAATCATTTTTTGATGAAGATCTTAAGTTAATGAATAGGTCTCATGATTCCAGTCAAGCAAAAAAATCAATAGAATTATCAAAATTATTTTTTAATAATATTTCTATTGACCTTATCTATGGAATCCCTGGGTTAACAGATGAGAAATGGGAAAAAAATATAGATTTAGCCTTAGCCTATAACCTACAGCATATTTCAGCATATGCACTAACAGTTGAGCCAAATACTATTTTAAAAAAATTAATTGATAAAGGAAAAATTGACAATATTGATGATGGTGTTTTAAAGAGACAGAATCAAATTATTTCAGTCAAATTAAATAAGAATAAATACTTAAACTATGAGCTTTCAAGTTTTGCATTAAAGAATTATATATCTATAAATAACTCGGCATATTGGCAAAGAAAAAAATACATAGGGCTAGGACCATCTGCTCATTCTTTTAATGGTAAAAAAAGGATTTGGAATGTAAGTAACAATATGAAGTATATAAATTCATTAGAAAAAAATAAGCTTCCAATAACAATTGAGAATCTAACAGAAATCGATGTATATAATGAGATGGTTATGACTGGATTACGTACAATTTGGGGAATATCACTGGATGATATTGAGAAGCAGCTTGGAAAAAAATTTAAGAACTATCTATTAGATAAATCAAAAGTTAAAATTGACAAGAGATTATTAGTATTGGATAAAAAGTGTCTTAAGATAACTAGTAAAGGAAGATTCCTTTCAGATGGTATAGCATCAGATCTGTTTATGTTAAACTAGATTATTTAATGTCTTAAAAAAATCTTATATTCAATAAAAAATAACACTTATGAATTGGGAAGGTGTCATGCCGGCAATTACCACTAAGTTTACTGACGATGACAAGTTAGATTTAGATTTATTTAATAAAAATATAAATGCGCAATTAGATGCAGGTGTTAGTGCTATTGTTCTTGGAGGTTCTTTAGGCGAGGCAAGTACGCTGACTAATGATGAGAAAAATATTTTAACAAAAAATACAATACAACTAACTAATGGAAAAACACCTGTTATTGTAAACATTGCCGAACAATCAACAAAAGAAGCTATAAAGTCAGCTGTCTCTGCAGAAAATAATGGAGCATCTGGATTGATGGTTTTACCTCCAATGCGTTATAAATCATGTGATAAAGAAACAGTTGCATATTTCAAGGAAATAGCAAAAAACACTTCTCTTCCAATAATGATATATAATAATCCAGTTGATTATAAAATTGAAGTAACACTAGAGATGTTTGATCAGCTACTTGAATTTGACAATATTCAAGCAGTTAAAGAATCTACAAGAGATGTGACGAATGTTACTAGGATAAAAAACAGATTTGGTGATAGATTAAAAATAATGACCGGTGTAGATACAATAGCATTGGAGAGTCTAATAATGGGAGCAGTAGGATGGGTCGCTGGTCTTGTTTGCGCATTTCCAAATGAAACAGTCGCTATATATAAATTACAGAAAAATGGAAATATTGATGAGGCAATAAGGATATATAGATGGTTCCTTCCTTTATTAGAATTGGATATTAACTCAAAATTGGTTCAAAACATTAAATTAGCTGAGACTTATACGGGCTTGGGATCAGAGAATGTTAGAGCTCCTAGATTACCTTTAAGTGGTGATGAAAGAAAATCAGTTATAGCTATAATAGAAAACGCATTAGAATCAAGACCGGATTTGTCAAAATATAATTATTAAACAACTATATGCTTACAGGTAAAAATTTTATTGGCAACAAATTATCTTCTTTAGGTAATGTAACATTTCAAACATTTAATCCAGAATTAAATAAAAAAAATGATCAAATTTTTTATGAAGCTAATAATGATGAAATAAATCAGAGTTTAGATCTTGCAAAAAATGCTTTTGAAGATTATAAAAAAACTACTCCAAATGAAAGATCAAAATTTTTAAATTCTATTGCTGATGAAATTTCATTTATTAGTGATACTTTGCTTGAAGTTTATTGCTCTGAAACTGGATTGCCAGCTGGAAGATCTAGAGGTGAATTAAAAAGAACAATAGGTCAATTAAGATCTTTTGCAGATTTAGTTTTGGATGGTAGTTGGGTAGAAGCTTCAATTGATACAGCTATTCCTGATAGAGAACCAATTCCAAAACCTGACTTAAGAAAAATGATGATACCACTTGGTCCAGTAGTTGTTTTTGGAGCAAGTAATTTTCCGCTAGCTTATTCAACTGCTGGCGGTGATACCGCTTCAGCTTTAGCTGCTGGATGTCCTGTTATTGTAAAATCTCATCCTATGCATGCAGGCACAGGGGAAATAGTAGCAGGTGCAATTATAAGTGCTGCTAAGAAAAATAAAATGCCTGATGGTGTTTTTTCTAATTTAAACAGTAAAGGCATAAGTGTTGGAGTTCAATTAGTAAAACATCCAAATGTTAAAGCAGTTGGTTTTACTGGAAGTCTAAAAGGAGGAAGATCAATATATGATTTAGCATCAAAAAGGGATATACCTATCCCAGTTTTTGCTGAAATGGGTAGTACAAATCCAATAATAATCATGCCTAATAAAATTAAAAATGATTATGAAGATCTGGCAATCAATTTTGCTAAATCAATTACAGTTGGATCAGGACAATTTTGTACAAATCCTGGTATGATAATTTCTATCAAAGGAGATGAAATGAATAGATTTATCGAATGTCTATCCTCAGAGTTAAAGAAAATTGAACCTTCATGCATGTTGCATCCTAATATTTTTAATGCCTATAATTTAAATGCTAATCAAATAACATCTAATAAAGATGTTGAGATATATGATCAATCAAATTTGATTAATAAGGAAAATTATCCAAAACATATATTATCAACTGTTAATTCGAATGTTTTTATTCAAAACAAGAATTTACATCATGAAGTGTTTGGCCCATTCTCTTTGATTATTAAATGTAATGACATAGATGATTTAAAAAAAGTTATTTCTTCTATCCAAGGCCAACTTACAGGTACAATTATTGGCGAAAAAGATGAAATATCTCAAAATAAAGATGTAATTGATTTGCTTGGGTCAAGAGTAGGTAGAATAATTTTTGACGATGTTCCTACAGGAGTAGATGTTTGTCCTTCAATGCTTCATGGAGGACCATATCCTGCAACAACGGATAGTAGGTTTACAGCAGTTGGAATCCATTCTATAAAAAGATGGGTAAGACCATTTAGTTTTCAAGATTTTCCTGATGTATTACTTCCAGATGAATTAAAAAATAACAATCCATTAAATATAAAACGAACTATAAATGGAGTAATAACTCGAAAAGGATAATGTCGTTTTGAAAAATAAAATTTATGATGAACTTATACAGATTATTTATAATAGTTATACTATTAATCACTATCCAATCTTGCAATCAATTTAAAAGTAATAAAAATTCAGATCGCTTAAATGAAGTAATTAATACTTATCAAGACCATGAAGGGTATGATTCAAGAAAGCATCCATTAGGTTTAGTAACAAAAGAACATTATAAGAATGAAGCTGATTTTGCTAATGAACTTTTATTAGGATTATCATTAATAGATACTACATACTTAGACGATAATGATAAAATTTCATTTAAATTACTAGGTTTTAAACTCCAAGATATTGTTGATTATTATGAATTTGAGAGACACCTAAATCCATTACTATCAGATGCTGGTTTTCATAGTAGTTTAGGATATATGGTTAGACCGCTCTATAATTATGATCAGGTAAAAAATTATCTAAACAAATTAAATGCAATTCCAGATTATGTAGATCAATATTTTGTTAACCTTAGAGAGGGATTATCAAAAGGAGTATCTCAACCACTTGTTATTTTTAAGGGATATGAATCAACTTATAATGATCATATTACTAGGGATCATAAAGACAATTATTTTTATTCTCCTTTTAAGAATTTGCCAGATGATTTAAATCAGAGTCAAATTGATTCAATATTATATGAAGGTCAAAAGGCAATAGAAGAATCAGTCATACCTGAATTTAAAAGAATTAAAGAATTTTTTGAAAATGAATATTTTCCAAATACAAGAACTAAAATTGGAATTTCTGAAACTGAAAATGGATTAGATTATTATCAAAATAGAATTAATTTTTATACCACTAGTAAAAGCTATAATGCAGATAAAATCCATAAAATAGGATTAGACGAGGTTAGTAGAATTAGACAGGAAATGATAAAAATAATTTCTGATTTAAAATTTAAGGGAAGCTTTGATGACTTTTTTAAATTTTTAAGAACAGATGACAGGTTTTATGCTAAAACACCTAAAGAATTATTAATGTTTGCAAGAGATATTTCAAAAAGGATAGATGCAAAACTTCCAAAATTTTTCAAAACACTACCAAGAAAACCTTACGGAGTTGCCCCTGTTCCTGATGCAATAGCTCCTAAGTATACAGGAGGAAGATATGTTGGTACATCTAAAAATAGTACTGAACCAGGATATTATTGGGTAAATACATATGATCTTAAAAGCAGAACTTTATATACTATTCCAGCGCTTACAGCTCATGAAGGAGTGCCTGGTCATCATCTTCAAGGCTCATTAAATAATGAATTGGGAGATAGCATACCGAGATTTAGAAGAAATTTATATTTATCAGCATTTGGTGAGGGCTGGGGTTTATATAGTGAATTTTTAGCTGATGATATGGGAATATATACTACTAAATATGAGCAATTTGGAAAATTTACATATGAAATGTGGAGAGCATGTCGTCTTGTTGTAGACACAGGAATACATGCTATGGGATGGACAAGAGAAGAAGCAGTAGAATATATGTCAAAGAATACAGCGTTATCCCTCCATGAGATAAATACTGAGGTAGATAGATATATTTCATGGCCAGGTCAAGCATTGTCCTATAAAATTGGTGAAATTAAAATTCGTGAATTAAGAAAAAAAGCAAAGGATCAGCTCGGAAATAAATTTAATATTAGAGATTTCCATGAAGTTATTTTATCACAAGGAACAGTTACTTTATCTATACTAGAGGAGAGAATAAACAAATACATTAATAAAACCAAGAATGAATAAAACCAGCTTTACTTGTATTATTAAATTAGGTTTTATAACTAATAATTTATGAATAAATCAAATGCAACTTTTCTGGTAAATAAGTATGATCTTTTTCAAGCTACGTTTTCAGATAATAAAATTCCAATTTCGAAGACAAATGAAGTGATATTAGAAATTGAAAACTATGCTTTTACTGCAAATAACATTACATATGCAGTTACTGGTGATACATTAGGTTATTGGAATTTTTTTCCAACTAAAGAACCTTATGGTATCGTTCCAGTTTGGGGTTTTGCAAATGTTATTTCTTCTAAAAATGAAAACATTTCTGTAAGAGACAAGTATTATGGTTATTTTCCTATGAGTAAGTATTTAAAAGTTCTACCAGAAAAAGTAAATTCTTTTGGTTTTATAGATGATTCTAATCATAGAAAAAAACTTCCTTTTGTATATAATCATTATCTGAAAGTTATTAAAAATGTTGATGAATCATTAGAATATCATCCTTTAATAAAACCTTTATTTTTAACTTCGTTTTTGAATTACTTTTTCTTGAAAGATGAAAATTTTTTTGAGTGTGATCAGATAATTCTCACAAGTGCATCATCAAAAACAGCTTTATCTTTAGCATTTTTATTATCTAAAAATAAATTAGAAGACAAGAAAAAAATAATAGCTATTACATCAGAAAAAAACATAAAATTTTTATCAAATATCGAATTGTATGATACAATTCTATCTTATAATGATATAGAAAAAAATCTTATTGCTTCAAAATCAATTATTATTGACTTTGCAGGTAACTCAGATTATTTAAAAAAATTATCTGATCATTTAGGAGAATCATTAAAACATGTCTGTCTAATAGGATTAGCAGATTGGTCTTCTAAAACAGATTTTAAATCAATTCCTAATTCTAAATTTTTCTTTGCTCCAGATCATGCTGAAAGAAGATATAAAACAATGGGAGTTAAAAAAACGACATTATTAGCCGACAATTTATTGAAAGAATTTATTTTGAAAATTAAGAATTATATAAAACTAAAATATCTTAATAATCCAAAAGAATTACATGAACTGTATTTAAAATCTTTAAAAGGAAAAATTGATCCAAGTAAGGGTTATATGGTACAGCTAGGCAACTAATTTATCTTTAAGAGGAGAGAACAAATACATTAATAAAACTAAAAATGAATAAAACCAGCTTTACTTGTATTGATGCCCATACCTGTGGAAATCCTGTTAGATTAGTAGTTGAAGGAGCGCCAATACTTGAAGGCAAAGACATGAGTGAAAAGCGTCAATTCTTTTTACAAAATCATGATTGGATTAGAAAAGGATTAATGTTTGAGCCAAGAGGTCATGATATGATGAGTGGAGCCATGATTTATCCACCACATAATCCAGAAAATGATTTTAGCATTTTATTCATAGAAACTTCAGGATGCTTACCAATGTGTGGCCATGGAATCATTGGAGCTGTTACAATAGCAATTGAAGAGAAAGTTATTAACCCAAAAAAGGATGGGGTGTTAAAAATTGAAACTCCTGCAGGAACTATAGAAATAAATTATTTATATGAAAAAGGAAAAGTTAAATGGGTAGAACTTACTAATGTTGAAAGCTATTTGTGCTCAGAAGATTTAAGTATAATTTCAACTGAATTAGGTGAGATAAATTTTGATGTTGCGTATGGAGGAAATTTTTATGCTATAATTGACTATCAAAAAAATTTTTCAGGAATACAAAATTATACGGCTAGTGATATAGTTAGATATTCTCAAGAAATAAGAAAAAAAATTAATTTAAAATATCCAGAAAAGTTTATTCATCCAATAGATTCTACTATCAAGGATGTTTCACACATACTATGGATAGGTGATAAAATCGATCCATCTTCTTGTTCAAGAAATGCAGTTTTTTATGGTGATAAAGCAATTGACAGATCTCCATGTGGAACAGGAACATCAGCAAGAATGGCCCAAATGTACTTTAAGGGTAAGTTAAAATTAAATGATGAATTTATTCATGAGAGCTATATAGGCTCTAAATTCATTGGTACAATTAAAGAAGAATCAATAATGGGTTCACAAAAGACAATTATCCCAAAAATTAAGGGTTGGGCAAGGATATATGGGTACAATAAAATTATTATTGATAAAGATGATCCTTATGCTTATGGATTTCAAGTCATATAACTATGTCTAAAAATATTGCTATAATTGGCGGAGGTATTATAGGATTATGTTCAGCATATTATCTTATAAAAGATGGTCATAAAGTTACTATAATTGACAAGTCTTCATTAGACTCTGGAGCTTCTTATATTAATGCTGGATATCTATGTCCAGGGCATATTATTCCACTTGCAGCACCTGGTATTATAAAACAAGGAATAAAATGGATGTTTAATTCATCAAGTCCATTATATATAGAGCCAAGAATTAATATAGAATTTTTTAAATGGATGTATGCATTTTATAAGTCCTGTACCGATAAGCATGTCATAAATTCAATACCAGGAATATTAAATCTTTCTCTTTTAAGTCAAGATTTATTACAGGAAATAAAAGATGAAAACAATTTTAAATTTCATTACGAAAAAAAAGGACTTCTGATGCTTTGTAAGACAGAAAAAGCTATGCTACATGAAGAGCATACAGTTAAATTAGCAATTGAAAATGGGCTAGTGGCAAAAATGATTAATAAATCTGAAATAAAACAACTTGAGCCTGATGTAGAAATTGATTCAATTGGTGGGGCATATTTTAAATGTGATCATCATTCAACTCCAGGTGAATTTATGTCTGTACTTAAAGAATTTTTGTTGCGTAAAGGCGTAAGGATATTCAAGAATACATTAGTTGATAATTTTGTATTGGAAGGCGAAAAAATAAAAGGAATATTTTTTGATGGTCAGCACATGGAATTTGATGAATACGTGTTTGCCGCTGGACCTTGGACTAATTATTTATGTAATAAAATAGGAGTTAAATTATTGTTACAGGCAGGGAAAGGCTATGCCATGAATGTTTGTGAAGAAACAAAAATAAATTTACCTGCAATCCTTGTAGAGTCAAAATGCGCAATTACTCCAATGAACGGTTTTACCAGGTTTTCTGGAACAATGGAAATAGCCTCTATTAATAATAATAATATAAGAAGAAATAGAGTTGATGCAATTGCAAACTCTGCATGTTCTTATTACCCTAATTTAAAAATTAATGAAGATGTTAGGAGTAAGGCTGCTTTTGGACTAAGAGCAATTTCTGCGGATGGACTACCTTATATTGGAAGGTCTACTAAAATTAAAAATATTGTTATTGCTACTGGACATAATATGACGGGGTGGAGTATGAGTACTGGAACAGGTAAACTAGTCTCAGACTTTGTTTCAGAAAAACCCCCTAGTATAGATACTTCTTTTTATAATCCTGAGAGAAAATTTTAGTTTATAGTTTAACTTGCATGGGATCTTCTTTAAGTACTTTTCTAAGAAAATATATTAAGGTGTCTGTGTTATCCTTATTAAAAACTAAGGGTGGCTTAATTTTAATTACATTTTTATCAATTCCATCAGAACTCATTAGTATTCCATATTCTTTCATTCTATTAACTAGGTAGTTAGTTTGATCGGGTAATGGATTTAATTTATTGGATGTAAGTTCAAATCCTAGAAACAAACCTTTACCTCTCACATTAGATATAATAGGAAATTTTTTACTTACTTTTTTTAATTCAGATTTAATATAATTTCCAACAACTTTTGCATTTTTTTGAAGGTTATTTTTTTTCACTTCATCTAGAACAGAAATAGCTATAACGCATGATACAGGATTTCCACCAAATGAACTAAAAAACTCCATTCCATTATTAAATTTATCAGCAATTTCTTTAGTGCAGACAACTGCTCCAATTGGATGTCCATTCCCCATTGGTTTTCCAAGAGTAACTATATCTGGAATTACATTGTGTAACTGAAATCCCCAAAACTTTTCTCCAACTCTTCCAAAACCAGTTTGTATTTCATCTGATATTAATAATCCCTTATTCTTTTTTATAATTTGATATGTATTTTTGAGAAAATTATTTGGAAGTTCAATTTGTCCACCACAACTAATAATAGGCTCTATAATCATTCCTGCGATAGATTTCCCTTTTGATATGATATTATCAACCTTCTTAGCAACTTCATTTACATATTCTTTTGAAGATTCAGATCCCGTATATTTCCCCCTAAAGACATCTGGCATTGGAATTGAATGTATATGTTTAGATTCACCCTTGCCACCTTTGCCCATATATTTATAATTGCTTATTTCAACGGTACTATTTGTGGTACCATGATACCCGCCTTCAAATACAATAATATCATTTTGACCAGTATAATTCTTCATTAGTCTAATTGCTAATTCATTTGCTTCACTACCAGAATTAACAAAATAGATTTTACTTAGTTTTTTTGGAAAAGTTTTAAGTATTTTTTCACTAAGTTTAATAATATTAGGATGAAGATATCTAGTGTTTGTATTTAGAATAGACATTTGTTTTTGACCAGCTTCAACTACCTTTTCATTTTCATGCCCAACATGTGCAATATTATTTACTGTATCAAGATATTTTCTTCCATGATCATTAATCAAATATTGACCTTTACCTCTAACAATTTTTATTGGTTTATTATAGCTCAGACTTAAATTTTCCCCAAGATATTTTTCTCTCATTTTTATTAATAATTCATCAGAATCTTCATGATTTTTATTGAGAGTTTTGGCTTTAAAAATTTTATTTGGGTCAGGGCAAATGCTACTCCAAATACTCTTTTCAGAGTAATAACAGACACCAGGAAAATCATTTTTGAAATTTAGTAAGCTTAGCATTAATTGGAAGTGTAGATGTGGAGTCCAGTTACCATTCTCATTAGAATTCCCTAAAACACCTATTTTAGATCCTTTCTTAATTTTATCTCCAATTTTAATTTTTAATTTTTTAACATTACATAGATGACCATAGAGACTATAAAATTTTAAATTTTTTATTTTATGCTCTAAAATAACTAAACCTCCATAACCTTTTTCAGAGTTATTATTTGTCTTTACAGCAACTGTTCCATCCATAAAGGTATGGATTGGTGTATTTTTTTTTAACCAAAAATCTATACCAAGATGTATTGTTCTATTTTCAATGCCATTATTTCCTAGCCTTGAATAATTATTAGAGTTATATAAAATCCTAGGCTCTAAGTATCCTCCCGAAATAATTGAATTACTTTCTGATTTTTTGAGCCAATTAATTTTATTTTCGAATAAATTAATAGGCTTATCAATAAACCTATTTTCTAACCAGTTGCTAGACACACTAAGATCAATATTGTAGAAATTTTTCTTGTCTATTGAAGGGAAAATATCAGCTATTTTAAATGCTCTATTTATTGACCAAACATTAAACTTACTTTCATTTGGGTGAGCAGTATATCCGCAAGCATTTCTAAAAGAATATGTTGCTAGCTCCTGATTAACTGTGTCCCATTTATTAATTAATTTTATTGCTTCATCTTCACTTATTAATAGATATTTATTTTCCTTGTTTTCAATTTTATTAATTGAAGATTTTGTTATTGATATGACAAGTCTCATAGCTATTGCTAGGTATAGGAATTCAATCTCATCTTCTTCTAATTTAAATATTGAATTATATCCCTTAACAACATTAACACCTGCCTCAAGCGGATTTTTACTCTTCATCATTGCATACACACACGTTATGGCAACATCATTTATTATTTGTGTATTTATAGAATCTCCAAAGTCAATAATTCCGTTAATTTCTGGGCTATATAAGCTATTAGAAACAATTATATTATTATCATTGACATCATTATGGATAAAAGATTTTCTTAATTTTTTGAATTTTGTTAATCCTTCTTTGAAATCATTTTGAAAAGACTTTATTATTTTTTTCTCACTACTTCTTTTTATAAATTTTAAATATTGTTTTGTCCATAATGAGTTTGATATATCCCATTGCATTTCTGCATTAGCAAAATCACTTTTAAAATTTTTCAACTTTTTAGTAATTAAGGCAGCCTCTTTGCCTAATTCAAATCTTAGATTATTGGTAATAGGATTTATTTTTGACCATAACCTGCCTTCTATCCATGAATTAATTCTGAGATATCTTATAAAACCTTTTTTATCTCTAAAGTGAGAATAGCTAAGCCCACTTTTAGACAATATATTTTTTGGCGTTTTTAATTCTGTTTTTTTAGATAAATGATTTAATAATTTAGTTTGAAATCTTACAAAATTTAAATCGGTATTCTTAGGATATATTTTTAGGTAATAGACCCCCTCCTTTTTTGTTAAAAGCCTATAGTTGAGATCTTTCTCGCCATATAATTTTTTTACACTACATGTGAATCCATAATTAGTGTTAACTAATTTTTGAATTTCTTTAAAGGAAAAATTAAAATTAGCTTCTGTACCCATATAGTAAAAATACAAAAACAGGAAATACTTTTAATCTTACGAACAATCTAAATATTGAAAGTATTGTTTATATTAGCACAGCAATTTGCGGGCGTGGTGGAATTGGTAGACACGCTAGACTTAGGATCTAGTGCCGCAAGGTGTGAGAGTTCGAGTCTCTCCGCCCGCACAATAATCCATCCAATATTAATTAATGAATTCAGTCAGGGATCTTCTAGAAGTTTTAACCTTACAAAAAGAAAATGATTATTATCTAGGTATAAGTGAAACCGTGGGAAGTAACAATGTATTTGGAGGTCAGGTTTTGGCACAATCTTTAAATGCAGCTTTTCAAACAATTAAAAACAGGAAACTACATTCCTTACATTCTTATTTTCTTGAGAGAGGCGATTTAGATACACCGATCAAGTATTATGTTGATGAGATAAGGGATGGAGGTAGTTTTTCTACCAGACGTGTTACCGCAAAACAAAACGATACTACAATTTTTATTTTAGCAGCTTCATTTCATAAGAATGAGAAAGGTTATGATCATTTCATGGCATATGAAAATGAAGTAAAGCAGCCAGAAGATCTTTTAAGTTGGAGTCAATTATATAAAAAATATAGTTTTCTCATGCCTCAGAAATTAAAGAGTTTTTTACAGGTAGAAAGACCAATTGAATTTAAACCAACAGAAACGCCTAAACTTGTTTTTAAAAAAGGTCTTCCACCAAAGTTCGATCTATGGTTTAAGTTAAAAGGAGAAATACCTGAATTATCAATACAGCTTAAACAACAGATATTGACATATATATCTGATTACAATCTTTTGCGAGCAGCATTAAATCCGCATTTGCACAAAACTAAGTTTGTTAATACCATGACTGCTAGTTTGGATCATGCTATGTGGTTTTATAGGGATTTTGATTTTAACGATTGGTTATTATATTCAATTGAGAGTCCGAGTGCATCAAATGCTAGAGGGATGACAAGAGGACATATATATACAAGAGATGGAATCTTAATTGCATCAGTGGCTCAAGAAGGATTAATAAGACCAATAGGAAAAAAATAATTTTTATTTCTTTACTTTTATTTTATGTCTGAAGAAAATTTTAAAGCTAATAACTTTACTAATTTGCCTGATATTAGGTCTTATACATGGTCATCACCAAGTAATATTGCTTTAATAAAGTATTGGGGTAAAAATAAAAATCAAACTCCAAAAAACACATCTATTAGTTTTACTTTAAGTAATTCCAGAACAATTACTACTCTAGAATTGAATAAAAAAAATAAGGCTGATAATAATATATTATTTGATGTTTATTATAAGAATAAGAAAATCGACGAATTTAGACCTAAAATAGATCTTTTCTTTAGAAACATTTTAGAACACTGTAGCTATTTAAAAGAATATAGTTTTAAAATTATTACTGCCAATACTTTCCCCCATAGTAGTGGAATTGCATCTTCAGCTAGCGGAATGAGTGCATTGGCTTTATGTGTAATGTCCTTAGAAAGAGATCTTGATTCAACTATGAAGGAAGAATATTTTTATAAGAAAGCTTCCTTTCTCTCTAGAATTGGTTCAGGAAGTGCATGTAGAAGTATATTGGGAGGAATTAACTTATGGGGAAAACACACAGAAGTAGAAAAAAGTACAGACTTATATTCTATTAAATATCCTTATGAGATTTGTAAGGATTTTTTAGATTATAATGACACTATTCTGCTGGTTGATACTGAAGCAAAAAAAGTGTCTAGTTCTGATGGTCATAAATTAATGAATAATCATATTTATGCTGATAAGAGATACAAGACTGCTCAAAAGAATGTAATTAGATTAAAATCAATATTAAAAAATGGCAATCTTAATTCTTTTACAAGTCTAATAGAAGAAGAGGCGATGATGCTTCATGCTTTAATGATGACAAGTAATCCGTCATATGTATTAATAAAACCCAATACTTTGAAGATCATAAATTCTATAAAAAATTATAGAGAAACTACTAAAATTCCCATTTGTTTCACTTTGGATGCTGGAGCAAATGTTCATGTATTATATCCGAAAGAAGGAGAGAAGGAGGTTGAATCATTTATAGAAAGTGAATTAAAAAAATATTGTAAAAATCATTTGTATATAAAAGATAAAGTAGGCTTTGGATCGATACAATTATAATTTTATAATATATTTGTTATATGAAAGGACCATTATTTTACTCTAAAATTTTACTTTTTGGTGAATATGGAATTATTGAAGATTCCAAAGGCTTATCGATTCCCTATAATTTTTATAAAGGAGCTTTAAAAATTCCTAATAAGACAAATTCCACATCTATAGATTCAAATGATATTCTTAAAGGTTTTTTAAAATATTTAAAATCGTCAAAAATAAGAATAGACTTAGATAAATTTAGTTCAGACATTGATAGAGGATTATATTTTGACTCGTCGATTCCTGAAGGATATGGTATTGGAAGTAGCGGAGCCTTAGTAGCGGCCATCTATGATAAATATGCCTTTGAAAAAATAACTGTATTAGAAAATTTAACTAGAGATAAATTACTAAAACTAAAAAATATTTTTTCTATTATGGAGTCTTATTTCCATGGAAAATCATCTGGTTTAGATCCTCTTAATAGCTATCTAAGCATACCGATTTTAATTAATTCTAAAAAAGACATAAAAGTTACAGGAATTCCTTCACAAAAAAGTATGGGGAATGGAGCAGTTTTTTTAATGGACAGCGGAAGGACTAGCTCAACTGCACCAATGGTTAACATTTTTATGGAGAAAATGAAAAAAGATGGTTTTAGAAAAATTATGAACGAGAAATTTATTAAACACACCAATCTATGTGTAGATAATTTTCTTAATGGGGATTTAAGCGCTCTTTTTAATAATACCAAAAAATTATCAAAAATAGTATTAGACAACTTTAAACCAATGATACCTAATGAACTCCATAGTTTATGGAAAAAAGGAATTGACAATGATTCTTATTTCTTAAAATTGTGTGGCTCTGGAGGAGGAGGATATATATTAGGATTTACAGAAAATTTTGAAACAGCAAAAAAACAATTAAGTGATCATAAGTTAGAAGTTGTGTACTATTTCTAATTATTGTTTATGTTTAATTTAAAATCAACAATTTTTAAATTCTTTAGTTTATTTTCAGTTATAAGAGTATATAATATTATAGCAATAGTTATTGCTCAGTATTTAACTTCAATTTTTATTTTAGGTCATCAAAAGGATACGCTTGAGGTAATATTAGATCCATATTTATTTGTAATTATTTTATGTTCTTCTATTGCAATTGCCTCAGGATATATAATTAATAATTTTTATGATTATGAAAAGGATATAATAAATAGGCCAATTCGATCTAGTATTGACAAATCCATAAGAAAAAGAACTAAACTAAGTCTCTATTTTGCTTTAAATTTTTTATGCCTTTTTCTTTCATTATTAATTTCAATAAGAGCAGCTAGTTTTTTCTTAGTTTACATATTTGCTTTATGGTTCTACTCACATAAGCTAAAAAAAATAGTAATCATTGGCAATATTTGTTCTGCAATTCTAACGATTACTCCATTTTTTGCAATTTTCCTATACTATAAGAATTTTGAGTTAATCATTTTTATATATGCTCTTTTCTTATTTTTTATCATTCTTGCAAAGGATATTATTAAGGATTTGGAGAATTTAAAAGGTGATTTTACATTAAATTACCAAACAATTGCAGTGGTACATGGAGAAAAATCTTCTAAAGTTGCTATTAGCATAATTATACTGATTAGCTATATAAATGTAATTAATTTGATACTTAATTTTGATATTGGCTTAATGTTCTACTACTATTATTTATGCCTATTTATTTTAGCTTATATTTTATTTATTCTTTGGAAATCTAGAACAAAAAAGGAATATTTAATTATTCACAATATTATGAGAGCTTTAATTATACTAGGAATTATTAGTATAGTTTTAATTTAACCTAACTTATACTAAAATTGTACTCAAGGTGGGAATCGAACCCACACTCTTAAAAAGAACTGGATTTTGAATCCAGCGCGTCTACCAATTCCGCCACTTGAGCTATTAAAAACTAAAGTAAAAAAAATATTCAGTATTAATTCTTTTCACTAGAAATAAATTTCTATTTTTGCTTTCCCTATTAATAATAGGCTGTATAAAATATTAAATAACAGATATATACGATGGGAACTTCAAATATAAAACCAAAGATTTTTTCCTGCACAAACAGTAGAGTTTTGGCAAAAAAAATAACAAAATCTTTTGGAACTGAATTAGGGAACATAATTATCTCAAAATATTCTGATGGTGAATTCCAACCATCATATGAGGAATCCATCCGTGGGACTAGAATTTTTATTATCGGATCTACTAATCCATCAAGTGAAAATTTAATGGAACTTCTATTAATGGTTGATGCAGCTAAACGTGCTTCTGCTAGGCATATTGCTGCAGTAATTCCTTATTTTGGATGGGCAAGACAAGACAGAAAAGATAAACCGAGAGTTCCTATTGCTGCAAAAATGATTGCAGGAATGATAGAATCTGCAGGAGCGACTAGAGTAATGACTATGGATTTACATGCTGATCAGATACAAGGATTTTTTCAGATTCCTGTAGATCACTTGTATGCATCTACTATATTTTTACCATATATTCAAAGTCTAAAATTAGATGATTTATGTATTGCTTCTCCTGATATGGGAGGATCTAAAAGGGCTTATGCTTACGCTAAAGCTTTAAATAGTGATGTTGTAGTGTGTTATAAGCAAAGAAAAAAAGCAAATGTAATTTCACATATGGAATTAATTGGCGATGTTACTGGTAAAAATGTAGTATTAGTAGATGACATGGTTGATACTGCAGGTACTTTGTCAAAGGCAGGAGATTTGATTATTGAAAAAGGAGCAAAAAGCGTTAGAGCCATATGTACACATGGGGTTTTATCAGGTAATGCATATGAGAAAATAGAAAAATCAAAACTTGAGGAGTTGATTGTAACGGATACAGTTCCAAAAATTAAATCAAATTCTAAAATTAAAGTGTTATCTTGCGCCGATTTATTTGCGGATGTTATGCAGAATGTACATAACAACAAGTCAATAAGTTCAAAATTTATAATGTAATAATAATAATAAAATGAAATCGATTACAATCAATGGATCTAAAAGAGAAAGCGCGGGAAAATCAGCTTCAAAAACCCTACGTAATGCTGGACAGATTCCTTGCGTATTATACGGAGGAGATGGACCAATAAATTTCTCAGCACCAGAATTGGCATTCTCTAAACTGATTTATACATCAAATGCGTATACAGTTGTGATTGCTTTTGATGATAAAGAATCATATTCTGCAGTTTTGCAGGATGTTCAATTTCACCCAGTAACTGACAAAATACTTCATATTGATTTTTATCAGTTATTTGATGATAAGGAAATAGCAATGGATATTCCTGTTAGATTAGTTGGTGATTCTGTTGGGATAAAACTAGGTGGAAATTTACAGAGAAATAAGAGAAAATTAAGAATCAAAGCTTTACCTGCAAATCTTCCAGATTATATAGAAATTGATATTGCTGATCTTGATATAGGGGACAGAGTTTATGTAACAGAGTTAGAGAATGAATCTTATACTTTTCTACATCCTGATAATACTGTTGTATGTCAAGTTAGAAGAGCAAGAGCTTTAATAGTTGAAGAAGTTGAAGAAGTTGAAGAAGATGAAGAAACTGAAGGAGAAGAGTCTGGAGAATCATCAGGTGATGATAAGCCAAAGGATGGAAAGTCATCAGGTGATGATAAGCCAAAGGATGGAAAGTCATCAGGTGATGGTAAAAAATCAGATGAAGATTCAAAAAAATAAAATATATATTGTTTAATAATAAAAAAGCATTCTGTATTTTTTCAGAATGCTTTTTTATTTTTGTGTTAATTCTATATCTAAATTATTAAAATTTAATAATGAAAAAATATTTAATTGTTGGGTTAGGAAATATTGGTGATCAGTATTTTGAGACAAGACATAATATAGGTTTTATGGTGCTGAATTATTTTGCAGAAAACAATGATCTTTCTTTTGAGGAGGTGAAGTATGGAAGTATTTGTAAATATAAATCAAAAGGCAGATCATTTATTTTACTAAAACCAAATACATATATGAATTTAAGTGGAAAGGCTGTTAAATATTGGCTTTCCAAAGAAAATATTGGGATTGAAAACCTGCTAGTTATTAGTGATGATCTAAATTTACCATTATGTAATTTTAGGATAAGATCAAATGGGAGTTGTGGAGGACATAATGGACTTTTAGATATAGAAAACACATTAAATACTTCAGTATATAATAGACTTAGAATAGGAATTTCAAGTGATTATAAAAATTTTAATCATATTGATTTTGTTTTAGGCAAATTAAATGAAGATGAACACAATGAATTATTTTTAATTTTTCCAAAAACATGTGAAGTTATTATTTCTTTTGTAATGAATGGAATTGACTCTACAATGAATAGTTATAATTCAAAAAAATAGTTATTAGATAAATTGATAACAAAAAGTTTTAAAGAATATAATAGTATAGAAGGTTCAGTTGTAACAATTGGCACATTTGATGGAATTCATCTAGGCCACCAAGATATAATTTATAAGCTTCAGGAAATTTCTAATAAGAAAAAATTAAAATCAATAGTTTTAAGCTTCTTCCCTCATCCAAAAATAGTTTTGCAGAACAGTACGGATATTAAGCTTATAAATACACTTGATGAAAAAGTAGAGATATTAAAAAAATACAATATCGATTATTTTATAATTAAGGAGTTTACCAAGGAATTTTCTAGATTAACAGCTTTAGAATTTGTTAGAGACATTTTAGTGAATACCTTAAATGCAAAACATTTAATTGTAGGATATGATCATCGTTTTGGAAGAAACAGAGATGCAAATATTATTCAATTAAGGGAATTTGGGGAAATCTATGATTTTGAGGTGACTGAAATATCACCTAGAAAAATAAATGATATATCGATTAGCTCTACCAAGATTAGAGCTTTGCTTAAGGAAGGAAAAATAGATTATGCAAATAAATATTTAGATGAATATTTTGTTTTAACTGGGATGGTTATTAAGGGTATGGGAAGAGGCAAACTTCTAGGATTCCCAACAGCAAACATCAAAATAAAGGATGAGTATAAATTAATACCTAATAATGGTGTTTATATTGTAGCTTCTTGTATAGATTCTAAAATATATTATGGGATGATGAATATTGGAAAAAATCCAACTTTTATAGATAAAAATCAGTCCATTGAAATTCATTTTTTTGATCTTGATTATGATATTTATGATAAGAATATTACAATTAAACTAATTAAGAGAATTAGGGATGAGAAAAAGTTTAATTCTCCAGAATTACTTAGGGATCAACTAGAATTAGACAGAGATTTTTCCTTGAAACATTTAGAAGAAAACGAAATTGAAATAAAATAGACTTTTAATTATTAATTTAGATTTAACTAAATTTATATGAAATGCTAAAAGTATCTTACATAATTGAGAATAAAAAGCAAGTAATTAATGCTTTATCAAAAAGGAACTTCGATGCAACTAAAATTATTGGTGAGTTAGAAGAGTATAATTCACAGAGAAAAAAAATACAATCAAAACTTGAAAATATTCTTTCTAAATCTAATAAAATATCTAAGGAGATTGGTGAATTAATTAAGTCTGGCAATAAAGATCAGGCTGATAAAATAAAAGAACAAACAGCAAAATTCAAAGAAACTATAAAGGAATTAAATTCTGAATTAATTTCTATTAAAGATAAAATACTAGACCTTCTATATAAGATTCCTAATATTCCAAATGAATCTGTCCCAGTTGGGAAAGGTGAGGAGGATAATGTGGAAGTTTATAATAGTGGAGATTTACCTAAATTAGACTCTTCTGCACTTCCGCACTGGGATTTAGCAAAGAAATATGATATAATTGATTTTGAACTTGGAAATAAAATTACAGGCTCTGGATTCCCAGTCTATAAAGGAATGGGAGCAAAATTGCAGCGTTCTTTGATTACATTTTTCCTTGATTTAAACACAAATGCTGGTTATAATGAAGTTCAGATTCCATATTTAGTTAATGAAGATTCTGGAATTGGAACTGGTCAGCTTCCAGATAAGGACGGCCAAATGTATCACATTGAGAGGGATAACCTATATCTTATACCAACTGCTGAGGTTCCTGCAACTAATATATTTAGGGATGTAATTTTAAATGAAGAGGACCTTCCAAAATCTATAACTTCATTTAGTCCATGTTTTAGAAGAGAAGCTGGAAGTTATGGGGCCCATGTTAGAGGTTTAAATAGATTACATCAGTTTGATAAAGTTGAAATTCTTAGAGTTGAACATCCAGAAAAATCTCATCATGCATTAGAGGAAATGGTTGAACATGTGAAATCTATAATTGATAAACTAGGGTTACCTTATAGAATTCTTAAATTATGCGGATTTGATTTGGGATTTACCTCTGCACTTACATATGATTTTGAAGTATATTCTGCAGCACAAAAGAAATGGCTTGAAGTTTCTTCTGTATCAAATTGTGAATCCTATCAATCTAATAGGCTTAAATTAAGATATCGAAACTCTGACGGTAATATTGAACTTGCACATACTCTTAATGGAAGTGCCTTAGCTTTACCAAGAATTTTTGCCACTATAATAGAAAATTGTCAAACTGAAAAAGGCATAGTAATACCAGAAATATTGGTTCCATATACTGGTTTTTCAATCATAAATTAATCTTATAAAATGCGGAATGTTAAACCTAAAAAAAGTCTTGGTCAACATTTCCTAAATGATAAGAATATAGCAGCAAAAATTGTTGATTCTATTTCATATAAAGGATATAATAACTTACTAGAAATTGGGCCAGGCACTGGGATATTAACAAGAGAATTAATTAAGAAAGACATAAATTTAAAAGTTGTTGAAATTGATAATGAATTTGTTGAATATTTAAATAAATATTTAATTTCTTTAAGAGATAATATTATAAATGAAGATTTTTTAAAAATTAATTTAAGCAATGTGTTTAATGGAAAATCTTACGCCGTAATTGGAAATTTTCCATATAATATTTCTTCTCAAATAGTTTTTAAAATTTTAGAATCAAGAGAGTTTATTCCAGAATTTTGCGGAATGTTTCAAAAAGAAGTTGCTGAAAGAATTTGTGAAGATTTTGGAAGTAAAAAATATGGAATACTTTCAGTATACTCTAAGGCTTTTTATTCTACTAAGTATCTTTTTACTGTACCGCCTAATGTTTTTTACCCAAAACCTAAGGTAAGCTCTGCAGTTGTTCGATTTATTAGAAAAAAGGAATATAAGTTAGATTGTAATGAGATTACTTTTTTTATGATAGTAAAAACTGCTTTTAACCATCGAAGAAAAACACTAAGAAATAGCTTAAAAGGTTTTAATTTAAGTGATAATTTAAGAGAAGATAGTATCTTTGACCTACGTCCAGAACAATTGTCTATTGAAAATTTTGTTAAACTGACTAACCTGATTGATTCTGACACTAAAAATTTAATTCTTGGAAAAGAAAGATCAAAATAAAAAATTCCAGATAACTAATCAGTTAATTAATGAGGTAATTAATCTTGTTGTTAGTAATAATGAGAAAAAATTACGAAATATATTTAATGAATTACATCATGCTGATGTGGCTGAGATATTAGAAGAACTCAACTTTGGTCAAGCTACATATATTATTAAGCTATTAGACAGCAAAAAAACATCTGATGTTTTAATGGAGTTAGATGATGATTATAGAGAAAAAATCCTCAAAAATTTATCTACTAAAGAAATTGCAGAAGAGGTCGAAGAATTAGACACTGATGATGCAACAGATATAATTGCAGAATTATCTGAAGAGAGACAAAAAAGTGTAATTTCAAAAATTGAGGATAAAGATCATAAGGCTGATATAAAGGAATTACTTAAATATGATGATGATTCAGCTGGAGGGTTAATGGCAAAAGAGTTAATTAAGGTTAATGAAAATTGGTCTGTCACAAGATGTGTTAAAGAAATGAGATTACAGGCATCTGAAGTCACCAGAGTGCATTCTATATATGTAGTTGATAATAATGATAAATTATTAGGAAGGCTTTCACTAAAAGACTTATTAGTTGCAGATCCAAAATCAAATATTAAGCCAATTTATATTTCTAAGGTTGATTTTGTAAACGTAAATGATACCGCAGAACATGTTGCTAGTATTATGCAAAAATATGATTTAGGAGCAATCCCAGTAGTTGATAAGAATCAAAAGTTATTGGGTAGAATTACAATTGATGATATAGTTGATTTAATTAAGGAGGAAGCTGAAAAAGATTACCAATTAGCTGCTGGTATTACTCAGGATGTAGATGTAGATGATTCAATTTACAAACTTTCATGGGCAAGACTTCCATGGTTATTTTTAGGATTATTAGGCGGTATTGGTGCCGCAGCTGTTATGGGTAGTTTTGATGAGGTTTTACTTCAGCACAAAATATTGTTTTACTTCACTCCATTAATTGCCGCGATGGCAGGAAATGTAGGAGTTCAATCAAGTGCAATTATAGTGCAGGGATTAGCAAATAATGATATAAAGGATAGTATTAACAACAGGTTATTTAAGGAAACTTTATTATCAATCTTGAATGGAATAATATTAGCAATTTTTTTATTTGGTTTCATTTTCTTTTGGCGTAATGAAATAGATGTTGCTCTTGCTATATCTTTATCTTTGGTAGCAGTAATAATTGTAGCTGGAATTATAGGTACATTTATTCCTTTATTCTTAAATAAAAGGGGGATAGATCCTGCAATAGCAACTGGACCATTTATTACAACAAGCAATGATATTTTCGGAATATTAATTTACTTTTTAATAGCTAAGCTTATACTTCAATTTTAGTTTAATTTTACTATACATTTGTTTTGATATAACACGCTATATTCCATTAAAATGAACATTATAGAAATAGAAAAAACAGTGGAGAAAGACTTAAATAAAGAAATAGCAGATATTGTCGGCAAAAAGAGAAGTAATCTCTTTACTTGGAGAAGTCAATTTTCACCACAATTAATAGAGGCACTAATTAAAAACTATGCTTCTAAAGGTGATGTTTTGTTTAAATTTTGCTAATGATAATTTTCAATAGCTCCTTTATTTAGATGAATTATACTCCAATCATCAATTAATTTAGCTCCTTTTCTTTGATAAAATTTAATAGCCTTTTTATTCCAATCAATAACCTCCCAAGAAATTCTTTTCACACCCATTTCTTTACCAAATAAAATTACTCTATCAAGTAATAAGGCCCCAATTCCTTTATCCCTCATATTTTTAGTAACTATTAAATCTTCAAGATGAACAGTTTTTCCTTTCCATGTTGAATATCTATTGTAAATAATAGCCATAGCTTCTACTCTTGAATTTACTTCTGCTACGAAACAATGAAACAATGGTTTTCCCCCAAATCCATCATTAACTAAATCACTCGGTTTTAATTCAACCTCTTGTGGTAATTTCTCATACATGGCAAGTTCTATAATTAATTCATGGACACGACCCATATCTTCTTTTGTCGCCTTACGTATAGTTATATCCATAATTAATTTTATCTATCTAAATTATATAATTTTTTTCTAAATAAATTAAATAGTAATTTTACTTATCCAATGCAAAATAAAAATCAAACATTAGGTGAATTTATAATAAACAATCAAAATTCGTTTAAATACTCTTCTGGCGAATTATCTAGATTAATAAATTCCATTAGACTAGCAGCTAAAGTTGTAAATCATGAAGTTAATAAGGCTGGTCTTGTTGATATTATTGGAGAAACTGGGAAAATAAATGTCCAGGATGAAAAACAACAAAAACTTGATGTCTATGCTAATAATAAATTTATAAATACTTTAATTAATAGGAATATTATATGTGGACTTGCTAGTGAGGAGGATGAAAGTTTTATTTCAGTTAATAGTATTGATAAAAATAATCAGAATAAATATGTAGTTCTAATTGATCCATTAGATGGTTCATCAAATATTGATGTGAATGTATCTGTTGGTACAATTTTTTCAGTTTATAGAAGAATTAGTAAAATTGGCAGTAGTGCTACAATAGATGATTTTTTACAAAAAGGAAGAAACCAAGTTGCAGCAGGTTATATTATATACGGAACATCAACAATGCTTGTATATACAACTGGAGATGGTGTAAATGGATTTACATTAAATCCAGCTATAGGTTCATTTTATCATTCACATGCTAATTTAAAATTTCCAAAAGAAGGATCTATTTATTCTATTAACGAGGGGAATTATTTGCAGTTTCCAGATTATGTAAAGAAATATTTGAAATTTTGTCAAATGGAGGAAAATGATAGGCCATATACTTCTAGATATATTGGTTCACTTGTTTCAGATTTTCATAGGAATTTGATTAAGGGAGGTATATTTATGTATCCAAATACTTCAAAAAACCTAAAAGGGAAATTAAGATTGCTTTATGAATGCAATCCAATATCATTTATTTGTGAGCAAGCAGGCGGCTTAGCTATTGATGGAGAATTAAACATATTAGACATTCAGCCAGAAACCTTACATCAGCGCACACCATTTTATTGTGGAAGTGAAAAAATGATAAATCAACTACAAACCTTTGTAAAAAATAGCAAATAAAATCTAATAATAAATTCTACTTATATATATTTGCTGAAATTTTTTGATTGAGTAAAAATCCTATCACTAAAATTTTTTCAAAGTCTTTGCAAATGCAAAAACTAGGGCATTCTATTGCCCAAAATCAACAAAAAATATCAATTAGGGGTACTGCAGGTTCTTCATTTGCTTTTATAATTTATTCAATATTTAAAAATCTAAACAGATCAATTTTTTTAATTTTTTCTGATAAAGAAGAGGCAACATATTTTTTTAATGATATAGAAACTATCGATGAAAATTTAAATATTTTATTTTTTCCTAGAGGGGCAAAAGAACCTTATAATGATTATAATATTAGCACTTATGATTTACTTCAAAGAACAGAAGTTTTAAATTACTTGTATGCAAATGAATCTGAAAAAAGTATAATAATTACCTATAATAATGCTATTTCTGAAAAACTCTTACTAGCTAGTGATTTAAACGAACTTACATTAGATATTAATTTAAATGATCAAATTTCTCTTGATTATATTAATTCAAAACTATTTGAATTAAACTTCAAAAGAGAAGATTTTGTTTCAGAGCCTGGTGATTTTTCTGTTAGAGGAGGTATAGTTGATGTTTTTTCTTTTTCTAATGAAAGGCCATATAGAATTGAATTTTTTGGAGATGTAATTAGTAGAATTAGGACATTTGATGTGGAAACGCAGCTATCTAGGTCAACACATTCATCTATAAAAATTATTTCTAATATTCAATCAAATTATAATATGGAAAACAGAGATAATATAATTAACATATTTCAAGATGATACAATAATATTTATAAAGAATTTAGAATTATTATTGTCTAATATTAACACTAATTTTCAGCTTTCTAAACAAAATTTTGATAGTACAACGAATGATAATAATGTTTTACCTCCTGATGTTCTATATTCTAATTCTGATGATATTTTAGACTCTATCAATAAATTTAAGTTAATAGAATTTGATGCAAAAAAACCTAAATCTATAAATCAGATTGAATTTTCTTTTATCCCACAGCCATCTTTTAATAGGAGTTTTAAAATATTAATTGATAATCTAAATACAAATCGTAGTAAAGGATACACTAACTATATATGTTGTACAAACCAACAGCAGGAAATAAGATTAAATGAAATTTTCAATGACTTAGAATCGGATGTAAATTATAAAACTCTAATTATGCCTATTTCGTCAGGATTTATTGATGAGGAAAATAGATTGGCATGTTATACGGATCATCAAATTTTTGAAAGGTATCATAAGTTTAGATTTAAAAAAAGATCTTTTAATAAAAGAGCAATAAGCCTAAAACAAATTAATAAGTTAAGCAAGGGTGATTACATTACACATATTGATCATGGAATTGGAATTTTTGGAGGATTGCAAAAAATAGAGGTTGATGGAAAGAATCAAGAAGCTATTAAATTGCTTTATGGAGAAAGAGATATTTTATATTTAAGTATCCATTCATTATATAAGATATCAAAATATAGTGGTAAAGAAGGTAAGGCACCAAGGATATATAAATTAGGCAGTAAGGCCTGGGCGTTATTAAAACAAAAGACTAAGTCAAGGCTAAAAGAAATTGCTTACGATTTAATTAAATTATATGCTGAAAGAAAAAGGAAGAAAGGATTTAGATATTCTATGGACACTTTTTTGCAAACTGAATTAGAAGCTTCTTTTATTTATGAAGATACTGATGATCAAATAAAAGTAACTAGTGAAATTAAGTCTGATATGGAAAGTGATCAGCCAATGGACAGACTGGTTTGTGGAGATGTAGGTTTTGGAAAAACAGAGGTTGCTATAAGAGCTGCATTTAAGGCAGTTGATAACAATAAACAAGTAGTTATTTTAGTGCCAACAACAATATTGGCTTTTCAGCATTATAAAACTTTTACTAGTAGGTTAAAAGAATTCCCTATTTCTATAGACTATTTAAATAGATTTAGATCTTCAAAAGAAAAAAGTGATATTATTTATAATTTATCTAATGGTAAAATTGATATAATTATTGGAACTCATCAGATAATAAATCAAAAGATTAAGTATAAAGATGTAGGACTTTTAATTATTGATGAAGAACAAAAATTTGGAGTGGCAGTTAAAGAGAAATTAAAAACTCTAAAACAAAATATAGATGTATTAACTCTGTCAGCAACTCCTATCCCCAGGACACTTCAATTTAGCCTAATGGCTGCAAGAGACTTGTCAATTATTAGTACCCCCCCACCTAATAGATATCCGATAGACACTCAGGTGATTAGATTTGATAATAAAATTATAATGGATGCTATAAATTATGAAATAATTAGAGGTGGACAAGTCTTTTTTGTAAACAATAAGATTAATAATATTAACGAAATTGCTGATTTACTTAAAGGCTTAGTCCCAGAAGCTAAAATTGAAGTTGCACATGGTAGATTAAAAGGGAAAAAATTAGAAGAATTAATAATTAAGTTTATTAATGGAAATTTTGACGTTTTAGTTAGTACGACCATTATTGAAAGTGGTCTGGACGTGCCAAATGCTAATACAATTTTTATTAATAATGCAAATTATTTTGGTTTAAGTGATCTACACCAAATGAGAGGTAGAGTAGGTAGAAGTAATAAAAAAGCATTTTGCTATTTAGTGACCCCAGAATATTCAACAATTACTGATGAAGCAAGGAAAAGAATTACAGCTTTAGAATATTATTCAGAATTAGGTAGTGGGTTTAATATTGCCATGAAAGATTTAGAAATTAGAGGAGCTGGAGATTTATTAGGAGGTGAGCAATCAGGTTTTATTAATGAAATGGGTTTTGAAACTTATCAGAAAATTTTAGATGAAGCAATAGAAGAATTAAAAAATAAAGAATTTAAGGAATTATCTCTGCATCAAGAAAAATCATATAAAAGACAACTTAATTTTGACACAGATTTCGAATTATTATTTCCTGATTATTATATAAATTCTAACTCAGAGAGATTAAAATTATACTCAGAATTAAACAAAATCAGTACAAATAATGATTTAGAGATTTTTAATAATAATCTAATTGACAGATTTGGAAAATTACCATTGCAAGTAATTGATTTATTAAAAAGTATCGAATTAAAGTGGATAGGTATAAAGTTAGGTTTTGATAAGATTATACTAAAAAAAAATACATTGATATGTCATTATATTGGAAATGGTGAAGATATAAATGACATTCAAAATTTTAAAGCATTAATTGATTTTGTTAATACAAATTCTGAATTATCTGATATTTCAGAAAAAAATACAAAGTACGGCAGTAGAATGGTT
>Ga0209445_1000205_pt1 | contig 34479 bp, 30 predicted proteins | sample MarorgKNORR_S2LV_4_FD_188223 | JGI IMG/M metagenome (GOLD analysis project Ga0209445, IMG submission 188223) | Marine microbial communities from the Southern Atlantic Ocean, analyzing organic carbon cycling - NADW_A/KNORR_S2/LV (SPAdes) (version 2) | ecosystem: Environmental > Aquatic > Marine >... | reverse complement strand
CACTCCTAGTGCTGTCGGATCAGATCAGGAACTAACTCAGCCGGGAACAGCCCGCACCACCTCCCCGAGCGCTTCCATCGCCGACACCAACTGCGCATCGCTCAAGTAAGGTGCCGGCCCAAACCGCAGCACATCCCCTCGAAAGTCTGTTCGGACACCCCCCTGCTTAAGCGACTCACACACCCGCGCCGCGCCCGGGGCCCGCAGAGCCAAGAAGCCTCCCCGCTCGTGCAGCAACACCGACTCGTCCAAGCACACGACCGCGGGGTCCAGGTCCAAGGACTCGAACGTCTCGAGCAAGAGGCCGACCTGGTGCTGACTCACTTCCCGCAGCAACTCGGGCGCCAGTTGCTCTTGCTCGAAGAAGGCAAAGACCTCCGCCGCCCGATAGTGCGAGGTCGGGTCATAGGTGGACCCGGCGAATCGCGCTGCGCCCAACCCGTAACCGACGTCCCTCGGCACCTTCGCATCGGCTAGCTCGGCGAACTCGCTGAACCACCCAGTGATCACCGGCCGCAGCTCGCACCGCGGCGGCACGCGCAGCACGCAGTTCCCCTCCCCGAGCTGGCAGTACTTGTACCCTCCGGCGACCACGAACGCCCGCTCCATGCCCTGCAGCGAGAAGGGTACGACATTGAGCGAGTGGTAGGCGTCGATCAGCAGCTCGGCCCCATGACTCGCGCACGTCTCGGCAACCGCGGGCAACTCGGGCACGATGCACCCCGTGCCGAAGAGTACGGACGAGATCAGCACTGCCGCGGTGCGGTCGTCCACCTCTGCGGCGACGCGCTCTGACAGACTATTCAACGGCTCAGCTGCCGCCTTCACGACCTCGATGCCCTCCTCAGCCAGCCGGTCCAGCTGCCGACGAATGGAGTGAAACTCCCCGTCGGTCGTCACGAGTCGCGGACGCTCTGTCAGCGGGAGCGCGGACAAGAAGCGCACGACGAGCGCGTGCGTATTGGTGTCCAGCGTCAGATCCCCGTCGCACCCCCCCAGCAGCCGCCGGTATCCAACCGTGACCTCGCTGGCCTTTTCAGCAGCGATGTCCCACTTGTCGTCTACGTGCTCGGCAGCGTCGAGCCAAGCTTGACGCTGACCGTCGAAGCCCACGTCTGGCCACGCTTGGTGAGAGTGCCCCGTGAGCAGCAGCCGCTCGTGCACACGAAACACCGAGTAGTGCGAAGCCAGCGCGTTGGGCGACGCGTAAAGGCGATCGGGCGCGAGCGCCATGCCTAGAGCTGCGACCGGATGGCCCAGAGATCCGGAAAGACGGCGCTGTTGAGCGTAGTGCGCAGGTACGCGGACCCCCCGGAGCCGCCTGTGCCCGTCTTCTGACCGATCGTGCGCTCAACCATCTTCACATGGCGGTAGCGCCACTCTTGCAGACCTTCGTCGAGGTCGACTAGCCGCTCGCACAGGACGGTGTTCTTGGCGTCGTTCCTGTACAGCTCCACTAACACTTGCTGCAGCTCCTCGCATGCTTCGACGGGCTGCGTAACGTCCCTGCCGAGCTGGTGCTCCGGCACCGCATATCCCTCGTCCGCCAAGTAGCGCAGAAAGTGGTCCCAAAGCGTCGGCGTGCTCCATCGCTGCTCGAGCGCCTCACGCGCGCGTGTGCCCTCGGCGAAACGCTCGACAGAAGCTCGTGTCTTTCTGCCCAGGACAGCCTCGAGCGCACGAAACTGGTCGGACTGAAAGCCACTGGCGCTGTCGAGTCGCTCCCGGAAAGTCAGGAACTCGGTGGGCGTCATGGTCTCGAGAATATCGAGTTGCGCGACCAGCACTTTCAGGATCGTGAGCACTCGGTTCAGAGTGTGCGACGCACGTGGTGTGTCACTCTTGGAGAGCAACACACAGCAGTAATCGATCTCGTGAAGCAGTACCTTGAACCACAGTTCGTACACCTGGTGGATAACGATGAAGAGCATCTCGTCGTGCTCGACCTCATCTCGCGGCTTCTGCAGCGCGAGCAGTTCGTCGAGTCTCAGGTAGTTTCCATACGTTACGGCTTCGGACATGAACGCCTGACTGGTGGGGTTCAACTACAGCGAGTACGAGAACATGGACTTTGACTTCCGCGCCCACAATCCACGGTATTGCACGGTATGGATCTAAGGACCAAGCTCGTTTTCGCGCTCGTCCTCGTGTCTCTGGGTAGCATGCTGCTGCTCGCGATGCTCAGCTACGGGCCCGCACGGGACCTATGGCGGCAGAGCGCGCTGGAGACCCTCGACGCGCTGGCCGAGTCCAAGAAGCTGCAGATCGCGGGGGTCGTCGATTCCTGGGAAAACCGTGTCCGGCTCGTGGCGGGTCGCTCGGGACTGAGGCGCCTCACGGAGGCGTTCGACAGCACGCATAGCGAGAGCACACGACCCGACATCGCCCGGATTCTGGCCGATGCCCAAGCGTCTCTTCCCGAGGCGGGCATCCGCGAGATCTCTCTGTACGACACGCACAGAGACCCGGTCGCGACCACACGCTCCGACGGACTCGATGGAGTCCCAGCGCTCGACGCGAGGGAAGTTGCTAGCCCAGCAGAGGGGGTGAAACTGCTCGGGATCCTGGGCGGCGGCGTCATGCTCGGCATGTACGTCATGTACACGTATCTGCTCTTCACTACGGTCCGCTGACTTCTATTCACCCCCGAAGTGGAATTCGAAGCGCGGAGTGTAGCGGGAGACCGACTCGTATTGCTCCGGCCACGCGATATCGTGCCCTAGCATGTGCGCGGCGTGCCGTGTCCAATAGGGATCGAAAAGGTGCGCCCGTGCCAAAAGGCAGAGGTCGGCCCGGCCAGCGGCGATGATCGTGTTCACGTCCATCCACGACGAAATGTTGCCGACCGCCATAGTCGAAAGGCCCACCTCATGCCGGATGCGATCGGCGAACGGCGTCTGAAAGAGCCGTCCGTAGATCGGCTTCTGATCCGGGACCGTCTGCCCGGCGGAGACGTCGATCACGTCGCATTCATGCTGCTTCAGCAGCCGCGCAACCTCCACCGCGTGCTCGGGTTGCATGCCGCCCGGGACCCAGTCGACCGCGCTCACGCGCACGCTCAGCGGCTTGTGCTCCGGCCAGAGCCCGCGACAGGCGTCGAACACTTCCAGGGGAAAGCGCATCCGGTTCTCGAGCGAGCCGCCATACTCGTCGCTGCGCTGGTTGGTGAGCGGCGAGATGAACGCAGCCAACAGGTATCCGTGCGCCATGTGGAGCTCGAGTAGGTCGAATCCGGCGGCTTCGGCGTACTCCGTAGCGCGCGAATAGTCCGCTACGACCTCGTCCATGTCGGCGCGCGTCATTTCACGTGGCGTTTGGCTGCGATCGGGGAAGTAGGGAAGCGGCGAGGCGGACACGAGGTCCCAGGCGCCCTCCTCGAGCGGCTCGGCGTCGCCTTCCCACAGGGGTTTGCTCGCCCCCTTCCGGCCCGCGTGCCCCAGCTGGATCGCAATCTTGCCGGGGGTCCTGATGTGCACGAAGTCGACGATGCGCTTCCAGGCATCGACGTGCTCGGCTTTGTACAACCCGGCACACCCCTTAGAGATGCGTGCGTCGGCAGACACGTTGGTCATCTCCGCGTATACCAGTCCCGCGCCTCCCACCGCGCGGCTCGCGAGGTGCTGGAGGTGCCAGTCGTCCACCGTGCCGTCGCCGGCACAGTACTGGCACATGGGCGACACCACGATCCGATTCGGGATCAGGAGATCGCGCAGCTTGAACGGTGTGAACATCGGCGGCGGCGGCGGGTCGCGTCGAACCGGGACTCCCGCCTGGCGCTCCGCCTCCTTAGCGATCCGGGCGTCCACGCGTTCGAGGAACTGCGGATCTCGCATGCGTAGATCCTCGTGCGTGATGCGCAGACTGCGAGTCAGCAGCGCAAACGAAAATTGCACCGGATCGAGTTCCATGTAGCGCTCGGTGGCCTCGAACCACTCGAGACTCGCTTGCGCAGCGCGTTGCAGGGACTCGACCTGCGGACGCCGCTCGGCCTCGTAACTGGCGAGCGAGCGAGCGACGCGTTCAGCCATGGGGGTGCCCCGTTCGGCGTGCGATCCTCCCGAGGGGTCCAGCTCCGCCGATTCCGCTATCAGAGCGTCCCGAAGCGCGATGGCGTCCATCATGCCCATGCGCGTGCCCGATCCGACCGAAAAGTGCGCCGTATGTACAGCATCGCCGATGAGCACGACGTTGCCCACAGACCAGCGCTGGTTCCGGATCGTGGGAAAGCTTCGCCACACGGCCTTGTTCAGAATCAGTGGGTGTCCATCGAGCTCGGTCGCGAAGAGCGCCTCACAGTATGCGAGCGTCTGCTCTTCCGACGCCGTGTCCATGCCCGCCGAGCGCCAGGTCTCCTCTGTGCACTCCACGATGAACGTCGAGTGTCCCGGCTCATACTGGTATGCGTGCACCCGCCAAAGCCCGTGCTCGTTCTCTCGAAAGTGGAAGGTGAAGGCGGACAACGGTTTCGTCGTGCCCAGCCATACAAATCGATTCGGGCGCCAATCAAATGTTGGCTCGAATTGGTCCGTCATGAGCTCGCGGACTGTCGAGTTCGCTCCGTCCGCGCCGACGACCAGATCGTACGAGCGCAACTCATCCAGTTCAGTGACGGCTGATTTGTACCGCACGTCGATGTGCAACGCCGCGGCCTGTTCTTGAAGGACGCTGAGCAGCGTCTGCCGGCTCATTCCGCTGAAGCCGTGACCCGTGCTGCGCACAACCTCCCCACCGTAGTAGACGTCGATGTCGTCCCAGTGCACGAAATGAGCGATGATCGCGGCATACGTCTGCTCGTCGGCGCTCTCAACCTCGGCAATCGTCGCATCGCTGAAGACGACGCCGAAGCCGAACGTGTCGTCTGGCCGGTTCTGCTCCAGAACGAGGATCTCGTTCGTCGGGTCGGATCGCTTCATGAGGATGGAGAAGTAGAGGCCGGACGGCCCGCCCCCGACGACCGCGATCCTCACGAGGTTCTGCCCGGCATCGCGGTGGTAGCGAGCACCCCTCTACAGGAAGTCAGGGTTCCGCTTCTCAGTAAAGGCATCGTACGCCTCGCGGAAATCGGGGTGCACCATGAGCGCAGCCTGGATCTGAGCTTCGGCCTCGAGGGCGCTCACGAAGTCCATGCTCGCCTCACGGTTCAAAGCATCCTTGGTGATCTCCAACGCGAACGACGGACCGAGAGCGAGCTTGTCCGCGAGCTCGGTAGCGGCCTCCTGGGCTTCGCCATCCGGTACGACCAGGTTGTACAAGCCGATGCGGTGGGCTTCTTGCGCGCTGATGAACTCACCGGTCATGAGCAACTCGCTGGCCTTCGCGAGTCCGACGATGCGCGGCAGCATCCACGCCGCGCCCATATCGGCGCCCGAGAGGCCGACCCTGGTGAACAGGTACGCGATCTTGGCCGATTCAGCGGCCACCCTCATGTCACACGCCGTGGCGATCACAGCGCCCGCGCCGGCAACTGTCCCGTTCAGCGCACCTATGACCGGCTTGCGGCACCGCCGGATCGAGAGCACCAGATCGCACGTCATGCGCGTGAACTCGAGCAGGCCACGAAAATCGCGCTCCAAGAGCGCGCCAATGATGTCCTCGACATCGCCACCCGAGCAAAAGGCGCGCCCAGAGCCGGTGATCACGATCGCACGCACGGACCCGTCGTCGTGCAACTCGGCGAACGAGCGCCGTAGCTCGTCGTAGACCTCGAATGTGAGCGCGTTGAGCCGATCGGGCCGGTTGAGCGTGATCGTCGCTACTCCGGTTTCCTCATTCAGACCGAACAGGAAAGACGCGGGTTCGAACACGCGCCTAGGCGCTGAGGTCCCGGATGACCGCTGTGGCCTCGATTTCGACCTTGGCACCAGGGTCGAGTAGCCCGCGTACCTCTACCAACGCCATCGCCGGAAAGTGCTCGCCCATGTGCGCACGGTACCTCTCTCCTATCTCGCGCCGACCGCTCCGGTACTCGTCCAGCGCTGTTACGAAGATCGTCATACGGCCCACGTCCTCGGGGTCCCCGCCTGCAGCGCGCACGATCGTGAGCACTTTCCCGAGAACGAGGTCGAACTGTTGCACGAAGTCGTCCGTGACGACCTCGCCGCCCACTTCGGCAGCATCCTGCCCCGCGATGAACAGGACCCGGCCGTCCACTGGCGCGAGCATACCGTTCGTCCACCCCCGGGGGGCACCGAGTTCCTCAGGGTTGATGTGCTCGTACGTCACGGGCTGTCCTTCCCGTCGATCACGACGAGTTGGCCGTTCGTCTCACTCGCGTCCTCGGAGAGCAGGGGCATGATCACTTCGGCGACCTCCTCCGCGCGGATCAGCCTCGGCTGGCCAGACTCTTCGAGGATCGAATCCATCGCTTCCTGCCACAATTGGCTCGTACGCTGCATCCTGCGCGCGACCGTCTCGTCCGTCAGCGGCGTGTCCACGTAGCCTGGGCACACGGCGTTCACCGTGACCCCGGTGCCCCCTCGGCCTCCTTGGCAATCGCCTTCGTGAACCCGACTACGGCGTGCTCGGCCGCTGCGTACGCCGAGAGCTCCCGGCCCCCGACGATTCCAACAATGGCGGCGACATTCACGATACGCCCCCACCCCCCTATTCACCATTCCGGGATACATCGCTTGCGTGCACAGGAAGGTGCCGGTGGCATTGACCGCCATGATGTGGTTCCACTCCTGCAGCTTCACCTCACTCAACGGGTTCGACGTCGCGGTGCCCGCGTTGTTGATGAGGATGTCCACCTTCCCCATGGTCTCGCTCGCCGACAGCGCGAGATCTCGCACCTGGTGATGGTCAGTCACGTCGCAACGAAACGCGAACGCCTCGTAGCCGCGCTGGCGGAGTTGAGCCGCAACGTCGACGACTTGCTCTTCGTTGCGAGCGGCGACCGCCACCGTCGCCCCTGCCTCGGCAAGTGCATACGCCGCTGCGGCACCCACTCCCCGTCCGCCACCGGTTATGACAGCAGTCCTTCCAGTCAGATTCAAACCTTCGCCTCCTCTCCGGCGACCACAGCTTCCGCGAGCAGCTCTCCCAGAAGGCGGACCGTGTTACGGCCTTCCTCCGCCGTCGCCTGGGCCGGCCATCCGAAATAGGCTCGAGGACCGCCGGCTTCGGCGAACGTCGTCTTCCCTTCCCGGATCGCTTCCGAAAGCGACGCCGGGTTCGCGTCGAGTCCAGCGGCAAGGTTCGTGCGCACCAGCGACGGAGACTCGGCCAAGACCACGCTACCCTCGAATTGCCCGGCGTGACAGGCGCCCGTCTGAAACTCCGAGGTAAGGCGACGCGCTACTGAGGGCCGCGTCAGGTCCAGCAACACGATGCGAAGTCCGTCCGGACCCGCGTGCGTGGCCTCACGAAGCGCCGCGATGTGCTCAGGGTCGAGATGTGCGTTCGCGATCGCGAGCGTACTGACCCCCTGCGCGAGCAGCGCCGCCCCGATCTCATGGATCAGCTTGCGCACCGTGTCAGCTCCCACGCCGATGGTTCCCGGGAAAGCATCGGCGAATGCCGCTGATGTGTACCAGATCGGTGGTAGAATCAAAACGGTGAGTCCGTCGTTCGCGAGCTTCTGCGCACCGGCTTTTGCCATCGCTTCAGCGATGATCACGTCCGTCCCGAGCGGCAGGTGCGGACCATGCGCTTCGACCGCGCCGACGGGTAGGATCGCCACGGCGTTTCGGCGATCCGTGTCACGGACCTCTTCCCACGTCATATCGGACAGGCGGTGCACCGGCATTAGGCTGCATCCATGGGGACGGAACGGAGGGGGAGCGGCGGCCTGATTGACCAGTATTCTAGCAGTCGTGTATCCTCACGCACCACATGTGGAACGTTTTTCATCCTCCGAACTACCGTGCCCGACGAGCTCAACCTCTTCCAATACTTCCTCGGTCAGCGCATCGACGAAGGCCGCGGTGATCGTCGCGCGCTCCTGACCGACGAAGGCGCGCTCACCTATCGAGAAGTCTCCGCGCTGTCTGCCCGTTACGCGAATCTGCTGCACGATGCGGGTGTGCGTCCGGAGGAGCGCGTCATGATCGCCCTACCCGACGGGGCGGACTACGTCGGCGCGCTCTTCGGTATCGTGCGCCTCGGGGCGGTGGTGGTCATGGTGAACCCCCACCTGAAAACCGACCAGATCCGCTCCTTCTACGACTACACACGCGCACGCGTCGCGCTGGTAGGCGTCGAAGTGCTGCCCGAGTTCACTGCGGGTCTCGAGAACGCGCACCATCGACCTCAGCTCATCGGGATCGGAAGCGCGGGCCATGGGGAGAGGCTCGCGGCACTCCCGGACGAGTACCCCGTCTTCCCCTCGCACAAGGACGACGCCGCGATCTGGCTGTTCAGCGGCGGTACGACGGGCCAAGCCAAGGCGGTCGTGCAAAGTCATGCCTCGTTCGTGAACACGACGGAGCTCTACGGGCAGGGGCTGCTCGAGATGGGTCCGGACGATGTCACACTCTCCGTACCGAAGCTCTTCTTCGGATACGCGACGGGCAGCAATCTGTTCTTCCCCTTCTCGGTCGGCGCAACCTCGGCGCTATTTCCGGAGCGCTGCACCCCCGAGACGCTCTTCGCAAAGATCGCCTCGTTCCGCCCGACCATCCTCGTCAACGTTCCGACGATGGTGAACCATCTCGTGAGCCACCCGGACGTGTATGAACAGGATCTTTCGTGCATCAGGCTGGCGACATCGGCCGGAGAAGCGCTGCCCGCGGAGCTCCATCGCAGGTGGAACGATCTGTGTGGGGCTCCGCTACTAGACGGCCTCGGCACGGCCGAGATGTGGCACATCTTCGTTTCCAACCGCCCCGACGACGTGCGGCCCGGAACCCTGGGCAGGGCCGTGCCAGGATTCGACTTGAAGGCGTGCCACGAGGATGGCTCGGAGGTCGCACCGAATGAAATCGGGTACCTCTGGGTCCGTGGCGACTCCCTCGCCAAGGGGTATTGGCAGCGAGAAGAGAAAACCCGCCAAGCCTTCCGAGGCGAATGGTACGTCTCGGGTGACATGATCAGCATCGACGCGGACGGGTATGTCACCTACTGCGGGCGCGGTGACGACATGCTCAAGGTCGGCGGGAAGTGGCTGTCGCCGGCCGAGCTGGAGGACTGTCTTTTGGAGCACGATGCCGTCGATGAGGTCACGGTTGTTGGAGTCGCGACGGAGCACGGGCTCATAAAACCGAGGGCTTTTGTGATCGCCGCCCACGGAATTGTCCTTGACGACGACCTGGCAGCGGAGCTGCAAGAGTGGGCGAGGCACCGCCTGGAGCCGTACAAGTATCCGCGTGACGTCATATTCGTGGACGACCTGCCCAGAACGCATCTGGGCAAGGTCGACCGCGGGGCGCTGGCCCGCCGTACGTGAGCGCCGCCCCGCGGGCACTCAACACCTCTCTTGCGTAGGCCGAGGAAGTACCATGCTCCAGATCTGGATCACCATAACCGCACTGCTAACCGGCGGCGGCGCTGCCGATGACCCTACGCCACCGCGCTGGGGGTCGGTCGGTCACGAGATGGCGGCTCGCACGGCAACCGCTGCACTGCCCTCCGCCATGCCCGCATTCTTCCGAGGCGCCGCAGACCAGCTGGTCTACCTCGACCCGGAGCCCGATCGGTGGCGGAACTTCGAACTTCGGGAGATGGACCAGGCCTGGAGCTACGACCACTACGTCGACCTCGAAAACGTCCCCGACGGGGCGCTGGACACGCCGGACCGTTTCGAATTCCTCAAAGCCCTGTACGACGCCGGGCTCGAGAAACCGGAACGCGACGGCGGCTTCCTTCCCTACCGCATCATCGAGGTCTACCAACGGGTCGTCACGGAGTGGCGCATGTGGCGCTCCGAAGACGATACGCAAAAGAAGCAGTGGATCGAGGCGCGCATCCTCAACGACGCAGGCATTCTCGGCCACTACGTCACGGATGCGTCGCAGCCGCACCACACCACGATCCATTTCAACGGGTGGTCGGCCGGTGCGCCCAACCCTGAGGGATTTTCGAACAATCGCTCGTTCCACTCACGATTCGAGAGCGCCTTTGTTGAGGCGCATGTCACGCAGGCCGATGTGGACGGCCAAGCAGGGCGGGGATCACCTGCCTCCGTCGCCGGAGCGGCTCGCGCCGCTGTTTGGGCATACATCGAGGAGTCGCACAGCCACGTCGTCCAGCTCTATCGCCTGGACCGTGACATCGGCTTCGACCCCAGCGCACCACTGAAGGCAGAGACACGCGATTTCGCCGCCAGCCGACTGGCCGCAGGTGCGGACATGCTGGCAGACCTGTGGTGGTCGGCGTGGCTCGAGAGTGGAGATGAGCCGTCGTAGGCCGACACTGAGCGGGACGGACGATGACTTGAAATGGGCGCGCCGTGACTGCCTTGGGCTATATTCCTCGGCACGAACTGTGCTCATGTCATAGCAACTCGACCGCCCAGCGGCGGTGAGGACAAGAGCGGGGAGCGTCGGCCAGAGGGCCGACATGCTTATGCGGCGGAGAAACCTGACCCGACCCCGCCGCGTCTGGGAGACTGCCTTGCCAGTCTTCCGATGGGTGGCTCGGCGCGTGGGCCAAGGTGATTCGGGCATGGAGGTGCCGCATGACCGAGGGTGCGCAGGTGCAGCCGGACTGAGATCCTTTCGAGGCGATCGACCCCAAGCTGACGGTCTTCGCGCTGGCGAACGGAATGGATCTCGCGAAGGACGAAACATCGAGGCGGCTCTCGTGGTTCACAGAGGGACTCGAGCGTGGCCTGCGCATCGAGTCGGGTGGTGGTGATTCGTTCCTAGTTACCGCGCTGGCGTGGCGCATCAACGCGCCCGACGACGTCACGGATGCCCCGGTGAGCGACGATGTACTCCTGGCGGACCTGACCGCCACGCTCGAGCAAGCGATCGACGCCGCGAACGCGCTTACACCCTAGAAGCCGCCATAAGCCCTAGCAGCCCGGGCGGTCGAACATATCTTCGGCCGATGACCCAGGGTGCCATGGCTGCGCTGCAAGCGCGGGTGACCGGCTGTAGGAAATGCCCGAGACTCGTCGCCTGGCGGGAGCAGGTAGCACGAGAGAAGCGAGCCTCGTTCCGCGACCACGAGTACTGGGGCCGCCCGGTGCCGGCTTTCGGCGATGCGGATGCGCGTGTGCTCGTAGTCGGCCTCGCCCCTGCTGCCCACGGGGCCAACCGCACGGGCCGCATGTTCACTGGCGATCGCTCGGGGGATTGGCTCTATCGAGCGCTCCATCGCGCGGGCTTCGCAAACCAGCCGGAATCGATCGATCGTTCCGACGGCCTCGAGTTGAGCGACGTCTTCGTCACCGCAGCGGTGCGCTGTGCCCCGCCGGCCAACAAGCCGGAAGCGAGTGAGCGCGACGCCTGCAGGGCCTGGCTCGATGAGGAGCTCGATGTGATGAAGCGCGTGAAGGTGGTGGTCACGCTCGGCGGTTTTGCGTACGCCCAGACGCTGAAGATCCTGGGGGATCGCGGTGCGTCCGTGCCACGCCCTCGTCCGCGATTCGGGCACGGCGCGGAGGTCGAGCTCGAGAGGGTCACCGTGCTCGCCTCGTATCATCCGAGTCAGCAGAACACGTTCACAGGCAAGCTCACCGAGCCGATGTTCGACGCGATCTGGGGCCGGGCGCGAGAACTGGCGCACGCGAAGAGTCGCGCATGAATCCCAACACACCTACCGCCAGGCGCCGGCGCCTCCGAGTCGTCGCCCAGGTCGGAGTCGGCGTGACCCTGTGCGCGCTGCTGAACCCGCCGGGGGCATTCGCACAAAGGGTGGGCGGCGTCGAGCTCATCGAGCTCAGCATCGCCCAAGCGCACGAAGCGATGCTCTCCGGCACGCTCACTTCGCGGCAACTCGTCGAGGCCTATCACGAGCGCATCGAGGCGTTCGACAAGAAGGGGCCGGCGTTCAACGCCATCATCCTCGTGAACCCGCGGGCGCTCGCTCGCGCCGACGCGCTGGACGACGCGCTTCGCCGAACCGGCGAACTGAGCGGGCCGCTGCACGGCATCCCGTTCATCGTGAAGGACAACTACGACACTCACGACATGCCCACCACCGGCGGATCCGCGTCGCTGGAGGGCGCGATGGCAGCGGATGATGCTTATCAAGTGCGAGCGATAAGGGAGGCCGGAGCGATCGTGCTCGCGAAGTCCAATCTCGCCGAGTTCGCGTTCACCGCGATGGAAACGGTCGGCTCGATGCTGCCCGGATGGACTTTCAACCCGTACCAACTCAACCGCGTCACAGCCGGGTCGAGCGGCGGCACCGCCGCGGCGGTGACCGCCAATATGGGCCTGGTCGGTCTCGGCTCCGACACAGGCAACTCCATCCGGGGCCCGTCGAGCCACAACGCGCTCGTCGGCATCCGCTCCACGCAAGGTCTTACGAGCCGCGACGGCATCATGCCGCTGTTCGCGCATCGCGACATAGGCGGTCCCATGACGCGCACCGTCGAAGACGCGGTGCGCATCTTCGACGTAATCGCGGGAAGCGACGCGAACGATCCGGTAACCGCCGAAGCCGACGCACGCAGACCGGGATCGTACCTGGACTTCTTGGAGACCGACCTCGAAGGTGTCCGCATCGGGGTGGCCGGACAGATCGCATACACCGAGACCGCGGATCCCGAGATCCTACAGCGCTTCTCCGAGGCGATCCGCGATCTGCAATCGCTCGGTGCTACGATTGTGCGCGACTTCGAGATTCCGGACCTGCGGCAGTTGCGCCGGGGGCTCGGTTGCTCGCGCTTCCGCTACGACATCGACAACTATCTGGCCGGCATCCCAGACCCACCGGTGCACTCGCTCGAGGAGATCGAGCAGAGCGGGCGAGTCTACCGCACCGTGATGCCGACCGTGCGCCGCTTTCTGTCCTTCGAGGGCACCCCCGAGACCAACGAGCAGTGCATTCGGGGGCGGGGAAACGAGCAGCGTCTACGCGAAGCGGTGCGCTCGGCAATGGCCGCGCACGACGTGGTGGCGCTCATCTACCCGACGTGGAACAACCCCCCGCGCCTCGTGGGGGACCTGACGACTCCGCACGGCAACAACTCCCCGATCCTATCGCCGCCAACCGGGTTTCCGGCGCTCACGGTGCCCATGGGCTTCGTCTGGGACGATCGCCTCCCGGCGGGACTTCAGATCTACGGCGATGCGTGGTCGGAGCCGACGCTCATCCGCATTGCTTACGCCTACGAACAAGCAACGCACCGAAGACGACCGCCGAACACGGCGCCAGCACTAGAAGGCAACTAGAAGGAGACAATTCCATGGATAGACGTGACTTCGTGAAGGCCACGGCGACTGGCGTCGCAGCGGCAGCAACCCCCGCGGTGCTCGCGTCCGAGCTCCCGGCGGCCGCCTCCGCGCTTCCCGCACGCGCGCCCGCAGTGCACGTAAGCCGCGCCGGGCCGCTCTTGGTCGCCGACGTGAGCAGCATCCGGCACAAGAACGGAGGCCCCGAGAGTGCCATCGAGCGAGCATATCGCGGCATCACCGGGGGCGAGGACGTGCTCGACGCGATCGTCGCCGGAGTGAACATCCCCGAGCTCGATCCCGAGGAGTCAGGAATCGGGTACGGTGGGCTCCCCAACGCCGACGGAGTCGTGCAGCTCGATTCCTGCCTCATGCACGGCCCACGCAAGTGGGCGGGAGGCGTGGCCGCCCTCGAGGGCGTGCGCACTCCTTCGCTGGTAGCCAAGGCCGTCGCGGAGCTGACGGACCATCACCTGATCGTGGGAGAGGGCGCCCGCGAGTTCGCGCGCGCACTCGGTTTCGACATCGAGGACGACCTCAACACCGAGCACTCCCGCGCCATGTGGCTGGAATGGCGCCGCCGTGTTGACCCGAGTCACTGGCTCGACCCCGACGAGCGCATCCGGGATACGAGACGCGGTGACACCGGGCGTGACCCGGACCATGAGGCGCGTCTGCAGCGCTTCCACGATGCGTCACAGGCAGCCGATCTCTCGATGGTCGACGACGGCCTCATCGACTCCGAGTCCTATTGGGGCACAACGAGCCTGGAGGCGCTCTCCCAGGACGGCGACATCTGTGGGGTGACGACCACGAGCGGCCTCTCGTGGAAGATCCCGGGACGTGCGGGAGACTCGCCCATTCTGGGAGCTGGCCAATACGTCGACAACGACGTGGGCGCCGCGGGCTCGACCGGACGCGGTGAGGCCAACCTCTTCAGCTGCGCCTCTTTCCTGATCGTGGAGTTCATGCGTCAAGGCATGGCTCCGAAAGACGCGGGCATGCGGACGCTCGGGCGAATCAAGGACAATACCATCGAGTCCCGACTGTTGAACGAGCGCGGGCTGCCGAACTTCAATGTGCGCTTCTTCATCCTGAACAAGGCGGGAGACTACGCGGGCGTGGCAATGTATGGAACCGGAGAGGGTGCGTTCGCGGTGTGCGACGAGAACGGCGCACGGGAGGAGCCGCTGGAAGGGCTTCTGGAGGGATCGACGAGAGGTTGAACACTGGCAATTGAGACGGATCCGCCAGCAACAGAGAGGCGGCGCCCCACAGGACGGCCATGGACGCGTCGAGACTCGCCAGGCTCTGGACGCTTTCCATGACGACACCGGTGACCGGCGTGACGGCTTCCAGCGCGCCCTCGACCTCGAGGGCGGGCGGCCCGTCTTTGGCCAACATCGTGGACCCGATCTACACCGTGGTGGCCAAGTTCCCCACGCAGCACCTGCCTAGGTAGGGGGCGCTAGGCTGAGGGTCGAGCAAGTGCGCTAGCGGAGCCCGACCACCACGACCATCGGACCCTCCTGCCACACACAGTCGGTCTTGAAGCCGACGTCCGTCATGGCTGCCATCTCTGCCTCGAGTGGGAAGTACGTGTCTTCCTCGGCCCACTGCTCGAGGTGCCGCCACCCGTCAGGCTCGCTGATCCCCGACACCACCATGTGGTCGACCCACTCCCGATAAAGTGCCTCTCGCGCTTCCGGCTCAGCCGGCATGGTGGCGTCTGCGTTCACGAATACACCCCCGCTGGGCAACGCATCGTACACACGGCTGTAGAACGCTTTCTTGTCCGCCATCGTCAGGATGTGATGCAGCGAGATGGAGGCCGCCACCGCATCGCACGAAGGCAGCGGCTCCAGGAAAGACCGTTCCTGAAAACCAACGCGGTCCCCGAAAGCTTCGAGCCGTGTGCGCGCGTACTCCAGCATCTCGGTGTCCACATCCAGTAGCTCGACCCGTGCTACCGCATCCTGCCGAAGCAGCGCCTCAGAAAGCCCACCCGTGCCCGCGCCGAGGTCCAGTGCTACGCCAGGACGTGTCGACGCAACCGCGGCCGCGGCGGCGCCCAGCATCGCCTCGTAGCCGGGAATGAAGCGACGGATCGACTCGTCATAGGCATCAATATCGAGCTTCAGATGATCGCGCACACTGTGGGACATAACGACTACTCTCTCGATCCGGCTCGACCGGGTCAACCGAAGTCCGCTCCCACCTATATACGCCCAGCATCCACCGTCCCTTGCGGGTCCTCTAATGCACCGATACACCACACAGGAGCCGGCGCACGCCGGCCACGCATCTCAATGAGGCACAGGGGGTTCCATGTCGCGCACAATCCGTCGTCTGGGTTGGACGATGCTCGGTCTAGTGGTTCTGACTCCGACCGTCACGGTCGCTCAATCCAACGCCGTTCAGGCCATTGATGAGGAGTACACGCGACTCATTCTCGAGCATACCCAGGACGACCGAATTCTCACCGAGCTGGTCGACCACCTGCCTGCCTCGGAGACGGTGCCCACACCGCTCGACTTCCACGGCAGAATCGTCGGGACTCCAGACGAGCTCACGTATGCTGGGGACATCCATCGTTATCTGCGCGCGATCGCATCGGCGTCACCTCGTGCCACCGTATGGTCGATTGGCCAGACAGAGGAAGGTCGCGAGATGATCCTCATGGCGATCGCCAACGAGGAGACGATCGCGAACCTGGATCAGTACAAGGGATATCTGCAGGAGCTCACCGACCCTCGAGCAACCTCTGAAGAGCGGGCCCAACAGCTCATCAAGGAAATCGCCAAACCGATCTATTGGCTGACGTCCGGTATGCACTCCACGGAAAACGGCGGACCCGAGATGCTGCAGGAGCTCGCGTACCGCCTGGTCGTCGAGGACACCGAGTTCATCCAGGAGATCCGAGACAACATCGTCACCTTCATCACTCCGGTGATCGAGGTCGATGGCCGCGAGAAGCAGGTCGATACGTACTACTTCAACAAGGATCGACCGGACGGCGCAGCCCGACTCCCGCTCATGTACTGGGGCAAGTACGTCGCGCACGACAACAACCGCGACGCCATGGGCCAGATGCTGGCGCTCACCAAGAACGTGAACGCCATCCAGCTGGAGTGGGCGCCCACCATCATGCACGATCTGCACGAGGCACAGAATTACCTCTACTCCTCGACGGGCACTGGGCCCTACAACGAGGCCTTCGACGCAATCACGATCACCGAATGGTGGATGCTCGCCGAAAACGACGTGCTCGAGATGACCAAGCGCGACGTTCCCGGGGTTTGGACGTACAGCTTTTACGACGGATGGACGCCGAACTACATGTTCTCCATCGCGCACAGTCACAACGCTGTCGGGCGCTTCTACGAGGTCGCGAGCTACGGGCCCCAGAATCGCACGCTTCGGGTAGGCGGCACCACGACGAGTCGCGAGTGGTTCCGACCGAACCCGCCGCTTCCCACCATCGAATGGGGACCCAGGAACAACACCAACATCCAGCAATCAGCGGTGCTGTTCTCGCTCAAGTACACCGCGGATCACCGAGAGACGTTCCTCGACAACTACTGGGTGAAGAACAAGCGATCGATAAGGAAGGGCGTCGAGGGCCCCATCAATGCCTGGCTCATCCCGTCGGGCCAGCGCAGGAGCGCCGACGCGGTGGACGCCGTCAACGAGCTCATGCGGCAGGGCCTCGAGATTCACCGTGCAGACGGCTCCTTCGAGGCTGGCGGTATCGAGATCGAGGCCGGTGACTACTTGATCCGGGCGGACCAGCCATTCCGTACGCTGGCCGACATGTACCTCTCCTTGCAGCAGTTCTCGCTCGACAACCCCCGTCCGTACGATGACACGGGCTGGACCTTCCAGCTCATGCGCAATGTCGAGATCGTCGAGATCGAAGACGCGAGGGTGCTCGAAGAGGACATGACATTGCTCACGGTACCCGCGCGTGCCCCGGGCGGAATCTCTGGCGGGGGCAGCACGGTGGTGGTGGACCACACGACCGACAACAACCTCATGGCATTCCGCTATCAGCACAGCGACGTGCGCATGCTCGCGGCCGAAGAGGAGTTCGAGATGGACGGCCGCACCTTCAGCGCGGGCACGTTCATCATCCCGGACGCGAACCGCGCGGTGCTCGAGGCGAGCCTCGCGGAGCTCGGCCTGCAGGGCCACGGTACGAACGACATGCCTGATGTCGCGACGCACGAACTGGACCTTCCACGCATCGCGTTCTTGCACGCCTGGCGTCGCACGCAGGACGAGGGCTGGGTGCGTGGCGCCCTCGACCACTACGGCGTGCCCTACGACTACTTCGCCGACAAGCTCGTCGCGGAGGGCAACCTGCGTGAGCGCTACGACGTCATCATCTATCCGCACGTCGGCGGCAACGCGCGGTCGCACGTCAATGGCTTCGCAATGACGGGCGACATCCCGCTTCCCTACAGGAAGACCGAGCAGACACCCAACCTGGGCGGCATCGACGAGAGCGACGACATCCGGGGCGGCATGGGCTGGGAGGGCCTGGTCGAGCTTGCCAACTTCGTGCGCGAGGGGGGGCTTCTTCTCGTCGAGGGCTCGACCTCGTCGATCATGCCAGAGTACGGCGTAACGACGGGCGTGAACATCGAAAGCCCGACTGGGCTGACCGCGCCTGGTTCGATCCACCGGGGCATCATCGCCGACAAGACGAGCCCGATCACCTATGGCTACGACGGTGATCAACTGCCTGTGTACTTCAAGAACGACCTCGTGCTCTCCACGGGCGGCGGTGGCTTCGGCGGTCGCGGTTTCGGCCGGGGAGGCGGGGCCTGGCAGAACACGACTCCGATGGCTAGACGGCCCACGCTATCCGACTACGAAAACCCTGAAGAGACGGCAGGGCTTCCGGGCAGCGCCGGCGGGGGGGGACGCGGAGGATTCGGGCGTGGCCGCGGCGGATTCGGTGGCGGCAGCAGTGACAACGCACGCGTGATCATGCGCTTCCCCCGGGACGCGGATCAGATTCTGCTCTCAGGTACGATTCGGGGCGGCGAAGCGCTGGCAGGCAGGGCACAGGTGATCGACGCCCCGGTCGGTGACGGCCACGTCGTGATGTTCTCGATCCGACCGTTTTGGCGCTGGCAGACGCAGGGCACCTTCTTCTTGGGTTTCAACGCGATCCTGAACTGGAACGATCTCGACGCGGGACGCGACAACGACGACGACGAGCCGGTGACGTCACCGGGAAACGATAGATAGGGTTAAGACACCGAATCCGGGACCGGTCCGGTGTGAGGGCGGTCGCGCTTCGGCGCGGCCGCCCTCGTTTCGCTTGCGTGCTGGGTGACCTCCAGGAGGGCTTCGGCGCTCAGGGACGAGGCGTCCTGATCTCGACCGTCACTCGGGGCTTATGCCCGGTGGTCGTCGGCGTGGTGCTAGGGATGGCGTTGGCGCTACTGCTGGGACCCTTGATCGGCGAGGGTCTCTTCGACAGCAACCCACGTGATCCGTGGGTGCTCTCGCTGGTGCCGCTTGCGCTGCTTCTGGGGGCTGGTGGCGCGGCACTTCTTCCAGCTCTTCGCGCGGCGAAGATAGATCCCGTCCGTGCGCTCAGGGCGGAGTAGCGGTCCGGCAGGCTGACCCGGCGAACCAGCGCCCGGAACCGGCTTGCTCCGGTCAACATCCTGGCCTAGGCTGCTGTCTCTCTGGTACGCACACCTTGCCGTTCCTGCGCACAGCCGCGGTCATCCTGGAGTTCTACATGAAGGTTTATCGTCGCGTCCTGTCCCTCGGGGCCCTGCTGGCCCTAGTGGCGCCAATGACGCCCAGGGAACTCGCCGCGCAGTCCCTCGAGGGCGTGCTGTCAGCCATCGAATACCGCGAGATCGGCCCGACGCGGCAGAGCGGACGCTTCGTCGACATCGCGGTGCCACGGCAGCAGCCACACACGTTTTATATCGCCACGGCGTCAGGGCACCTGTGGAAGACCACGAACCGAGGCATCTCCTTCGATGTGCTCTTCGACCAAGAGGACGTGTTTTCGATCGGCGCCATCGCGGTCGCTCCGTCCGATCCCGACGTGCTCTACCTGGGCTCCGGAGAAGCGAATAACTCGCGTAGCAGTTACTGGGGCGACGGCGTCTACAAGTCCACTGATGCCGGCGAGACCTGGACCAACATCGGCCTCCCCGAGTCGCACCACATCGGTCGAATCGTGGTGCACCCGACGAACTCCGACATTGTCTATGTTGCCGCGCTCGGGCACCTCTATTCGGAGAACGACGAGCGCGGTCTGTACAAGACCACGAACGGCGGTGATAGCTGGCAGCGCGTTCTGGGGCCACAAGTAGAGGGCCGTCGCATCGGCATCGTGGACCTGGTCATGGACCCGACCAACTCCGATGTCCTGTACGCTGCGAGCTATGACAAGGTGCGCGTGCCATACAGCTTCGACCTCGGCGGCCCGGGTAGCCGTCTCTACAAGACCAGCGACGGCGGAGCCAACTGGATCCAGATCGGGCAGGGACTGCCCGAGGGCATGCTCGGACGCATCGGGGTCGACGTCTATGAGCGGGATCCGAACGTCTTATACGTCACCATCGAGAACGCCAATAAGGCTGATATGTCGGACGAGGATCGCCGACAGGAGCTGCTCGAACACGAGTCGTCCCGCGGCATGATCGGCGGAGAGATCTACCGCTCGAACGATGGGGGCATCACTTGGGACCGCGCGAGCCCGGAGGGCGAGTCGATCGGTGGTGGGCCGGCATACTACTACGGCCAAATCATCATCGACCCGAACGATTCCGACGTGGTGCACGTCATGTCCGCGCGCTCCTGGGGCACATCAGACGGTGGCGAGACCTGGGACAGCCGCCCGCTCGGTTTCGGCGGTGACGACCACATGCTGTGGATCAACCCCGACGACTCGGAGCACATGATCCTCGGCTACGACCACGGCCTCGGCATCACCTACGACGGAGGGGAGAACTGGTACCACCCGGACTTCCAGTCGCTGGCACAGTTCTATTCCATCGGGATCGATGACTCCCACCCCTACCGCGTAGCGGGCGGCCTGCAGGACAACGGCTCGCACATGACGTACAACACCAACCCGGCGGGCGGGCCCATCCGTTTCGAGATGTGGGACCGCATCGGGGGCGGTGACGGCATGTACAACGAGTTCGACCGTTGCACGAACCGGTACCTGTACAACGAGTCGCAGTTCGGGCCGATTTCACGCCTGGACCTGTGGACCGGCGAGCGCAAAGGCATCCGGTATGAGGACGCCGACATGCGCTACAACTGGAACGCGCCCATCGTAGTCAGTCAGCACGACTGTGACGTGATCTACCACGCCGGCAACAAGGTCATGAAGTCCGAGTTCCGCGGTGAGAGCTGGCAGGTCATCAGTGAGGACCTCAGCAAGAACGACCCGGCCACACTCACGACCGGGAAGGGCGGTGACGGCAACATCCAGTACGGCACCATCTCGTCTCTCGACGAGTCGCCCATCAAAGGGGGCCTGCTCTGGGCCGGCACCGACGACGGCAACGTGCAGGTGACGCAGAACGACGGCGAGACCTGGACCGACGTCACCAACAACATCCCGAACAACCCGCACTACTGGGTGAGTCGTGTGGAGGCGTCCCATCACGAGCTCGGCACCGCCTACGTGACCTTCACCGGGTACCGGAACGACGACTTCCGCGCCTTCATCTACAAGACCAGCGACTTCGGCGAGTCGTGGTCGGACATCTCCAACAACTTGCCCGACGGCCCCATCAACGTCGTGCGCGAGCACCACTCCAACCCCGACCTGCTCTTCGTGGGCACCGAGTTTCAAGTGTTCGCTTCGATCGACGGCGGGGAGAGTTGGGCGAGCATGAAGGGTGACATGCCCACCACTCCGGTGCACGACATCAAGATCCACGCTCGCGAGAACGACCTGGTCGTCGGGACGCACGGCCGCGGCATCTACATCGCCGACATCGCGCCGTTGGCGGAGATGACCGAGGATCTGCTCGCGATGGACGCGCACTTCTTCCAACCGGAGTCGAAGGTCCGTTGGATCGCGCCCGACTTCACCAACTACGGTTCGTCGAACTTCGAGGGCGAGAGCGATACGCTCGCGGTCACCCTCTACTATTACCTGTCCGACGATGTCGACGACGACATCACCTTCACCGTATACCAGGGACGGTTCCCGATCTACGAAATCGAGGGCGAGGGTGAAGCCGGTCTGCACCGGGTCGCTTGGAACATGCAGAAGCGCATCGAACGCACCGCGGAAGAGCAGGAGAGCGCGCGTTCAGGTGGTGGTCGTGGCGGGCGGGGCGGTGGTCGCGGTCGCGGCAACAGCGGGATCTCGGCCGAAGACCGTATCCGCTACGAATTCAGTGAAGCACCTGTCGGCGAGTATCGCGTCGTGATGACCATCGGCGACAAGATGTTCGAGCGATCGGTCTCCATCCTCAAGGACGAGTGGTGGCAGGAGCGGCGGTAGTCGATGGTTGCCACCACCAGCCTTTGGCCGTCACCTTTCCCGGTTCCAAGAACTTCCGTCATCTGAGGCCGATATGTCATTGAAGCGCCTGCTGCTCTGCGTTCTCTCGTTTGCTTTCGCCGCGCCGTTGGCGGCGCAGGATGTGCCCTGGTCGCCGCTGAAGCGTGGCAGCGACAACGTGGACGTGCTCGGACACCTCCCGCTCGGCCCCCGCCTCTCAGTCGCCGACATGGACATGGAGCAGGAGTTGGACCGTCCGTTCGTGTACATCGCGCGCATGGTCTACGGCGACGATGGGCCCAAGGGCACCGACATCATCAGCATCGAGGACCCGGAAAACCCGCAGCTGCTTTACGAGTGGAGGATCGAGAACCAGGACCTCCACCAGCGAACCGGCGGCATGGACGTGAAGCACTTCAAGTGGAACGACCGTTATTACCTGGTGCAGTCGCTGCAGTTCGGGGGAGGCGGTCCGGACAATGACCTCGGCGCGGTGATCCTCGACGTGACCGGCCTTCCCGATCCATCGACGGTCCGCGAAGTGGCTCGCATTCGCGAGCCCGAGATGCCTGGGGGTTTCCACAACATCTTCATCTACAAGCACTCCAACGACCGCATCTACCTCTTCACCACGGCGCGTGCCCCGGGTGCGCTGATCTACGATCTCGGCATGGTGGTGGACGGTGACCTGGCGAACGCGCGCGTCGGCATGGTGCCGGTGCCCGAGGGCTCACTCGGCAGCGGAGGCGGCCGCGGCTACCACGACTTCTACGTCGGCTACCATCCTGATACTGGTGAGGACCGCTTCTACGGTGGCGGCACGGGCGGATATTACATCTACGACGTCTCGTCCATCGAGGCGCCTGAGCTCCGCATCACGCTCACGGGCATTAGCGGGGTCAACTACGGCCACACGTTCACGCCGAGCCCGGACGGCCGCTACGTCATCGCCGAGACCGAATACCAATACGCGCCGCTGCGCATCTTCGACCTGCAGCCCGCACTCGAGGGGGGTAGCAACAACATTCGCAACCCCATCTCGGCATTCACCGCCGACTGGCGGCACCTGGTACACAACCACGAGGTGCGTTGGCCCTACGTCTTCGTGTCGGGCTACCTCGATGGGCTGCAGATCTTCAATCTGCAGGACCCGCTCAACCCGGTGACAGTGGGCTATTACGACACCTACGTCGGCCCTGCCAACACCGAACAATACTCTCAGTTCAACGGGGCGTTCGGGATCGACGTGCGCAACGCGGACGGCCTGATCGTCGTCAGCGACATGTCGACCGGACTCTGGACCATGAGGATGGACGGATTCCAGGGGTGGAACGGAGAAGACTGGGGCCTGCCCAACATCTCGTCGGCGCAGGACTGGGATAATCCCGTGGTGAAACGGCCGATCAGCTAGCAGCGCTTCCCGCGCTAGTCGCGATACGCGATCGCGTCGATCTCCACCCTGAGGCCCGGATCGGGCAGCGATGCGACCTGGACGGTCGTGCGCGCGGGCCGGTGCTCTCCGAATACTTCTGCGTAAACCCGGTTCATTTTCTCGAAGTCGCGCAGGTCTACCAAAAAGACACCACAGCGGAGCACCCGCGAGAGATCCGACCCTGCGGCTTCGAGGATCGCTTGCATGTTCCGAAAGACCTGGTGCGTCTGGGACTCCACGTCCGGGCCGGCGAGCTCGCCCGTCGCGGGATCGGTAGCACCCTGGCCCGACACGATGACCAGCCGGTCGAAGACCATGCCAGGGGAGTACGGGCCGATCGGTGCGGGCAGGCCCTCGGCCTGCACGGATCGGTGTGGGGAGTCGCTCACGACGTACCGGCCTTCGCCTCGTCGCCGAGAAGCCTGGTTACGGCAAACCACACCGCCGGGTAGGCCACGAGCTGGCCGACGATGAACCACATCGGATGGGAGAACGCCACCCAGTTCATGATGCTTCCCACCACCGCGAGTCCTACGATTCCGCCCGCGAACCAGCGCCGTTTCGTGCTCGCGATCTTTCCTGCAGTAAAGGCTCCGAGGAAAGCTCCAATTATCTCCGAAGCGAACGCCATTGCCCAGCTCGCTGCTGGCATCGCGGCAACATACGCCTGAAAGTCCGCCTGGTCGTCCGGATTCATAGGGTCCAGCCGGGCGGCAATGGGTACAGCGCCGATCCCACTTGTTGTAATACGAAGACAACCAGGCCGACGACCAGGAAGCCCGCGATGACAGCACCAATGTTACGGACCATCGTTCCCCTCTTCCGGTTACGAACAAAAAGGTTGTCGGCGCGGCGAGCGCCGGCTAGGCTCACAATTGGGCCATGTAGACTCGATGGGGCCACCCCCGAGCAACGATACCGTGATTCCCACCCTACTGACGCTGTTCACCACCGTATGGCCTGCGGCCACACCCGCGTGGTCCGGCCTGCCGGATCCCTGTGCGGTGGAGGGTCCAGCGTACTACGCCTTCGAGCTGGTCACGACCAAGAATATCCCAGGAACGGGCTTCGCGTTGGCCACCGCGGAGGTATCGCTCCCCATCGCGTCACCGTTCTCTGTCGCGCTCACCGCAGACGGCAGTTACGAGTACGACCTGAAAGTCACGCTGGCGCGCATGAACGCGCCGCGCCAGGGGCATCTCGTCGCCTGGGTCACGACGCGAGAGATCGACCGAGTCGTGCGCATGAGCACGCTCGACGACGACCTCCAGGCCTCGGGCTCGGTGAGCTGGAACAAGTTCATCGTGGTCGTCACGCTCGAGTCCTCCGATGACCCGGACCAGACCATGTGGACCGGCCCGATCGTCTTCCGTGGCGCGTCACGCAGCGGAATGATGCACACGATGGTCGGTCATGGTCCGCTGCAGCAGGAGAACTGCGCCGCGTACGGGTACGGCAACTAGGAATCTTTCAGGCCGCCTGAAAAACCTCAGTAGCGCATGATCTGCTTCAGCACCTCGACCCTTCCGAAGGAACCCGTGAACAATTCATCCGGGAATCGCCGGTACTCTAGCAGCTCCGCGAAGATATCCCCGGCGATGTACTCGTTCAGTCCCAGCCCGGCCAAGTACATCAAACGCAGGTTCTTGTCCCGATTCACAACAGCGTCCTCGAGCCAGGGAGCCAGGTCGTTGGCGTCTGCGGCGTATGTCGTGAGCAGGTCGAGCGCACGCGGGAATCCGGCTTGGCCGAGCGACATCGCGACCTCCGCGTTTTCGGGGTCTTGCAGCCGATCAACGAATTGGTCGACATCGACCAAAACTCCGCCATCCTTCGCGGCGAGCACGACGTCATAACCGGCGCCGTCGTACGTGTTGCCCCACACGGTGCCGTCAGGAAATGCCTCGAAGAACGTCGCCAACTCGCTTTTCACAGCCGCCACATTGGTCTCGTACAACGGGACCCATTGGGTGATCACACCACCTGGATTCAGGTGCTGCCTGGCCAAATCGAAGTACTCCGCGCTATAAAGCGCCGCCGCTCCCTTCATCCACGGGTGGATGGGGTCCGAGGTGATGAGGTCGAAGGTCTCGTCCGTCGTGAGAAGGAAGTGACGCGCGTCGTCGTGCACGACCTCGACCCGAGGATCGGACAGGACGTCGTTGTTGACCCCGGTGAAATAGCTCGACGCCTCCTCCGTGATGAGGGGCTCGATCTCACAGATCACGATTCGCTCGATGCCCGGATAGGCGATGAAGGTTCCTGCGGTCACCCCGGCACCGAAGCCGACGATGAGGACCGTCTTGGGGTCCTCGTGAAGCAGCGCCGTGAGGTGACCCAGCATGCCCTGCAACCGCATGTCCTGGGGCTCCGTCGAGGCTACGACCTTCCCTCCCACGTGGAAGTTTCGAACACCGTTGTCGAGCTCTGTCACCGCGATGGAGGAGTTCTGACCCTCCCCGAGGTAAAGCGTGTTGGGCGGTTCGTACGTGGGCGCGTAGCGTCCGTACGCAACCAGGACGGGGGGGATCGGCGGCACGAGCGGCACGAGCGACGCTAGGATGGCGACCACAGCGACTACCAGCTGCACGGCCACTACGAGACTCGCTCGCCTCCGGTCGGAGTCGAGGAAGTGCGGAGCGATCAAAATCAACGCCGCTATGGCGGCCAGCCCCATCAGCAGCCGCTGTGCGTTCTGGGTCCCCATCCAAGGGATGAGAACCACGCCAAAGGCGAGCGCCCCCACGATGGCGCCGACCGTATTCGACGCATAGACGCCTCCCATCAGCTCGCCCGGGTCCTGTCCTTCGTCGGCGACCGACGCGACCGCCAGCGGGAAGCTGGCGCCCCAGAAGAGCGGTGCCGGGATCAGCGCCCACACCGCCCGGGCCAGATCAAGCTGAAAGACCGGTACCGCGCCTTGAGCGATAGAGGGGTTGATGGGCCAGTAGGGTAGTTGGGCGGCGATGGCCCATGCCGTCCAAGCAACCCCGAAGAACACGCCGACCTGGCACAGCGCGAACGCAGTCCGCGGATTGGGAGACACGCGCGACACGTAGGAGCCCGCGACGCTTCCAACGCCAAGAGCGGCCAAAAACACCGCCAAGATGATGGAGAACGTATAAGTGGTCGCACCCAGCATCAGCCCCATCAGCCGAGTCCAAACCACCTCCGCTCCCAACGCCGTGAGCCCCGAGAGCCCGATCGCCAACAGCACGGTACGGTGTCTCGTCGCGAACACCGGGACGGCTTCATCCCCGGAGGCTTCGTTCGCCTCGTGCTCAGCGTACCGAGACAGCACGGCCGCGAGCGCAGCGACAGCCACGTTGAGGCAGAGGGCAACCAACGTGGCCACGACGATATCGAACTCGCGCAGCAGATAGAATCCAGCGAGCAAGCACCCGAGCACGGCACCAGCGATGTTGCCGCCGTAAAAGAAGCCCATCCATGACACCCCCACCGGGGTCGCGGTCACGTAGCGCGAGATCGCCGGCAGCGTCGCGCCCATGAGAACGGTGGGCGGGATGAGCAGAAGACCGGCTAATACCGCGCGGAACAGCACGCTCCCCAGGCCACTCGGCGCGACGCTGACGTAGGCGCCCCCGACGAGTGGGATCAACCCCAAAAGGACGAGGCCCAGTGCGCCGATCGCGAGCTCGAGCACAGCGTACACACGCAGGGGGTGCTCATACGCGGGCACATACCGCGACAACGCCAGACTGCCCAGACACATGCCGCCCATGAAGGATCCCAGCAGCACGCCTAGCGACACTCCGGTCGACCCGATGACGAGCTGCAGCATCTGGAACCAGACGATCTCGTAGATGAGCGCGGCACATCCGCTGCCCACGAACAACAGGAGCAGGACCGGCAGCAACCGTGACGTTGTCCGTTCGATGGCCCCGTTTTCCATCTCGTCCGTCATCTCATAACCTTTCAGAATCGCCTTGCCGGGCCGCGGCCCACCCAAGACCTTCCGAGCTGCTCGAGCAAGGCACCGAGCGGTTACCGACTTCCGTTCACCAACCCGCTGGCACACCGGAGAAGCACATCCCGATGAGGCGCATCGCAGCAACTTGGCTGGTATATGCGTGGATCGCGACTCTTCCGGGCTCGCTCACCGCCCAGCACGCCTCGGACACGAGCACGGTGGGTGACGGGTGGAGAATGGTGCCCATGGGCACGAACATGCCTGTGCTGCCGGGTCTCGAAGGCGCTGTACCGATGGTAGGTCCGTTCGTTCCGGGCACCGGCGTGGACGCTTCCGCGCTCCCGGAGGCGCGGCCCTCCCAAGTCGTAACAATGTCGGACGGGGACACACTCGACATCTCCGTGTCGATGGTACGCCGCACCATCGAGGGTCACGAGTTGGTGATGTTCGGCTACAATGGCCAATATCCCGGCCCCCTGATCCGGGCCACCAAGGACGCCACCATCATCGTAAGGGTGACGAACAGGATTCAGCTGCCGACCACGATTCATTGGCACGGAATCCGAATCGACAATCGATTCGACGGGGTCCCTGGAGTCACACAACCAGCCATTCAGCGCGGCGAGAGCTTCACGTATCAAGTGAAGCTCCCCGACTCCGGAATGTTCTGGTACCATCCGCACGTACGCGAGGACGTGCAGCAGGATCTCGGACTGTTCGGCAATCTGCTCGTCACCTCGAGCGATCCTGACTACTACGGTCCGGCCCACCGGGAAGAGGTCTTCGTTCTGGATGACATCCTGATGGACGAGCACGGTCTGATCCCCTGGGGTGAGAGCGCTGCGACGCACGCGCTCATGGGGCGTCTGGGCAACGTCATGATGGTGAACGGAGAGACCGATCACCGCCTGTCCGTTCAGCGAGGCGAGGTCGTCCGTTTCTTCCTCACCAACGTCGCAAACTCACGAACGTTCAACGTCACCTTCGGTGGGAACCCACTGAAGATCGTCGCATCCGACGTGGGCAGGTACGAACGAGAGATGTGGATTAACTCGGTGGTCATCGCTCCCGCGGAAAGGTACGTGGTGGACGTGCGCTTCGAAGAAGCCGGCGAGGTAGCAATCTCCAATACCATCCAGGCGATCAACCACTTCAGGGGCGAGTTCTACCCGCAGATCGATACACTTTCGATGGTGTCGGTGTCGGAAGAAGCTGCGGACCCCGAGATCTCCGAAGCCTTCGAGACGCTGCGCGAACACCGCGAAGTGATCTCCGACATCGAACGTTTCCGACCGTTCTTCGGCAAGGAGCCCGACCACGAGTTGGAGACGACGCTCAGGGTCCGCGACCTACCACCGTCGATCGTGCTGGCCATGGAGGCCGACACCCTCTTCTATCCGCCCATCGAGTGGAACGACGGCATGCCGATGATGAATTGGCTGTCCACTGGCGCACAGGTGACCTGGTTATTGCGGGATCGCGACACCGGCGCCGAAAACGGCGACATCCGCTGGCATTTTGACGTGGGTGACGTGGTGAAGATCCGTGTCTTCAATACGCCCGACTCTTTTCACCCGATGCACCACCCCATCCACATCCACGGACAGCGCTTTCTCGTGCTCTCGATGGACGGGGTCGAAAGCCAGAACCTGGTCTGGAAGGACACGGCGATCGTGCCGGTCGGTTCGACCATGGACATTCTGGTCGAGATGTCCAACCCCGGCGAGTGGATGCTCCACTGCCATATCGCCGAGCACCTGAACGCGGGCATGATGTTCAGCTTCATCGTGTCGGGGCAGTGATGAACGCGCCTGGTGTGCGACCGTGAAGCAAGCCGTGAAGGTCGTTCTCGGCGTCGGACTCGCACTCGGCACCATCACGATCGTGTACACCGGCGGACAACGCATCCTCGAGCAGCAGAACATCAGGGACGAGGTCGCTGGACTGCGGGACGATCTCTATCGGGCACGAATCACCGCTGACCGCTGTCAGCGCTCGACCGCCAGCAGTGAAAACCAACTGCGCGCGTTCGATGCACGGCTGGACTCGATGCGTGCTCGTGTCGACAGCTTCGAGGCCCTCGACACCCGCGGCGTCGCGCTGGAGCAGTACCCGGCCTACCTAGAAACCTTCACCGCGTACAACGACTCGGTCGAGGCGCGGGGAGCACGCGAGCGCCAACTACGCGCCGCGGACGCGTCGTGCAGGAGTGTCATCGTGGAGCACAATTCCATCCGCGACTCGCTGCAACAAGTGTTCTCACAACTGGATTAGTGGGCCGCCGCGCCGCCGGCCGGGCCACCTAAGCGACTCCTGCTCCGATCGAGTCCTGCGTCGTCAACTGGGCGGCGAGCGAGTCGATCTGGGCCCTTTCTCCGTCGGTGCCGTGCCGTACGGCTTGAAGACCGCGCCAGGCAGGGTGGCGAGCGAGTGTAGTTCGGTGTTGTCGAGGATGATGCGCGCGTCGTCGTACGCGAACCGGTTCACCAACGAGTTGGCGTACACAACAACCGCCAGCGCGCCGGCAAGAAGCGCGGCACAGCGCACGCTACTCAGCGGCGATGGAATCAGAGTCCGAACGAGTCATCCCTCCCAGCGGCTCGATTGTGGAGGGAGCCTACCCTTATGAGATTCCGCCGGTAATTACCCCAGCCCCCGAGTCATGTCACTGCTCAGCTTCGTGCGTCCCATGGGCATCTACGAGACCCTGTACGCGTTCCTGGACGTTTTTGGGACCTATATGGGAGAGCCCGGTACCCATCCTTGGAGCCAGGGCTTCCCTCGTACGGTCAAGCTCCCGGGTGGCCCGGAGCTGCCCTCGAACGTGCACGTCTCTGCGGACCATCTGAAATATCCCAAAGCGTGGGGACTGCCATCGCTGCGGGAAGCGATCGCGCGCTACTACAACCGTGCGTACGGCAGCCGGCTTGCACCGGAGAACGTCATGGTGTTCGCGGGTGGGCGCCCAGCGATCGTGGCGTCTCTGCTCTTCCTCGACCCCGACATCACCGTGCGGGTCGCGTCGACCGAGTACACGCCGTACTACGACATCCTGGAGCGGTTGGGGCGCGCCTATACGCTGGTGGAGAGCGGCGTCGAGAACGGCTTTGCGCCCTCAATCGACGACTACATCGACGACGCCACCAGCTCGCTCGTGCTGCTGAGCAATCCTTGCAACCCAACCGGTGTAACACGTAGCGGCGAAGAGCTGGAACGACTCGTGAAGGCCGCGTGTTCAGGCCGATGCGGCCTGCTCGTCGACGAAGCCTATGAGCTCTTCCACGAGCCTCCGGTGAGCGCGCTGCAATACGTGGAGAACATCGATGAGTCCGACATGCTGGTCGTCGGGGCGGCGACGAAGGGTCTCCAGGCCCCGGGCATCCGCATCGGCTGGATTATCGGCTCGCGTGAGCATGTCCAGACGCTGAGCAACTTCTCCTCGTTCGGCATGGGCGGCGTATCGCATCCGTCCCAGTGCTTCGCGTTGGAGTTGTTCGGTGAACAGCGCATCGAGTTGGCTCGCTGCGCGGTACCCACGTTCTACAAGAGCCAGCGTGACCGGTACGGAGAAGCGTTCGAGCAGCTGGGCCTCGACCTCTTCTCGGGGTCGGGAGGGTTCTACCACTGGTGCCGGCTCACCAACGGGCTGACCGCGGCACAGCTCAACGAACGGCTCTTCCCAATGGGCGCCGCGGTTCTCGAAGGGACCGACTGCGACATGGCACGGCGCGGCGACGATTCTGCCCTGCGAAGCTTCTTCCGCTTCTCGTTCGGGCCGCTCGCTCCGGAGTCCTTCGACCAGGACATCACGTTGATGAGACGGGCGTTGGACGCTTAGCGCGCTACTGAGCGGCGGTTTGGCGGATCAGCCGTCCGAAAACGCGGCGTCGAAGTCGGTGGAGGACGTGGGGAAGTCGATCGAGTGCACAAAATCACACGCCTCTTCCGCGCCGTGCTCTCGATCCATTCCCGAGTCCTCCCACTCCACCGAAAGCGGGCCACGGTAGGCGATCCGGTGTAAGGCGCGCATGACCTCTTCGAACGGCACATGCCCTCGGCCGAGTGAGCGGAAGTCCCAGAAACGGTCGGCGTGCCCGAACGGCAAGTGGCCGCCGAAGACGCCTGCCGGCGTCGGTGTGTCGGACCACCACACGTCCTTCATGTGCACGTGGTAGATCCGCTCGGCGAAACGGAGGACGAAGTCGACCAGGTCTACGCCCTGGTACGCGAGATGGCTGGGGTCGTAGTTGAAGCCGAACGCCTCTCGGCGACCCACTGCATCCAGTGCACGCTCGGCCGTCACTACGTCGAACGCGATCTCGGTCGGGTGCACCTCGAGGGCGAAGCGAACACCTTCTTCGTCGAAGACGTCGAGAATCGGGCCCCAGCGGTCGGCGAAGTCCTGAAATCCGGCTTCGATCATCGCTTCGGATACTGGCGGGAAAGAATACAGCAGATGCCAGATCGAGCTACCGGTGAATCCGTTTACGACGTCCACGCCGAGGTTGGCCGCAGCCCGCGCCGTCAGCTTCATCTCGTCGGCAGCACGCTGGCGGACCGCCTCCGGATCGCCGTCACCCCACACATGAGCCGGCAAAATCGACTCGTGCCGCGCATCAATGATGTCGCACACAGCTTGCCCAACGAGGTGATTGCTGATCGCCCACACGTCGAGTCCATGCGACTGCAACATCTCCCTCTGGGCCACGCAATAGCTCGGGTCGTCCGCCGCGCGAACGACGTCGAAGTGGTCGCCCCAGCACGCGAGCTCGAGGCCATCATAGCCCCAGGCCGCCGCCTTCTCGGCGAGCTCGGTAAGCGGAAGGTCGGCCCACTGGCCGGTAAACAACGTGACGGGCCTACTCATGCTTCTGCTCCAGCCGAAGGCGGTGTATACGCGGCGTCGACCCACGCACCTCGCTGATTGCTTTCCACGGCCTTGTGGATGAAGTGGACTCCGTGGGCTCCGTCCTGCACCGTGGGGAAGTCTCTGTCGAACGGTCCTTCCAAATCGTCGCTCAACGTGCGTGCCACGTTGCGGTACACGTTCGCGAACGCCTCGATGAAGCCCTCCGGATGGCCGCCCGGTAGGCGCGTGTGCGCCTGAGCGCGCTTAGAGAGCTCCCCGGCGGCGCTGTAGAGGATATGCTCGGAACCGTTCGGGGCCACGAGTCGCAGTCGGTTGGGATCCTCCTGTGACCAGTCGAGTCCGCCCTCCGTCCCGTAGACACGCAGGCGCAGGTAGTTGCGCTCCCCCGTGGAAATCTGGGACACGAACAGCAGCCCCCGGACGCCGTCGTCCAACTCGAGCAACACGGTAGCGTCGTCATCGAGCTGTCGCCCCTCGACCACGGTGCCGAGGTCGGCGAAGAGCCGCCGCACCTCGAGACCGGTCACGTAGCGGACGAGATTGTGCGCGTGCGACCCGATGTCGCCCAGGACTGACGACACCCCGCCTCGCTCCGGGTCGACCCGCCACTCGGCCTGCTTCTGTCCTTCGGCCTCGAGCAGCGTTGCGAGCCATCCCTGGGAATACTCGACCACGACTTTCCGTATCTGGCCGAGCGACCCGGCCTCCACGCGCTCCCGGGCCTCCTTCACCATCGGATACCCGGTGTAATTGTGAGTGACTGCGAATACGAGATCGCGCTCCGCAGCCAGCCGGCAGAGGTGCTCGGCGTCCTCCAAGGTGGTGGTCAGAGGCTTGTCGCAAATGACGTGAATGCCCTGCTCGAGGAACACGCACGCCACCGGAAAGTGCAGATGGTTCGGTGTGACGATCGACACAACCTGAATCCGACTCTCTTCAGGCAACGCGCCCTCGGCCACCGCCATCTCGGAGTACGTCTCGTAGACTCGACCCGGGGCCAAGCCCAGCTCGTCACCGGTCTCACGCGACTTGTCGAAGTCCGACGAGAAGGAGCCGGCCAGAAGCCGATACTCGCCATCCAGCGCGGCGGCCATCCGGTGCACCGCACCGATGAAAGCACCCGGACCACCGCCGACCATCCCGTAACGGATCGTCACGGGAGCCTGCCCCTTTCGAATGCCCGGCGGCGCAACAGCTCGACGCTCAAGCCGAAGCCACCAGGCTCTCCACCTTGTAGCCACCCGCCTTTCGGTCGCGAGCATACAGCACGCTGAAGATGAGCAGTAGCACCCCGCACAGAGGGACCATATACCGGAACGAGACGCGACCACCGTAGTTGTCCGCCGGCCCCAGGATCGCCTGTGCCTCGCCGACCAGGGTCTCGTCAGCGTCCGAGGCGATGATCGCGCGCAGGGCGTTCGCTGTAGCCGGCGAGGGCAGGACGCCCATCGACTCGTAGGACGTGGCTACCTCCTGCGCGGCCGTGACGGCCGCCTGCACGTCCGGGGCACTGTCGTTGCCCAGCACCATGGACGTTCGCTCAAAGACCGTGACAGCCTCAGCCACCGGGATCTCGTCGTGTGCGTAGCGGTCGGCGATCCTGCCCATCTGGGGCGCGGCCACCAGGCCGACGGTCGCCATGCCCACCGTACCCATGAGTCCGAGTCCGAGCGCTCCGCTCTTCGGCACCCTCTCGGAGACCACGCCGAGCATCGTGGGCCAGAAATAGCATACGCCGAGCGCGAACACGGTCGCTGCCGCGAAAACGGCCAGGCCGCTCACTACGTAACTCAACGCGAGCAGTCCCGATCCCGAGAGCACCGCGGAGGCCAGCAGCACGCCGGTCGGGGAAACTCGGTGCACGATGTCACCGGCGCGGTAGCGCATAACCGCCATCAGCCCGTTGATCCAGACGAGCACGAGGATCCCCGCCATCCCACCGGATTCGAGCACCGCCGGAACCCATCGATTCGGGCCGAGCTCCACGGAGGCGGTCATGGCCATCGCGATGAGCATCACCCACATGAACGGAGTGGCGAGCGCCGCCTTGAACATCTCGCCCATGCTGACCCCGGCCTGCACACCCTCCGTGGCCGGGAACGGCTCGCGCAACAGCATCCAGCCATAGATGAGCGTCGGCACCAGAACCAGCCCGATCTTGACCTGCCAGGCGCCCACCCCGACCGCGTCGAGCCCGAAAGCCGCGAGACCGCCCAACACCACCCCGCCGGGAAACCAGACGTGGAATTGGTTCAGCTTCACGATCTTGTTGTCGGGGAACAGCGCCGCCACCAGCGGATTGCACGCCGCTTCGACCAGGCCGTTCGCCATGGCGATGATGAGCGCGCCACCGAACAGCGTCCAGAACCCAGTCGCCGAGATGATCGTAAGCGACCCGAGGAGGTGTCCCAGGAATGACATACGCAGCAGCGCACGCATGCCGATCGAGTCCGCGAG
>Ga0209445_1000203_pt1 | contig 34536 bp, 33 predicted proteins | sample MarorgKNORR_S2LV_4_FD_188223 | JGI IMG/M metagenome (GOLD analysis project Ga0209445, IMG submission 188223) | Marine microbial communities from the Southern Atlantic Ocean, analyzing organic carbon cycling - NADW_A/KNORR_S2/LV (SPAdes) (version 2) | ecosystem: Environmental > Aquatic > Marine >... | reverse complement strand
GGAAACGGTTAACGAGGAAGTTGAAGTTGTTGCGGAAACGGTTAACGAGGAAGTTGAAGTTGTTGCGGAAACGGTTAACGAGGAAGTTGAAGTTGTTGCCGAAGTGGCGAGCGAGGAAGTTGAGGCTGTTACCGATGCTGGCAGCGAGGAAATCGAAGTCACTCTGGAAGAAGTTCCCCCTGCAGACGAAGAGATTCCAACCGATCCCGCGTAGTGCCTTCACCATTCATCAAGCCTAAGGGCCTCTGATTAATTGTTCAATACCTCTGAATGGCCCGATGCGTGCTTCTGGGTGAGCGTCCCCCGCGTGCGTCATCGGCGATAGTAATTTCCTGTGTCACAACTTTTGCTCTTCAACAAACCCTTCGCCGTGCTGTCACAGTTCACCGGCGCCGATGCGCAACAGACCCTCGCGGAATTTATTGACAGAAAAGGGTTTTATGCTGCTGGCAGGTTGGACAAAGACTCCGAAGGTCTGCTCATACTTACAGATGATGGCAGCTTACAACAGCAAATTGCCGACCCGGATTTCAAGCTGGCTAAGGTGTACCTGGCCCAGGTAGAGGGTGTCATCGACGCAGCTGCCGTATTAAAACTAAGCCAGGGTGTGGAACTGAAAGACGGTGTCACTCGCCCTGCCGGCGCTGTGCTAATCGACACGCCAAACTTATGGCAGCGACAGCCACCCATTCGAGAGCGCAAACACATTCCCACCAGCTGGATTGAACTGACTCTGTTCGAAGGCCGCAATCGACAGATAAGAAGAATGACAGCGGCCGTGGGTTTCCCTACGCTGCGCCTGGTGAGAGTTCAGATTGGGAAATGGAAGTTGGGGGGTCTGGCTCCGGGCCAGTGGCGCCTGCTGCAATATAGCCGATAAATCTGTCAGGAATCCTGCCAGCGTGCCAGGGCTTCCGCATCGGAGACTCTGGCATCGACCCAATGGCTATCCTTGCCGGCGCTCTGTTTCTTCCAGAATGGTGCCCGGCTTTTCAGAAAATCCATGATGAATTGGGCCGCATCGAACGCATCCTGTCGATGCCCGCTGGCAGTGCCAACGAACACGATTTGCTCTTTTGGTTTTAATTCTCCAACCCGATGAATTACCCGCACCGCAAGTAATGCCCACTTCTTTTCGGCCGCGCTGACAATATTCGCCAGACTGGTTTCAGTCATGCCCGGATAATGCTCGAGATAGAGGGTGTCGGTTTCAGCGGTTCCGCTCGTATCCCCGCTGCCATCGTACAACTTCCTGACGATGCCGGTAAAAGTGACAATCGCTCCCGCATCTCCCGCCTCGGTTCGGAGCTTTTGGTACTCCTGCTCGAGACTAAAGTCTTCACTTTGAACACTTATCATAAAGCTGGCCTAGCCACCTGTCATAGGCGGGAAAAATGCGATTTCATCGCCCGGGTCCAAAGCCTGGGATTTGTCGACAACGGTCTGGTTAACGGCAATCAGGATTTTCCTGTCATCCTGGAAGATGGCCTCGAAGTGGGGATGCAGCAGCAATAGATGCTCGATCAAGTCACCTATATTGGCAACATTCTCAGGCAACTCCAATTCTTCCTTGCTGCGTTTCACGGCTTCTCGAACGCTGGCAAAATAGTGGATAGTTAACATCGCTTAGCCTGTTGAATCATCTGTGCGTCGGTAGTGACCGCTGTTGCCACCTTGTTTTTCCCGCAGGCAAATTGCTTCGATGACCATGTTCTTGTCCACCGCCTTGCACATATCATAGATGGTCAGGGCAGCGACGGCGACAGCGGTCAGGGCTTCCATTTCTACCCCGGTCTGACCTGACAGCTTGCAACTGGCATTTATTTTCACTGCCGGCAGTTGTTGATCCAGTTCGAAATCGACATTGATACTGGTGAGCATCAAGGGATGGCACAGCGGTATCAAGTGAGCACATTGCTTGGCGGCCTGAATTCCGGCTATACGCGCAACCGCAAGTACATCGCCCTTCTTGTGCCCTCCCCCTGCGATCAATTCCAAGGTGCTACTGGCCATGCGAATCTGTCCGCTGGCGATGGCAACGCGGTGGCTAACTTGCTTGTCGCCAACGTCTACCATGTGGGCGTTACCCCGTTCATCGAGGTGGGTCAATTTACTCATGGTTCGTTCCCAGCTGATTTATGGCGCATTCTCCATGCTTGGTTCAGCGAACATAAGCACCTGCCTTAGATCGCTATTTAGTTTACATGCATTGCCTACTGACCCGATTATAAATTAACTTTCGAGTAGGATGCAGTTATCGAGGAAATATAAATGCGGGCCTTGGTGCATATTACCGTCGCCACGGTAATTGCATAGCAGGGGCAATTTTTACTGGTGAAAGAGAAATCCCCAGGAGTCATGGTTTATAATCAACTCGCGGAACATCTGCAAGTCGGGGATTCGAATTCCCCTGGCCCTTATTTCTGAATAGCAAAGTCATGGCAGTAACGACAGTTACAAGAGGAAAACCCCATCCATCCCAGGAGTTAGTCATCGTCGGTATGTCCGGCGGCGTCGATTCTTCTGTCGCTGCCCACTTGCTATTAGAGGACGGCTACCGGGTAGAGGGGATGTTCATGAAGAATTGGGAAGAGGACGACGGCAGCGAATACTGTACCGCCAAGGCAGATCTGGAAGATGCGCAGTCAGTCTGTGACAAGCTGGGGATCAAGTTGCACACGGCCAATTTTTCGGCCGAATACTGGGATCGGGTGTTCGCGCACTTCCTCAAAGAATACCAGGCCGGACGTACTCCCAATCCGGATGTACTGTGTAACCGCGAGATTAAATTCAAGGCCTTCCTGGAATATGCGTGCGCCCTGGGGGCGGACAAAATCGCCACTGGCCACTACGTAAGACGACTCGATACGGCGGCAGGTACCCAGCTACTGAAGGGCTTGGATGAGAATAAGGACCAAAGTTACTTCTTGTGCGAAGTTAATGAAGCTAGCTTGCGCAACAGTTTGTTTCCCGTAGGGGAATTACGCAAGACCGAGGTGCGTCGAATCGCAGAATCCCTGGCGCTAAGGACCCATGACAAGAAGGATAGCACCGGCATCTGTTTCATCGGAGAAAGACGCTTCAAGGACTTTCTCCAGCAATACTTGCCGGCAAATTCCGGCGCCATAGAAACCACGGATGGGGAACAGCTTGGCCGTCACGCCGGCCTCATGTACTACACTTATGGACAACGCCAGGGACTGGGTATCGGTGGCAGGCAGAACCATGCTGAGGCACCGTGGTATGTGGTGCACAAGGATCTGCCCCGCAATGTATTAGTAGTTGCTCAAGGAAACGAAAATAACTACCTGTTATCACGGCATTTAGTAGCATCTAGTCCTGCCTGGATCAACGCAGTTCCCCCGCGTTTGCCGATGCGCTGCACGGCAAAAATTCGATATCGTCAGAGCGATCAACTCTGCACCGTTAGCTACGGCGAAGACCAGCAGCTCGAAGTCAGTTTCGACGCGCTGCAACGGGCGGTGACGCCGGGCCAGTATGTCGTATTTTACCAGCAGGATCGCTGCCTCGGAGGCTCAATCATTGAACATTACCGCCGCTGATTTCACATCCTGGGAGCAGCAGACCACGGCGCTTGCCGCGATCGGCCAGAGTGCGGCGCTGGTCAGCTACCTGGCCCAGGGTAGACATGCGGCCGAAACTGACATCGCCGCCAATGTAAACACCGTGCTGGTTATCGACCCCGGTTCCCTGGCGGAGATCTATCCAAATCTGGGCAGCCTCGGCCTGGGCTTCAAGACGCTGCAGGATATGTTTAGTAACGACCGATTCAGAGAAAATGCCGAGCTGATTCGCTATACTCTGGGCATGCTGGTTCTGAGAAACAAACTGATTAATAACAAACCGATGCAGGATATAATTCGAGTAAAACTTGCACAAATTAAGCCCCTGCAGCCAGTCTCGTCAGGGCGCCATAGCGATCTGCCGGAGGCGGAAGAGAAGAACCTGCGCGAGGTCAGTTACGAGCAGCTTGCCAGGCTGTATCAGGATACAATCAGCACCCTGCCTTACCGCATACAAGTTCAGGGCAAAGCGGCCGAATTGAACAATGAGCAAACCGCGAATCGAATCCGCGCCCTGCTCCTCGCCGGCATTCGCTCTGCTGTGCTCTGGTATCAGCTCGGTGGGCGCAGGTGGCGACTGGTATTTTATCGTAAACGCATCCAGGAAACTGCCGGCAATATTCGCCGTAAACTTATCGTTACAGACTAGGATTTTGCAATGGAAAATGATCGCTTGGATCCCCTGATGGCGCTGTCGCCCCTGGATGGACGGTATCAGGATAAATGCCAGCAGCTGACAGATTTCTTCAGTGAATACGCCCTCATACGCTATCGCACCACGGTGGAAATTCGCTGGTTACAAAAACTGGCGGCCCAGCCCGAGGTTGAGGCATTGCCCCCCATTTCAGCAGCTGGTCAGGCCTTTCTCGAACAACTCCTGACGCAGTTTTCCCTGGCCGATGCCCGGCGTATAAAAACCATCGAAGCCACCACCAATCACGATGTCAAAGCCGTCGAGTACTTTATCAGAGAGAAGCTCGAAGCCAATGGGGAGTTTGGCGAACAGCTGGAATTTGTCCACTTTGCATGCACCTCGGAGGACATTAACAACCTGGCCTATGCGCTGATGTTACGTGATGGGCGCAATCAGGTGCTACTTCCCGCAATGGCTGAACTGATAGCCAGCTTGAGAGCGCTGGCACACCGGTACGCGAGCCAGCCCATGCTGTCCCGCACCCACGGCCAGAACGCCTCTCCTACCACCGTGGGTAAGGAATTCGCCAACGTGGTGCACCGCTTGGAGCGGCAAATGGGGCAGTGTGAGGACAACGCGGTGTTGGGAAAAATCAATGGTGCCGTGGGCAATTTTAATGCCCATATTGCCGCCTATCCAGATGTCGATTGGAGCGCCCTGGGTAGGGAATTTGTAGAGGATCTGGGTTTAAGCTGGAATCCCTATACCACTCAAATCGAGCCCCATGACACCATTGCCGAGGTTTTCTCGGCCATCTGTCGATACAATACCATCCTCATCGATTTCAACCGGGACATGTGGTCCTACATATCCCTGGCTTACTTCAAGCAGAAAACACGCAGCGGTGAAGTCGGTTCTTCGACCATGCCCCACAAGGTGAATCCTATAGATTTCGAGAACTCGGAGGGGAATCTGGGCCTGGCCAATGCCGTCATCAATCACCTAGTGGCTAAACTGCCGATCTCGCGCTGGCAGCGCGATCTCACGGATTCAACGGTGTTGCGAAATATGGGCATCGGCCTGGGATACAGTCTGGTCGCCTATAAATCGTCACTGAAGGGCCTGGCCAAGCTTGAGCTCAATGCGGCCGTCATCGATGCCGACATCGACCAGTGCTGGGAGGTACTGGCAGAACCGATACAGACGGTGATGCGCCGTTATCGAATCCCACAGGCTTATGAGAAGCTGAAGGCATTGACCCGGGGCAACACCATTACCCAGACTGCGATTCAGCAATTTATATCTGCACTGGAACTTCCAAAGGCCGCCAAAGATCGACTCCTGGCTCTGACCCCGAGACAGTACCTCGGTAACGCCATCAAGCAGGCTGAAGATATTTGAGCAGCTACAGGGTTAATTCGTATTTCTATCGACAGGAATTCCTCAGCAAATACTGGCAGCAACAATCGGTTCAGTTGAGGCGATTTCGGCGCTATGTGAGCTAACTATTTTACCGACAGATTCCATGTCCGGGCTAATCCAGCGGCTGATAAATCAGGGCTGCCTTGTGCTGCAATGAATTGGCGCTGAGCGTCCGAGTTCCACTGGCAAGTTGTGTTAGAGGCAGGGACTTCAATGACAAACGGCGGACAGAGCTTTCAACTGCTACCAAGGTCGATATCACGTTCGCTGGCATTGACGAATTCCAGCTTCAGCTCCTGGTACTGATCGACCGCGGGATACTGGGGAAACTCTTCGATGACATTATCCGGGGCCTTGAACAGGATGCCGGCGTCGGCTTCTTCCAGCATACTGGTGTCATTGTAGGAATCGCCTGCTGCTATTACCCGAAAATTCAGGCTGTGAAAGGCTTTCACGGCTTGCCGTTTTGGGTCTTTCTGACGTAACTTGTAATCTACAATGCGGCCGGAATCATCTGCTATGAGGCGGTGGCATAACAGGGTGGGAAAGCCTAGTTGCGCCATAAGCGGCTGGGAAAATTCATAGAAAGTATCCGATAAAATAACAACTTGAAAGCGTTTCTTCAACCAGTTTATGAATTCTACAGCACCGGGCATCGGCGCCATCGTGGCGATGACCTGCTGAATATCCCTGAGACTCAGCCCATGTTGGTCCAGTAAGCCCAACCGCTGCTGCATGAGAACATCGTAGTCAGGAATATCTCTGGTTGTTGCCCTAAACTCCTCGATGCCAGTTTTTTCGGCGAAACCGATCCAAATCTCCGGTACCAATACCCCTTCCAAATCCAGACAGGTAATTTCCATTGCTGTAATACTGCTCCTGTTTTGCACCCGTAAAAGCCACAACTTAGCAGATTAGCCGGCGCTGGAACAGTTAAGGGCGAGGCCTGGTGATTAATAACACTAGATATTGATATGGGTCGGCAGGAAAACCCTACATTTTGTGTTTTTCTTATACTTATACAGTCTAAGTCATTAAATTCATTGAAGTTTTCACGTGAAACATTGCCGCCGCGAACTGACTCAGCTGTCCATACCGGCAGCACAATCGCCTTTACCAAGCCTTCTAAATGACCGAGAATATGCGGCTGTTGTAAAGTCGGCACCACCTCCGAGCCTGTAAATGCTGTCACCGAAGGAAATTCAATCACTCAACCATAGCCTCGAAGGCAGCGAGCCGAAGGACATTCTGACGACCCTGCTGCAGAAATGTCCAAACACAGGCATTTCATTCAGTGGTGCCGAGGATGTGGTGCTGATAGAAATTGCCTCGAAGCTGCCGGCTGACATACCCGTATTTACATTGGACACCGGGCGATTACACCCCCAGACCTATGAATTTATTGAGCGTGTCCGGGATCATTACGGGATTAAAATTGAACTCCTCTATCCCGATGCAGAGAAACTTCGGCAGTTGGTGAGCAATAAGGGCCTATTCAGCTTTTACCAGGATGGTCACCATGAGTGTTGCAGTATTCGTAAGGTTGAGCCTCTGCGTCTCCGACTTGCCTCTTTGGATGGTTGGATTACCGGCCAGCGCAGGGATCAGAGTCCAACCCGGGCAAAAGTCCCGGTGGTGGAACTCGACACCAGCTCCTCCAGCGCTTCCCACCCGGTGATCAAGATCAACCCGCTGGCAAACTGGAGTTCAGCACAGATCTGGAATTACATTCGAATGTTCGATGTGCCTTTCAATTCCTTGCATGAGAACGGTTTTGTCAGCATCGGCTGCGAGCCTTGCACTCGTCCCGTGGGCCCCAATCAGCATGAACGTGAAGGACGCTGGTGGTGGGAAGAAGCCACCATCAGGGAATGTGGACTGCACCGCGGCAACCTCGATCGTGGCTAGTCAGAAGGTCACTACTGGATCTGCGTTCGCGGCTGGATAGCTACTACGGCTTGCTCGGTTAGCGCCGGGGCAGCTCAATCTCGGCGAACAACAATTCTGCCTCCGCATTTGATGCTGTCGCGGTCACCGCCAGCACCAGGTCCTTGCTCAGATGCGGCGCAAAGATCTCCATAAAATCAAACATGTAGCTACGCAGGAAGGTACCGCGGCGAAATCCTATCTTGGTGACGCTGGCCTCGAACAGGTGGCTCGCATCGATAGCCACCAGGTCGGCGTCAACAACGGGGTCGTGGGCCATTTTCGCTACGATACCGATACCCAGGCCCAACCTCACGTAGGTCTTGATGACATCCGCATCGGCGGCCGTGAATACAACCTGCGGTTGCAGGCCCTGGGCTTTGAATGCCTCATCCAGCTTGGACCGACCAGTAAAGCCAAAAGTGTAAGTCACGATCGGGAATTCTGCTATTTGTCTGAGACTTAGCTTGGATACTTCGCATAATGGATGAGATTTTGGCAGCAATATTGCCCGGTTCCAGCGGTAGCAGGGCATCATCACCAGATCCCGGTACAGTTCCAGCGCTTCGGTGGCGATGGCGAAGTCCGCCACACCATCGGCTGCCGAGGCTGCTATTTGCTTGGGAGTCCCCTGATGCATCTGCAGGGAGACATTCGGGAACTTTTCGATAAACTGGCTGATCACCGGTGGCAACACGTATCGACACTGGGTATGGGTGGTCGCCACAGACAGGCTGCCCTGGGTTTGATCCCTGTATTCGTCCGCAAGCGACCTGATGCTGTCGATCTTGTGGATGATTTCCCCGGCAGTTTGCAGGATGGCCTCTCCGGCCGTGGTGATTCTTGACAGATGTTTACCTCTGCGGGTAAATATCTCTACCCCCAGTTCATCCTCAAGCGCACGTATCTGCTTGCTGATGCCTGGTTGGGATGTGTGCAGGGAATTGGCGGTTTGACTGATGTTGAGATCGTTCCGGGCTATTTCCCATACGTAGCGCAATTGCTGTAACTTCATCTTCGCCTCCGCTGCGCCTGGTTGTTTCCCTTGGACCCAGCATTATATTCCATTTAGCTATTAAAATATTCTAAAACATTCCTTCTAAGAATAACCATTATGATTTATCTTTTCCAGTCTCATACCCGACTAAGAAGCGCGCCGGGCGGTCGCGACCGAAACCCATGGAATTCATACTGCACGTACTTGCCGGAGCCGGAGTGGGCTTTACAATCGGTCTTACCGGTGTTGGCGGCGGCTCGCTGATGACACCCATCCTGCTGCTGTTTCAGTACCCGGCGCCTGTGGCCATAGGCACCGATCTTCTCTATGCGGCCATCACCAAGGCTAGTGGCGCCGTATCACATCACCGCGCCGCTAACGTGGACTGGAAAATAGTCGGCTTACTGGCCCTGGGGAGCATCCCGATTTCACTGCTGCTGCATATCTGCTTTCTGGATGCGCGCTTTGAGGGCTCTAACGAGGGTGAGCGGCTGCTGACCTATAGCTTAGGTATCATGTTAATAGTTACCGCTATCATACTGATACTGCGGAATAAATTAAGAAAGGGAGCAATAGAGGATCGACCGGCCCTGATCATGAAAGCAATACACCACTATCGTGGCCCCATGACCTGGTTAATGGGTGTGGTACTGGGCTTTTGCGTAACCCTGTCATCGGTGGGCGCAGGCGCCTTCGGCGCCGCTATTCTGCTGGTGATCTACTCTCAAACCCCGGCGGTCAGAATTATAGGCACGGACATCGCCCATGCGGTGCCACTAACCTTCGTCGCCGGGATGGGTTATTTCTTCAGCGGTTATGTCGATCTGGCGCTATTAGCAAGCTTGCTACTCGGCTCCCTGCCTACCATTCACCTGGGGTCGAAACTGGCCGCGAGGGTGCAGGATAAAATTCTGCAACGGCTATTAATCCTACTACTACTGGGGCTGGGAGGCTATTACAGCCTATCTTAGGTGCTAAGTGCTGGGTGTTAGGTATCTTTTCGAGTTCAGCTAACTGGCAATATTACCTATACATTTAAGACTCCATGGGGAACATGGCCAGTAGCGACATGATTTCGGGCCGAATCACAGTGCGCTTCCTGGTCATCAAAGAAGATATCGGCGTCGAAAGCTTGCAGAAACTCGCCCTTGTCCAAGCCCCCGAGAAACAAGGATTCATCGATACGGATATTCCATGCCCGCAGCGTCTTAATCACCCGCTCGTGGGCAGGGGCGGAACGGGCCGTCACCAGGCAGGTTCGTAGTGGCGCCTCGCCCACTGGGAATGCCATCTGAATCTGTTGTAGTGCGGCCAATACCGGCTTGAAAGGCCCACCACTCAAGGGCCGGTCCACTGCCTCGATTTCATTGTCGGTAAATGCCCGCAGCCCGCCGTCTTTGTATATCTGCTCAGACTCATCCGAGAACAGAACCGCATCCCCATCGAAGGCGATCTTAAGCAGTTCCTGCTGCGTGCCCGAGGTATTGGATGGGAGGATGGTGGCGGCGGCTACCCCCAGTTCCAAGGCCTGACGGACATCGGCGCCGTCCGTGGACAGGAACAAATGGCTGTTGAAGGCGGAAATATAGCGATAGGGACTATCTCCGCTACAAAATGCAGCCCTGCTTATGTCGAGCCCGTAGTGCGCGACGGAATTGAACACCCGCAAGCCAGTGTCGGCACTGTTGCGGGAGAGCAGGATCACCTCGACTGGGGATTCCTCTAGGAGATCATTCAGATGTAACAGCTTCCTTACCAGGGAAAAGGCATCTCCGGGCTGCAATGGCTCCTCTTCCCGCGCTATTTGATATTTTTGATAAGCATCCAGCCCCTCTTCTTCGTACACTCGATGGCTTTCCGCCAGATCAAATAGTGCGCGTGATGAAATTGCTATAACTAGTTGATCTATAGAAGGTTGTGACAAGTACTTATTCCCGAGATAACGGCACGATGGCAGCCTGGCACCATCATAAGTCCCCTACCGTAACAAAGCTATGTGCAATTATGTGGCGTTGCGATAAGACCCCCCGGTCTCTAATGGTGATATAAATGGACTTTATCAGTGATCTACCCGTCCCACCATGTCTCTACTGCCTAAACCTGATCAGCAACGCATAGGTCTAATCCTGACCGGCGGCGGCGCCAGGGCCGCATACCAGGTAGGCGTATTGCGCGCCATTGCCACCACCTTGCCGAAGCAGGCCAAAAACCCTTTTCATGTCATCGCTGGCACTTCGGCAGGTGCATTGAATGCCGCCTCCCTGGCCACCCACGCCCATCACTTACGGACCGCGGTGAGAGCCCTGGAAACCATATGGAAAAACATCAGCAGTGACATGGTTTACGATCTGCACTCGGCAAACTTGCTGAGCAGTGCATCGGCCCTGGTTCTTAACATGCTCAGCGCTAAGAATTCCGACAATGCAGTGGCTTTGCTGCACAACGCACCGCTGGCCGAGTTACTTGCCAGGGTGATCAAGTTCAATCGGATCCAACACAATATCGACATCGGCCTACTGGATGCCCTTAGTATCACGGCCTCAGCCTATAGCAGTGGAGAATCGGTCTCTTTCTACCAGGCTATTAAAAATATAGAAGATTGGCAGGGCCCTCACCGGATTGGTGTCAGGACCCAGCTGGGATTGGAACATCTGATGGCTTCCGCGGCGATCCCGGTCATCTTTCCCGCGGTAAAACTGGGTGCACAGTATTTTGGCGATGGTGCGATCAGGCAGTTAGCCCCCACCAGTACCGCAATGCACTTGGGTGCCAGGCGTTTGCTGGCCATCGGTGTCAGCGGTAACCGCACCAGGTCGCCGCTGGAAGATGAATTGACGGAGCAACCTTCCCTGTCTCAAATTCTCGGTCATATCCTCAACAGTGCCTTCGTCGATGCCCTGGAGAACGATCTGGAATTTATCCGCCACATGAACGCGGTAAATCCCCTGGTGCCGAAACCTGTGATCGAGCGTAATTCCATTCACATGAACAAGATTGACCTGCTGGAAATATCACCGAGTCGGGAACTCAATGTGCTCGCCATGGAGCACTACCATGAACTCCCCAAGACCATGACCCGCTATATCAAGGAGGGCTCATCTGGCACCCTGCTTAGTCTGATATTATTCGAGCGAGGGTTCTGCGGCGCCCTATGCCAGCTAGGTTTTGAAGATGGCATGGAGAAGGAAGGCAGGATTCGGGATTTCTTTGCGGAGCTGAACTAGAGAACCTTAGGTGTCAGCCCTTGCAGGGGCGTAACAGGCACCGGTACCGGCCAGGCTGCAGTAGCCGTCGGGGTTTTTCGCCAGGTATTGCTGATGATAGCCCTCTGCATAATAAAACTCTCCCAGCGGCATGATTTCAGTCGTTATTTCAGCATAATTACTGTCTCGCAGAGCGGCCTGAAATTGTACTTTCCCTTGCTTAGCCTGCTGCAATTGCTCATCACCGACCGTATAAATCGCGGAGCGGTACTGGCTGCCCCGGTCGTTGCCCTGCCCCATGCCCTGGGTTGGGTCATGGGATTCCCAAAACGCCCCGAGTAAGGTCTGAAAACTCACTGTCGCCGGATCATAAAATACCAGCACCACTTCGGTGTGACCCGTGCGACCGCTACATACATCCTCGTAGCGGGGATTGCCGGTGATCCCACCGGCGTAGCCCACCGCGGTACTGAAGACCCCGGGTAATTGCCAGAACAAGCGCTCGGCACCCCAAAAACAGCCGAGGCCAAATACTGCCTGTCGCAGATGATCCGGCACTGGCTCGACGATTGGATTGCCGGAGACATAATGGAGAGGCGAAAATTGTACCGGTTCTGCCCGATCCGCTATCGCGTCCGCTGGAGCCGGTAAATCGAGTAAAGTTTTTTCTCGCCTAAACAAGCTGAATTTCTCCTGAGAATCTTGCAGCGCTGCATTTAATTTCGGCGTAGCGCGATGGTATTGAATCATACACCGGATTACGGCATGATGCCGCCAATCCCTGCCACTGCAGCTGGCCAGAAGTCCCTGGAACGATGTATGAATTCCGCACTACTACCAAATTATGGACATCCTGATCTCGAATTCGATCATGGGCGGGGCAGCTATCTGTACACCGATGACGGCCAGCGTTATCTGGATTTCGCCATGGGCATCGCGGTAAACAGCCTCGGTCATTGCCATCCGGCGTTGGTGGCCGCATTGACCGAACAGGCAAATAAACTCTGGCATACTTCGAATCTATTCCGTATTAAGCAGAGTGAACGGCTGGCACAAAACCTGGTCAGGCAAACCTTCGCCGACAGGGTTTTCTTCTGCAACTCCGGCGCCGAAGCGGTCGAGTGTGGTTTTAAACTTATTCGTCGCTACCATTACAGCAAGGATCAGCCCCAGCGCAATCGCATCATAAGCCTGAGCGGTTCATTTCACGGCCGCACCCTGGCTACCATTGCAGCTGCCGCGAACCCCGCTCACTGTGACGGCTTCGTAGTTGGCGACGGCGGCTTCGACCAGGTTGAGTTTGCTGACATCGACTCGCTGCGGCAGGTCATCGACGAGCGCACCGCGGGAATCATCATCGAACCCATCCAGGGCGAGAGCGGAATCAAGCAGGTGCCAGGGGATTACCTTGGCGCCGTCAGAGAACTCTGTGACCAGCAGGACATCGTGCTGATGTTTGATGAAGTGCAGTGCGGTGTAGGCCGTAGCGGCACACTGTACGCCTACCAGCACTACGGCATAAGTCCCGATATTCTGGCATCGGCAAAAGGTCTCGGAGGTGGCTTCCCCATCGGCGCCTGCCTCACCATTGAGAAACTGTCCGTTACCATGACCCCCGGCAGTCACGGTAGTACTTTCGGCGGCAACCCCCTGGCCATGGCAGTGGCAAACGCTGTCGTCGATGAGATAAGCCAGGATAAATTTCTCGCAGAACTGGCAGCCAACAGCGACTACTTCCGGGCCGGCTTGGCAGTTCTGGTTGAGACCTACCCACAACTGCTCCGTGGCATTTCCGGACTCGGCATGATGATCGGCCTGCAATGTCTGATCGATAGCATGGAACTCATTGCCCGCTTGCGGGATAATAAAATGTTGGTAGTCAAAGCCGGGGGTAATAGCATTCGAATTCTGCCGCCTTTAAATGTGGCTCGAGCAGAAATAGACGAAGCTTTAGAAATCCTGTCCAGCGTATTGGAAACATGGTGAATTTAATTACACATCGAGCACGGGGGTGAGTATGATCGAGGCGAATGAGATTGACAGGGCTTGGAACCACGAGTCATGGGCGGCCGCAATGAAAGCGATTCTGCTTGCCCTGGTGCCACTGCTAATCAGCAGCGGCGGCACCGCTGCGGCAAATCCGGACCTGGCCAATGCGTTGATTACAGACACTGCCACTCACACCACTGTTGAACTATTAAAAAGACCCGCAGCCATGACCTCAGACTCACCCTACCTGGCAGCCAACGATGCTCCCATCCTGCCGTTTGAAATCTCCGTCGCCGAGGCGGACATCGAGGACCTGAAACGGCGTCTGGCCAACACCCGCTGGCCCGATCAGATTGCCGGTACCAGCTGGGAATACGGAACCGATCTCAGTTATCTGCGCGAGCTAGTGGACTATTGGCAGAATGAATTTGACTGGAGGAAACAGGAATTTGAATTAAATCAATTCGATCAATTCAAAACTGAAATTGATGGATTGGAATTACACTTCACCCATCAACGTTCACCAAGTGAGGATGCCATACCACTGTTAATGGTACACGGCTGGCCCGGCTCGATCAGTGAATTCAGCAAGATAATCGGACCCCTCACCGATCCGGGAAATCATGGCGGCGACATCACCGATTCTTTTCATATCGTCGCACCATCCTTGCCAGGCTTCGGGTTTTCGGGCAAGCCCCGACAGCCGGGAGTCAGTCCGGAAAAGATCGCCCACATCCTGGCCGCCCTCATGGAAAAGATCGGTTATCAACGCTATGCCATCGCCGGTGGCGATTGGGGAGCGATTATCAATCGGCATCTGGCCAATCATTACCCACAGCGCTTAATCGGTTTGCACTCGAATATGATTCTGGCGTCAGCGCCGGCCGATGAAGAGGCGCGCAATGCAGTGACCACAGCAGAGAATCAATTGCGTGCTTCCCGTGGGGCCTTCATGCAAAACGAACGGGCTTATCAACTAATTCAAGGCACTAAGCCGCAAAGCTTGGGCTATGGTTTGAACGACTCACCGGCCGGGTTGGCGGCATGGATTATTGAAAAATTTCACGGTTGGACTGACATGCCCCAGGGCAGTGAGGGCTATCTCGACAATCATTTCAGCAAGGACGAGTTGTTAACCAATATATCCATCTATTGGTTTACCGAGACAATTACTTCATCGACCCGTATCTATTACGAGAACAGCAAGACGGCGGTAGAGAAACCCATCGAGTATATCGATGTGCCCACCGGTGCTGCCATTTTTCCGGCCGAAATATTCATCACCCCAAAGTCCTGGGCCGAGGCGTCCTACGATTTGCGCCATTGGACCGTGATGTCCGAGGGCGGGCATTTTGCAGCCCTGCAAAAACCCCAGCTCTACCTGAACGACCTGAGGGAATTTTTCCGATTACTGCGCTAGGTCCTTGCGCTAAAAAACCCGGCAAATGTCCACCGCAGCGCAGCAGGCATAATAACGACACCAGGAGCGGTTTAATCCCACCCTCAAGCCGGCTCAGGTTAAGCTGCTAGAGTCTGGCGACAAAGCACGCTAGCAAGTTCCAAGCACACAGGAAAAATGGACATCATGAATAATAGCCTCGCCGCCAACTCAGCATTGAACCGAGCATTTAGCCCGCTGTTGACGCTGTTATGCTGCGCCGGGCTGGTGCTGCCAAGCCTGGCCCGAGCCCAGGCATTTGGTGGCCTCGAAGCTGAATCGAGTTCGCTGTGGACACTGCTAATCGCCACTTTCGTGTTAATCGTCACAGCCGCCAGCGCCGCACTACCTTATTCCGCCATTAGACAATGGCGAGGTGCATGGCGGATGGCGGCAATCGCCCCCCTCGTCGTTCTCCTTTTATGGCTTGCAGTGATTACTATTTCCAAGATATTGACCACCGGTTCCCGTGCGCTGTGGCCACTGGAGATGTTTGCCTGGGCAATGCTCAACATGATTTACATGGTCTCAATAATGACCATCAAGAGGATGTTTGCGAAAGCAGACGAAGATAGCGCCTCGCCTGGGTTATGAACTAAAAAGGCTGCTGGCAGAGGAGGTACTCTTATTGTCAGCAATCTTTTTATTCGGGAGATTTCCCCAGCCTTTGGGGATTAGTCGGCTATACTGCCTAATTATACTGTTGACATACTGTATGCTGTCTAATTTAGCAGTCCAATTATAATCCGATAACTGGCCCGATTGCACATGATAAACAGCAAGCAACTCATTGAATTAACTGGCATTTCCAGGGCAACGCTGAACAATTACGTAGCCCTCGGTATACTGCCTAACCCTCTTATCAGGACACTCAGAGGGGAAGAGGGTCGCGCCACCCGCCTGGGTTACTTCGAAGAAGATGCAGTGGCCTGTATAAAAAAAGTGCAGAAACTCAAGAAACAGGGCCTGTCGATGGCGAAGATTTCGGAACAACTGGGCGGCCACGTCCCCTCCTCTTCCCCTGGTAAATCTTCCATAGCAGCCAACATAAGTTCCTCGGTAGCTAAGCGGGGGCCGCTCACCGACCTTTCTCTAGAGGCATCTATAGAGAATTTGCCGGGACCAGCCTATATGGTTAATAACAACTTCGAATTAATCTGGCGCAATGATTGCGCAGTCGACACTTTCTTTCCCAGCGATGGGGAACTCTGCGGTGACCTAGAATCACGGAATTTACTTAAACTCCTTTTCAACGGCGGACTTGCCGAAGATGGGGACAGGCTAAGGAATCTGCTTGAGCCCCATATCGCAGCAGCTAAGAAACGACTGAGCCAGGCCGCGCTGATGAAGGTCTACGCCGCCCTCGATGGTAATCAATTGAGTATTTTGAAGGACTTATACGATAATGTGGAGGCGATTGCTAACGAGCCTACGGTGCACTTTCCTGCGATCCTGCCGGGAGCCGATGGCGAACCGATGTTCTGTGATCTCTATATCTGTTTCTACCGGGAAGGGATCCTGTTCAGCTATAACCCGGTATTGCTGGATGACGACTTCTTGTTGGAATTTCTCAGTAAACGAAACCACGTCATCAACCGATTGTTAAAGAAGAGCAAACCCTATCTGACGAATGTGTCGGTAATGGTGGCGGGCATTCAAAACTCCAGCGAGATTTGCTCGGAGTTAGCGGCAGAGGAATACTTCGAGTTAATCAACAACATTTGGCAACAAAGCGAAGCCATCTTCCGTAAATATTACGGCACCCACGGCAAGCACTCCGGTGATGGCATGGTCTATTACTTCTTCCCCCAAGCGGATTGTGACTATAAGTTGAACGCGATCCAGTGCTCGCTGGAATTAAAGCAGATGATGAAAGGCATAAGCCAGCACTGGCAATCGCGTAAAGGCTGGTTCAGCGATATATATCTCAACATCGGTTTGAATGCAGGCCAGGAATGGTTCGGCAGTTACCACGCCGGCGGCCACGTGGAGTTTACGGTGCTCGGTGAAACCATCAACCACGCCTCTGGCATTAGCGATTTTGCCCGCAATGGTTCGATCTGGATCAGCAAGAACATGCTTAATCAAATATCCACACAAATACGCGCCCGCATCAGCTTTGGCATCAGCCGAAGAACCCACAAAGACGAAACGGTGTTCGTGACAGACACCTATGCCAGTCTCGGCACTCTGCTCGATGACTCCAACTGCCACAACGGTAAATTCAGGGACATGGAAATGCTTGCGGTCACCGAAATTCGAGACATCGATTTGTCAGTGTAAGCATGGTCCAGGATAGGCTTTAGATCTCGAATCGATGATAAAGATCGGCATCACGACTACAACAGCATCAAGCCAAGGATGAAAAATCCGACGGTGGCGATAGCGGCGCTGATACCCGCATAAGGCAATTGAGTCCGAACATGATCTATATGGTCTGTTGCCGACGCCATCGATGCCACCACCGTGGTATCGCTGATGGGAGAGGCATGATCACCAAACACCGAGCCGGACAATACTGCAGCCAGAAACAGCGAAGTGGACAACTCGAGGGACAGGGCAATCTGCATTGCCAGGGGAATCATGATCGCAAAGGTGCCCCAGCTTGAGCCTATAGAGAATGCTATGAAGCTCGATATGAGGAACAACAGGGGTAGCAACATGAACAGTGGAATTGTCTCCTGGGCCAGGCGCGCCACATACACACCGGTGCCCAGCAAGTTCGCAACGTCACCCAGAGCCAGGGCGAACAACAGGATCATGGCCACCGGTAAGAGCCCGCCAGCCCCTCTTAGAAACGTATGCATTAATTCATCGAGGGCGCTGCGCCTGGCTTGCAATACCAGTATCCAAGCCGCCAGCAGCGCCAACAGTACTGCCCACAATACCGAGGTTGAACCGGAACCCGCACTGAGATCCCCTTCTCCGGTTATATACAGACTCAGCGGCATCGCCACTACCATGACCAGGATTGGCACGATCATAAATCTTGCCTTGTCGTCCGGGCTCGCCGCTTCATGCTGCGCCAGGATAGATGGATCGACCATAGGTGTTGCATTAGGCCACAGCACCTGCCCAGCCTCCGTGCGGGCCTGGGCCCGTCGCATTGGTCCAATTTTGATATTCCGGGAAATGACGAATGCGGAAAACAGGATCACGATGATTGGGTACAGATTGAATGCGATAGCACCGACGAATACATCAATTGGATTATCGATAGAGGATGAAGCCAGTAAACTGAGGATTATCGCGCCCCAGGCATTGAGTGGAATCATGACGCAGACCGGCGCCGATGTGGAATCGATTATGTAAGCCAGTTCCTCGCGGGAAACCTTGTAGCGATCAAACAGCGGGCGCGATATAGCACCGGCGACCAACAGTGTCATATTGGACTCGATGAAGACCACGATCCCGGTGAAGTAGGCTAGCCATTTGGCCCGGCGCGCGCTATCGACCCAGGCTCTTTCTTCGAGCAGTCGAATGAACCCGCGGACCCCTCCAGCCTTCTCGATGGTCGCGATCAGGCCGCCGATGAGCAGGGTAAATATCAGTACTCTGGTATCGCCAGGATCACTGAATACATTGACGACGCCCTCGATCGCGAGCGCGATGCCGGACACAGGATTGACGGATTCGACGATACAGAAACCCACCCAGATCCCGATTCCCAGGGAAGGGATAACCTGGCGGCTAATGATTGCCAGCACAATTGCGAGCAAGGGCGGCAAAATCGACGTCCAATCGGTTACATACATCTTCTAATCCTGCATTGTCTCGACAAACGTTGCCAGGCTGAGCTGCGGAGGATTACATAGATTAGATTCAATCGAAACAACAATCGGGAAATAGCATTAGGGCCGTACCAAGACTCGGAGATCAAGCGATTAGCCACCGAAACAATTAGCGGATGTGGAGTTTCTGTGGTAAAAATAGTGCCTACAGTGGTGCTGATTTCAGTAGTTATTGCACCTGGTTCCCTAATTTTCATTCACCGAGGAATTAGCTATGGATCGTCGCTCCTTTCTGACCAATATGAGTGCTGCAACAGTGGCCTCTATAGCCGGCGCAGTCACGCTTTCAGAGAAAGCGGACGCTCTCGAAGAAGCCATGAGTGTAGAGTTGGATAAACGCATTGTTACACCCAGCTTCTGTAATATCGATCCGACGCCAGAAGCCATTGCCGGTGATGCCCGTCCCTATTACCAGCACGATGATCCTCGTATTCCCAAGATGCCAGCGGCGCCGACACTCATTGACTTCTATAAGCTACGCTTTGCACCAGCTAATCACGTCTTGCAAAGCGCCCGACTCGCCAAGATCAACGGCATGAACGAGAAGATCATCCTGGCCTGTCTGCTGCATGATATCTCCGTGGGCAATTTCATTCGCACTGATCACGGCTACTGGTGTGCACAGATGGTCAAACCCTACGTGGACGAAGAAGTGAGTTGGGCAATTGAGGCGCACCAGGCCCTGCGATTCTTCCCGGACACCGAAGTTGGCTACGAATATCCGGATGCCTATATCCGTCTTTTTGGCGCCGACTACAAGCCAGAACCCTATATTGTCGAGGCCCATGCCAAGGCTAGAAAACATCGCTGGTACATGACCTCCCGCCTCATCACCCTGAATGATCTGTATTCGTTTGAGGAAGGTGTGGTCGTGGACATCGATGATTTTACCGACATCATCGGTAGAAACTTCAGGCAACCGAAGGAAGGTCTGGGATTCGACAGCAGTCCCGTGGCGCACATGTGGCGCTCGATGATCTGGCCAAATAACTTCCTGTAGCGTTCACCGTCAAGCGATAAAACAGGTGCACCTGTTCCCTATGATCGACCAAAGCAAAGATGTCAATGAGCATCTTTCTGTGTTACCAGAGGATTGGCGCCTGCCGCTGACGGCATTGCAAAATGCAGAAGCAACCACCATAGCTGCAGCGGCGCGTAAACATGGGGTGGCAGGTTTGCTCTGGAATAAGTGACGGGTTTCGTCTGGAATGGGTGGCAGGTTTGCTCTGGAATAAGTGGCAGCTTTCGTCTGGAATACGCATTAAAAGTGAAGTATGATGCACCAGTTATTTGGTGAACAGTGAAATTACTAAAAAAAGGGGAAGAAAATGAGTTCAGAGAACATCATTGTAGCTTTGATAGTTGCTGTAGCGGCAATTGGCGCTTTTGCTGGAGAGAGTATTGATGAACAATACGTAACTCTGGCCCTACTTGCATTAGGCGTGGTCACTGGCTTTATGAACCCGGCAAGTGATATGAGTGAGCGTACCGGTATGCTGGTAGTAGCTTTCGCGTTGGGTACGGTCGCAATGCAGTTAGATGCGATACCTGAGGTTGGTACGTATCTGAGCAGCATCTTCGGTGGAATTGGTACAGGCGTTGCGGGTATGTATTTAGCCAATTTTACGCTAGCGCTAATTGACCGAATAAAACCTGCAAAACAGGCGTAGATTACTTTAAGTAAACTGCGCGATCCTTGCTGCGGGGCAGTCTTAAGCAGAAGGTAGATTGTAGTGTATTGATAAACGTGCGCAGCGACTGAGCTAAGAAAGCTATCGCAGAAGTGGTCATTCGTCCTAAATTTAAGTCGCAAAAAGGCGAGTCGTTAGACTCGCCTTTTTGACGCATGACTGGTTTTAATCCGCCATAATTCGTGATTTGACTTCATTACACAACGCGGCAATGGCATAGCCAGCTATCGCAACGGCAAAGCAGTCAATAAAGTTATCAAGGTACATCCCTATAACAGGAATCGAATTCAAGGTATCGGATAATCTGGGGAAGGCCAACGCGGCCACGATAATCATGGCCTGTGAAGCATGGTCTGTAACCGGACTCATTAATCCGTGCACCAACCCGATCAGCATAAGCACCAGGATGAGCCACTGACTATTTCCTGTTAAGTCATAACCAGTCTGAAAGGAGTAGGTAACGTCTCCAACTACTAACACCCCTATGATAGCCACAATAACTGCAGCAATAGGGGCAAGCTTATCTATATTCATAGTCATTCCCTTAGTTAGTATTATAATAAAAACAACTTCGTGTGTAGTGCTGTTGTGCACGCTACCTGTATCTAAGCATTTTAAGAAAAGCTTCTCAAGCTCTATCACGGATAATGCTTCCGTAGAACGTTGGTCTGCAATTTTTGAGTAATAAACTTGGTGTCGGTAAAAGCGGCTTGAATTGGCTCGTAGGGTTCGAAGAGCATGCTTTTTCTCAGGAGTGAGTGACCAAGCTATAGAAGCTATCGCAAAGTAAGCAAGTGCCCAAATTTAAGGCATAAAAAAGGCGAGTCTCAGGACTCGCCTTTTTAACGAGAAGGGGGCTTCTAATCCGCTGTAATTCGTGATTTTAAATCAATGATCAGTGCGGCAATGGCATAGCCAGCTATCGCAATGGCTAGTTGATCAACGAATTGATTGAGGTACATCCCAACTGCGGGGATTGAGTCCAAGGTATCTGCCAACCTGGGGAACGCAAATGCGGCTACTACAATGTAGGCTATTGAGGCAGGTTCCGTAACCGGACTCATTAAACCGTGAACCAACCCTATCAGCATAAGTGCCAGGATGAACCACTGGGCATTTCCGTCAAGGACGTAGCCCCCACCTTGGTTGAACGGGATGCGGTCAACACCTCCAACAACTACTACAGCTATAACAGCCACAATCACCGCAGCAATTGGTGCAAGTTTATCTATATCCATAGTCATTTCCTTCGCTAGTATTATTTTGGCAGAAACTTCTTGTGCAGTATCATGGTGCACGCTTCCTGTATCTAAGCATTTTAAGGACATCTTCTCAAGCTCTATGACGAACAATGCTTTCTTGGCAGATTGATCCGTTATTTTGAACTAATTGGTTTGTATATTTAATGAAATTGCTGTCGGTGCAAGAGTTCTTGTATTGTTCTTTGGAGGAGACATTAGATCAGTCTCGGGCCTGCGCGAATGGGCTAACAAAGTCTTAGAAAAACTATATGGGTGCTATTAATTTTACAAAAAAAACGAGCCATGAGGCTCGCTTTTCCATTCGAAAGAGATCTATACTTTTTAGTCTTCACCGCCTTGATCTACATTCTTCCAGCCATAAAATCCCATAAACATCTCATCCCAGCTCTGCTCACCCCAGTTAATTTCGATATTGGGATCAGGATTCGCTGGATTCTGAGAAGAATTGTCGAATGCGCCTATGGCAATAATTTGGGTGCCAGCTGGCACGCGCAGTGGCTCCACCAGTTCGTGGGCGAGTTGCCAGTTAAAGTCATAGCCCGGTACGGAGGAAGTAGTTCCGATGTTGTCGGGATAGCGCGCATATCGACTAGGCTAAGGCCGGTATCGCGCGCGAACGTGGTCGTTCGTTCTCAATTCATGTCCTTGGGGACACTAATAGTTTAATAACTTAACGATAACTCATTGATTTTATTGGTGCCCGGAGCCGGAATCGAACCGGCACGGTGTTTCCACCGAGGGATTTTAAGTTTCTCCCCCGACCCGGCCATACTCAAGAAGTACCAATTTTCTAAACTTTCTCTCCCTGCTGTCAAGCAAGTAGATTCTGTTTCTAATGCGGAATCTTACAATAGAGACATGTTTGAATACGCCCACTTCCGCTCAGTTGATACTCACTGGCCGCTAAACATTGCCCGCCGGTGGCTCGCAAGGTTTTCTGACAGATCAGCAAGATCGGCTAGGCTATCAGCAAACTCTTTGTTCGACGCCATCAGGGCAAGCATTTCATTTTGAAGCTTTTCGAAATCCTGGCGTGACAATCCAACCAGGTCATACTGATTGAAGCCGACGCCGATACCCATTCTGGCATCCCGTGTTTTTTCTACACGCAGTGCCTTCAGAAACCGGGGCTCGCATTGCCTTTTCAGGATGTGTGTACCTGTGGGTCTTCGCTTGCTGCAGATGATGTCCATGCGGTCTGAACTATTTTGAGCATTGAAGAAATTGTAAATTTCGGTTTCTTTCTCCGTGATGCGCAGGCGCAAAAGGGCAAGCGACTTCTGGCCAACGACGGTAATCCCTTCAATCGGTCTTGCCTGGATGCCGGTCTCTATAGTTTCTGTGGTCTCTGTCGCTTCGGGTTCCTGAGCCAAAGAAGCCGAAATGGCCGAGCCAGCAAGAAAGCAGAAGATCAGCGCTACGCGCAATAGTTGGCCCATAGATGCAACTCCCTTATTGGATGTTACTCAATACTCCCTGGTACAGGTTCACATAAGTATCAAGTATGGCCATCAAGATCAAGCAATCAGGTGATTATATCCAACTGGGGCTGACGGGGTACAGGTAGCGGATATAGAAAGCTAGGGGTGGGGGTCAAAAGCCCGATACCGGAGGTATCAGCATCGGGCCTGTCATTTATGTCGCGTCTGATTATTCTGAGCTTTATTTCAAAGCATAAACATCTAGGGTTGCAGTTCTGTTTAACGGATCCAGAACAATCCGATCAAAATTGATAGTTCCATCCGAAATATTTATAAGCTGTTCCATAATGATGAGGTTCACTCCATCTCTATTCCACACCCCAACACCCGTGCCTGAAAAAGTAGTTTCTTCGTCGACATAGCCTCTGCCTTCGAACGTATAAGTACCGCCATCACCAGTATCGTTGCGAGCCAACGTGAAGGTCATGTATACGCGACCGTAAACACCCATTTGTGCCTCGGCGTTGATAGTGGTGAAATCCCCGTCTAATGTGATAGATGTAAGTTCTAATTCCGATCTTGGCTGGCGTGCTTCTAAAGATAATGCGTGGTGATCGGCGAAAGAGAAGCTTGAAAACATTAACAGTGATAATAGTAGGATGACTTTGTGCATTTCTAATTTCCTTTTTTTTAGTTGAGAGTTACGGTTGAGCGTTGTGATGTCTTTCCGTTCGTCCAGAATAGTATGTAATAGTCCGAGATGGAACCTACTTGGACAAGTGGGGTCTGGTAGGTGGCCTAAACAAACCGCGGTAAGGAGCTTAACCTATCCTGTCCTCAGAATTGGTTACCCCACGAAGAAGCCCCAAAGGGCAGGTATGACAAACATGTAGCCAATAACAGCTTTGATGGGATGCTCGTCAATCTGTACGTCGTCAAACCTTCTTGGACAAAGTTAGCTCTGATGTAAGAGACACATTAGCCCATCCGGGTTAATAACTTAGTCTGCTTATCGTAATGCATTTTCCTCAACTTCATAATCATCGATACCAAAAATGTCAGCCTCAATTGCATCAACTATGGGCCGGATCATTCCAAGTGTTTTCTGCACATATTGCTCAGTCTGGTCTTTCTTTTTATGATTTAACAACCGACTAATTTGATCAGTAGAAAAATTATGTTCCGCAGCAATCGTAGCCGCTGTTCTTCTAAGATCGTGCGCACTAAAGTCTATACCGGTAGCGTTAGAAATATTTGCAATGGCGTTAGACATTGAAGCTGCCTTTCCATTTCTGCCAGAGAAAAGCCATTCTGAATCACTTAAATTTCTCTTAAACAATTTCCCCAAAACAGGCGTAACAGGCAGAGTATGATCCCGATTATTTTTGGTATCTGTCACGGTATAGGTAGATTTGGTTATATTCTCGCGTCTTAGGAGCCTTGCTTCGTCAAACCTCAACCCTGATACCATTAACAAGAAAACAAAGTCAGCTTCTTTTGGTTTTATCTTTCCATCGTACTGCTCATGAAAACTGATAGTAAGTTCTTGATAGAGATTTTCTCGCTCTGAACGTTTTAAAAATCGCATTCTTGGCTTGAGGATGGTTCTCATACGTTTGTCTTTTAGCACGACAACAGGATTACCATTAGGAAGTACTTGATTACCGTCTTCATCAACATCGTTCAAGTAGGTATTCAAAATGGCATTCAAATAACGCATGGCCTTTTGAGCCTCTGCTAACCCTCTAGGATTGGCTTTTGCAGGCCGTTTTGAGCGCTTTGCTATACGGCTTTGGATTGCATTATATTTTTTAACTATGTCGTCACGGGTAATTTCTTTTATTGGATGCTTAAACCAGTCACCAAAGCATCTCGCCATGACTTGCTGGTAAGATTTCTTAGTACTGGGTTTTAAATCAGCTCGCAGCTCCATGTAGCCATTAAAAGCTGCTTCAAGATTTATGCCCTCGAAGCTTTCAGCTCTTAATTCGGCTTTACGCTTTTGATTTGGGTTAATACCAGAAGCGAGTAATGCCAAGCCCTCTTTCGCTCTACGCCTAGCATCTCGGATATTTATGACATCGACCCTTCCCAGCGTGACTGTTACAGGTTTGTTTATTCCCCGTTGTTTCGCCTTAACAACCCAAACATTATTCATTTTGAGCTGTTTCTTGTACAAGCCTTTAACTTGTTTGTCGGGTGTAAACATAGAAAAGTATCTGCAGGTAGTCTATGAGTAGTCTAGCACAGATATAGGGAAAAGCTTATATAATCAAGTATTCACAAATAATTTATAAATGTTTGATATATAAAACCTTTTAATGGTGCCCGGAGCCAGAATCGAACTGGCACGGTGTTTCCACCGAGGGATTTTAAGTCCCTTGCGTCTACCAATTTCGCCATCCGGGCGTATCTGAGGATGGGCTTCACAGATAAATTGGAGGCTGAGGTCGGAATCGAACCGGCGTACACGGAGTTGCAGTCCGCTGCATGACCACTCTGCCACTCAGCCTGTAGTTATCGGCGTTCTCGTCGCTGGATTGTCCTATCCACAAACCTGAAGTAGTACCGAAAAGTTGGCGCACTATACCAAAACATCGGTGTTTCAGCATGCACTACCTGCTTCAAAACCAGGTCCCATGCGCCATTGCAATGACTACCCTGTTACCACATCCGGGTGCAGGGTGTTTGAAGAAAATTGGAGCGGGAAACGAGATTCGAACTCGCGACCCCGACCTTGGCAAGGTCGTGCTCTACCAACTGAGCTATTCCCGCTTTAGGAGACCGGTATTATCTTCGGTTTGGAGTGCCATTAGCAATCGGAATTCCGGATTTACTCGGAAAGCTGACCCCCCAAAAACAGGCGCCTATTCTAATGGCTAAAGCTTGCAAGTCAAGTCGATCCGGGGGCCAAGCGGGCAATTAGTGTCTGTCTGTATTTCAGGGCCCATCGGATTTCGGAAACAGTACACTCCAGGCGTTTCTGAAATAGTGAATCATGGACCAGACACTGACCAGGGCCGCCAGGTTGAGCAATAGATAGCCAGAAAACCAGACCCACTCCGGCAATGAGGCGTCGGCGAGCAGGAGGATGATAATCGCTATCATCTGTATGGTGGTCTTGAGCTTGCCGGAGAAGATGACGGCGACGGTATTCCTCAGCTCCCTGAGTGCCATCCACTCACGCAGGGCCGAAATCAGCAATTCCCGGGTAATAATAATGGTCGCGGCAATCATCAGCGCCGGGTACGCCGCCACCAGCACGATTAAAATCACACTGATGAGTAGCTTGTCTGCAACCGGATCCAGGAAGGCGCCAAATGTGGAGGTCTGATTGAGGGACCTGGCCAGATAGCCATCCAACCAGTCCGTCAGGCTGGCCACGGTGAATATAATCGCGGCGAGCAGGTGCGCGGAATCTGCCCCTGAATAATAGCAGGCGACAATCAATGGAATCAGCAATATGCGAGAGTATGTGGCTATATTTGCCCAGTTCATAAGAATTTACAGAATGTTATTGTTTTTGGTTTCAGTCAGTTACACGGTCAAAGTAAAGTGAATAGTAAATCATCCCTCATAATCCAGGAATCGAAGTATTCACTAATCTGGTTATTGATTATGCAGCTGCGCATATATGTTTTCGGCCATTTTCCTACTAATACCAGTGACTTTTGCAATTTCTTGCTCACTGGCCTTGCTGATTTCCTGTCGGCCGCCAAAATAGCGCAACAGCTCGCGGCGGCGTTTCGGTCCCAGGCCGGGTATCTGTTCCAGCATCGATTGGCTGCGCGCCTTGTTGCGGCGTGCCCGGTGGCCGGTAATGGCGAAACGATGGGCCTCATCCCTGACTTGCTGCAACAGATGCAGGGCCGGAGAGGCAGTGGCTAGTGCCAGCTCTCGAAAATGATCACCGCAGCGCAGGAACAGCGTCTCCTGACCGGCGCGGCGGCTTATGCCCTTGGCGATGCCCAATAGCTGGACTTCCGGCAATTGAAACTTCTCCAGAATTCCATGGGCCTGAGTCAACTGGCCCTTGCCGCCATCGATGAGGAGGATATCCGGTACCTTCCCCTCCCCCTTCATGAGCCGGGTGAAGCGCCGGTCCAGAGCTTGCTCCATGGCGGCATAGTCATCGCCGGGGGTGATACCCTCAATGTTGAAACGTCGATAATCACTCTTCACTGCGCCGTTGTCGTCGAAGACCACACAAGCGGCTACGGTTTTTTCACCGGCGGTGTGACTGATGTCGAAACACTCAATTCTGCTGGGGATAGATTCCAGAGCAAGAACTTCTTGTAAGGCCTGGAAACGCTTCACTATATTCTGCTTATTACTTATGTGGCCCTGAAGCGATTCACGGGCGTTGGTGGCAGCCAGTTGCACCCATTTGGCGCGATGACTCCGCACTCGCATGGACAGTTTGACCTTGTGGTTAGCAACGTATGAAAGTGCCGCTGTCAGCTCTTCAGCGCCCTCCAGCGGGGCTGGTACGATGATCTCGGCGGGAATAGCGGCGGCTTTGTCCGCGCCAAGGTAGGCCTGGGAAATGAATGCCGTTACCACCTCGGCGGCATCGTTTGCCAGGCGGAACCTGGGGAAAAAGCTTTTACTGCCTATAATGCGGCCGGCGCGGACGTATATCGCGTGGACACAGACGTAGGGCTGCCGTAACTCAGCGGCCAGCACATCGGCATCGCCACCCTGATTGGCGACGAACTGCGCTTCCTGTATGCGCCGCAGATCGATGATCTGATCCCGAACCACTGCCGCCCGCTCGAAATTTTCCGCCGCGGCGCTGCGCTCCATGCTGGCAGATAATTCCTTGATCAATAGATCGCTCTTGCTTTGCAGGAACAGGGTGGAGTAATGCACGTCTCGGGCATAATCTTCGGCATCGATTAAACCGACGCAGGGACCGGTGCAGCGGGCGATCTGATACTGCAAACAGGGTCTTGACCTGTTCTTGAAATAGCTGTCTTCACATTGCCTTACCTTGAAAACCTTCTGTAAAACCTGAAGAGTTTCCCGGGTTGCATGGGCGCTGGGATAGGGACCGAAGAAACGCCCCTTGCCCTTGCGAGCGCCGCGGTAGAATCCCAACCTGGGATATTTGTCCGTCGCGCTCAGGAGGATGTAAGGGTAAGACTTGTCGTCCCGCAGCTGGATGTTATAGGTGGGCCGGTGGGTTTTTATCAGGCTCTGCTCCAGTAGCAGGGCCTCGGTATCGCTATTGGTAATGGTAACCTCGATATCCGCAATCTTCGCCACCATTGCCATCGTCTTCGTAGCCAGCCCGGAGACCCGAAAATAGCTGCTGACGCGGCTCTTGAGGCTGCGGGCCTTGCCCACGTAGATGACCTTGCCGCCAGCATCCAGCATCCGATAAACACCGGGTCTCGCGGTCAAGTTGGCAAGACAGTGCTTGTGGTCAAACTGCGCGGGGGCGGGCTCTGACATGATCCTGCGTTGTCACCATAAACTGTGAAGGGGGTCGCGACAGACTTTAGGGTGTTTTAACGCACATTGGAAGCGGCTTCGGGGTTCAACCTACGACTTTTGAGACAATTATTACCACCTGATTCACCGCTAAACAAATGTGCTTGAAGGAAATCCTCTCCGGGTCAGAGAATCGAGATCTGGTGCTGGAGACCCTGAAGATTTGCCGATGCTAGATGATCTGCACTTCCGGCACTAGGCCGATACCGAATTGGCTGAGGATAGAACTACTCATCTCCTGCGCCAACAACAGAATGTCCTCGCCACGGGCCTCGCCAGTGTTCACTAACACCAATGCATGTCGTTCGTAAACTCCGGCAGGTCCGCGCCTTCTGCCTTTCCAACCGGCCCGGTCCAGTAGCCACGCCGCCGGGATCTTGACCAGATGCTCATCCTCAGTGGCATAGCTGGGAACCTCGCCATGCTCGCTCTGCAGCGCATCGTACTTGTCCCGGGAAACCACAGGATTCCTGAAGAAACTACCGGCATTGCCCAGTTCGGCAGGGTCCGGTAGCCGCGAGCGCCGAATCCGGCACACCGTGTCATAGACCTGCTGTGGGGTAACCCCAGGCTCTGGCAGCGCCGCTTTCAAAGCCTGGTAGTCGAGATTGGGCAGGTTGTGCGCAGACAATTTGAAGCTAGCCGAGAGCACGACGTAGCGATGGCTCGACTGCTGTTTGAAAACGCTGTCGCGATAGCCAAATTCACATTCAGCCCTGGAGAAATTGCGCACCGCGTCGCGCTCCCTGTCCAGTACCTCAATCTCTACCAGGAACTGCGCGAGTTCGACCCCGTAGGCACCGATATTCTGAATCGGCGCCGCCCCTACCGACCCAGGAATAAGTGCCAGATTTTCATAGCCATACAGAGAATTATTCATGCAATAAGATACAAACTCATGCCAGTTTTCGCCGCAGCTGGCCTGCACCATTCCGGACTCAGGAAGATGGCTGATGCCTTGAATATTCATGTGGCAGATGAGGCCCGCATAGTCTTTAACAAACAGCACATTACTGCCGCCACCCAGAATCTGCACGGACAGATTTTTGTCCCTGGCGAACTCCAGCGCTCGGCGCAGCTCACCGAGACTCTTGACATCGGCGAAATAGGCTGCCATCGCCGGCACCCCAAAGCTGTTATAGGCGGCGAGCTGCACCTGCTGCTGAATCTGACTGGCTGTGTTCAACATCGCTAGCCGCCAACCGGGTCGGGGAAATGCCGGTCGCGGATGTAAGCCAGCAAGCCATCGCTGGCATCCTCTATCAGATCCAGCACCACGTCGAAGCCTTCGGCGCCACTGAAATAGGGATCTGGTACCGCCTCGCAGTCGGCGCCGGCATAATCCAGGAACAACTGCAGCTTTGACAGGTAGGCTTGAGGACAACGGGCCTGCAAATCCCTCAGGTTGGCATTGTCCATGGCCAGGATATAGTCGAATCTCTCGAAGTCATTGGCTTGTACCTGCCGGGCGCGAAAACTGCTCAGATCGTAACCTCGCTGGGCGGCAGTTTCGATGCTGCGCCGGTCCGGTTTTTCACCAATGTGATAATTCCCTGTACCAGAACAATCTACGTGAATTTTATCCGCTAAACCTGCATTTTTAATGCGATTATTGAAAACACCATGTGCCGTGGGAGAGCGACAGATATTACCCAGGCACACCATTAGAACCTGAATATTTGCAGTCATGAGGCTGAGCATCCAGACGCGGAGGAAACCATGGATCAAGTTTCTGCAAGGAAGCTGCGTACCGCCTCCAGCTCGTGCTCTGTATCCACACCCGGTGGTATGGCTTGCTCGCAGAGTGCGAGCTGGACTCTGACCTTGACCCCATTGCTGAGCACACGCAGCTGCTCGAGTTTTTCCTGAACTTCCAGCTCCGATGGCGCCCATTGCACGAATTGATTCAGGGTCGATACCCGATAGGCATAGATGCCGATGTGACGGAAGCAATTCCTGGCGGAAACGCTGCCCTGCCAGGGAATAGCGGAACGGCTGAAATACAGGGCATTGCCCTGATTGTCGATGACCACCTTGACTACATTGGGATTATCGATCTGCTCTTGCGAGCTGATTGTTTCACACAAGGTGGCGATGCCGGCGTCCGCGTTGGCGGCGAGAATATTTGCCACCTGGTCGATCGCCTCCGGCGGAATCAGGGGTTCGTCGGCCTGCACATTGACGACGATGTGCTGATCCTCGAGGCGCAACTGCGCCGCGACTTCCTGCAAGCGATCGGTGCCGGAGCGATGCTCGGCAGACGTCATGCAGACCCTGGCGCCGAAGCCTTCGGCCACGGTCTTGATGCGCTCATCGTCGGTGGCAATATAGACTGCAGTGGCGGCACTGGCCTGGGCCTGCTCGAACGTGCGCTGGATCATGGGTTTGCCGGCGATGTCCAGTAGGGGTTTGCCGGGCAAACGACTGGCGGCATACCTGGCTGGAATTACTACCGAGAAAGTCACCGGTACTTGTCTCGTTCTTCAGCGGAAATTTTCCTGGCTTCGGTGCTGAGCATAACCGGCACGTCGTCTCTAATCGGAAAAGCCATTGCATCTGCGAAACACAGCAACTCGGCGGCGGCCTTGTCATAGCGCAGATCGCCCTTGCAGACCGGACATACCAGAATATTTAATAGTTTTTGATCAAGCATAGAGATCCTTTGATAACACTACGGCGCATTCGGTTAATGCTTGCGCAATTTTTCCAACTGTTCCAGCAATGGGCCGAGGAATTCCTGCTGCAGCTTCACATCGACCGACAGGTACCAAAAATTCGGCTTGGCGAATTGTCGACATTTTACCGCATCTTTTTCAGTCATGACGACCGGTTGCTGCATATCAATACCCTGGTCTTCAAAATCGCTTTCGGAAAACAGATGATGATCCCTGAAGCTGAATTTTTCCAATTGGTAGGGGAGCGTATTCAGCAATTGGTAGAAACGCTCCGGATTACCGATAGCAGAAACCGCTTGGATCTTGTTACCCATGGAAAACGGCGCGCCGGCGAACAGCCTTTTTTCCCCGTTACCGAGGTTGATCAGGAAGCGGGGAATCAGTTCCATGGTGGTGGCAGATTCGAGTTCAGCCAACTCGGTGTTGGCCTCGGCATTAACAACAATGTAGTCGACCGATCGCAGGCGCGAAACCGGTTCACGCAATGGCCCTGCCGGTAAACACAGGTGATTGCCAAACAGACGCTGGCCGTCTACCACAGCGATTTCGATGTCGCGATGTAGTCGGTAATGCTGTAGGCCGTCGTCACTCAAGATCACATCGACGGACTCATTTTCCAGCAGGCGGCGCAGTGCCGACTCGCGATCTGGATCGACAACTACCGGGCATCCCGTCCGTTGCAGCATAAGCAGAGCTTCATCACCGCAGATGTCCACGGCGGTGGCTGTGGTTACTGCCAGGGGATAGTCGGGAGTGCTACCGCCGTAACCCCGACTGATTATGCCGGGCCTGATACCCTGCTCCAGAAAGTGATTCGCCAGCGCCATCAGCAGCGGCGTTTTACCGGTGCCGCCGACGCTGATATTACCGATGACGATCACCGGCACGGTATGAGATTCAGGGCGGGACGCAGGCCGCTGCATCTTTTGGCGGTAGCGACTGAGCACTTGAAAAATCCACGCCAACGGCCACAGCGCATGCAACCACGGAGCTTGTTTAAGCCATGCCCGTTCGAGGAAATTCATTGCTTCGGTGCCGCTTCGTTCCCTAAGAACTGGATCTTGTGAAGCCGTGCATACTGGCCGTTGCTGGCCAGTAATTCGGAGTGTATTCCCGACTCCACGATATGGCCCCGCTCCATGACCAGTATCAGGTCCGCATTCTCAATGGTCGATAAACGATGCGCGATGACAAATGTAGTGCGGCCCTTGATCAATGTCTTTAAGGCCTCCTGTATATGTTGCTCCGATTCCGAGTCCAGCGCCGAGGTCGCCTCATCGAGGATCAGTATCGGCGCATCCTTTAGTAATGCCCGAGCGATAGCGATGCGCTGACGTTGGCCCCCGGAGAAGTGACTGGCATCATCTCCCACCTGGGAATTCAGACCATCATTGAGCTGGCTTATAAATTCCATGGCGTGGGCATTCTCGGCCGCGGTAATAATTTTATCCCGGGCCACTGACTCGCTGCCGTAGGCGATGTTCTCGGCAACCGTACCATCGAATAACACCACCTTTTGTGACACCAGAGAAATGTGCTGGCGCAAGTTGTGCAGAGAGTACTGCTGAATCGGAATCCCATCGAGGGTGATCGTGCCCTGGTCAAACTCGTAAAAACGCGGGATCAGGCTAACCAGGCTGGATTTTCCGCTGCCTGACTTGCCCACCAGGGCAATCGTCTGGCCCGGTTCGGCAACGAAGCTAATGCCATCTAGAGCCAGCGTGGCATCGTTATAAGAAAACCCCACATCCTTGAACTTGATTCGGCCCGCTGCCCGCTCCGAAGTATGACTGCCCTGATCTTTTTCCGGCGCCTCATCAATCAGGGAGAAAATGCTGTAGGCGGCCGACAGGCCACGCTGAATCACGGAATTGATCTGCGACAGTTGCCGAATCGGTTTTGCCAGCAATCCGGCGGCCCCGAGAAACGCTACGAAGTCTCCCGGGGTTTTATCGGCGAAGAATTCCGGCGACAAGGCCAGCCACACCAGGATGGCCAGCGCGAAACTCACGATTAACTGGATGATTGGTGTGCTGGCGCTACGGGTAAGCGCCATCTTCATGTTCTGGCGTCGATTTCTCTCACTGGCGGCGAGCAGCTTCTTGCTAACGAAATCCGCGGCATTGAAAGTTCGAATGACTCGATGCCCCTTGATCGACTCATCAGTTATCTGGGTTACATCCCCCATCGAATCCTGCATCTGGGTGCTGTAACGACGAAAGCGCTTGGAGGCGATGGTGACGATCTTGCCTACCAATGGCGCAATGAGCAGAAACGTCAGGCTCAGTTTCCAGTCCTTAAACATCAGGAAGCCAAGCAGACCCATCACCACAAAGCCTTCTCTGATTGCCACCGCCGCCGCATTACTTGCCGCCCCGGTGATCTGATTGACGTCATAGGTAAGCTTCGACACCAGGCGGCCGGATGTATTTTTATCGAAATAGGTGGCGGGCAACTTGATCAGGTGATCGATCAATTCACAACGCAGCGCATGAATTACGTGGTTGGAGATATTGGCCAGGGAATAACTGCCCATGAATCCACCAATGCCCCGAACAAAGACGATGGCTACACAGATCAGAGGACTCAGGAGACGAACTTCGTCGTAGTCTTCGGCGGTGATTGCATCTATGGTCCAGCCCAGCCACCAGGTCGTCGCCGGCGTCGTCAAAGCAAAGATCAGGTAGCCGAAAACACTGCAGCCGATAGCCAGACGATGGGGCGACGCATAGGCGATCAGGCGTCGATATAATTGCCAACCGTTTTGATTGGATTCCATGTGTTCTGTCTTTGCCATAGTGGTTTCAGTTGCGGTCCTGGGTTTGCCCCTCCACCACAGCCGGTCGCTGGGTTGCTATATTCATCCTGGTGAATCCTGATTTGCCAATGGCGTCCATCGCCGTTATCACCGACTGATGGGTGGCCTCGGCATCAGCTATTAACAAGATCGGCAACATTATATCGCCAGCGGACTCCAGTGCCAGCCCGCGCATCAGGGTATCGATTC
>Ga0209445_1000202_pt1 | contig 34642 bp, 30 predicted proteins | sample MarorgKNORR_S2LV_4_FD_188223 | JGI IMG/M metagenome (GOLD analysis project Ga0209445, IMG submission 188223) | Marine microbial communities from the Southern Atlantic Ocean, analyzing organic carbon cycling - NADW_A/KNORR_S2/LV (SPAdes) (version 2) | ecosystem: Environmental > Aquatic > Marine >... | reverse complement strand
AGCAGCCGCACCAGCAGCCTGGACACCCTCCCACGCCGACTGGTTGAACGACTTGTCATCCACCTGACCCACATCAGTCACCAGACCAATGCACGCCCCAGCTTCCGCGGGCTCGGACTCATTACCGGTGGAGCCGACCACGCCCTCGACGAACAAGCCCATGCCGAGCATGGAGCCGTCGTCCATGGTCTCGTCGGCCTCAACCATCACATTGCCGGCCTGGTCGTTGATCGGACCGGAGAACGGGTGGAACGTGCCGGCGATGATTTCGGCCTTGCGGGCCTCGACCGCTGCCACGACATCGGCTTCCACGTCGGCGGCGATTGGCGCCAGGTCGACGATCCCGTCGGCCATCGAACCCCAGTAGTAGCCAGGCGTGTAGGTGCCGGCCGCTGCGGCCTCGATGATGTCGACGTAACGCGGACCCCAGTTCCACACCGGAGCCGTCAGGAAGGCGTTCGGCGCGAAAGCGCTCATGTCCGAGTTGTACGACACCCAACGGGCACCGGCAGCCTCGGCCTTCTCACCAGCAGCAGGCGAATCCTGGTGCATGGCGATCACGTCGGCGCCCTTGTCGAGCAGCGCCTGGGCCGAATCGCCCTCGACCACCGGATCGAACCAGGTGGACGTCCACGCCACCTCGACCACCGCACCCGGGTTGGTCTCCTGGACACCCAAAGCGAACGCGTTGATGCCCCGGATGACCTCCGGGATCGGGAACGCCGCCACATAGCCGATCAGGTTCGACGTGGTCGCCGCTCCTGCCACCATCCCCGACAGGTACCGCGGCTCGTACATCCGGCCGAATGTGTTGCCGAAGTTGGTGTCGTTGGCCTTGTATCCCGACACGTGTTCGAACACGACGTCCGGATACTCGTCGGCCAGGGCCAGCATGTCGTCCATGTACCCGAACGACGTCCCCACGATCACGTTGAACCCGTCCTCGATGAACTGGCGGGCGTAGTTGCCGAAGTCGGCCGTGCCTTCAGGCACCGACTCCACAAACGCCGTCTCCACACCTGTCTCAGCCTCCGCGTACTGACGACCCTGGTCATGCGCCCACGTCCAGCCCGCATCACCTGGCGGACCCACATAGATGAACGCGGCCTTGGTCTCCGCCGGGGCCTCCGTGGTCGCCGGGGCCTCCGTGGTCGCCGGAGCTGCAGTCGTCGCCGGAGCTGCAGTCGTCGCCGGAGCTGCAGTCGTTGTCGGAGCTGCAGTCGTTGTCGGCGTCGTGGCTTCATCGCTGCCACACCCCGCAGACAAGAGCATCAGACTCAGGGTGATCGCCGTCAAGCGGCGCAGTCGTGCATTCATTCTCGATCCCCTCCTCGGGTTCGTTTTCCCCCATGGCGCGCGTCACGCCCGAAGTTCCGGTCATCATCGCCGGTTACCGGCCAGTAGGCAAGTCCAGCCGCATATATCTTTGCGCCCGTGACCGACGAGCCATGCCCGGACGACGACCACCACGACGAGCCTCCCCTCGACGATCGAGGTCTGCAGGTCCGGCCCGACCCTGCGCCGCTGCCGGAGGGGCCCCACACCCTCGCCGACATCCTCGGCAACGGCGTGCGCGGACATCCTGACCGGGAGGCACTCGTCCATGGCGCCGACCGGCTGACGTACCGGGAACTGGATGAGCACGTCACCGCAGCGGCCGGCGGGCTCGCCAGGCTCGGCATACGGACCGGTGACCGGGTGGCCGCCAGCCTGCCGAACCGGGCCGCCCTCATCGAAGCCTTTCTCGCCACTCAGCGACTCGGCGCCATCTGGGTCGGGATCAACGCCAACCTGGCACCCTCGGAGGCCCGCTGGATGATCGAGGATGCCGGGGCGTCGCTGATCCTGGCCACCCCGGACCGTGCCCGCGACCTCGGACACGACCACGCGTTGACCGTCGATCCGGTCTCCGGCGAGGGCTCCTGGGCCGACCTGCTCGCCGCCGGACACCCCCAACCCACTGTGGACGTCGATCCCCACGCACCGGCGGCCATCGCCTACACCAGCGGCACCACCGGTCGCCCAAAGGGCGCCGTCCACAGCCAGCACAACGTCATCTGGTCGGGGATCTCCAGCCGAACCAGCTACCCGGCCGTCCCCGGTGAACGCCACGGCACCGCCCTGTCGTGCACCATCCTCAACCTCCTGCTGCTGGGACCGGTGTGGTCGTTCGTGCGTGGGACCACCGCTGTGCTCATCGACCGAACCGACCCCGTCGGCCTGGCCGAGGCGATCCGGACAGACGGCGTCTGTCGCATCACGCTGGTTCCGACGCTCGTCCACGACCTCGTCGAGCACCCCGACGTGCGCCGTGAAGACCTCTCCGGCCTCACGCACATGATCATCGGTGCTGCCCACACGCCGCCGGAGCTCCGGCAGCGCTGGTACGACAAGTTCGGGACCTGGCCGTTGGTCGGCTACGGGCTCACCGAGGCGCCGTCCGGGATGGTGCGCGATCGCGCCGGCCACCGAGCCAACAGCGCAGCTGCCGGCTTCCCGCTAGACCCCGTCGAGGTGCTAGTCGTCGACGGGAATGGTGTCGACCTGCCCGACGGAGAGGTCGGCGAAGTGTGCTTCCGGGCTCGCAGCGATGGCCGGTGGGCCGGTGTCTGGACCCCGATGCTCGGCTACTGGAACCGGCCCGAGGCGACCCGCGAGGCGCTGCGGGGTGGCCTTCTCCACACCGGCGACCTCGGCCACCTCGATGCCGACGGCCAACTGGTGGTCCGGGGCCGGCAGAACCAGCTGATCCTGCGCGGCGGCGCCAACGTGTACCCGGCCGAGGTCGAGCGCGTCCTGCTGACGCATCCCGATGTCGCCGAGTCCGCCGTCATCGGACTCCCCGACGAACGGCTCGGCGAGCGGGTCGCCGCCGTCGTGGTCCCGGTGGTCGGATGCAGCCCCGATCCGGCGGACCTGTCCGCCCACTGCGCCGTCGAACTGGCCCGCTACAAGGTCCCCGAGAAGTTCCTCGTCGTCGACGAGCTGCCCCGCAACGCCATGGGCAAGGTGGTACCCCGGGACCTGCTCCCGCTGTTCAGGGGCTGAGCGCTCAGGAACCATCCAGTCCGACGACTGCGTCGTCGGCGATGTGCAGGCCGACGGTGTCGCCGCGGGCGACCGGTCGATCGGCGAACAGGTGCAGTTCGACGTCGCCGACCCTGACCGTCACTTCGGTGCGGCCGTTCCGAAAGGCCACGCCGGCCACCCGGGCCGGTGTGCCGCCGTCGCTCAACTCCAACCGGTCGCCGCGCACGAGCACCGTGCCGGGACCGGCCCCCAGCCGTCCCAGTGGGCACGCGCCGTCGGCGTCCAGTTCCACCAGGTTGCGGTGTCCGATACTGCGGGCCACGGCGGCGGTCCCGGGATCGGCCCAGACCTCTGCCGGCGTCCCGATCCCGGCGATCCGCCCGTCGGCCATCACGGCGATGCGGTCGGCCAGGGCGAAGGCCTCGTCGTGGTCGTGGGTGACGTGGATCGCCGCCTGGCCCAGGCGCCGCAGGAGGAGGCCGAGTTCGTCCACGAGCCGGTCCCGCAGCGCCCGATCCAGGAAGCCCAGCGGCTCGTCCAGCATGAGCAGCCGCGGCCCCGGCGCCAGCGATCGGGCCAGGGCCACCCGTTGGGCCTCGCCGCCCGACAGCGTCGCCACGGACCGCTGTCCGTAGCCGGACAGCCCGACCAGGTCGAGCACGCGGCCGACCCGTTCGGCTCGCAGCGCCTCGGGCATTCCCGCCATGCGGAGCCCGAACCCGACGTTGCCCGCCACGTCCCGGTGCGGGAACAGGACCTGCTCCTGGAACATGAGCCCGAAGCCCCGTTCGTGGGGCGGCACCCCGGCGAGGTCCTCGCCACCCCAGGAGATCGTTCCGGCCACCGTGGGCTCGAGTCCCGCCACTGCCCGCAGCAGCGTCGTCTTGCCACAACCGCTGGGGCCGAGCAGTACCACAACCTCGCCGGGAGCGACCGCCAGGTCGATGCCGTCGAGCACCGTCGTCCCGTCAAAACCGACCGAGACGCCATCGACGGCCAGGCCTCTCACAAGTCCCCCCGGACCACACCCGAGCCGAACCGGCCGCGGGACTCGATCACCAGCACGCACGCCGCCGTCAACAGCATCATCAACACGGCCAGCGCCATGGCCTGGCCCCGCAGGAGGTCGCCCGGGGTGCCCAGCAGGCGGAACAGCGCCAGCGGGGCGGTCAGCCGATCGGGCTGACGGGGCAGGAACGAGGTGGCCCCGAACTCTCCCAGGGAGATGGCGAAAGCGAAGGCGGCACCGACGGCGACGGCCCGACCGGCGATCGGCAGGTCGATCTCGCGGAACACCCGTGTCGGCGAGGCCCCCAGGACTGCCGCTGCCTCGCGGAGGCGGTCGTCGATGCTGCGGAGCGTCGGCACGAGGGTGCGCATGACGAACGGAATCCCCACGAGGGCGTGGGCGACCGGGACCAACCAGCGGGAGGTGCGCAGGTCGAGAGGCGGATCGTCGAGGGCGATCAGCATGCCGAAGCCGAGGGTCACCGCCGAGACCCCCAGAGGCAGCATGAGCCCCAGGTCGAAGACCCGCGACACCGAGCCACGGCCGTGCACGACGACCAGCGAGGCGAGTCCGCCGACGACGAGGGCGAGCGCCGTCGCCACCACGGCGAACAGCAGCGAGTTTCGCAGCGCCACGAGGGCCGAGACCGGCAGCAGGTTCACCCGGTCGGCGAGGGCGCCGTAGTGGCGCAGTGAGTAGCCGTCGCCGACCGCCAGGGAGCGCTCGACCAGCACCGCCACCGGGAGCAGGAGCACCGTGGCGAGCAGCGCCAGGTTGGCACCGAGGAGCCGCTTCGTCGGGCGTTGTGGACGCCGGGCCGACGGCCGTCCCCCTATGGCCCGGCGCCGCTGGAGCCGGTTCGCCACCACGACCATCGCCACGACGGCCACGAGCTGCACCACGGCGAGTGCGGTCGCCGACGCCAGGTCGCCACGCCAGACGGCATGGCGCCAGATCTCCGTCTCGAGGGTCGCCCTCGTCGGACCGCCCAGGATCAGGATCACGCCGAACGAGGTCGTGCAGAACAGGAACACGATCGACGCCGCTGCGGCGACGGCCGGCCAGAGCCTAGGAAGCGTCACCGACCAGAAGGTCCGCCAGGGGCCGGCGCCGAGCACCCTTGCCTGTTCCTCGACCGCCGGGTCCAGACCCTCCCAGAACGCCCCGACGGTCCGCAGCACCACCGCCACGTTGAAGAACACGTGGGCGGCGATGATCGCCCACACCGTGTGCTGCAGCCGGAAGGTGCCGTCGTCGAGTCCGAAGCGGTCGAACAGGGCGGCGAAGGCGCTGCCGACCACGACCGTCGGTAACACGAATGGGACGGTGGTCAGCGCCCGCAGGACGGCCCGGCCCCGGAACCGGTACCGGGCCAGCAGGTGTGCACCGGGCAGGGCGACCAGGACCGTCAGGACCGTCGAGACCACCGCCTGCCAGAGCGTGAACCAGGCGACGTTCCGGAAGGAGGCCGAGGCGGGAAGGCCCACCAGGCGGTCGAGGCCATCGCCCGTGAGGCCCCGGCCGACGATGGCCGCCACCGGATAGAGGAAGAAGACGCCGAGGAACGCCGCCGGCAACACGACCGCAACCACCCGGGCACTCCTGTGGGCTCCTGTCATGTGCCGGCTACCGCAACACGATCTCGGTCCACCGCTCGGTCCAGGCGTTGCGGTTGGCCCCGATGTCGGCGGGGGCGAGTGTGTGCGGGTCCTCCGGGAGCACCACGTGATCGACGAACGCCGGGGGAAGGCCGGCGGTCCTCGATGCCGGGAATACGAACATGTTCAGGGGGACGTCCTCCTGGAAGGTGTCCGAGAGCAGGAAGTCGACGAGCGCCTCGGCGGCGGCCCGGTGGGTGGTGCCGGCGAGGATGCCGGCGAACTCGACCTGCCGGAAGCAGGTGTCGATGATGACGCCCGTGGGCGCAGTGTCGACCGGCGGGTCCGCATAGATGACCTCAGCAGGTGGGCTGGAGGCATACGAGATGACGATCGGCCGGTCGCCCCCACCCGACACGAACTCGCCGTAGTAGGCATCCTCCCAGCCGGCGGTGACGACCACGTCGTTGTCGCGCAGCGACTTCCAGTAATCCTCCCAGCCCTCGCCGAACTCGGCGATCGTGGCAAGCAGGAAGGCGAGTCCCGGTGAGGAGGTCTCGGGATTCTCGACGACCAGCAGGCCCCTGTACGCCGGGTCGGCGAGGTCATCGAGGGTGGCGGGCACCGGAAGGTCGTCGTCGAACCGGTCGATCCAGTAGTTGGCACACACGTCGCCGAAGTCGATCGGTGTGACCCGATGCCCGGGGTCGAGTTGCAGCGACATCGGCACGTTGACCAGCGCCGGCGACTCGTAGGCCTCGAACAGTTCGGCGTCGAGCGCCCGCTGGAGGAAGGTGTTGTCCACGCCGTACATGACGTCTCCGAGCGGGTTGCCGACCGTGAGGATCGACGTGGCGACCATCTGGCCGGTGTCGCCGGCGCTCTGGACCACCACGGCCACACCGGTCTCGGTAGTGAAGGCCTCGAGGGTGCCCGGCGAGACCCGGAAGGAATCGTGCGTGACCAGCGTGATGGTCTGTCCCACAATGGATTCGGGGCTGGACGCCGACGGCGGGTCGCTTCCACAGGCGGTGATCGCACCCAGGGCCGCAAGCACCCCGGCGCCGACAGTGAGAAGAACCCGTCGCATCGAAACTCCCTCCGCCGGCATTACCCGGTTCAGGTCGGTTCGGGTCGTCAGCACCCCGGCTACACACGCGGCCGACGCTGCCCTCTCAGCCCGGCATCAGGTCCGAGCTCCCCGGTCGGTTGTCGATGCGCAGGCTAGCCCTCGAGCGTGAGTGCCATCACCGCACGGATGTCGGCGGACGATGCGCCCAGTCGCACCTCGTAGTCGCCCGGGTCCGCGTACCAGCCTGCCTCTTCACGGTGCCCCACGTGCCCACCACCGGCGGCAACCGGGACGCGGTGGTTGCGGTCGGCGTAGCCGGGATCGGCCGGGTCCCAGTAGGCGAAGGCCCGCTGGTCGAGCTCGATCACCACCTCGGCGGTCTCGCCGGGCTCCAGGTGCACCTTGGCGAAGCCCCGGAGCTCCTGGGGCGGTCGGGCGACCACCGGGTCGAGGTGGGCCACGTAGCACTGCACGACCTCGCTGCCCGGCCGGTCACCGGTGTTGGTGACGGCGACGGCGGCCGTGACGGTCGCCCCGGCGGCCAATGCTGCGGCACTCGGGACGTCACCCAGCCGGGCGGCACCCCAGGTGAACGCCGTATAGCCGAGGCCGTGTCCGAACGGGTAGGCCACGTCGATGTCGCGGGCCTCGTACCAGCGGTACCCGACGAAGACCCCCTCGCCGTAGTACACCCGGCCCGACTCGCCCGGGTAGTTGGTGAACGCCGGCGTGTCCGACAGGCGGTGCGGGACCGTCGTCGGCAGGCGTCCACCGGGCTCCGCGTCACCAAACAGGACGTCGACGAGGGCGTCGCCCATCTCCTGGCCGCCGAACCAAGACTGCAGGACGGCCGGCGCCCCGTCGGCCCAGTCCATCGTGACCACCGACCCGGCGTTCACGACCACGGCGGTCCGGGGGTTGGCGGCGCACACCCGGCGGATCAGCTCCGGCTGGGCGCCCGGCAGGTCCATGGACTCACGGTCGCGGCCCTCGGTCTCCCAGTCGTCGTTGGTGCCGACGACGAGAACGACCGCATCGGCCTCGGCGGCCAGCGCCACGGCCCGGTCCACGAGGTCGTCGGCCTCGGGTGGGCGGAGGCCGACCTGGGCACCATGGAGGAAGCCACTGTCAGCGCTCGAGTACTCGACTACGACCTCCACCGTCTCGCCGGCGACCAGCGACACGCCAGCCCCGACCTCGACGCTCCCCGTCCCGAAGAACGCCTCGCCCAGCGGGGGCGGGTCGGTGAACCCGTCCAGCACCACCTCTCCGTCGACCATCACTCGCGCGTGCCCGGCCTGCACGAGCGTGAGCGTGTGCTCGCCGGACTCCTCCGGTGTCAGTCGGGCCGTTGCGCGGAACGAGAACGGCTCCCCGTCGATCGTGAGCAGACGTCCGTCGCGACCGGCGGCAACACGCCGGGGCTCGCCCTCCCACTCCGTGCCGTCGAAGTACTCGACGGTGAAGCCCGGCGAGCCGTCTGCTCCCGTCAACTGCCGGCGCCGAACCGGACGGGTGGTGCGCTCGATGGACGCCCCCTGCTCGTGGCGCACCTCGCAGCCCCCACCAAGTCGGGCGGTGATCGCCTCGAGCGGCGAGGTGGCGTGCTGTGGCACGAGCGACGCCGAGCCTCCTCCCATGAGCATGGCGTCGGCGGCATTGGGTCCGATCACGGCCAGCGTGCCGATCGATTCGGCGTCGAACGGCAGCACCCCGTCATTGCGGTAGAGCACCATCGATCCGACACACGCCCGTCGGGCGAGCGCACGGTGCACCGGGTCGTCGAGTTCGACCTCGGGCCGGTCGAACGGTTCGTCGAAGGCCCCCGTCCGTTCGAGCAGGGTGAGCAGTCGGCGGGCCGCTTCGTCCAGCAGCGCCTCGTCGACCTCGCCGGCCTCGACCGCAGCCACCAGCGCCGGGCCGTAGAAGCGGCCGGCGCCGGGCATCTCGAGATCCAGTCCGGACCCGGCCATGACCGCCGTGGACTTGGCGGCGAACCAGTCGGTGACGACGATGCCGTCGAACCCCCACTCGTCGCGCAGCACCTCGGTGAGCAGCCAGCGGTTCTCGCAGGCGAACGTGCCGTTGACCCGGTTGTAGGAACCCATGAGGCCCCACGGTGCGGCTTCGGACACGGCGATCTCGAAGGGCCGCAGGTAGACCTCCCGCAGGGCCCGGTCCGGGACGACCGAGTCGATGCTGTTGCGCTCGAACTCTGAGTCGTTGGCAACGAAGTGCTTGATGGTGGTGCCGACGCCGCCCCCCTGGACGCCGCGGATGAACGCCGCAGCGGTCCTGCCGGTGAGCACCGGATCCTCCGAGTAGCACTCGAAGTTGCGGCCGCCGAGAGGCGTCCGGTGGATGTTCACGGTCGGGGCGAGCAGCACGTGGCAGGCACGGGCACGGGTCTCGGCTGCCAGCACTGCGCCGAGTTCCTCGACCAGGTCCTGGTCCCAGGTGGCGCCGAGCGCCGAGCCGCAGGGGATGCAGAGCACCGGCGTTCCGGTGCCGAGTATGCCGGCGCCGCGGGCGCCGTTGGGGCCGTCGGTGACCTTGAGGGCGGGGATGCCGAGGCGCTCGACGGGATTGGCGTCCCAGATGCCACGGCCGGTCATGAGGGCGGCCTTCTCCTCGAGGGTCAGTTCCGCCAGGAGTATGTCGATGCGTGCGGTCGGCGGTACTCCCATCCGCTGACCCTTTCGCATCGACGGGCCTGAGCAGACATCGGGAAACCCTGACTCTCCGTCAGGTGTCGACAGGGGACGACGGGTAGCCTCGGCGTCATGTTCGATCTGGTCATCACGGGCGGCACGGTGATCGACGGCACGGGCACGCCCGGGGTGCGTGCCGACGTGGGCGTGGCCGACGGGCGCATCGCCGCCATCGGCGACCTCGCCGGCGCCGAGGCCGTCGAGACCCTCGATGCCACCGACAAGGTCGTCTGCCCCGGATTCGTCGACCCCCACACCCACTACGACGCCCAGATCTTCTGGGACCCCTGGGCCACCCCGTCGAGCCTGCACGGCGTCACGAGCCTGGTCATGGGCAACTGCGGCTTCTCACTCGCCCCCATCGGCGACGAGTCCGACGCCGCATACATCGGCGCCATGATGGTCAAGGTGGAGGGCATGTCCCCGGCCGCCCTCGAGATCGGCGTCGACTGGGACTGGCGCTCGACCGCCGACTACCTCAACCGCCTCGACGGCAACATCGGCGTCAACGTCGCCGCCATGGTCGGTCACTGCGCCCTGCGCCGCACCGTCATGAAGGACGACGCCGTCGGCCGTGAGGCCACCGACGCCGAGGTCGCCGAGATGCAGCACCTCCTCCACCTGGGGCTCGAGGCTGGCGGATTGGGCTTCTCGACCAGTCGCTCCTTCACCCACACCGACGGCGACGGTGTCCCCATCCCGTCGCGCGTCGCGGCCGACGACGAGGTCGTGGCGCTGTCGTCGGTCGTCGCCGACCACCCCGGCACCACCCTCGAGTGGGTCGCCGACGGCTGCATGAACGGCTTCCGGGAGGACGAGGTCGACCTCATGGCCCGCATGTCGCTGGCCGGCCGACGCCCCCTCAACTGGAACGTCCTCACCGTCGACTCCGCCCGTCCCGAGGACTACCGCAACCAGCTCGCCGCCTGCGAGCAGGTAGCCGAGAGGGGCGGCAAGGCCATGGCGCTCACCATGCCGATCCTCGTCGGCATGAACATGCACTTCCACACATTCTGCGCCCTCTACCTGCTCCCCGACTGGGGTGGGGTCATGGACCTGCCACACGACGAGAAGGTGGCGAGGCTGGCCGACCCCGAGACCCGGCGCCACCTCGAAGACCGCGCCGCCTCACCGGATGCCGGGGTCTTCTCCCGTCTCACCGGCTGGGGCCGCTACCGCATCGGCGACACCTACTCGGCCGCGAACGAGGGGCTCAAGGGCCGACTGGTCAGCGACATCGCCCGCGAGCGCGGCGTCCGCGACTTCTACGCCCTGCTCGACATCGTGGTGGCCGACGACCTGCGGACCGTGCTGTGGCCAGGCCCCACCGACGACGACCCGGCCAGTTGGCTGATGCGCCAGGCCGTCTGGGACCACGACCACGTCATGATCGGCGGTTCGGACGCCGGTGCACACCTCGACCGGATGGCCGGTGCCTCATACACCACCGAATGGCTGGCCGACTGCCTGCGCGGCCAACGACTGGCCAGCCTCGAGTCGGCCATCGCCCACATGACCGACGTTCCCGCCCGCTTCTTCGGCCTTCGCGAGCGCGGCCGTATCGAGGAGGGGTGGCACGCCGACCTCGTCGTCCTCGATCCTGCAACCGTAGGAGCCGACGAACTACTCCTCGAGCACGACCTCCCCGGCGACAGCCCGCGCCTCATGTCGGCCCCCATCGGCGTCGAGCGGGTCTACGTCAACGGCACGTTGACCGTCGTCGACGGTGCCAACACCGAGGCTCTCGCCGGCACGGTGCTGCGCTCGGGCACCCACACCGAAACGGTGCCCATCCCCGCCGACGCCTGATCGCCGGCGGACCGTGCATCCGCCGGACTAGCGCTCGGGCGGTTTCGGGATCTTCACCCCGTGGGGCACCCGGGCATAGTGGTCGTGGACCACAGTGAACCGACCCCGGCCGCCGGTCAGCGAACGCAGGTCGATGGCATAGCGCACCAGCTCGGCCTCTGGCACCTGGGCACTGACCACCTGGTCGCCCCACCGGTCGATCTCCGAACCCTGCACCGTGGCCCGCCGGGACGAGAGGTCTCCCATCACGTCGCCGAGGCATTCACCGGGTGCGGTCACCTCGACGGCGGCGACCGGCTCGAGCACCACCGGCTGGGCCTGGACCATGGCCTCCTGGAACGCCAGCTTCCCGGCCATCTTGAAGCTCATCTCCGACGAGTCGACGGAGTGGTGCTTGCCGTCGTACACGGCGGCCCGCACGTCGACGACCGGGTAGCCCGAACTGCCGCCCTGGGCCATCGCCTCGACGACGCCGGCCTCGACCGCAGGGATGTACTGGCGCGGGATCACCCCCCCGGTCACCTCGTTGACGAACTCGAAGCCGGCACCGCTCTCGAGCGGTTCGATCCGCACGGACGCCACGCCGAACTGGCCGTGGCCGCCTGACTGCTTCTTGTATCGGCCATCGGCCTGAGCGGTCCCCCGGATGGTCTCGCGGTAGGCGACGCGCACGTCCTCGGTGTCGACATGGACGCCGAACTTGCGCTCCATGCGCGAGATCACCGACCGTAGGTGGGTTTCGCCGAGTCCGGAGAGGAGCGTCTGACGGGTCTCGTCGTCACGCCGCATCTCGAGCACAGGGTCCTCGTCGAGGATCCGGTGGAGCGCCTCGGCCATCTTGTCCTCGTCGTTGCGGCTCCTGGGCACTACGGCCCACGAGAGCACCGCCGGCGGGAACTCGATAGCGGGGGCCGCAGCACGGCCCGAAGAGGACAGCGTGTCGCCGGTGAGCGTGTTGTGAAGCTTCGTCACGACACCGATGTCTCCGGCCTGGAGGGCGGGCACGTCGACCGATTCACCGCCCTGCACTGTCATGATCCCCCGGAACCGCTCGGTGTCACCAGTGCGCCCGTTGACCAGGGTGATGTCTCTCGCGACGGTGCCGGCCAGCACCCGGAAGTACGACATGTGCCCCAGGTAGGGATCGACGGAGGTCTTGAACACCTGTACCAGGGCATCCGCCGCCGGGTCCGGCAGGACGTCGACCGACAGGCCTCCCACGGTGACGGGGATGCCTGGCCGGTCCTGCGACGAGGGCCCGACCTCGACGATGTAGTTGCACAGGCGGTCGACGGCGATCGGGATGGTCGCCGAACCGCACACCACGGGGAAGACGTTGCCCGAGGCGACGCCCTTGCCGAGCACCTTCTCCAGCTCGTCGACGCTGGGGACGTCGCCACCGAGGTAGCGCTCGAGGAGGTCGTCGTCGGCGACCACGATGTTCTCGACGAGCGACTCGTGGATCTGGGCCTCGCGTGCCTCCATCTCCTCGGGGATCTCGCCCAACTCGGCATGGCCGCTGTCGTAGATCCACGCGCTGTCGGTGAGCAGGTCGGCGATGCCATGAAACGACTCCGCCTCGCCGATCGGGATCTCGAGCGGCGCCACGCCCGACCCGAATACGTCCTGGAGCTCGGCCAGAACCGATTCGAAGTTGGTGTACTCGCGGTCGAGCTTGTTGACGAACACGAGGCGGGGGGTGCCACGGTCGACGGCCTGGCGCCAGAGCACCACGGTGGCGTGGTCGAGGCCGCTCGAGGCGTCGACTACGAAGACGGCCAGGTCGGCGGCGTGCACCGCTCCCACGGCCTCGCCGGCGAAGTCGAAGGTGCCCGGAGTGTCAAGCAGGTTGATCTTGTGGCCCTGCCATTCGAGGACGGCGAGCGCCGTGGTCAGCGAGTGGCCGGACGACCTCTCCTCGGGCTCGTGGTCGCAGACGGTCGTGCCGTCCTCGACGTTGCCGACCCGGGTGATGGCCCCGGCCCGGTACAGCATCGCCTCTGCCAGCGAGGTCTTGCCCGAACCGGGTGGACCCACCAGCGCGACGTTCCGAATGCGGTCGGGCGTGAACGCCTTCATGCGGCACCTCCTCCGCCAACAGCCACCTCGGTCCCCCCGGGTGTCGCCAGCCTCGTCGATCGTGCGATGGTGCGATGGTGCGATGGTGACCGTAGCCCCGACCCGCCCCGACCGCCAGAGACGGGGCCGGGCCTGCGCCGGCCGCCGGTACCGATCCGGGTACCACGCCTAGACTTCCGGTCTGTGGGGGCGAGACTCGTACGTGCGCTGCCCTTCCTGATCGCCGCTGCCGCCGTCATCTTCCCCCTCCCGGGAATGCTGGCCATGGGCGCCACGGCGATGGAGGAAGGCAATGTCCTCGTCGTGGCAGACCTGTTCCTCGGCGGCCGCTGGCCCCACGGCGATGTCGAATACGTCTATGCGCCCGGCAACGTCTGGGCGGTCGGCGCCGCCTTCTGGGCACTGGGGCCGTCTGTCCTCGTCGAGCGACTCGTCGGCCTCGCCTACCGGGCACTGCTGATCTGGGGCCTGTACCGGCTGGCCCGACCGTGGGGCCGGGGCACAGCGACCGTTGCGGCCCTCACCGCCTGGGTGCTGCTCGCGCCCTTCGGCCTGTTCGCCCACCCCTGGTTGTGCGGCCTGGCGCTGCTGTGTGCCGGGACCGCACTGGTGATCGACGGAGGCGCACGCCGGTCGACCGCGGTCGGTGCTGGCCTGCTCGGCCTGGCCGTGTTCCACCAGGTCGTGCTCGGCCCGGCGGTCCTGGTCGTGCTCGGAACCGAGGCATGGCGGACAACCCGGGCACGCCGCCGCCGTCTCGCCACCGGCCTGGCTGGTGGGCTCTCGCCGTTTCTGCTGCACCTCGTCCTGGTCGGTCCGGTAGCGGCGTTCGAAGGGATGGTCGTCGACCCCGTGATCCGTATGCCAGCAGGACGGCGCCTGCCAATACCACCCAACCCGTCGGAGAGCGCCGACATGTTCGCCCGTCTCGATGACCTGCTCAGCGGCCCGGACCCGTGGCCCGGACTGTCCAGGCCGGCACAGGTTGCCGCAGTGTTCTGGCTGCTGCTCATCGTGGCGGTGGGCCTCGTCGCGCTGCCCCGCCTGTGGCGGATCCCGCACCGGCGGCGCTTCACGACCCTGGCGCTGATCGGCGTGGCGATCCTGCCCTACCTCCTCCAGCGGCCCAGCCCCAACCACCTCAAGTTCGTGGGCAGTTACATCTTCGCGGTCGCCGCGATCGCCATGGCCGTGGCGCTCGGACGTCGGCTTCCCCTCGCCCGCCGCCACCTGGCGGCACCCCTGGCACTGACCGTCGTCGTGGGCCTGCTGTTCGCCGTGGCCCCACACCACCTGGGACGCTTCACCGTGGACGCCTTCACAGGACGAGCGGCCACCTGGTCGACGCCGTCAATCACCCACGCAGGCCGGACCCTGCCAGTGGGCGACGAGGCGTTCGTCGCAGAACTCGAGGCGCTGCTGGCTGAGGTCGACGCCCGGACCGAGCCCGGCGACTCGATGTTCGTGGGGCCCGTCGACCTGACCCGAACGAACTACTCCGAGACCTTCCTCTACTTCCTGCTCCCCGACCTGGTGCCGGCCAGCCGGCACCTCACAATGCGCCCAGGCCTCGCCAACCGGCCCGGCGGCCCGCTCGCCGGCGAATTGGCCGACGCCGACGTGCTGGTCCTCACCGACCGGTTCGACGGCTGGTCGGAGCCCAACACCTCGGTCGAACCGGGCGCGACCGAGCCGGCCCGGGTCGTCGCCGACCGCTTCTGCGAGGCGTGGTCGTCGCCATTCCACGTGCTGCTGGTTCCTTGCGACGAACGCTCCTCCTGAGCCCGAACACCCGGCGATAACGTTTCCAAGTCATGGCCGAGCAGGAACGCCCCGCCTTCACCTACATTCCGGGGATCGACGGGATCCGAGGGATCTGGGTCGTCATCGGGCCGCTGCTGTACCACGCCGCCGCCGACACCGTCTCGGGCGGCATCCTCGGCATCGACCTCTTCTTCACCCTGTCGAGCTTCCTGATCATCTCGATCGCCCTCAACGAGTTCGAGAAGACCGGCCGCATCGACCTCAAGGCATACGCCGGCCGTCGGGCGCGCCGCCTGCTCCCGGCCCTGTTCCTGGCACTCGGTGGACTGACCCTCTACCTGATCCTGTTCGTCCCGGTCGACCAGTACCCCCGCTGGACCGGGGCGATCGTGTCGGCGCTGGCCTACTGCGCCAACTGGTTCGAGATCTTCTCCGGAGTCTCGTACTTCGAGGACTTCCAGCACTCGCCGCTGCGGCACGTCTGGTCGTTCTCGATCGAGGAGCAGTTCTACATCTTTGCCCCGCTGTACCTGATCACCGTCCTCCACTTCTTCAAGAAGCACGCCTACTCGGTGCTGCTCTGGACGATGGTCGCCGGGACGATCGCCTCGGCCTGGTGGATGGGCCACCTCTACCCGGGCGGCGGCGACCCGTCACGCGTCTACTACGGCACCGACACCCGGGCGCACTCGCTGTTCGCCGGCATCATCCTCGCCGTCATCGTGCGACAGCGGGGCCCCGTTCGCACGCGCCGTGCACAGCTCTGGTGGGTGGCCGGTGCGTATGCGTCCACCTTCTTCTTCGCCTGGGCCATCTTCGAGATCTCGGAGCAGAGCGCCTGGATGTTCGAGCACGGCGGCTTCCTCCTGGTAGCGGCCCTTTCATGCGTGATGGTCTACGGCGTCGCACAACCGGCCGAGCGGGCCTGGCATGCGTGGCTGCCGACCTCCCTGTCGGCGCCCGATGCCCCGATCCGCAGCCGGATCTGGGTGGGCGCCATGTACGCCGGACTCTTCACCGGCGGCTGGGCGATCGTGAGCGCGGCGCGTGGCAACGCCCCGTTCGACCACTGGCCGTACCTGCTCGGGGTCGGCATCGGCTGGTTCTGGTACGGCTGCGCCGGCGCCGCCAAGGGACCGCTGCACTGGTTCCTCGAGTCGCCGATCATCCGCTGGGTCGGCAAGATCAGCTACGGCCTCTACCTGTACCACTGGCCGATCTACCTGCTGGTCACCCCCACCCGGGCCGCCCGCCTGGTGCCCGGCGTCGACGTGATCGAAGGAAACAACCTGATCTGGCTACACCTGGCGATCACATTCGCCGTGTCGACCGCCAGCTTCTACCTGGTCGAACAGCCGGTGGTGAGGCGCAGGGTGCCCCTGCTGGACCGGCCGATGAAACCGATCCCGGCACTGGCGGCAAGCGCCGTGGCCGTGGTGTTGATCCTGGGTGGCCTGCTCTGGGTCAACACCCGGCCGGCCGACGAGGCGGCCGCCTCGAACCTCAGCCCGTGCGCCGAACAGGGCCTGCTGCCACCCTCCACCGACGACCGCCTGCGGGTGCTGGTGGTAGGCGACTCGGTGGCACTGCAGATCGGCGAGGCACTGTGCACCTGGGCGATCGGGAATCCCGGCGAGATCGTGGTGCTCAACGAGGCGCACCTGGGTTGCATCGTCGGCCGCTACGGCCAGAAGCGCATCCCGGAGGGCATCGAGGGTCCGGTCGGCGAACTCTGCTCGGCCTGGAACGACCCCGTCGAACCACACGTGATGCTCGACCCCGAGGTGGTGTCGTGGCCTACGGCCGTCGAGGTGTTCGAGCCCGAAGTGGTGCTGTCGCACATCACCCCGTGGGACGTGACCGACCGGCTGGTGCCGTCACTGGGCGACGAGTGGGTCAACATCGGGATGACGGTGTACGACGACTACATCTCTTCCGAGTACCGGCTGGCGTCCGAGGTGCTGGGTGCCACCGGCGCACAGGTGGTCTGGCTGGAGGGCGCCCACCTCAAGCGCGACATCCGGCCCCAGAACCACCCCGACCGCATCGACCGCCTCAACGAACTTGTCGTGGCCGCAACCCTCGACCTCGACTTCGTGACGACCGTGCCCTACCGGGACTTCATCGGCGACATCGGCTCCGAGCGCGAGCGCCACACCCGCTTCGACGGGGTGCACCTCTCGGAGGCCGGCGTGGCCGAGGTGGGCGCCTGGCTGATGGACGGGATCCTCAACCCCTGAGCCCGTCCCTCAGGCCCGCTCGGCCCACCAGACGTCGAGTCGCCGCAGCAGTTCTTCGGTCTCGAGGTCACCCGCCGACCGCTTGATCGCCAGCAGGAACGCCAGCGCCTCGCCGATCTCGCGGCCCGGTTCGAGTCCGAGGTGCTCCATCACGACCTGTCCGTCGAGGCCGGGGCGCTCGGCGGCACGGCGCTCCTCTTCGGCGAGCGACTGGATTCGTGTCTCGAGGTCGTCCATGGCGGCCTGGATGCCGGCTGCCTTCTCCCGGTTGCGGGTGGTGCAGTCGCACCGGATCATGTGGTTGAGCCTGCCGAGCAGCGGCCCGGCGTCACGGGCGTAGCGCCGGACCGCCGAGTCGGACCAGCCGTCGGAGTAGCCCTTGAAGCGGCCCGACAACCGGACCATCTCGACCACCTCCTCGACGAGTTGCTCCTCGTAGCCGAGTGTGGCGAGGCGCTTGCGGGCCATGCGGGCCCCGACGGCCTCGTGGTGTCGGAAGGTCACCTCGCCGTGCTCGAAGGAACGGGTGCGCGGCTTGCCGATGTCGTGGAACAGGGCGCCCAGGCGGACCGTGATCTCGGGCTCGGTCTTGGAGACGACGGCGATGGTGTGGGCGAGCACGTCCTTGTGCCGGTGGATGGGGTCCTGTTCCATGCGCAACAGGAGGAGTTCGGGGATGAGGTGGTCCATCTCGCCGGAGTCGACCGACGCCCAGAGCCCGGGCGCACAGTCGGGCTCGAGCAGGATCGTGGACAGGCGGTCGGCACCTGCGGTCGGGTCGGACATGTCCGGGAGTCTACGGAATCGGCGCAGGTGAGCCGGGGGAGGTCCGCCGGGAGTCAGGGCCTGGGAGGCGCCTCGATGTCGAGGTGGAGCATCCGGGCAGCGTTGCCCCGCACGATCTTCCACACCACGTCGGCGGGCAGGTGGCCCATCATGTCTTCGGCCACCTGCTTCGTGTCCGGCCAGGTGGAGTCGGTGTGCGGATAGTCGGTCTCGAACGTGATGTTGTCGACCCCGACCTCGTCGAGCGAGGCGAGACCATGGTTGTCCCGGAAGAAACAGCCGTAGACCTGCCGGTAGTAGTAGGTGGACGGCGGCTCCGGAACGAGGTCGGCCACGCCACCCCACGCCCGATGCTCCTTCCAGACGTCGTCGGCCCGCTCCAGGATGTAGGGGATCCAGCCGATCTGGCCCTCGCTGTAGGCCAGGACCAGTTCGGGGAACCGCACCAGCACGCCCGAGAACAGGAAGTCGCTGAGTGAGGCGATGGCGTTGTTGAAGCTCAGCGAGGCGGCGACCGCCGGTGGGGCGTCGGGCGAGGCGGCCGGCATCTTCGATGACGAGCCGATGTGCATGCACACGACGGTCCCGGTCTCGGCGCAGGCGGCGAAGAAGGGGTCCCAGTAGCCCGTGTGGATGGACGGCAGCCCGAGGTTGGGGGCAATCTCCGAGAAGCACACGGCGTGGCAGCCCCGCTCGGCGTTGCGGCGCACCTCGGCGGCGGCCAGGTCGACGTCCCAGAGGGGGATGATGATGAGCGGCACCAGCGCCCCGCCCGAGTCACCGCACCACTCCTCGACCATGAAGTCGTTGTAGGCCTTCACGCAGGCGAGGCCGAGTTCGTGGTCGGAGGCCTCCCAGAAGGTCTGGCCGCAGAAGCGGGGGAAGGTCGGGAACGACAGCGACACGTCGACGTGGTTGGCGGCCATGTCGGCCACCCGGGCCTTCGGCTCGTAGCAGCCGGGGCGCATCTCGTCGTAGGTGATGGGCGAGAGCGTCATCTCGTCGCGGTCGAAGCCGACGGCGGCCACGTGGCGCTTGTTGGGGTGCACGAGGTCCTCGAAGAACCAGACGTCGCACCACGGGGCGTCGGGGACGTCGAGTTCGTACTCGTACATCTTGGCGCCGCCCACCCACTTCATCTCGCCGAGGCGCCGACGTTCGACGCGGGGACCGCGCTCGCGGAACCTTTCGGGCAGCCAGGCCTGCCAGAGGTGGGGCGGCTCGACGATGTGGTCGTCGACGCTGATGATCCGGGGGATAGGAGTGCGTGCAGCGGTGTCGGTCATGCAATGTCCAGTTTCTGACGGTCCGTCAGATTCTAGGCGGGACTTCAGCGGTCCGGCGAGTCCAGCCTTGCAACCCTCCGCTACCGTCCGGGGATGGGTGATTCCAAACACGACGGGCCGCACGGCGAGGCCGCCACGTACGAACGGCTCGGGCACGTCGCCACGATCACCTACAACCGACCCGAGGCGCTCAACGCCGTCAACGGCGCCCTGCGGCGCGACCTCAACTCCGCCTGGGAGCGGTTCGTCGCCGACGAGGAGGCCTGGGTCGGGATCGTCACCGGCGCCGGCGACAAGGCGTTCTGTGCCGGCGCCGACCTGAGGGACGGCACCGGATCGGTCGGCGAGTTCCCCGGCACCTTCTGGGAGATGCCCACCGTCAACTCCTTCGAGTCGGGCCTCGAGGTGTTCAAGCCCACCATCGCCGCCGTCAACGGCCACTGCATCGGCTACGGGCTCACCGCCGCCGTCGCCTGCGACTTCGTCATCGCCGCCGACCACGCCACCTTCTCGTGGCCCGAGGTCACCATCGGCATCCCCACCATCGTGGGGGCCATCCGCATGCCCCGGAAGGTCGCCTGGGCCGACGCCATGGAGCTCCTCCTCACCGGCGAGCCCATCGACGCCGAGCGGGCAAGGGAGATCGGCCTGGCCTGGAAGGTCGTGCCCGGCGACCAGGTCATGGACGAGGCACGGGCACTCGCCGAGCGCCTCTGCCGGGCCGCCCCGCTGGCCGCCCGGGCCACCAAGGAGGTGGCGACGCGCACCGCCACGATGTCCTGGGCCGAGGCCGTCCGCTTCGGCGAGACCATGCGCCGGGTGGCCGCCGCCACCGACGACGCCGCCGAGGGCCGCCGGGCATGGTCCGAGAAGCGACCGCCCGACTGGCAGGGTCGCTAGACACACCGCGAGACTCAGGAACTCTCCCTCGACGACTGGATACCAATATGAAAGTCGGCATCATGTTCGCCAACGCCGGTCCGTTCGGTACCGCCGAGGGCTGTACCGCCATCGCCACCCACGCCGAGGCCGCCGGTTTCGATGCCCTCTGGACTGTCGAACACGTCGTCTTCCCCGAGGCCTACCAGTCGGCCTACCCCTACGACGACAGCGGGAAGATGGCCATGGCGTCCGACACTCCGCTCACCGATCCCCTCATCTGGCTGACCTGGGCCGCCGCCCACACCACCCGACTGCGCCTCGCCACCGGCATCCTCATCCTCCCCGAGCGCAACCCGGTCGTGCTGGCCAAGGAACTCGGCACCCTCGACGCCATGAGCGGCGGACGGGTCGACCTCGGCATTGGCGTGGGTTGGCTGCGCGAGGAGTTCGATGCCCTCGGCATCCCGTGGGAACACCGGGCCGCCCGCACCGACGAGTACGTCGCCGCCATGCGCACCCTCTGGAGCGGCGACAAGGTGTCGTTCGACGGCGAGTTCACGTCGTTCGACCAGGTGTCGAGCAACCCCAAGCCCGCCAACGGATCCGTTCCGATCATCGTCGGCGGCCACAGCGAGGCCGCTGCCCGTCGAGCCGGCCGCCTAGGCGACGGCTTCTTCCCCGCCAAGGGCGACCTCGACGCCCTGCTCGACGCGATGCACCGCGAAGCGGAGGCCCACAACCGCGACCCGGCGGACATCGAGGTCATCTGGGGCGGCGAGGGCGTCATGGACGCCTCTGCCGTCGACCGGGCCGCCGAACTGGCCGCCAAGGGCGTCACCCGCCTGATAGTCCCCGCCTTCCTGTTCTGGGGAGACCCCGAGGAGTCCCTCGCCCGATTCGGCGAAGAGGTCGTCTCCCCCCTCGCCGAGGTCTGATTTCCGGACTCTGACCGGTCGAAGGGGCCGGAGAGGGAGCCACGTGCGTGACCAGCCGTCCGATCCGGCAGGCTGGAGGCATCGACACCGGAAGCGACCACCCATGACCGGCAGCCGATGACGGGCTGGATGCGCGACCCGCGCGACCGCCGCGGCCGTCGCGGCCGCCGCATGGGACCGGGATTCGGCGCCGGCCGGCGCCATGGCGGCACGCGTGGCCACGGGCCACCCCGACGCAGTCGCCTCACCGAACTGGTCGCCGAGCGACGGACCCTGCTCCTCGTCGTCCTGCTGATCGGATTCTTCGTCGTCGTCGCCATCGGCGGCACCGGGAACGAGGGCCCCGTCGACGAGCAACAGGACCTCTCCAGCCAGGTCCAGGCGGCGATGGTCCGGGCAGGGCTGCCGACGGTCGAGGTGCAGGTGGTCGACTGGACCGTCGTGCTCCGAGGACGGCTGGCCTCCGACGACCTCAAGGTGGCTGCAACCCGGGTCGCCCAGGCGCAATCCAGCGTCGTCGGGGTCGAGAACCTGATCGTCGTGCCGGCGCCCATCGTGGAAGAGGTGGTCCCCGAGGACGAGTCGCCCGACCTGCCCGCCAACCAGGCAGACCTGCTCCTCCAGGCCCGCCTGAGCGCAGCGGCGGCCCGGACGCCGATCCAGTTCGGGAGCGGCGGCGACCGCATCACCGAGGACTCGGTCCCCACCCTCGAGTTGATCGCCGAGTTCCTCGTCGCCAATCCGTCGGTACGCGTCCAGATCATCGGCCACACCGACAGCGACGGCGAGGACGACGCCAACCTCACCCTGTCGCGGATCCGGGCCGAGGCGGTCCGCGCCCAATTGATCGCCCGAGGCGTCGAGGCCGAGCGCCTCACCCCACTCGGCATGGGCGAATACGACCCGGTGGCCGACAACGTCACCCGCGAGGGCAAGGCACGGAACCGCCGCATCGAGTTCCTCGTACTACCCGAGGGCCAGGAGGGCCTGTCCGCCCCGACGACCACGGTGCCCGTCGAGGACGAGGCCTTCACCGCCGACGGCTGATCAGGCAGGTAGCGGTCGGCGGACGGGGCTGCGAGACTGGGCACATGGAACACACCGTCGACGAGGCCGTCCGGGCTGCCACGGTGCTCGACGGGCAGGCCGACCCCGACTGGCGCGGAGTGCACCACCTCGCAATGGTCACGCCCGACATGGACACGACGGTCCGCTTCTACGTCGGGGTCCTCGGCATGCCGCTCGTCGCCACCCTGCGCGCCGGGCCGATGCGGCACTACTTCTTCGAACTCGGACCCGGCAACACCATCGCCTTCTTCGAGGTTCCGGGCGCCGAGACCTTCGCCAAGCCGGCCGGGGCATCCTCCTCACGGGCCATCCAGTTCGACCACGTCTCGTTCGGCCTCGACGACGAGGCGGCCCTGATCGCCCTCCAGCAGCGACTGGTGGCCTTCGGCTGTGAGGTCACCCCCGTGGTCGACCACGACATCCTGCGGTCCATCTACTTCCACGACCCCAACGGCATCGCCCTCGAGGCCTCCTGGTGGACGGTCGACGGAGAGACGCTGGCGTTCGTGCCGGACGACCCGCAGTTCTTCGCCGACCCCGACCCGGTTCCGGCCGTGGCCGAACTCGCGGACGGTGGCCTCCGGTCGATGCCCTCTACCCGCCTGCGGTGAGCCCGGGCTGGCGGGAGCGCATCACAGAGTCGGCCACCGGGCTCTTCAGCCACGCACCGGATCCGCTGGCGGACACCTTCGACCACCTCGGCGATCCCGGGCTGTTCGGTCCCGGTTCGGTCACCTGGTGGCTCATGAGCGACCCCGCTGCGTTCGTCGGCGGCATCCGCTCCCTCCTCGTGCAGGCCGCCCACCCCGAGGTGGTCGCCGGGGTCGGCGACCACTCCGCCTATCGGGAGGACCCGCTGGGACGACTCTCGCGCACCGCCGCCTACGTCGCGGCCACGACATACGGGTCACTCCCCGAGGTGGATGCCGCTCTCGGGGTCGTCCGGGCCGCACACCGACCCGTAAGCGGCACCTCGCACCGTGGGTTCTCCTACGACGCCGCCGACCCGGGTATGGGAGCATGGGTCCACAACGCCCTCGTCGACTCCTTCCTCGCTGCACGTCGGGCCTACGGTCCGACACCCGTGTCCGACGCCGATGCCGACGCCTACGTGGCCGAACAGGTCCGACTCGGCGAACGACTCGGAGTCTCGCCGCTTCCCGACACCGCCGCCGAGCTCTCCGCCTGGCTGGCCGGGCACCCTGCGGTCGCCCCGTCACCCGCCGCCGCCGACGCCATCGCCTTCCTGACCGGCCCCCGGTTGCCGTGGCCCACCCGGTTCGCCTACCACCGACTCCTCCACGCCGCCGTGGCCACGATCCCACCCCGACTCCAGGAGTCGATCGGCGTACGGACCCACCGCGGCGCCCGTACGGGAGGGCGTGCCGTGACCGGCGTCCTGCGTACCGCCATGGGGAGTTCGCCCGCATGGGCCGCAGCCCTCGAACGCTGCGGCGAGCCTCGGCCCTCAGGGGTGCGATTCCGGACCACGCCGGGCACGACGCAATAGGACGCCCTGGCCCTGGGATAGCGTCCAGAGCCATGCCAGCAACGGTCATCGACGGAGGGGCGATCGCCGCCGAGTTGCTGATGTCGCTGCGCGAGGACATTGCCTGCTCCGAGCACGGTGCACCGGGGCTCGGCACGGTGCTTGTCGGGGACGACTACGGCGCAGCGGCCTACGAACGCCGGCTTCGCCACCTGGCCGAGGGCATCGGATGCCACTACGACCATCGCTACCTCCCGGCCGACGTCGAACTCGCCGAGGTACTGGCCACGCTCGGCGCCCTCAACGCCGATCCTCGTATCTCGGGCATCCTGATCTTGCGGCCCCTCCCGCCTCAGATCCCCGAGGAGGCCCTCTACCGGCGCCTCGACCCCCTCAAGGACATCGAGGCCGTCCACCCGTGGAACGCCGGTCTCGTCGCCCTGGGAGAGCCCCGCTTCACCCCGTCCACCCCGGCGGCGGCGTTCCACATGCTCGACCGCTACCTCTTGGACTCGGGCCGCAAGCCGTCGGAGTTCTACGAGCAGTCGACGATCGTGTGGGTCGGGCGCTCGAACAACGTTGGCAAGCCGGGCATGTGGCTCGGACTCGAACGACACGCCACCGTGATCTCCTGCGACCGCTGGTGCGACGAACACGGCCGCATGCGCCACTTCGCCAGGCAGGCTGACGTCCTGATCGTCGCCGCCGGCGTGCCGAACCTCATCGGAGCCGACGACGTCCGCGACGGCGTGATCGCCATCGACATCGGCATCAACCCGGTCACCGATCCCGAGACCGGCAAGGTGCGGCTCGTCGGAGACCTCGACTACGACGGCGTGGCGAGCAGGGCCGAGGCCATCTCCCCGGTACCCGGAGGGGTGGGGCCCATCACCGACGTCTGGCTGTTCGCCAACACCGTCAAGGCCGCCGGCCTACCGCGCTGGGTCCACGAACTGGGACAGCCGCGGTGAGCCCCCGGATCCCGCGGGCCCTGATTTTGGTGGAGGGTGTGCGAGACGCTGGTCGTTCCGCCTAGCCTGCGCCCGCCGACGACGCGAGGAACATCGTTCATGGGGATCATGTGGCTTCTCGACCTGCACAAGGAAGGGCTTTACTTCGTGTTGCTCCTGGGAGCGTTGGGCCTGACGTTCTGGGAGACCCGCGAACAGGGCTACGACCGGCGGCTCACCCTGTGGTGGCTCTCGGTCGTGGGCATGGCCCACGTCCCCGCCTACCTGGCTCTGCGGGGATGGGTCGCCTGGCAGAAGCGGAGCGCGCGATGAATCCGATCCGCAATTCGTCGATCGCCGCGAAGATGTTCATCGTCCTCGCCGTCATCATCACCACTGGCTACTTCGGAGGATGTCTGGGGAAGACCACGGTCGACGGCGACGAAGCGATCCGAATCGCACGTGAACAGATCGACTTCGTGCCGGAACAGACCAATGCTGAACTGGGCCGCCAGGGCTTTCCCCCAACGGCGGTGTGGGGAATCACGTTCTGGATCGAGGCCAAGGACGGCGGGGATGGATTCGAACGTCGAACGGCGGTGGAGGTCCACGCAGAGACCGGCGCGATCCTCCGCATCCACAACGACCCCTAAGCCCCAACATTCTCCAATATGTTTTTCATCCCAAGGAAAAGATTTCCTAGCGTGGATGGTCCCTTGGTGCTACTGTGACCGCCGTCATACACGAAGTTGAACGTGGTTCAGCCCTTGTTCGGGGTTCCATGCAACGCTTGGCTTCAATCGTCACACGACCAAGGGGAGACAACACAATGTCCATGCCCGTAAACAAGTCTCGGTGGGGAGGTGTTGGCTGATGGGTGATGACATTTTCATCGAGAACTACTACTTCGTCACCGTGGTCTTCATGTGGTTCCTCCATGTGGGGTTCATGTGTTACGAAGCCGGCGTCAGTCGACGCAAGAACGTCATGTCGACGGCCATCAAGAACATCATGACCATCGCTGTGGTGACACCGGCGTTCTACTACGTCGGTTGGTGGGCCTACTTCTGCATGTCAGAGGGGCTCCTCCCGTCAACTGGCAGCAGTTGGCACGCCGGCGAGTGCACCGCTGTTCTCCCATGGGAAGACGTCATGGGTCCCAACATCGGCGATCACGTCATGGCCGTCTTCTGGGCAGCATTCCTGTTGTTCTCCTGGACCACCGGATCGATCATGTCGGGCGCCACCATTGAGCGCATCCGCGTATCGGCATACCTGGTGCTCACCGTGTTCCTCGGTGCGTTCGTCTGGATCCTTGGCGCCGCCTGGGGCTGGAGTTGGCACGGCTGGCTGGTCATCCACTTCGGCTTCCACGACTTCGCCGCCTCGGGAGTGGTGCACGGCATCGCCGGGCTCTTCGCCCTCGGGGTGCTGTTCAACCTCGGACCACGGATTGGCGCTTTTGACGACAATGGGGGAGCACGGGCCTTCAAGCCCCACAACCTCCACATGACCCTCATGGGCCTCATGATCATCTTCACGGCGTTCTACGCGTTCTACGCGGCGTGTCTGGCAGTGCTACCGGGCGAGGCCCCGGGTTGGAACAACATCTATTACAACCCGACCACGCTGGGTGCCATCACGTACACCATCACCATCGCCTTCGCCGGCGGCTTCATGAGCGGCTACATCTGCTCGAAGGGTGATCCATTCTGGACCCTGTCTGGTGGCCTTGCTGGCGTGATTGCCGTGTCGTCCGGCGCAGACGTCTACGCCCCATCGCTGACGTACCTGCTTGCCATGCTGGGCGCCGCCTTCGCAGTCTGGATCGGCACCTGGCAACAGGAGAAGATGCGGGTCGACGACGCTGTCGGAGCGGTCGCAGTCCACGGTTGGACTGGGTTTCTGGGTGTCCTGCTCATGGGCATCTTCGCCAGCGGCTATCCAACCGGCTCGGGCTCGGGCAACGTCGAGGTCACCATCCTCGGCCAGCTGGTCGGCATCGCCGCCCTTCTGCCTTTGGCCTTCCTCTCCGGTTACATCATCTCGTGGTTGCTCAAGCAGGCGAACCTGCTCCGCGTACCGCCTGAAGTCGAGCTCGAAGGTCTCGACGTCGCCGAATTTGGTGGCGATTTCTATCCGGACTTCGCAACCAGCGAAGAGGTCATCGTGGAAGCCGACGGCAGCGAAGTTCCGGCAGGTCCGGTGCTCTCCCGAGCGGCCAATCAACTCATCCGAGGTTGATCGATGCTTGAACTCATCGGGGCCATCGCGCTGATGTACGCCGTCGTGCTGACGGCGGGCATCTGGGCGACTCGCAAGTCGAAGGCCCTGCGTGAGTTGGCAGAGAACGACATCAACAGTTCAATCTGAAAAGGAGTGTGAAAAGATATGGACACCTTTCCCTACGCCGATTGGGCGGAGGCTCTCGAAACGAACGGTGCGATCTACACATGGGCCAACAACGAGAGCGCGATCTTCGTGCTCACGGCCCTCGGATTCGCAGCGTTTCTCTTGAGCCTCATCCACATCATCAGAAGTGAGGATCGGAATCTCAACCACGCGGCTGCTCGTCTGGCCGCCCAGAGCGCACCGAGTGCACCAATGGGAGGTGAGTGATATGGCCGGTAAGCAGGTCGAGTTCCCGGAGAACCACACGCACAAGAAGAGCTACGAGCATGGGATGCTGATCCTGTCCCTAGCGTGCATCGTGTTCGTCATCATCGCCGTGAATGTCGTCGGTGGCGGCGGTACGTGCGTACCCGATGGCGTGAACTGGGCAATCTGCTAGTAGTTCCTGACGGGCAGTAGTCACGACCAATAGATCAAGAGAAGAAGCAGTCAGATGACGGCGGCGGTGCGCCTCCGAATTGCGGAGGTCGCCGCCGCCCTCATCGTCGTCTCACTGTTTCTGCCCTGGGTGGTCGACGACGGCAGGACCCTTCGAGGAATCCAGGTCAGCGATGGGCAGATCGTTCTGCTTGCCGCCATAGCGACGATCGTGACGATCCGACTCGGTAACCGCCTTTCTTGGATTACCGCGGGGTTTTCTGCCACCGTCCTCTGGCGCCAGTGGCTGGAAAGCGGCGAGACCCTCAGAAGCATGGGTCCCCTCGTCGGAGCCCTAGCAGCGACGACAGCCGTCGTGTTCCTCGTCTGGAACATGTTCGCCGAGGTCCGTGCCTCGGCACCCGGCGACTGAACGCCACCCCCCGGTCAACCGGTGAACACCGGGCACATCGACGTCGCTGTCGTCGGACGGGGGATGCTCGGGAGCCCCTGTGCCCGACTCCTGGCAGAGGCCGGCTGCTCCGTCCTCCTGATCGGACAGGGTGAGCCCGCCGACCGCCGTACCCACGACGGGGTCTTCGCCAGCCACCACGACGACACCCGCATCACGCGTGTGATCGACCCCGACCCGCTCAGGGCCTGGCTGGGCCACCGGGCGCTCGACGACTTCCGACGCCTCGAGGCGACAACCGGCGAGAGGATCCTGACCGAGGTGGGCCACCTCTGGATCGCCCCGCCCGACGAGGTCGACCTGCTAGCCGGGGCCAGCGCCCGCTTCGACCTCGACTGCACCCGACACGACCCGGCTGGCCTACGGGCCGCCTTCGCCCACCTGACGCTCCCGGACGGCCTGGACGGGATCCTTCAGGGGCCGGGGGCCGGCCACCTGGACCCCCGGGCCTACGTCCGCGCCGAGGGCACGGCCTGCGCCATGGCCGGGGGGACCGTCGTCGACGCCCTCGTCGACGCGGTGGTCGAACGGGGCACCGTCGTCGAACTCGAGACGTCGGCGGGAACGTTCCACGCCGATCGGGTAGTACTCGCCACGGGGCCGTTCTTCGCCCACGGCGACACCCCGGCCGGCGACCTGGGCCTGACCATCGGCACCCACACCATGCTCCACGTGGAACCCTCCCCCGCCGACGCCAAACGCCTTGTCGACCTCCCCAGCCTCATCGTCAAGCCGACCGACGAGGACCGCCACTGCTTCGTGCTCCCCCCGAAGACCGGACCGGACGGGCGGATCGTGGTCAAGATCGGCGTCTCACACCAGGGGCAGGAACTCGGCGCCGACCGCATCGCCGACTGGTTCCGCACCGACGGCAACCTCGACGACGCCGCCCACCAGGAACGGCTGCTCCGCGACCTGTTCCCCGACCTCGAGGTCGTCCGACGCCAGACGGTCCCCTGCGTCACCACCTACACACCGTCGGGCCATCCGGTCATCGACGACCTGACCGGCCGGGTCAGCGCCCTCATTGGCGGCAACGGCTACGCCGCCAAGTGCGCTCCCGCCCTTGGTGAACTTGCGGCCGGAAGGCTCCTGGGCGAGCCGTGGCCGACCGAGGTCGACCGAGGCCTGTTCGAGCGGGCGACCACCTCCGCCAACTGACTCGCAGAACCGGTTTCCGTTAGCTCCAGGGATATGGCGAGTTGCTCAGCGGGTGCAGCCTGCCGGTGGCGTACCGGGAGTACCGGAACGGCTCGAGCAGGGACTGTGTCTCGCCGACCAGTTCCTTCGCCACGAGGGCGCCCACGCCGATCATCTTGAACCCGTGGTTCGAGTCGGCGACCACGTAGACGTTCTCGCAGAAGGTGTCGAACACCGGGAAGCTGTCGGGGGTGAAGGCACCGATGCCGCCCGAGGGTGCGCGGCTCATGAGGCTGGCCTTGCCCTCGAAGCGCTCCTGGCAGTGCGACAGGGCCGACGCCCACACTTCTCGGAAGTCCTCGCCGACGACGAAGTCGGGGCTGGCCGGACCGTACGGGTCGATGGCGACGTCACGCCAGGGGCGCTCCACCGGGTAGGGCATGTAGCCGCCCTGCACGCCGCCGAAGTTGAAGTCGGGCTTGTAGTAGACGCCCCACTTGCCGTCGACGAGAAAGTTGCCCTCCTCGTCGTAGAGCGGCGCATCGGCGTCGACGTGGACGACCGGGGGCATCGTGCCCTCGTTGTTCACGAGGTAGCCGGGGTCGACATCGAGGGTGCCCTCCTGGAGGGCCCAGAACTTCCAGGTCGGCTGGGTGATGACCTCGCCGTCCACCAGGATGTCGGTGTTCTCAGGCAGGTCCAGCATCTCCCAGAGCTTCGGCACCCAGGGACCGGCGGCGGCGACCACCTGATCGACGGTGATTACGTCACCCCGGTTCGTGACCACGTGGGTGACTGCACCACCGTTCACGGCCAGTTCGGTGACGAGGATGTCGGTGACCACCCTGACGCCCTCCGCCTCGGCCTTGGCGAGGAGGGCATTGACCGTCGCCATGTTGTGGGCGTAGCCGCCCTTCTTCTCGTGCAGCACACTCGTGACGCCGGTGCAGCGCCAGTCGTCGAAGATGCCCTTCATGTAGTTATGGGTCTCCTGCTCGCCCTCGACGAAGACCGACTCGTAGCCGATGGCCTCCTGCTGGGCGGCGATCGTCGCCACGTCGGAACGCATCTCCTCGTAGGAGATCTGCAGGTAGCCGACCGGGTGGTACTCGAACGCCTCGGGATCCGTCTCCCACACCTGGACCGAATGGGCCATCAGTTCGCGCATGGCGGGCTGGAAGTAGTTGTTGCGGACCACACCGCAGGCGATGCCCGAGGGTCCGGCACCTGCGTGCGACTTCTCGAGGACGAGGATGTCGCTGCCATCGCCCGTGCCGCGGGCCTTGAGTTCGCGGGCCAGGTGCCATGCGGTCGACAGGCCGTGGATTCCCGCACCGATGATGCAGTACCGGATGGACTCGGGAACTTGCGAGGTATTCACGAATGAGGCTCCCTGCTTGAAGGGTCAGGTGGGACGCCCCGCCGACACGGTGGCTGGCGGGACAGGCAACGGTTGGCTTCAGCGGCCCCTGTGGACCGGGGTCAGTGGGCCGGGGGCTCCCAGCCCTCGAGCACCTGAGGCGTGTAGTTGTCGCCGACCGACTTCGAGTCGGCGACCCAGGGGCCCAACTCGACCTGGCGGAACTTACAGTGCTTCTCCTTGAGCTGGATGCCGTAGGAATTTCCCGAGACGAGATGCTTCATCAGAACCTTGCGTGCGAACTCGTCCTCACGACCCTCCGGAATGTCGAAGTAGATCTTGATGAACGCATTCGAATTGCGGTCGAACACGGCCGGCGTGTCGTCCTCCTCGAGGAGGAGGATGTCCTCGAGCCAGTTCAGGTCCTTGCCAGGAGTGAGGTCCATCAGGTCGAGGTCCTCGACCAGGGACCTGTCCTCCTGGTACTCGAACCGCCTGCCAGCGAGTTCCTCGGCGTCGATGGCGACTGACTTCTGTGCCATGGCAGTCTCCTAGTTCCCGGCCTGGGCAAGGCCCTTGGCCATCAGGTCCTTCATCTCCTGCAGCGCCCGCTCCTCGCTGACGCCCGGGATGTAGGTGGTACCGGCCAGCGGCACCTTGGCCATGGCGGAGGCCTCATAGGTGAGTGCCGCCAGGTCCTCGGGCTCCAGGCTGTGGATGTTGGTCTTGCCGCAGGCACGGGCCAGCAACTGGACCTCCATCGTGAGGGTATGCAGGAAGTTGTAGACGCGAAGGGCAGCCTCGTCGACGTCGAGGCGCTTGCGCAGTTCGACATCCTGGGTGGCGACACCCACCGGGCAACGACCGGTGTGGCAGTGGTAGCACTCGCCGGCCGGTACGCCGATGGTGCCCTCGTAGTCGGTGACGCCCTCGATGTGCTTGTTGCAGTTGAGGGCCATCAGGGCGGAGGTGCCGAGCGCCACGGCCTTGGCGCCCAACGCCAGGCACTTGGCGACGTCTCCGCCGTTGCGAATGCCACCAGCGACGACTAGGTCGACCTCGTCGACCAAGCCCACGTCTTCGAGCGCCCGACGGGCTTCGGGGATGGCAGCCATCAGCGGGATGCCCGTCTCCTCTGTCGCGAGGTGAGGGCCCGCACCGGTCCCACCCTCGGCCCCATCCAGGTAGATGGAGTCGGGGCCGCACTTGGCGGCCATGCGCACGTCGTCGTAGACCCGCGACGATCCCAGCTTGAGCTGGATCGGGATCTGGTAGCTGGTGGCCTCGCGGATCTCCTGGATCTTGAGCGACAGGTCGTCGGGACCGATCCAGTCGGGGTGGCGGGCCGGGGAGCGCTGGTCGATGCCGGCGGGCAGCGAGCGCATCTCGGCCACCTGCTCGGTGACCTTCTGACCCATGAGGTGGCCGCCGAGGCCGACCTTGCAGCCCTGGCCGATGAAGAACTCGACGGCGTCGGCCAGCATCAGGTGGTGCGGGTTGAAGCCGTAACGGCTCTGGATGACCTGGTAGAACCACTTGGTCGAGAGGTCGCGCTCCGGCGGGATCATGCCGCCCTCACCCGAGCACGTGGCCGTGCCGGCCATCGAGGCACCCTTGGCGAGTGCCATCTTGGCCTCGATCGAGAGCGCACCGAAACTCATGCCGGTGATGTACACGGGGATGTCGAGTTCAAGGGGGTTGGCGGCGAAGCGGCCGCCGATGACCGTCTTGGTCTCGCACTTCTCGCGGTAGCCCTCGATCACGAATCGGGTCAGCGTGCCGGGCAGGAATACCAGTTCATCCCAGTGCGGGATCTTCTTGAAGATGGAGAAGCCCCTCATCCGGTAGCGGCCGAGTTCCGCCTTCACGTGTATGTCGTTGATGACCTCCGGCGTGAAGATCTTGCTCTTGCCGATCACGTCGGTCGGGCGATTGGTGTCGATCTGGACGTCGACGCCCTTGATGTCGTTGGCTTCTGGCATCGTTGCTATCTCCTAGAGGATGAGCTTGCGCTCGGAGGGCTCCAGCGCGTCGTAGTTGTGGAGCACCTTGCCGCACTCGAACTTCTTGAGGTCGGGTGGTGTACCGAGTCCGTAGATCTCGAACTTGCGGTTGATGAACTCGTGGTCGGACTCGTCCATCTCGCCGGGTACGCAGTCGACGCCGAGCGAGGCGATGTTGCCGCCGACGTAGATGTTGCCGTCGTACATGGAGTCGCCCAGGCCGTCGTTGGCGTCGCCGCAGATGATCTGGCGGCCACGCTGCATCATGAACCCGGTGTTGATGCCGGCGCTGCCGAGGACGATAATCGTGCCGCCCTTCTGGTCGATGCCGGTACGGGCGCCGACGTTGCCCTTGATGACCAGGTCGCCACCGCGCAGGGCGGCACCTGTCAGGGAGCCGGCGGGGCCTTCGACGACCACGGTGCCGGACATCATGTTCTCGGCCAGCGCCCAGCCGACCCTGCCGTTGATCTGAACCTCGGGACCGTCGATCAGGCCGCAGGCGTACCAGCCGGGGCTGCCCTCGAAGGTGATGTGGCAGCGCTTGAGGATGCCGACACCCAGCGAGTGCTTGGAGCCGGGGTTGACGATCGTGACGTCGTTGACGCCCTCGTCGTACACGATGCGCTTGAGTTCGAGGTTGATCTTGCGCGTCGTCAGGTCGGTGGCGTCGATGACAGCCCGGTCGCCGTCGATCTCGGCCGTCATCGGCGGCTCGGGATCCGGCTCGACGAGCCCCCGGGCGTCGTAGACGACGCCGCTCTTGGTCAGACCTGCCACGTGAGTACCTCCCGCTCGAAGGGATCCCTGGTGTCGACCTCGCGGCCGACCAGGGCACGGATGGCGATCTCCTCGGAGGCCATGGCCACCAGGTCGTCACTCTCGAACAGCACCAGCGGCTTGGCCGCCATCTCGTCCTTGGCGATTCCGAGTGCGTTGCTGGTGGCAACCAGATAGGTGAAGACGCCGTCGAAGTCGTCGAGGCTGTACTTCATGGCAGTGTTGAGGTCCATGCCGCCCTCGAGCTTCTCGGCGAGGTACACGGCGATGATCTCGGAGTCGCACTCGGACTGGAACCTGTGGCCGGAACGCTCCAGGCGGCGTCGCCACTGGTGGTAGTTGGTGAGCTGGCCGTTGTGGACGACCGCCACGTCGGCGAAGGGGTACGCCCAGTAGGGGTGTGCGCTGGCCAGGTCGACGTCGGACTCGGTCGCCATGCGCACATGGCCGATGCCGTGGGTACCGCGGATGCCCGCCAGGCTGTACTGCTCCTGCACCGTGATGGCGTCGCCAAGGTCCTTGACGATCTCGAGGGAGTTCCCGAGCGAGAGCACCTTGCACCCTGGAATGTCCTCGAGGTAGTCGGCCAGCGGCTTGAGGTCGCCGTCATAGCGGACCGTGGCACGGAAGGCGTAGCCGGTGTCGCTGTGGATCGTCGCCAGGTCGGCGCCGATCTTGGCAAGCCGTGATTCGACCTCGGCCCGGCCGCGCTCCAACCGTTCGTCGATACCGAATCCGCCGTACTCCTTCGGCTCGGCGAGCATGAACCGGATTGTCACGAGGTCGTCGGGCTCGCTGTAGAGGGCGTAGCCGGTCGAGTCGGGACCGCGGTGTTTCATGGACTGGAGCATCTTGGTGATCTCCACGCCCATGTCCGAGGGCCCATCACGATGGATGATGCCAGCGATGCCACACATGGTTGGTGTCTCCTGGTGGTCGGTCGGAGTTGGTCCGGTGGGCGGGTGCGCCTACGGGAGGATGTCGAGGTACTCCTCGACATCCCAGTCGGTCACAGTGGCCATGAAGCGCTCCCACTCGTCACGCTTGTAGTGCTCGAACACCCGGTACATGTCGCCGGGAAGGGCACTCTTGACAACATCGTCGGCCCGCAGGGCATCTAGGGCCTCGCCAAGGTTCATCGGGATCTTCTTGACTTCCTTGCCTGCTTCCATGGCTTCGTAGATGTTGCGCTCCTCGGGCGGGCCCGGGTCCAGGTCGTTGTCCAGGCCGTCCTCCATGGCCTTGAGGAGAGCTGCAAACGTCAGGTACGGGTTGACCGCCGAGTCCACCGAGCGGTACTCGAACCGGCCGGGGGCGCTGATGCGCAGGGCGGTGGTGCGGTTCTGGAAGCCCCAGTCGGCGTAGACGGGTGCCCAGAAGCCGGTGTCCCAGAGGCGCCGGTAGGAGTTG
>Ga0209445_1000200_pt1 | contig 34718 bp, 25 predicted proteins | sample MarorgKNORR_S2LV_4_FD_188223 | JGI IMG/M metagenome (GOLD analysis project Ga0209445, IMG submission 188223) | Marine microbial communities from the Southern Atlantic Ocean, analyzing organic carbon cycling - NADW_A/KNORR_S2/LV (SPAdes) (version 2) | ecosystem: Environmental > Aquatic > Marine >... | reverse complement strand
GCCTCGGTGCCCACTACAAACATCCGGAGTTTTTCGGACATGGCGCGAGACATCGCGAAAGGGGCTGCCCCGGTCGCCAACTCAGCGCCCATTCCCTGGACAGCCCAGTACATCGTCTTGAAAGGGTTCTGCGAACGCCAGCCACCTGGGATTGAAGTGACGCATGCCTCGTTATCGATCTGGTCCAAGCGAAGACCCGCAAATCTGGCCGCGGGCATCGAGACAAGAGAGAACAAGCGGAATTTGACTGGCCCACGAAGTCCCCTGTACTCCGCGACCAGCTTGCTATCGTCTATTGGCATGGGACTACCCCATCAACGAATCCACAATCTCGCAATATCTCTCCATAGCAGCCGCTTCACTGGTGCCGATGGTGGCCTTCCAGGCCTTGTGTTTCGCACGATCCCTCAGACCCCCACGGGGCTTGCCCTCGCAATCTCCTTCCGTAGCCTGCTTGTATAACGCGTACATCTCGAGGAGTTTCTCGTTCGATGGTTTTGTAGGGAGACCCCAAGCCTTCTTTGAGGAGCGTTCAAAGCGCATCTTCAGGCTCCGTCCGGCTTTTCCCTCAGACATCAAAACATCTCCGCGGGGTAATCCATCAGAGTCTTCGGTCCTGATTGGATCTTAGCAGCCAGACTGACTGTCTCAGGATATATTCGCTTGAAGAAGAAGCGTGCGCTAGCCAACTTAGCGTCGTAGAACGGTTCACCCTGCCTCTCTAGGCACACCTTCGCCATCTTGGCCCACATATACCCAAGGAGTACGTTTCCGAAATAGCGACAATAGTCGGTCGCACCGGCCGCGAGGAAGTGCGGATTGGCCATCCCTTCGGCAATCATCAGGAGGGTGATTTGCTGTAGACCCCTGACACCTTGATGGAGGGGTTTGTTGAACTCGCCCATCTCAGGAATGTCGCGATTCTTCTCAATGAACTCGGTGAGTGGCCACATCAGATAACGGAGATTCTTGCCCATGTTCTGGGTGATTTTGCGCCCAGCTAGGTCTAGGGCTTGGATTCCGTTGGTCCCCTCCCAAATCTTTGATATTCTGACATCGCGATAGAATTGCTCGACTCCGAACTCACTGCAGTAGCCAGCCCCACCCATGACCTGCATGCAGGTGGAACAGGTCTCACAACCAAGATCGGTGAAGTGGGCTTTGATGATAGGGGTGAACAGTGCCACCAGTGCCTCGGCAGGCTCAGCCACCTCCGGATCGACACTGTCCATCTGATCGATTAGAATACCAGTCCAGACTGCGAGGGCGCGACAACCCTCGTTGTTGACCTTGGCCTCGAGGAGCATGCGACGAACGTCGGGATGGACTAGGATGTTGTCAGCAGGTTCGTTTGGGTCGCGGATGCCCTTCAGATCTCGCCCTTGGCGACGATCTCGTGACCAGGCGAGGGCGTTTTGGTAGGCAATCTCGCCGAGGCCCAATCCCATCAGTCCTGTAGCTAAGCGTTCGCGATTCATCATTTGGAACATCAACGGCATACCGCCGTGTAGCGGACCAACCAACCAACCAACACTATCGTCGAAATTCATCACACAGGTTGGAGATGCGTGCAGCCCCATCTTCTCCTCACTGCCCGAGCAGGTCACCCCGTTGTGTTCAGGGACTAGGTCGTGGGATACCCCTTCAACTCCACCAGACTCCCACTCTGCTGGTAGGTATTTGGGGACTAGAAAGAGAGAAATGCCTCTGGTGCCCTCCGGAGCCCCAGGAGTCTTGGCGAGAACCAGATGGACGATATTGTCAGTCATGTCATGCTCTCCATAGGTGATGAAAATCTTAGTGCCGGATATCCGATAGGTGCCATCGTCCTCTGGTTCTGCCCTAGTCGTGATGATGCCGAGGTCAGTACCGGCGTGAGGCTCTGTCAGGCACATCGTGCCAGCCCACTCTCCTGAAGCGAGGCTCGGGGCGAAGTAGTCGACGAGATCTTGTCTCCCATTGGACGTGAGAACCTCGTAGACACCTATCGAAAGTGCTGGGAGAACGCTGAGAGCCATGCAGGCAGAAGTACCGAATTCAGCCCAAGTGACCGAGGAGAAGAAGGTGGGTGTACCCATGCCTCCATGCTCGGGCTTGCAGGCGGTTGCGAGCCACCCCTCATCGATACCTTTGCGGTAGGCATCCTTGAATTCTTGCGGCATCAAGATATTTCCGTTCTCGAACTTCAGACCCTCCTTGTCACCCAGCTCGTTAATCGGTAGCCAGACCTCCTTAGCATGCATCCCCCATCCTTCTGTAAGCATGGCTAGATAGTCAGCGTCGAAGTCCTCGAACCCCAGTCCTTCTATCGATTCGATTGCATTGAATACCTCGTTGAATAGGAAGTCGTATTCTCTGATAGGTGGCTCCCACACTGTCATTCTCTCACCTCAGTTCCTCAACGGCTTGCCGGTCTCCAGCATGTGCTCCATCCTCGCCAGAGAGTCCTCATGGCGTCCTAGTCTGGCTATTACTTCCCTCTCCATGGCGAGGATGTCATCCTCTTCCGTGGTTTCAGTCATGTCGGTATCCCCTCCAGTCAGAATCCAAGCCAGCTCGTTGGTCACCACAACATCGTGAGGTGTGGCCTGACCAGATAGCGCGAGGTCCTTGACTGCCAGTTCAAGCGCTGTCTTGCCAGTTGGACCGGGGAGGTTGTATGTGTGCGGCTCGGGGGGCTCGTAGCCCTCGGACAATTCAAGCGCGCGAATCTTGGCGTCCGCGAGCAAGCGGTCGCGATTCATCGTAATGCAGTCATTGGGTCCGATGAATCCCATCGAACGCGCCTGCTCGGCTGACTTCGCTACCTGGGCTGTCCCGATGTATTCGAAGGCCTTCATGACGGCTCCCATCGGACCCTCAGAGACCAATCCGAAGTCACGCAGGCGGGCCATCAGTTCCTTGCAGCCACCCCAAGCGGGGATGATTCCCACTCCGACCTCCACGAGTCCGATGTATGACTCGGCGTGAGCTTGGATGGCATCGCAGTGCATCAACACCTCGGCACCACCTCCCAAGCACATCCCAGTCGAAGCGGCAACTACGGGCACCTCGCAGTACTTCAGCGCCTGATATGTGTCCTGACCAGCGGCGATGAAGTCCTCGACGTCCTTCCAAGCCGCTAGATTAACCGCGAAGAGGACCAGTCCCAGATTCGCTCCAGCGCAGAAGTTGGCGGCGTCATTGCCAATCACGATGCCCTTCCAACCCTCTGACTCGGCAATGTCGACCGCGTTGACCAGCATCTCGATGTTCATTGGGTCCATTGCGTTCATCTTCGAGTGGTACTCAACTAGCAGTATCTTGTTCCCCATGTCCCAGATGCTTGCCGAGCCATTGCGCTTGAGCGGTTTGCCCCGACGCTTGAGGTCGGTAACCGTAAGGGTCGATTCGGGGCGGTCGACAACGACCATGGAGCCATCGGGAGTGAGTCTCTGAATCTCACCGTCCTCGATTGAGTAGAATCCTCCATTGTCGGCGGCGGTCCTGAGGAAGTCAGGCACACTGCGCCCACTCTCCTCAAGTCGCTCAACCATGCTGGCGGAGCCTATCGAATCTATCATCTCGAACGGTCCTGATTTCCAATTGAACCCTGCCTTCATGGCAGTGTCTATCGAATAGATATCATCTGTCACATCGGGTACGAGATGCGCTGCGTAAGACAGTGTGTCAAGCAGGATGTCCGAGACGAAGGCAGCGCCCTCGTCAGGGTAGTCAATCAAAGGTCCAAGACCCTGTTTGCCCATCCTGGCCGAGGAAAAAGCTGCCTTTCGATTTGCAGGGGCATATTCGCCTGTAGTCAAATTTCTGGCCTCTTTGACGCGCTTGCCATCCTCTTTATTGAGGCGATAGAAACCTCCCTTGCCCTTACGGCCAGTGTACCCATCAGCAATCATTGCCTGAATGATATCCTCGCCAGTACCTACAATGTCGTGGAACGGATCATCATCAGGTAGGTGAGAGATTAGGCTCTCAATCACGTGCACGCTCAGATCTATGCCGACCAGATCCATCAGTCCGAACACCGCTGTCTTGGGTATTCCGATTGGTCGGCCCAGCATCGCGTCTGCCTGCTCGACCGTGAATCCATGGTCGATTGTCGCTTTGAATGCCCTCTGGATAAAATACACACCGAGTCTGTTACCAACGAATCCAGGGGTATCGTTGCACATTATCACCCGCTTTCCTAAACGCTCGTCGGCAAAAGAGCAGAGCCTGTCCGTCACTGAGTCGTCAACCTCGGAGGAGGTAACTACCTCGAGGAGAGGAAGGTATCTCGGCGGATTGAAGAAGTGGGTAATCAGGAAGCGAGAAGCCATCTCAGAAGACATGCCCTCGACGAGCTCGGATAGGGGAAGCGTGGAGGTGTTTGAGGAGACAATGGTTCTAGGACCAAGGTGCTCGGACATACTAGCGTAGAGTTTTCGTTTAATGTCGAGGTTCTCAATGATGACCTCAATTACCCAGTCGACCTCAGAGAGTTTGTCCAAATCGTCCTCGATATTACCCGAGCTGATGAGTTTTGCATTGCGCTTGTGCATCAGCATCTCGGGATTTGCCTTCGCCATCTGCTTGACCGCTGTTTTGGCGATGGCACTGCGGTCGTCACCCTCCTTAGCGATGTCCAGCAGAAGGACCTTGCAACCGGCGTTGGCGCAGTGGGCAGCAATTCCGGCCCCCATCACACCGCTGCCTATGACGGCGACACTCTGTATAGAACCAGACAAGAATACCACCTAGACCCTCTCGAGCACAGTGGCCATGCCCATTCCGCCTCCAACACATAGGGTGGCTAGTGCGTGTTCAGCGCCGTTCTTCTGCATCAATTGAGCGGCTTTGCCGGTGATTCTAGCACCACTGGCGCCAAGGGGATGTCCTAGAGCGATGGCTCCGCCCTCGATGTTGACCTTGTCTGTATCCAGTCCAAGTTCTCCTATCACCGCTAGGGATTGTGCGGCGAAGGCCTCGTTGAGCTCAATCAGGTCGATGTCATCAAGAGAAAGTCCGGCCCGCTCCAGTGCCTTACGAGAGGCGGCAACGGGGCCGATGCCCATGATCTCAGGGGCGCATCCGGAGACGGCGATGCTCTTGATGCGAGCCATCGGCACGAGGCCGTGCTCTGCTGCGAACTCCTCCGAGCAGACGAACACGAAGGCTGCGCCATCGGTGAGAGGAGAGGCGGTGCCTGCGGTGACTGTGCCGTTGGCATCGAACGCTGGACGCAGCTTTCTGAGTCCCTCGGCGTTGGTTCCAGACCTTATGCAACCATCCTCGTGCACCGTACCATCTGTGGTCTCAATGGGTACTATCTCGTCGACGAACGAACCCGACTCGCGTGCATTGTTGGCCCTTGCTTGACTCTCGATGGCAAATGCCTCTTGAGCGTCACGGTCAATTCCATGAATCTTGGATAGGTTCTCGGCAGTAATTCCCATCGAAGTCATCGCCTCCTCGGCGAGCACGGGGTTCGGCATCGGGTTGAATCCAGTCATGGGGATACGCGACATGCTCTCTACGCCACCAGCGATGAAAGCGCACCCCTGTCCTGAGTTGATGCGCGCTGCTGCATCATGGATGGACTGCATAGAAGATCCGCAGAAGCGGTTGACGGTGACTCCAGGGACAGTCTCTGGCAAATCAGTGAGGAATGTGATGATTCGAGCTAGGTTGTAGCCCTGCTCGGCCTCGGGAAAGGCACAACCCACGATTAGATCCTCAACTAGGGATGGGTCGATTCCGATATCCGATATCAGTCGGTTAACTACCGCTGCAGCGATGTCGTCAGGTCTCGTCCTTGCCAGCGCCCCCTTCTTTGCTGGAGTGAAGGGTGAGCGAGCATAACCAACGATAACGGCAGGCATAAGCCTGCTTTACCGCTGCTATAATTAAACTTCAAGTATCAAAAATTACACCTACGGTGTAGTTTTACACTTGGGTTTGAATTAATTCAGTAGCGTGCTAAATTGCGAAAACAAGGGAAAAATATCGAATCCGTAAGTTGATGGCCTCAAGCCCTGCTCGACCGACGAGGTGAAAATGTGTCAGACGAAGAAGTAGGCCGGGTCGACCGGTATTTTCGGAAGGTCGGCGTAGCGGCTCTTGAACTCACGGGAGATCTCTCTATCGGCGACAGAATTCGATTCTCGGGTGCAACAACAGACTTCGAGATGGATGTTGAATCCATGCAGATTGACCTGAATCCGGTTGAGAGTGCTGGAGCAGGTGACGATGTCGGAATCAAGGTCCCCGAGAGGGTGCGACCAAGCGACAGCGTGACCCGATTAGATTCAGGAGCGGCGGGAGTCAGCCCGGAGATGATTAGGAATGTCGTAATTGTTGGTGCCGCGATAACCGCTGCGTACTTGTTATTTGGCTAAGTTGAGGGAGATTACGCCTTCACCGAACTCGGTAACGGGTCTGGTGCTTGCGTTATTTACGGCTTCGGCCGCGACCTGAACGCCGGCCATTGCGTCCACCATTGGATTGGTGATTTGATTTTCCCTTAGAGTGGTTACTGTTAGATTTGTTATTGCGCGGATGGCGCCGGCCGCGGCCCCGATTTTGCTGCTTCTTGGGCGCCTTATTCCCCTTGCGTGACCGGGCATTCTCAGAGTGGAAAGGTTGGTCCTCATCAACAGGGATGTCCTGACGAATAGTCTTCTCAATACCACGCAGATACTCGCCTTCGTTCTCATCGCAGAAAGCAATGGCGATGCCCCCCTGGCCTGCACGTCCCGTGCGACCAATGCGGTGCACATAGACGTCAGGCTCATTGGGTAGATCCAGATTGATGACGTGGCTGATGTCGGAGACATCGATGCCACGGCTCGCCACGTCAGTGGCGACTAGTACCTGGAGGGCGCCATTGCGGAATCGACGGAGGGCCTTCTCACGCGCGCCCTGACTCTTGTTGCCATGAATTGCGAGTGCTTCGATACCGTCTTGTCCGAGCTGCTTGACGATGCGATTGCAACCATGCTTGGTGCGACTGAACACGAGTACCTTCTCGGGTCGCTCCTCCTCAATAATGTAAGTCAAGAGGCCACGCTTATCACTCCTCATGACAAACATCAGGGATTGTTCAATGGCCTCGACGGTGGTCGATTCAGGTGTGATGGAGACGCTTATCGGGTTGTAGAGCATACCACGGGACAATTCGACAATCGAGTGCGGCATGGTGGCACTGAACAGCAGACTCTGGCGTTTCTTTGGAATTTGTGCGAGAATTTTGCGGATGTCTCGGATGAAACCCATGTCGAGCATTCGATCCGCCTCATCGAGAACGAGGAATTGCACGTGGGACAAGTCAACGTATCCCTGAGAGATAAGGTCAAGCAAGCGACCGGGAGTAGCAACCAGAATGTCAACGCCACGGCGTAGATTGTTAACCTGTGGACGCTGCGAAACTCCGCCAAACATGACCATCGAACGGATATCGAGATATCGTGCATATTGCCCGATATTGTCGTGAATCTGGGATGCGAGTTCACGCGTTGGACACAGCATTAAAGCGCGGATGCGACGTGAGCCCGTGGGCGGATTTTCGGCCATCGCATCGAGGATTGGTAAGGCGAAAGCGGCGGTCTTTCCCGTGCCCGTTTGGGCACAACCAAGCATGTCCCGGCCTTCAATGAGGTCGGGGATGGTTTTGGCTTGAATCGGTGTTGGCGTGACGTAACCAATCTCGTCGAGGGCATCCAGCAAAGGCTGACAGAGTTTGAGAGAAGTGAAATCCATAATGATCAACTCACATGTGCGCGATGATGGCGGCACCAAACTCACTGCACTTGAGCAGAGTCGCGTCGTCCATCAGGCGTTCGAAATCGTAGGTCACGGTCTTAGCGCTGATTGCGCCTTCTACACCGTTGACGATGAGGTCGGCAGCCTCTGTCCAGCCTATGTGGCGCAGCATCATCTCCGCCGACAGAATCAGACTGCCAGGGTTGACCTTGTCTTGCCCGGCATACTTGGGAGCGGTGCCGTGAGTGGCCTCGAAGATGGCGACCCCTGTGTCGTAATTGATGTTGGCACCGGGAGCAATTCCGATGCCCCCGACTTGAGCTGCAAGCGCGTCCGAGATGTAGTCGCCGTTGAGGTTCATGGTGGTCAGCACGCTGTACTCGTGAGGTCGAGTGAGAACCTGTTGGAGCATGGCATCCGCAATGACGTCCTTGATAGTGATCTCAGTGCCTGTTCTCGGGTTGGTCATGGTGCACCAGGGCCCGCCATCGAGTTCAGTGGCTCTGAATTCATCCTTTGCAAGTTGATATCCCCAGTCACGGAAGCCTCCCTCTGTGAACTTCATGATGTTGCCCTTGTGAACCAGTGTCACACTGTCCTTGTCGTTCTCGATTGCATGATTGATAGCTGCGCGGACGATACGTGCCGTTCCCTCCTGACTGACTGGCTTGATGCCGATGCCGCTGGTATCGGGGAATCGAATCTTGTCGACGCCCATCTCATTCTGAAGGAAGTTGATTACTTTGTTGACTTCATCACTGCCCGCCTCCCACTCTATACCGGCATAGACATCCTCGCTGTTTTCTCGGAAGATAATCATATCCACCGCTCCCGGATCCTTGACTGGGCTTGGAGATCCTGTGTACCAGCGAACGGGGCGAACGCATGCATAGAGGTCGAGTTGTTGGCGGAGCGCCACGTTGAGACTGCGAATGCCGCCGCCTACTGGAGTTGTCAATGGTCCCTTAATCGAGACTAGCCCCTCGCGCATTGCTTTCTTGGTGGCCTCGGGTAGCCACTCACCGGTGGCATCGAATGCTTTCTGCCCGGCCAGTACCTCACTCCAATGAATGCTGCGCTGGCCTCCATAGGCATGCTTGACTGCGGCGTTTACCACAGCCATCATGACCGGTGTGATATCGATTCCTATACCATCACCTTCGATGTAGTACACGATGGGGTCATCGGGCACGCTCAGGCGGCCTTCCACCATCGATACTTGGGTACCCTCGACCATGTCTCTCAGCGCGCCGACCGACCCCCCCTTCATGAAGCCAACCCTTCAAGGGCTATGGCGCCGGTGAGTGAGGCATGAAGGGGGAGGTAAAGTGGACCGGAGCAGGCGGTTATGTTGGTACCGCTTCTAGCGGTAAGAGCTTCGGAATCTACGGTGACTCTTCCCCTAGCCCTACAGAGATGGTAATTCACGCACATGCTGCTTGCTCTTTGATCGATGTAATTGATGGTCTGAAACATAGAATAGCAAATGTGGAATATGCGACAGTCGAAATTGAGGTTGAGATGGCGGAAAAAGTTCCCAAGGTTTTCACATCTGTCAACATGAATTACATCATCAAAGGCGATGTTCCCGAAGCCCTTGTCCGCCGGCTCATTGAAAGTAGTCACGAGAGATACTGTAGAATCGGGATAATGATTACTCGTTCAGGAGCATCGTTGGATTGGTCACTTGATATGAGAACCTAATAGAATCAATAATCTAACAATTGGTGTTCTATGGGAGCAGGGAATAATTCCTTGATTCGCCTCTGAGACAACTGAAGATTTCCTCAATCATTAAACACCCTCCATTAGGAAGAGTGAATCCCTTGCGTGGGACAGGGACAAATCGAATCGGAATCGACGATGGAGGGAGAGGGTATGCAGACTAGAGTCAAAGCAGATACCGAAGCCGGAATCGCAGAATCGGGGATGGTCATTGAGCGTCGGTTCACAACGGCCGGTGATGACCCGTTCGACACCTTCGACTGGATAGAGATGGATGTCGAGATTAGGAACCCAGACGGTTCTATGGCAGATACCATTGAGGGGGTGAAACTTCCCTCAGGCTTCACTGGCGTACCTGGAAAGGTGTGTGCTCAGAAGTACCTGCGCAAGGCCGGTGTTCCGAAGCATCTACGCAAGGTGCCAGAGGATAATGTACCCGTCTGGTTGCAGCGTAGTGTACCGGACCACGAGAGGCTTCAGACTGTAGAGGCCAAAGAGAGAATGGGTGGAGAAGCTGACGGGAGGAATCTCTTCCGTCGACTCGCAGGGACCTGGACCTACTGGGGCTGGAAGTACGGCTACTTTGCCAGCGAGGCTGATGCCCGCGCCTACTTCGACGAGATGTGTTACTTGATCGCAAGCCAGCGCTCGGCACCTAACAGCCCCCAGTGGTTCAATACCGGACTGCATTGGGCCTATGGCATCGAGGGGCCGGCTCAAGGCCACTCGTTCATCGACCCTGCCAGTGGAGAACTGGAGTACTCAACTAACGCTTACGAGCACCCTCAACCTCACGCCTGCTTCATCCAATCGGTATCCGACTCTCTGGTCGGTGGCTCAGAGTCAATTATGGGCCTGTGGAACCGAGAAGCGTTACTATTCAAGTTCGGCTCAGGAACCGGTTCGAACTTCTCCAGAATCCGAGGAGCGGGTGAGCCTCTCTCGGGTGGCGGCAGCTCGAGTGGATTGCTGTCCTTCCTCAAGATAGGCGATAGGGCCGCTGGGGCGATAAAGTCCGGCGGCACCACCAGAAGGGCAGCCAAAATGGTTACTCTGGATCTCGACCATCCCGATATCGAGGAGTACATAGACTGGAAGTCGAGTGAGGAGGAAAAGGTCTCAGCACTAGTGATAGGGAGCAATATCCTGCAGAAGCACGCTAATGTCCTGATGGATGCGATTTGGGAGTACGGCGATGACGAAGGCCGATTCGACCAGAACGCCAACCTCGGTCTGCGCAGAGCCATGGTGCGAGCTATCGGAGAACATGTTCCACCACCTCATATCCAGAGGATACTGGACCTTGCGAAGCAGGGATGGAAAGGTGTCGACTTCGAGGTTCTGGACACCGACTGGCAGGGTGAGGCTTACCTTACTGTATCTGGTCAGAACAGCAACAACTCGGTCCGCGTCCCGAATCGGTTCATGGAATCGGTCAAGGAGGGTGGTGATTGGAACCTCTACTGGAGGACCGAACTGGAGAGTTCAGAGGCAGAGGGAAGGGATCCCGAACCGTGCAAAACCCTAGATGCGGGAGAATTGTGGAACAAGGTGGCATACACTGCTTGGGCCTGTGCTGACCCCGGCGTCCAATATGACACCACCATCAATGAGTGGCACACCTGCCCCGAGGGAGGGAGAATCAACGGCTCCAACCCCTGCTCCGAGTACATGTTCCTCGATGACACTGCCTGCAATTTGGCCAGTATCAATCTCCTACACTACTACGACCTCAACACCCAAACTTTCCAGATAGACGACTTCAGACATAGCGTCAGACTTTGGACCACGACCCTCGAGATCAGCGTTCTAATGGCGCAGTTCCCCTCTGAGGAGATAGCACGCAAGTCGTACGAATATCGCACTCTGGGTCTAGGCTACTGCAACATAGGCTCTCTGTTGATGCACATGGGCATTCCATATGACGACGAGCGAGCCTATGCAATCTGTGGCGCGATCACCTCCATCATGTGCGGCGAGACCTACTCGACTAGTGCGGAGATGGCTTCGATACTCGGAACCTTTTCTGACTACGAGAGGAATTCCGAGCACATGCTGAAAGTGATGAGAAATCACAGGAGGGCTGCTTACGATTCGCCGGTGGACGAATACGAGGGGCTCACCGTTCCGCCCATGGGAATTAACTCGAAGAAATGCCCGAAGGACCTACTCGAGGCGGCGAGGGAATCCTGGGATCGCGCGGTCAGAGATGGAGAGGAGCATGGATACAGGAACGCGCAGACCACGGTCATCGCGCCCACTGGTACCATCGGCCTGGTGATGGGCGCGGACACCACCGGCGTTGAACCTCAGTTCTCACTCGTGCAGTTCAAGACGCTAGCTGGAGGCGGTTCGCTGAGAATTGTCAACAAGGGTGTACCGAACGCTCTTCGTCGACTTGGCTACTCCGATAGCAAGTGCAAGACGATTGAGGAGTATATCGTAGGCACCGGGCGACTCAGCGGATGTCCCACGCTCCCAGTGAACCGCATGAAGGAAGTTGGCTTCAGTGTCGAAGATCTCGCTGCCGTAGAGAAGAAAATGGGCGATGTGTTCGATTTGCGCTCGGCCTTCGCACCGACTCTACTCGGAAAGGAACTGTGCACAGGCGCCCTCGGAATGTCAGAGGAGCAATATGAAGATTCATTCTTCGATACCCTAGACTTCCTCGGCTTCACCTCCGAGGAGATAGAAGCGGCTCAATCCCATATCTTCGGGAATCTGACCATCGAAGGAGCGCCTGGACTCAAGAAAGAACATCTGGCCGTGTTCGACTGTGCCACTCCATGCGGGGCGAAAGGAACGAGGTCAATCGCATGGCCTGCTCATGTGAAGATGATGGCTTCTGCGCAGCCATTCATCTCGGGAGCGATTTCCAAGACCATTAACATGCCATCCAATTCAACAGTAGATGATGTCAGAGAAGCTTACAACCTCAGTCACACTACCATGAACAAGGCATGTGCGGTTTACCGCGACTGCTCAAAATTATCGCAACCCCTGATGAACAAACTCGTCGAGGACACCGAACTGGCCGAAGAGGTCACTGAAGAGGAAAAACTGGTAGAGAGAATGGTCGTGGAGACTGTCAAGGCTCTGCCCCTTCCAGAATCCGTGGCTCAGCCAGTGGCTGAGTCATTCGTGAAGTTCATCGCAACCAGACGGACTCTGCCAGATAGGAAGAGGGCTACTTCCACTAAGGCTAGGATAGGCGGGCACAGCGTCCGTCTGATCACCGGAGAGTACCCAGATGGTAAATTGGGCGAGATTATTCTGGTGACCTCTAAGGAGGGTGCGGCTTGGAGAGCCATGCTCAATCAGTTCGCAATAGCCGTATCGATTGCTTTGCAACACGGCGTCCCACTAGAGGCTTTCATCAAGGTGTTCACTTTCCAGAAATTCGAGCCTAGTGGGCCGGTTGAAGGCGGTAGTGGGCGGGTCAAGATGGCTTCGAGCCTGGTCGACTGGATTTTCAGAGAGTTGGCCATCGACTACGCCGGACGGGACGACCTCGCCCATGTTGGCGTCGAAGATTTCGATCAATTCTCAATTAGCAAACCCGAGATTACTGAAGAAGGAGTGATGCGGGTCGAGGGTGAGAAAAGGGAAGTTCAGATGACTCTCGATGCGACTGTCGCTCCGCTGCAAGAGAAGGATGCCGAGAGTCGTACGCGGCAGGCGGCACGCGAGAGGGGGTTCACCGGGGACATCTGTGATGAATGTGGAAGCAGCCAGATGGTGCGCAACGGAACCTGTCTGAAGTGCAATGCCTGCGGCTCTACAACCGGTTGCTCGTGAGCAGTGTGCTCAAATCTCAAGCTCGATATTGAGATTTTGTATCAGTTCCTTGTAGCGGTTCCTGATTGTGACCTCAGTCACACCAGCTACCTCAGCGACCTCGCGCTGGGTCCTGCGCTTGCCACACAGAACGCTAGCGATGTAGATGATCGAGGCTGCTATTCCAGTTGGACCTCGTCCACTCGTGAGTTCCTTCTCCTGAGCAGCGGCGATTAGTTCGTATGCCTTCGACTGGACCTCTGCGTCCAAGTGCAGACCAGAACAGAATCTCGGTATGTAGTCCTCTGGCTTGGTAGGTGGTATCTTCATCTTGAGTTCGCGGACCATGAAGCGGTAGGTCCGACCAATTTCCTTGCGGCCGGTTCGACTGGCCTCTCCAATTTCGTCAAGGGTTCGAGGGTTGTTGCACTGCCTGCATGCGGCGTAGAGGCTGGCTGCGGCGACTCCTTCGATAGAGCGTCCACGGATGAGCCTGGCCTCAACGGCTTTCTTGTAGTTCACAGCGGCTGCCTCGCGAATCGACTTCGGTAGATCAAGGCGGCTAGCCATGCGATCAAGCTCGGCCAGAGCCATGGCGAGGTTTCGCTCGGTGGCGTTGCTTACGCGGGAGCGCTTCTGCCACTTCCTCATGCGATAGAACTGGCTTCGGTAGCGGCTGGAGATTGCCTTTCCAGAGTAGTCTTTGTTCTGCCAGTCAATGTCGGTGGACAATCCCTTGTCGTGCAGCATGACCGTCATAGGTGCTCCCGTACGTGCGCGCTGATCGCCCTGCTCAGGGCTGAACACGCGCCACTCGGCGCCTTGGTCGATTACGTTGTCTTCTAGGACTAGTCCGCAGTCCTCACACACCACTTCTCCTCTGGTTTCGTCTCTGTTCAAGCTCCTGCTACCGCACTCGCTGCACTTCACAGTGTCTTCCACTAGATATCCTTCATCTGCCATTCTTTCACACCACCCTTGCTGGCAAAGGTAGTAAATCCCGACAGACCATCTTATTTAAGAGTGATAGTAGAAGAAAAAAGTACAACCGCCTTACTGAGCGGCTGTGTAAGACTATACGACCATTGAGAATGATGAAATAGAGCGCGGCCTTGACGTTAATCGAAAGAGGTGGTGTAACCTTGTCCGAACAGTGGCCCCCGGCAGAGATAGCTCTGACCCCTGGTAAGAGGGTGCTCTTTCTCACCAAGGATCTCGAACTGATACGCAGGCAGCTCTACGAGGGCCTCGATTTGTGTATGGTTGATCTTGAGGTCGACGATCTGCTCGATGACATCAACACCGATGTCATGACCCCGGCTTGGGTCTGTTTCGACCACGAGCCGGCAATCATAGCCGAGAACGCCTACGCCGGCCTAGTTCACGAAGGGAGGCGTGTGTTCGAGCCTCGCGCATTGCTGGACGGTGGCTTCGAAGCCATAGTATCCGGACACCGTAAGGGCACAGGGTCAAGCCGCGAGACTGCCGCTCAATGCGAGCGTTGGTCGGGAATCAGGATTGTTATCGCGGCGTCCTTCGCACCGATTCACGAGCGAAACAACATCAACCTCGGTCAATTGATGGGTGACTATGGGATGCTGGAGAGGCTGCAATCCGGTGAGAGTATATCGCTGAATGAGTTCACCTCTGAGTACGACCCAGTGACCAGCCTGATTATTGAAAACGGTGGCATTCTGCCATTTGCGAAGAGTCTCGGAGCGGGAGATATCAGTCTCCCTGAGTTGAAAACCGAGTCGCGACCAATGACTATGGTTGAGAAGATGATCGCGAACAAACTTCTGGGTCAGAACGGCGCGGCGCGCTATGTCAAGCCCGGTGACGCCGTACTCTCGCAGGTCGACGGTGGCTACTCGCATGAGTTCACAACCGCACAGGTCCACGAGTTCCTCAAGCAGGAATACGGCAACGATTACTCGCTTCCCAATCCATCGAAATACGCAGTCTTTGAGGACCATTTACTGTACGCCACCGGAGTGCCGAGGTTTGGTCGTTTCACAGAGAAGATTCAGACCTTGCGAGATATGCAGCGAGTGTTCCAGCAGCACACCGGGGTACGCGACTATTCCGCGGAGGACGGCATCAGCCCTGGCATCTGCCATCAAGTCGCCAGAGAGGAATTTATCGATGTTGGCGATTTCATTCAAGCAACCGATTCTCACACCTGCATGGGCGGTGCTACGAACGCACTAGCCTACGGTGTTGGCTCGACCGAGTACGCCAACCTCGTGCACAACCAATTCGCTTTTGTACAAGTCCCAGAGAGTATTCGCTTCGAACTGGTGGGTAACCTAGACCCCGGGTGCACAGCCAAGGATGTCATACTCCATATCCTCTGGAAGTATGCCGCTAAGTCCGAGACACTTGACCGTAGTATGGAGTTCGGAGGCTCTGGACTTGCCAGTTTATCGATGGATGAGAGGGCTACTCTGTGCAACATGGCCACTGAGTGTAGTGCTAAGACTGGGATATGCGAACCAGACAGTCTCACTGTAGATTGGTTGATGAACCGCAGATCTGGACTGAGTGAGGCAGAGGTACGCAGCGCCTTCGTGCTGCCGGACGATGGAGCGGAGTATCACGGCGGAGTGCACACCATCGACCTGGAACAGATCCGTCCGATGGTCGCACATCCCGGCAAGCCCGATGAGGGAATTCCCTCTGACCCGACAAATGGTGCTTACATAGACGAAATTGGCGAGGTCGGAATAGACATCGCCTACGCGGGTTCGTGTACTGCTGGTAAGGATGATGATTTCGCCTTCTACGCACAAGTCACCGAGGCGGCCCTCGAAGCAGGTCTGACAATCCCCGAAGGTGTCGAATGCTACATCCAGTTCGGCTCAAAGACGGTGAAGAGTCTGTCCGAGAAGAACGGTTGGAGCGAGATGTTCGAGCGCGCTGGTGTCACGCTAATCGACCCCGGGTGCGGTGCCTGTATAGGAGCTGGGCCCGGAATTAGTGATGATGCGGAGCAGGTCACAATCTCAGCAATTAATCGCAATTACCAGGGTCGCTCTGGGCCGGGCAAGCTGTATCTGGCAAGCCCCCTGACTGTGATGGCCAGCGCCTTTGTCGGGAAGATTACGGCGTGGCATCCAGATATCTTTGCACAGGATTAAGAGTGATCCTCGGCCGGAGACTTCCATCCAAAAGAGGCCCCGTGCCATCCGGGTATCGGGAGGACCTGACGGAGGTTTGCGAATGAGCAATGAAAAACCACTAGCCGGGAAACAGAAGCAAATTGCGATAAGCGAATTCTTCGAAAAGAACAAGCATTTCCTAGGGTTCGACTCCCTACAGAGATCCATCATCACGGCTGTCAAGGAGGCCGTCGACAATTCTCTCGACGCCTGCGAGGAGGAACGGATACTCCCTGATATCAGAGTCGAAATCAACCGACTCAAGGATGGCCGAATAGAGTTGATATCCCAAGATAACGGGCCGGGCATACCAAGAGGAGACATCGAGCACGTCTTCGGCAAGTTCCTGCTTGGATCGAGATTTCACGCAATAAGGCAGACTCGTGGTCAACAGGGAATTGGAATTACTGGAGTAGTGATGTACGGTCAACTCACCACAGGCTCGAAGACCACTGTTACTTCAAAGGTCGAAGACGAGTCTTCGGCGGTCCGGGTCGACCTCGGTATTGACACGAGAAAAAACAAAGCGATCAAGAGTGGAGAGAGTAGGGACGTCTGGGTCGACGAGGTCACGGGCGAGGAAATCAAACACGGCTTAAAGATACGGACCGAGATGAAGGCCAAGTATCAACGAGGCAGGCAGTCGGTCTACCAGTACCTCAGGATGACTTCGATTGTCAATCCACACGCCACCATCAGCCTGACCGTAAAGGACCGTGACGGGAGTGTAATTGAGGAAGGTCACTGGCCTCGCACCACCGACCGTCTCCCTAGGGTGGTAGCGGAGATTAAGCCCCATCCCCACGGCATCCACCTCGGTACATTGCAGAGGATGCTACGTGAAGCAGAGGAGAGGAAGATGACTTCATTCCTGAGGCACAACTTCTCCGGAGTCAGCATGAGGGCGGCCCGGGAGATCCTCAAGAAGGCAGGACTTGAGGAGAGCAGGCAACCCCGCAGAATCAAGGCCGAGGAGGCTCAGGCCGTGCTCGATTCATTCCAGAAGGTCAAACTCTTGAATCCGCCTACTGATTGTCTCTCTCCCATCGAGGACCTGCTAATCAAGAAGGGGCTATCGAAGGCGATTGATTCTCGCTTCGCCTCGACTGTTACCAGAGAAACACGGGTCACTCAGGGCAACCCCTTCCAAATCGAAGTCGGTTTGGTTTTCGGGGGGGACCTAGTCTCTGACAGCCCAATCGAGATCCTGCGATTCGCCAATCGGGTGCCCCTGATGTACCAGCAGGGCGGATGTCTGCTCACGAAGGCGGTGGAATCTGTCGACTGGAAGCGCTACGGCCTAGATCAGCCGGGTGGTAGGGGACTACCCAAGGGGCCAGCGGCCGTTCTCATTCACCTCGCCTCTACCAACGTCCAGTTCACCAGTGAGGCAAAGGAAGCCGTCGCTGTCAACGAGGAGGTACTAGGAGAAGTCAGGAGGGCCCTGATGGAAGTAGGCAAGGGCCTGAAGAACCACCTCAAGAAAAGTTCGCAGAGGAAGAAGGCTCAAGAGAAGTTTGAATTGATAAACGTCATTCTCCCTGAGATATCACAGAAAACCTCGCAAATACTAGACCGGGATGAGCCTGATCTAGCGCCGATAATCACCCAGATTATGAATGCGGTTTTCTGCGAGGAAGATCTTGGGTGGGACACAACGAGGAAACTGGCGACCTGTGATATCACTGTGTTCAACTACACCGCTCGAGCACGGGCGTACACAATTTTGGCCAAATGGCCAGAAAGCGAAACTGCCGCCATGGTGGACAACCCTCTCGGAGGTCGTAAGGAGACTCATGGTCTGTGGGCTTGGCGATTGGACACGCTGGACCCTGGCTCCTCGGCGGTTATCTCGTTCACCGTCTCCGGCCTCAACAAGGGTGATTGGTCGGACATGGAGATATTTTTCAGAGGCAATGGCGACATCATCGGAGCCACCAAGATTGACGAGAATCTACTCGATGAGATGAGGAACAAGGAGGCTCTTGAAGCCGCAGTGGAAGAGGTACGCAGCACGGAAGATCCTGTGATTGAGAATCTTGCTGGGAGAGCCGAAGAGGCGGTTCGGAACCCAAATGATGAGGGTGTAATCGACATGGGGTCATTGACTCCAGATCAGGGGGTAGATGAATGAGTATAAGAAGAGAGAAATCCAAGGACGAGGTGATTCAAGCCCTCCATAATGTGGCTTCAGAGATGCATGACAAGATGTCCAAGGGCAATCCTCCGACGATGACACTGCCTGTCCGCTCTAAGAGCAACATCGGCTTCGACCAGCGGTTGGGGGTCTACAAATATGGCAAGAAAAGGACGGTCCGCGACGCGACCAACCTCGGTTCCGCTAAACAGTTGCTGCGCTCACTACACGTCACCGAGTTCATCGAGGAGATGATCAACAGTGGTAAGTCCTCAACCCTGAGAGAGATGTACTACATCTCCGAAGCCTGGGGCAACGGCAAATTCCACTCGCAGAACGAAAGCAATAACCTAGCTGAAGATCTCGAGATTGTCACCAAGTGTCTACGCGAGGACTTCCGTCTGAGACCGGAGGAGGACGGGGCGAGAATCATCGGGAATGTGACTTTTGAAGAGCGTAATCGACGTGGTGACTGGATGAGGATAAACTGTCGCGACGACGTCGGCGACTCTGGATACGGAGTCCCTTACAATGTCGAATCAGAGAAACTCAGGCTCATTGATGAGGACATAGATTTCATCATGGCAATAGAGACTGGTGGGATGTTCGATCGACTGATTGAGAATGGTTTCGATGAGGAGGCGCGGTGTGCGCTAATCCACCTCAAGGGGCAACCTGCACGCTCCACTCGTCGAATTATGCGACGAATGAGTGACGAGTGGAAAAAGCCAATCGTGGTATTCGCTGACTGCGACCCATGGTCGTTCAGAATCTTTGCTAGTATCGCATACGGGGCTATCAAGACTGCTCATATCTCAGAATACCTGGCGAGCAAGGGGGCGATATATCTCGGGATTACTGCAGATGATATTCTCGCTTATGACCTACCTAGCGATGACCTCTCGAAACAAGACCTGGGCGCTCTGCAGGCCGAATTGTCCGACCCTAGATTCTCTACAGGGTGGTGGCAGCAGCAGATTGAGTTGATGCAGGAGCTCGGGAAGAAGGCCGAGCAGCAGTCCCTGGCCAAGTACGGACTGGATTTCGTGACAGATACCTATCTCCCTGAAAAGTTGGCTCACCCGGATGTTGGTCTCGCCTACTGATTGAGAAGTCTGATAGCACGGAGCCATCACCTCACGTCGTGGCTGACGTTACACTCTGGGCCAAAAGGCTCTCAGGAGCCTCGCTACTGCTGGTGCTGATTGGCGTAGTGTCATACTACAACGCCATGCCAGTGATGTTCGACGAGCTCGACCCCGCCCAGCGGCATCTTCTAGAGTTGGAAGCTGGAGAGAGTGAGGAAGTCACTCTAGAGTTATTTGGAGAGTATGTCGCCCTGCGTGTCACCGAAGGGGATTCGCAGACTGCTGAACTACGGCTGATTGATGCAATAGGGTCTGAGGAAAGTGGTTCAGCGCCCACGGGTCTAGATGTTGATAGACCGGGTGAGGACGGGACCTTGTATACCCCTGTGAGGGTCTTCAGATCGGCTCAGGCCGGTGATTACACCCTACACAACGACGGAAACACTACCCTGTGGTTCGTGGATGATGTATCTGCACAAAAGGCGCTTTTCGGTAGCGGTTGGTTCGTGATGATGTTCTTCGGGTGTTGCCTTGGATTGCCTCTGGGCGTCATCGCGCTCATACTGGCTCTCGCAGGACGGGGGCAGCGTAAGAAATCCGGAGGACCCGTAGTCATGTCCAAAGAGGGTAAGTTGCCGACAACCGACGAGTTGTACAGACAGTACCGCGGCCTCCCGGAAGTAGAGGAGGAGGAATCGATAGCGGATCCCTTCCCTGGTCAGACAACGGTCGGTGAGGAATCCCATCAGACTGAGGGCGATCGAGATTGGCAAGGCTGGGACGAAGGCTGATTACTGTCTCTTTCTGATTGCTACCATGATTACTGATATCACAAGAATTGCCGCGCCTAGATAGCCAATCATCTGGCCAATGGAATCAACTCTGTCTCTCATATCACGGCCGTCTTGACACTGGCCCTCATCAGCACCGATAATTTCTCCAATTGTGCCTGTCTCGTCTTCGCATTCGTCGGCAATCCTCTGATCAATGGTATCAACTACTATTGAAGCAACAAACGACAAAGCCAGCATCAGCAATCCAGCTATGACTAGTACCGTGACTAGTACGGTCTTCCCGGTTCCCATGACAGTTTTACTAGTTCGTCGGATATTATCCTATGCTCAAGTTGGGTTTTTAGAAGGCCCCCACTACCCAACCTCAGGTTGGTAAGTAAATGGTAGGTTTCGACGAGGCGCTCTCGATACTCGAAAACCCTACTAGACGCCAGATTCTCAGGAAATTAGTCAAGGAACCTCACTACCCTCTGCAACTCTCCGAGTTACTGAATGTAAGTCAGCAAGCGGTAGTCAAGCACCTCAAGGTCCTAGAGGAATCAGGGTTCGTGGATTCCGAACGTATGCCATCGGAGAAGGGGGGTCCCCCGAAGAAGATGTACAAGGTCAACCAGTCCTTCTCCCTGCGTCTCGACCTCGGACCTGATTTATTCCGCGCAGAGCACAGGAAGATACCGGCTGGAGGGCCGATGCGTCTCTCCAACAGATTGCCGCCTGAACTGAATGGAGTGGTCGACAGGTTGGGTACCCGACGCAAGCTCCCGATGGTGGAGGCTATGGGAGTGCTCTCGGAGTTGGACTCTGCTCTCGAGCGCATAGACGAGCATCGTGACGCTGTGATAGCACTCCATCAGCAGGTGATGAGAAAAGTCTCCCCCAGCATCTCTGAGCAATCTGGATCATATGAGGAGAGGCAGTTGGCCCACGCTATCATGAACCAACCCCGCAGACCACTCGATTTGGATGCCTTCTCGCAGGGACTGAGAATCCAGTCAATGGACGCAGAGGAGATGATGGATACTCTGCGCGAGCGTCTGATGCGAGATTTCGCAGCTAGTCGTGGCCGCCTCGTCGCGGCACGCGAAGGCACACCGTTGCCATGGTGGCTAGCACGCTAATCAGAAGACCATGTCCTCATCATCAAGGTTCGAAATCATACTGGACTTCTCGGCGTAGCGGATCTTTGCCTCCTCCCTGCGTCCCCACATGACCACTGCGACCACTCCTACTAGGGCGAACGTCGCGCCTAGGATTATGGTCGGCACTGTGTATTGGGCTATGACCTCGATTCCGACATCGAGCAGTCCTAAATTCGAGCCCATCTTCTGCGAGACCGATTTGATGTTGTTGGTCTCATCGGTCTCGACAATTATGTTATCCGGATCCAAGACTACGACGACGTCGTGTCTTCCAGCCTTGACCATATACAGTAGAGCAATTGTGGGTGGGTCCTCGTTGGCACAGCCGGAACTAGGGTTGTCACAGGGCATTATCGCCTGGACTATTTGCCGGTAAACGATGTTCTCTTCGTCGCACCCGTTCTTCTTGATGTCAGATTTAGTCTGGTCTACGCATAGGATGATGTTGACGTCAGTAGCGTGAGCGTTGCCCTTGTTGAGGATTTGTACGTTGACGGAGAGCATCTCCCCAACCTCCCCTGTGTGGGTCGCAGCGAAGACATCGAGGATGAAGAGATCTGGTGCCCTGAGTCTCAGTTCAATGACTTGTTCGTTGGTATCACAATTGGGTCGGTAGTTATCCGGCAAACCGTCTCCATTCGCGTCGAGAGTGCAGGAGTCATCCCACACCGCAGTCTCATCGTGGTCACCGCCTGCTTCCGAGGAGCCGAATGCCGATACGACCTTGATTCCAATCTCTCGATTGTTCAGTGTAGCGGCTGGGTCAATCTGGATGATTACGACAATCTGTAGAGTTGAGTAAGCCTCCATCACCGGCATGGTGATTGCATTGGTCTGGGCGGACAGGTAGCAGCCCTCGGCAGGTGGGTCTTCACCCAGAATTTGTCCTACACATGGCCTCTCGATCGGATACTCAGTGTCGAAGTCCTCGAGCAATGCGTAGCTAATCGCCCAATTACCCAGCAGAGGCCCCATCGTAGGGGACGTCTGCCATGAATATGGGTCATCACTGTCATAGAGGGTGTGGTTGTGCAGTGTCGGTTGGTCGTCCATATTACCGTGGTTGGTGATGTTTATGGTGAATCGGACAATTCTGCCAGGAGCTGTGGACTTGATTCGGCTCTCAACCATCGGGTCAACCTCTATCCGCATGTCGTGAAACTCGACAATCTCGACCTGTAACTCGATGACGTCCCTCAGTTTGGTTCCCTCGTAAGACTCCTCGCTTAGCACATTCAGGATTACGGTGTACTGGCCGGCGTGGGTCCTCTCTGGCACGTTGAGAAGGATAGGTACGGTCTGCGACTCGTCACGGTCCAACTCAGTGAATAGGATTCGGGGGATATCGATGTCCCAGACGTGCGATGCCCCGAATGTGTCCTCAATCGAATGTACTGTTATGTCGTATCTGTCAGCACCGTTTCCTTCGTTGGAGACCGTGGTATCCAACTGGTACGTCTGTCCTGGATGCATGGACAAAATGGTTTCAGGAACGCTGGCTTCCAAGTCGTACTCTTGAATGACGTTTGTCAGAAGGACCACGGAGTCTCTGACACGCTGTGCCCCCTCAAGATGGGCCTTGACGGTGACAGAGTCGCCTAGGCCAGCAGTAGCATTGTACGGTGCACACATGATGGCTGTGACGGTGTATGGAGTGTCGATAATCGACCAGTAGCGTGGAGCGTTATCTGAGATTCCGTTCCCTCCGGGGGCTTCGGAGAAATCCAAATCCACCGTCCAGTGGTCGAACCTCCATGTCTGCTCGGAAATCTCAGGAGGTCTCTCCTCTGGGCCTCCTGGAGTCGTGAATAACAGATGGCCGGGTGTGAAGTGCTTGGTGACCTCGATATCGAACTCAGAGCAGTCACCAGGCAAGACGTACTGCGTCGTGTCTCCGAGATTGAAGACAATGTTGCCCGTGCTCTTGATCGAGACGTTAATCCAGAGTTCAAGAACATCAAAGGTACCTTGATCGATAGAGAGCACTGGCTCACCAGTGGACCAACCTTTCAGGTAGATCACAAAAGTCCCAGGATCCTGTGAGGTCGGGACGCTGACCTGCAGGTTCCTAGTCACCGACTGGCCGGGGTCCAATGATAGCGACGTTGGGAATGTGAGACCCCATCCGAACGGCAGGGCCCATTCGACCTGCCCCTCTAAGGTGGATGGGTCGTAAAACGCGAACGTATCGTATACGTTGCCCGTGTTGGTAACCGTTATCGAGAAGAATGCCGATTCACCCTGTTCAACATCCACCTGAGAGTGACTGGTGTCCAAGTTAATCCCGTGGACGACATCCATCAGCGTCAGAGTAATTCTGTCGTCCCTGATAGCCGGGTCCTTGTGGGATATTGCAGTCACCGTAATCGCGGCCAATTCGTCCGAATGGGCCTGATATATCGAAGGGGCGCGGACGCGCATGTACATCGAAACCACGTCGCCGCCACGCAGGAATACTGGTGTCGAGTCGAATATTGGTGTGTGATTAGTGGTGAAGAACAGTGTGGCCGTCCAATTGTTGGGAACGCCTTCCATAGTCACGGTGAAGGTGTCGGCCACGAGTTCGGCGGGCCCGGGTGTGGGGTTCGAGATTGTCATGTTGTAGGTGGTTTGCTCACCGGGCTCAATGGTGTGGTAGTAGGTCTCAGTCTCTGTGAGTGCGACCTCAACTAGCCCAGTCAGGACGTGGACGTAGCACAGCGTGTAGGATCCACCATTGCTGACATCGTTGCACTTGTTAGTGTCAGACCAAGCGATATGGGCGCCACTTCCAAGGTCATTGGCGAATGCCGGTGGCTGACCCAACTCAGGGACTGCAGGTGAGTTTGGGCCGAGCTTGTCGGACTGCCACTCGGTAATCGGAATGACTTCCCATGGGTCGAGGACCCCTACAGCGAGCGAATTGAGAGGAAAGCCCTCAGGATAGTCGTCATTGGTGTGATTCAGTCTACTATAAACGACAGTCTCGCCTTGGGTTTCGTTGGAGTTTTCCAACCATGTCAGGTGCACGTTATCGAATGAGTCGGTGAGGATGGCTGGCATGTGCGAATTGGCGCCGAAGGGCCGATCGGTCGGAATTCCTTCGATACCTTCGACTTCTGAGACAGCTGAGTCGATAATCTGCTTGATTCCGTAGGTAGGTAACCCGTCAGGGGCTCCGTCCCACTCGCCCGCTCCTCTAAGTCGTAGTCTGGTGTAGTAGATTTCGTAGTTGACATCGATATCGAATCCATAGGCGCGACCATCCATCCAAGCTAGATGGGTGTTACCGGAGGTGTCTACAGAGATTGCAGGATGTAAGCTGTATGCGTCGTTGAGTGTGATTCTGGTGTCGTTGACCACTACGAGGTTGCCGTATCCTAGGCCGTCGATAGAGGGCCCGAGATCCTCGATGTACCTGTCGGCCGTGGTGTCGACAAAGGTCCCTGAATCTCCCTTCTGCCAAGTCGGAGGGGGGTTCTCCAGCAGCGACAGAGGATCGAGTATGGTCATGTAGATCTCACGCGAATTATTTGTGGATAGGTAGACCAAGGCCTCAACCATTAGCTGTAATTCGGCTGAATTGCCGGATGAAGTCGGGAAACTGTACATCAAACCTTCCGCATTGGTCAAGCGGGTGTTTGAACCTGGGCAGGTCCTTGTGTTCAGACTAACGAATCCGTTTGGGCACTGGGCGAGGTCCATCATGTGTGATCCTACGGGAGTAGACCCAGAGCCAAAGCCGGCTGCGAGCAGGGGCACTGGAATGATTCCGGCAATGACGCAGGCGTCGTGAGCCTCATTGATGCTCTGGGTGTCATCAGACTGTTGGGCGGGGTCACCACCATAGGGACCCTCGTCCGAGATTGGGATGACAATCTTGGTCGCGTTAGGGTTCCAGTGGTGGTCCAATTGAGTAGGTGGATTGCCGGGTACGTTGCCACCGGCGTCTCGCCATGACAGGCAGGCCCAAGTGGAGCCGGGGCCCCAAAATTCACTGTAGTATCCGCCATCCTGGGGCAAGTTGACTGCGCCGTTGTTGTAAACAACCTCAGTGAGCTCTCTGATACCACCTGACTCATCACCGGGGGACAGGCCTAGAGGAGTTCCTCTTGGGCCTTGACTGCCCGACCCACCGGTCTGGTATGCAGCGGCGCAATTGCCGCTGGTAGCCGCACTCGGCCAGTTGCCGCTGAGGGCATACAGGGTCTCGTAGACCGTCATGTTGGCTCGCAAGAGCATCGGCTTTAGTCCCTCGAAGTAACCACCGCTGGCGAAGTAGCCGCCATAGAAAACCACACACATGTCGGCCCACTCGGTGTTCATCGAGCCAGAGGTGTCTATCGGAGCAACCATCTCGACTTTGCCCCCGCGGGTATCATCCCATACAATCTGAACGAAGTCATCGGCATCGACAGCGACATCGGGATGCCCCTTGTGGCCGATGATTGGAGTGAGCAAGGTCTCGCCCACGGCGACTACAGCCTCACGGGACTGCAGGTCGGGTTCAATCATAGAGTAGTAAATCTGAGGTTGTTGGTAGAACTTGTCAAGCGGCTCAAACGAGTCCTCCCAGACGATGTGGGCATTGTTTTCAGAATCGGTGTCTATAGCTGGCCAGTCGCGGTTCTGTGTGTGAACCGAGACTTCGAAGTCGTCGATGAGCGAAATCACGCTGTCGATAGCCGAGTCGCCACTCTGATCATCCTGAGATGGATCAAGCATGGTGTAGAGGATAGTCCACTGAGCAGCTTTATCGGTCCAAGTGATATGCACATTGTCATTACTGTCAACGCTAATGTCGGGGTGCCAAGCCCGATGTGCACCGGGGTTAGAGATCTGGGTCTCGAAAATTAGTACATCACCTCTGGGATTGTGCATCTGGTACCACAAGTGCTGGGTGTTGCGGCTCCAGACGAAGTGCACGTTGCCCATCGAGTCGGCATCGGTAGCCACCATCTTATCGTTAGCTGCGCCCCCGTTGACAATCTGAATCGCGTCAGTCAAGACCACTTCGCTAGCCTCAGCCTGCGGGAATTCGATTACCGCGAAAGTGCTCATCATCATCAGAAGAACCATTGTTACGCTGTTTCTCATTTTTGCAGTTTCCATTTCCAAACCTCCAGCATAGCTGTGTATCGTCCTAGTTTGTCTTCCAGCGATACTTAACCTCGACCCTTTGCCGTCACCTGCGCGCGAGAGGGTGCACGAGTGAGAGAGGAGTTTTAGGCCCATTCTGAGGGATCGAAGTCGCGACCAAAGCCACCAGTCTCATCGGTGTCTATCTCACTCACCTCTGAATGCACTTCAGGTTGGCTGCCCCTGCTCTGGGCCTTCTTAGCGATCCAGTCATCAACCGGCCCGGGCTTGCCCACGCCGGGCCCGTATGCGAACTTAATCTTGTGAATCAGAGCGAGTTTGGTGAGCCAAAGATGGCGCATCGTGTGCATGAACTCGTTCTGTGTCAGACCATCGAACCAAATCGGACGAGAGAGATTGAACGCCTGCAGCGGGCCGGGCACACCATGCTTCTTCTTACCAACGTGAAGCACCCAGTCGAGATCTGCCTGAGTGAGATGTATCCTAGTGTCGTGGAGCCACTTCTCCCAATCCCCGTTCTCATTCTCGGAGTGTTCCGTCATTTCACTCTGCTGACCGTCATCGACCCTAGTGACTGAATATATCAGAACCAGATTGCGGTTCTTTGGAATGACGACGTTGAACACGTGACCCTGCTTCGTTGGAGGGTACCGGACATGCAAGTGGAGCATGGCCTGCTGGTCGACTACGTCTCGGGCTTCGAGGCGCTCGCTCTGCAGCCACTTGCGCACCCTGTCGCCGGCCTCGTGGGAGTTCATGAGGGGATTGGGGTGCCCGTCCTATTTGAGAACGCCGAGTCGGGGAACCAGTTGCTCCACAAGTTCCTCCAAACGACCGCCAGTTGCTGAGGAAGCCAGTCTCCTTCTTCTTCGGGCGTCGCCGAAATCAGTCAACATATCATAGCCCCAGAGGAAAACTAGGTTCGACATATGGATGATAGGGAGAGATACTGCAAGATAGACCGGGAGCAGGGCGGTAGCACCGCAGAGAGAGTAGAGTAATGCGAGGGAGATTAATGGCCAGAAGAAAAGAGGAGAGAAGATTGCTGCGATCATATGGTGTGTAGTCCTAGCGTCGATTCCTTCGTCCGTGTGGTCACCCGCGTACCACCCAACGAGCGCCTGCAGACCGGTCGTCGGGATGGTGATAGGGGCGGAGAGAAGCATGGCCAGAACCCCCAGTGCCCCGCTGATTAGTCTGGATTCACTCTTGATTCGTCCTCTCACATCTAGCGTACGGGCGTCTAGGCCTACCGAGTGCAGTATATCTGCGGCCTCCATGGCGTCCTCGACAAGAGAACTGGTGTTCTCAATAAGAATGAGCTGTTCTCTGATATCACGGGCTGCTAGTACCTCCTGCTTCAGCGAGCTGAGAGGGGAAGTGGATGAATTCGCTCTCAGGTGGCCCAGTAGATGCCATGCCCTGTATGTCTCCCAATCTGGAGCATTTGGGGTGATATGGGTCAGGCTTTCATACAATTCGTCGCGGAGGGGGATAACTTGTTCTGCGGGTGGTTCAATCCATTCCCCTCCAGCGAGATTTGTGTGATGTTGGGGGTCATCGAGCAGTGGTATGGTGATTGGTTCACCAAACTCTACGAAGACGTCGGTGCGGAACCAGTAGTGGCATCTGAAATGCAGACCTACAGGCTGAATCACAGGCTGAGGCAACCCTCTCTCATGCGCAATGCTGGAAGCATTGAGGGTGAATCGGAGGGCGCCGGTCCTGAGAGCATGCATCTTGGTGTCCTGATGGGACTTGCCCTCGGGCATCACAATCGCCGCGTGACCTGAGGCGATGCAGTTGGCCATGGTCAGCATACTCCTCTTGTTAATCCTCTTCGCAAACTCAGGATTACTAACTCCTCTCTCCAGTTCTGCTCTCCTGATCACTGGCTGCGAGCCGATTCGGCGTGTGATCCAGCCTATCACAGGCATGGTCATGATGTCGTGCCTACCGATGGCGATGATACGCCTGTCCTGTGATTTCATGATTGCCAGCGGGTCAATGAGGCCATTGAGGTGCGTAGAAGCATACACTGAGCCACCCTCCACCTCGGATGGGCTGTCCATCTCCGAGTGCCTGATGATGTAGGACCAGGCTATGTCAACGGCCCGCCGGATGACCTCCCAAAAAGGTCGATTTCCAGGATGCTTGCCGCTGTGATCCCAGGGCAGACTTTCGAGTTTCCTGACATTGATCCTAGTAGCGCTGCTCGACAACCCCGGGAGCTCGTCGGGCGCATTCTCGGAATTAGCCATGGCATACCCACAGGGCTGGTGGTTGAGAACGCACCGGGTCATTTCAGATGGTTGCGGATGCGCTCGGCAAGTATTGCGCCCTCACCGGGATCGAGTTGTGTGGTGGCGAATGGCCAGGTCAGGCCGCTGCCGTCATCGTGTTTGGGGATGATATGGAAGTGAACGTGGAAGACTGATTGGAATGCGGCCTCGCCATTGTTCTGCAGGACGTTGAAATCACTGGCCCCTGAGGCTGCAAGGACAGCCCTAGATATTCTTGGAAGAACTCTTCCGACTGCAGCAGATGCCTCTTCCGATAGTCCGTCCAGTGTGGCGCTCTGCTCCTTGGGGACAACTAAGGTGTGCCCGATGCTGCATGGATTAATGTCAAGAAAGGAAAATACGTGTTCGTCCTCGTACACCTTATGGCAGGGAATGTTTCCTTGAATGATGAGTGTGAAAATGCTCGGATCGGATTCGTCCATGCTATCCCTCTGGGACGATTATCGCCTCAGCCAGAGCAATCATGCCCTGGAGATGAATCGCAGTGACCAATTCGGTGTTCATCACTATGGAAGAATCTGTGACCCCGATTCCCATCTCTCGCAACCCAGCGAGGCCGGTTGCGGCTGCTTCGAGGACTTTCTCATCGCGACTGCCGTTGAGATTGCCCATGATTGACGACATGGTGGTTGAGAATCGTCCTACTGACTCGCCAGTGGTTCTCATCAGGGACGTCACTCTGGCTCGTTCGATCTGAATCGCTTCCTCCACCTGAGAGGAAGAGCCGAACGATGTGTCCGAAGCCCAGACTCCAGCGTGCTCTCCGGCACTATTTCCACTCACTAGGTCCTCAAGCAACTGGTTCCCGGGCAGCATACCCGCTCCGTGCATTCCAGTGTTGGCTGAGCGCCCAGCCGCATAAAGACCTGTGAACCACATATTACCATCCTCGAAGGTTACTCTGCCACTTTCATCCACAGGAGCGCCTCCAGTAGTTGCGGCGACGCTTGGCATCAGGGGAATGACTTCGGTGGTTATATCCAAGCCTGCCCTCTCCCTCACCCTTCTAGTGGTCTGAGCGAACCACGGAGATGCTGCTGCATCGAGTGATCGTAGGTCGAGGACGCATCCTTCACCGTTGAGGATTGTCTCGGGCTCGACGTCCTCTCCGCTCTCCTTGCGCAGTCTACCTCCAGCACCCAGCAGATCGATGGGGAGGTGCATGTCCGTGCCACGGATTGTGAGTGGGTGCCGAGGAGAATTTGCCATGCCGGACAGACCTACGCCTGCAGAGACAGCGAGGGCGGCCCCGATACCCGCTCCATTCGAAGGAGAGGACCATATTCCCTGGTGGCCTTCTGTGGCCAGAATGATTGCTTTTGATTGAATCGCGGATATCCCTCCAGTCAATAGATCCAGCACCACAACACCACGAACCTGCTGATTGTCCATCACCAGAGAAAGGGGAACTAGGTCCGAGCGGCGAGGGATGCCTCTCTTGATGGCCTGCTCTTCGAGAATACGAGTCACCTCTCTGGCTGTGCTGTCTCCGCAACCTGTCAGACGAGCCCTGCTGTGGCCCGGTGCCTCTGAGGTGTGAGGGAGCCCTCCCTCTCTGCGACGCAGAACCAATCCCCATCTCTCAAGTTCAGCAATGACTGAGACTGCCTCACCACAGAATCGGGCTGCTGCAACCTTGTTAGTTGACTCGCCGCCAGCTGTAACCGTATCGTTACGATGTGCGGTGGAGTCAAGTTCGTCTATCGAGGCAGCCAAGCCTGACAGAGGGGCTGCACCGGATGCTGAACCGACACCTGAGGAGTCAATCACCAGAGGGATTGTGCCAGCGTCGGCAGAAGCGATGGCTGCTCGCAGGGCCGCGGGGCCGCTGCCGATGACGACGATGTCCCACGACTCCATGTTCACTCCGTTGGTCGCAATCACAATAGTGCCATGAACGTGACGCTCGGGACTCCGTCCCGCAAAGACCTCAATCGGCTATGGAGAGAGCCAGTCTGCGAACAGCCGAGGCTGCGTCGGACATTCGCTGGCCTGCGCTCTCCTGCTGCGCCTTTGACGACAGCGTGGTCTGCACCACAACTGAGGAGAGTGTTTTCCCGTGCTCTCCCCTCAAGGTGACCTGTACTGGATGCGATCCTAGTTTGGAGTCCGGCCACGCAAGACCAATCCAGAGTACGGTGGCGTCATCCAGCAGACGCCCCAGTGAATCGACCTGATCCATGGCTCTTGCCTTGTCAATACGACGGGAGGCTCTGGCCTCGACTCTAATTGTCTGCAGAGCCGGTTCCCCTTCAGCCACCACAATATCGACCTTGACATTGGTAGTAGCTCCGGTGTTGTTGTGCAGCATGACGAACAGGTCGGCCTGACCCTGAGAGCAGCGGGGGGGCAGGTCGAGATCCAGTCTCCAAGGCATCTCATTCATCGAGTGGTCACCTCTGATGGCCGAATCCTGCAGCCTGTCAATCAACCTGAACAGCCCCGGTTCCCAAGCCTTGGTGTGCGCCAACAGGGTCCGTAGTGATTTCAGGTCAAACTTGTTCGATTTGTCAATCAAACTGTCAATTGCTGACACCTTGAAAACACGCTTCGCCTCGGTCATCAATCTAGCATCGTCGAGCAGTCCCTGCTCATTGAGATACACTGCACGCAGAAGGTGTTCTACGGCCGAATCGGGGGTCTGATTGCCCCTCACACTATCCATTATGGAGATTTTCCAATCATCCCACGCTGCCGCGGTCTCTGGATCGAGATGTGCGACCATAAGGTCGGACAACGGCCTGTTCAAAGTGCTGTCATGCAGAGTCGGGGCATGCAGGGAGAGCAAGGGAAATGAATTGGAGCGCATGGGAATCGAGTCGTCCAACATTAATGAGTTGAGGAAGCACAGTGCCCCCAGAGCCATCGAAGCGCCCAGGAGCAACGTCCCGAGAGTATTGCCCGTCTCGAGGTCCCTCACTGCAATCAGCGCCACCGCACCGAGTGCTGCTGAGAGGAGGCGTATTCTCTCCCTCAAGGATCTCTCACCCAAGGTGTTGAGAATTCGCTCCACACCTGGATAGGCATCCATCGATCTCTGGCCTCCATCTCGCAACTTGAGTCGGTCGCGCGCGGACATCCCAGCGAAGGTTGCCGCGAGATTGGTGGGGATTAACAGCACAGCAAGGAGAATATATGCTGCGATGGCCGCATCGTAGGAGGCGAAATCCCACTTCACCAACAGCAGGCCGGCGCAGATAGGGGCTACCAAAGAGAGGGTTTGGCGAATCAAAGGGGTCTGGGCGGACCCAGAGACGCGAGTCCAGAAGCGCCTCCCGGTATCTCTGGCTGACACGCTGCGAGAGAGTGCTCGCTGGTTCGAGGCGCCGAACTTGCTCGAATCCGAATACGGTGTCGGCAGCTTCGGGATAGGGGCCTCCATGGAACTTCGGAGGACGCAGGATGCTTGATGGCATCGGCGCTATTGCTATCGAAGGAGGGTGATTCTGCGAACGTTACCTTTCTTGGGGAGAGTGCTGTCGCAGAGCCGGGCGATTAGTGTAGTCTGGATATCACCTTGGCCTCCTAAGCCGAGAACACGGGTTCAAATCCTGTATCGCCCGCCATTCCATCAACCGAAAGCGAGACCGTGGTCCCTTCCGGCTCTGGCGACTTTGTGAAGGAAATTCTCGAAGGGAATTCGTGCGTGCATTGAGCGATTGAGCTGGGTGTCACAGTCGGCCAATGCCCCTAGCAGCTGCTCACGGAGTGGATCGGGGAGAGAGAGTCTACGACCGACCAGAACGTCGTGGAGTTGGTGGACTACGTCGTCGGAGTCCATTCCGTGGTCATTCATCATGCGGTCGATTTCGGCCAATGCCCCTGCCAGCACCTTCTTCTTGCGGCCTCTCTGATTCTCCCACCTCCACTCGACCACTCTCCCTCTCAAAGCAAGTTCCATCAGGTGTCTGCCGGACTGTAGGGTGGTTGACTGGACTAGAGTATGAACCGCCGAGCGATCTTGTGCGAGATCTCTCAAATGCAGCATCTCCAAGGTGAACAGAGCCTTCCTGAGGTTACCCCTCGAGATGTAAGCAATGTCCTCAAGTACCTCATTTACGGTCTCCACACCCTCTGATTCGGTGACGGAGTGCATAGTAGACAGCATTGTCCCACGCTCAGTCGCCGGAATTCGGATCATCTGAGTTCGAGAGCGCAACGCGTCGATAATCCTCGAGGGGGCTCTTGCCACAAGGACGAACCTAGAGGCGTTTCCAACAGTCTCCATCATCCTGCGCAAGTAGGCCTGTCTGATTGAGCCGAGGTGATCAGCGTCCTCGAGGACGATGAGTCGACTCACGGGCAGGACACCGGGAATGATTTCGATTTCCCTGCCAGCAGGGGCAACGTCGTTCGGTGAGCCGGTTGAAATCCCTCTGTCAAAGGCATCCAAACTGAGTCTTCCAGCTAGGGTGTCACTAGAACCAGTACCACCGGGCCTGAGAAAGTTCTCGAATGTGCTCATGGCGCCGCGTTGCCTGACAAGGTCGCGGGCCTGTAGTACGTGTGTCGTGGAGCGCCACCCTCGCCCGAGAATCTGGCGGGCAACCAATCGCCATGCTGCCGTCTTGCCCACACCCGCCGGGCCGGTTATCAGCAAGTGCGGTGGTTCGGGGGAGAGGCTGACTGAGAGCAGTGCCTGACGCGCCTTGTCGGGCACGGCCAACTGCTCGAATGTCCGAGGTGCGTGGGTATTCAGCCAGCCCGTCACGGGAGGTCGTCGGATTGGCGGGACTTGAAGACCGCGCTGCTCACTCGGCCTTCAGGGTCTTGTGGCGTCCTTCCTTACGGGGTTTGACGAAGACCCGATATCCACACTTGTGGCAGGACTTTCCAGAGGTGCCTGCCTCAGTCCAGGTTAGGTGGCCACAACGCAGGCACTTGTAGCGAATCTCAAGAGGATCCATAGTCGACTCACAGTGAGTGCACTTGGGCAGCTCAGCAGGGCTCCAAGCCCTTCGATCGGTGCGATTGCAGTTCCTGCACTTATGGAGCACGAGACGTTCTGCTTCGTTGGACATCGAGCCGGCGACCTGCCGGGCCTTCTTCAATCTGTCCTCTGCCTCACCGGGCCCTGCGGGCCCGTTCGCACACCCCTACAAAATTCTCGAAAATCCTTGCTCCATACTCTGAGTCGTTTACTTCGGGGTGGAATTGAAGTCCAAATCGATCTCCAGATTCGTTCTGCATACCCTGCACTCCACAGGACTCGCTGTGCGCAGTAATCACGAAGCCAGGGGGTGCCTCTGTGACCTCGTCGTTGTGACTTTCCCAGACCGTCTGCTCGTCAGGAGTTCCCTCAAAAAGTGCGCCACCACCACCGACGAGAGAGATAGTAGCAGCGCCGAACTCAGGTTTTGGCGCCTCGGCGGCGCTACCGCCGTAGAAACCTGCCATGAACTGGTGGCCAGCGCAGATTCCGAGTATGGGGATATCCAGACCAAGGAAACCTCCACAGTTACCTAGTTCCCCGGTGAGACCTACGCGGGCTGCCCCACCCGATAGAATGAGTCCGTCCACAGGCCGAAGTTCCTCGACGGGTGTGTCATTGGGAAGAATCTTGGTGTCAACACCTAGATAGCGCAGCATGCGCCACTCACGGTGAGTCCACTGACCACCATTGTCGATGACATCAATGACAAGAGGATGCTCGCCCATGACGAACCCCAGTGGGGACGGGTGATGAACAATACCCTATCAAAGATTGAAAAAGAGTGGCCCTGTCGAAGGGCCTCTGCCCTGATGGTGTAGTGGCCTATCATGCAGCCCTGTCGA
>Ga0209445_1000195_pt1 | contig 34793 bp, 27 predicted proteins | sample MarorgKNORR_S2LV_4_FD_188223 | JGI IMG/M metagenome (GOLD analysis project Ga0209445, IMG submission 188223) | Marine microbial communities from the Southern Atlantic Ocean, analyzing organic carbon cycling - NADW_A/KNORR_S2/LV (SPAdes) (version 2) | ecosystem: Environmental > Aquatic > Marine >... | reverse complement strand
TTATAAAACCAAATATACCCGGGCTTGCTACAATATTTGCGACGACCACAAATATTTGATCAGGTGACGTATCTGGGCTTACTACGGATGGGTCGGCAATAGATATCGCCTTGCCAAGCCATCCGGCATTTCCAACCACGACTGCTGAAAGGGGCAGTATAAATAGAATATTCACTGCTGCTGCTTTTCTACCTTCATTAACATTCTTACAAGCTAAAAATCTCATTATTAGGCCCTGATTCATAAATAAAAATCCTATTGATCCGGCTATTGCATCCTGCCAAAAGATTCCTGCAAAATTAAAACCAGGTGGCTTGTTAAAATCAGCAAGGGGAAGCCTCCACTCTGTTGGTAAGAGATTCCAAAAAATATCAAACCCACCCAAGTAAGAGACACCAAGAAAGAAAAGAGCAAAACCAGCAAATAGTAAAATAAATCCCTGTAATAGATCTGTAAATATGACTGCAGTTTGACCGCCAAAGGTAATATAGATTCCAGTTATAATTGCGATTACAATTATTGCTCCCATAAGTGTCACTGGAAAAGTAACCCCAAAAAGGACAAATGTTTTTGGAAGCATTGGGATAATCGCTTTTCCAAGAGTCAGAAAACCTATCCCTATATACCCAACCATATATAGCAATAAAAGAATTGTAGCTAAAAATCTGGCCGAAGGACTGAATCGTTTTTCAAAATATTCTGGTATCGATCTTATTCTAGAGTATACTAGAATGGGTAACCAACCAAACATAAAAAAGGGGACAAAAAACCAATCATTCAAATAGGTCATTGTTGATGATATACCATGCTGGAAACCTTTTGCAGAATACTTAACAAAACTATGACTGCCGACCCCTGTAGCAACAATAGACATTGTTATAAGCCACCATGAGAACCGCCTTCCACCAAAGAAAAAATCAGATGTGTTTTTAGTATATCTACCAAAATAAGAACCAAATAGCATTACAACCAAAAAATAGATCACCATTACCACCCAGTCAGCGGTAGTTCCTATGCTATGAAATGTTGTCGCTCCAGTTTCCATTACTATTTAATTTTTTTTACTATTTATCACCCAATATGCAACCGATATTGAAATCATAATCACACAACCCATAAGCATAAAAGCTGAACTAATTAAGTCTAGAGCTGCCAGGGTTAGGGAAGCATGTAAAGACATATACCAAAAAAGTCCAAATATTAAAATCCAGAACCAACGCCAATGGTATATGTTTTTTAGATTAAGTGAACCACTTTTTATGGTAATAATTATTCCAGCTGCAAAAAATAACCCACCTAATCCATATAAATACAAAAAAGGCAACCATGCTTGAGAGTAATATTCCATTATATTATCTCAGATATTTTCTGAAAATAAGGCTTTAAGTTATCATATGTCTCTTGCAGGCCTTGCACCTGAACTTTTGTATTTCCAATCGCAGGCATAAAGTTTGTGTCTCCGTTCCAACGCGGTACAATATGGTAGTGTAAATGCTCTGCAATTCCAGCCCCGGATGAAGAGCCTATATTTGCACCAAAATTAAATCCTTCTGCGTTCATAACTTCTCTTAATATTTTCATGGACTCAGTACAGATTTCCATAATCTCATTTCTTATATCTGGTGACAAATCCTCTGGTTTATCAACTACTTCATATGGAACCACTAAAAGGTGACCATTGTTGTACGGATAAAGATTCATGCAAATAAATGAATGACTGCCCCTGTAAAGTATCAAGTTTTCTTTATCAGAACCATTTTCAAGCTTAGAAGAAAAGGTAGCCTCTCTATTTTTTTTGGGAGCACGTATATACTCCATACGCCATGGGGCCCATAAATTATCCAAAACTCTGCCCATTAATTCTCTTGTTTTTGTCTAGATACTATAACCTTTTGCTGTGCATCTCTAGGCATTTTTTCATAGTGACTAAACTCTTCAGCGTGGATCCCTCTTCCACCAGTTAGCGACCTTATGGTCGTGGCATAATTGTATAATTCTGCCTGGGGGACTTGAGCCTTAATAAGTTGAAAACTACCATCGGAGTCCACCCCTAATATTTTACCTCTCTTTCCAGATATGTCACCCATTATATCTCCCATATATTCCTCTGGAACTTTTACTTCTATATTAATCATTGGCTCTAATAAACATGGAGTAGCATTTTTAAATGCATCTATAAATGCATTCTTTCCTGCGGTCTGAAATGCTATATCTTTTGAGTCAACTGGATGCATTTTCCCATCATAAAAATCTATTTTTATATCAACCACTCTGCATCCTGCAATTATGCCATTAACACACGCTGTGCTCACTCCTTTTTCAACCGAAGGGATAAAAACTCTGTCTATATTCTGGCCAACTAAAGAGTTGGTGAATTCGACACCTTCGCCCCGTTGCTTAGGCTCAATACGCATCCATACCTCAGCAAACTGGCCTGCTCCTCCAGATTGTTTTTTATGTCGGTATTTTGATTCAGCGTTGTTGTTAATAGTTTCACGATATGGAATCTTTGGCTTTGTAAGTTCAATACTAAGATTAAATCGTCTTCTTAGTCTTTCTGTACTTACCTGAAGGTGTAACTCCCCCTGACCTGATATAATTGTCTGTCGAATCTCACTATCAACGCGATAGATAAATGTAGGATCTTCTTCATGTAGTGTCGAAAGTCCAATCGCCAATTTTTCTTCATCGCCTTTTGTAGTTGAACTGATTGCAGCATGAATATTAGAGTTTGGCAGATTAAGTTTTGGCATCTTTACCCTGTCACCTGAGCATAATGTGTTTCCAGTATGAGTATCTTTTAGTTTTACAACAGCACCAATGTCACCCGCTGTCACACGATCAATTTGAGTTCTATTTTTTCCGTTTAGAATGAAAAGCTGTCCCATTCTCTCCGAGCTGTTTCTGTTTGTATTATACAGATCACCACCTGTTTTTACGGTACCTGAATACACCCTAAACAAGGATAGTTCACCAATATGTGACTCTGACATAGTTTTAAATATCTGAATAACAGTATCCTTTCCATCTAGTGAAACATCTATTTCGTCTTCCTTAGAATTTATAGCCTTGACAGTTTTTCTATCATCTGGAGAGGCTCCATATTTTGCAATAAAATCACACAGACGTGCTACTCCGATATTCTTTTCTGCTGATATACAAAACATTGGAATAAATACCTGGTTCTGTATAGCATGATGAATACCGCTCCGCATCTCTTCCTCAGATAAATTTCCTTGTTCAAAATACTTTTCTAAAAGTGAATCATCAGACTCTGCAACATATTCTATAAGCTCAGCGTGTAAACTATCTACGTCTGAAACTAAATTTTCTGGAAGGCCTTCCTCAGAATAGCCACCACTTCCATCATTTTTATATGTGATTAGCTCTCTCCTAAGAACATCAATGATTCGGTTAAAGTTTGGGCCAGCATTTACAGGAAGCTGCATTGGAAAAACATTTTTACCAAACCGTTCCTTGGCCTCGTTTAATATATTATCAAACTTTGTATGCTCCCTATCAAGGCCATTAACAACTAACACTTTTGGGATACCTAATTCTGTAGCATTGTTCCACATAGATTCTGTACCTACTTCAATACCATTTACAGCATGAATTAAAACTACGGCCATATCCACTACGGCAAGTGAGCTAATTGATTCTCCTATAAAATCTGAATAACCAGGCGCGTCAATAATATTAAACTTCTTTTGATCCCATTCCACATGAAGGGGTGTTGAGTGAATAGATATTTGTCTTTCTTTTTCACCAGGATGATAGTCTGAAACAGTCGTTCCAGTTTCTATGGTACCCATGCGATTTATTTCTTTCACCAATGCTAACATGGCCTCTACTAGGGTAGTCTTTCCAGCAGCTCCATGTCCAACAACTGCAAGATTTCTAAGGTCACCGGTATCATATTGCTTCATAGTTTTCCTTTTTTTTATATAATATAATTAGCTAAGAACGTTTTGTATAGTAAACCCTAGTCTGATTGTAAATCAAGAAAATTAAAACTCTAACATCTGAACATTATCAATATATTCTCTTAGGGCCGGTATCATATATAAAGCATCTAGATTATACTCTTTAAAGCAACCGGCTAAAGTATTTAACCTGTGTTCAATAGGTTTACTATTATTTATAACAATTATCTTTTCATTATTAACGGTACAGCTGCCTCCAGAAAAATCCCCCTTCCCTTTCATAATTTTTATGTCGAGTTTTTCTGCTAATAAATGAAACTCTTCTAATAATTCTTTTTTTTTCATTTATAATAAGTTTTTATGATTTTCATCAAGCCAGGTGACTAGTTCTTTAACTTTTTCAACCTTATTTCTTGGGACCACAAGAGTAGCATCCTCTGTATTAACTACGACCAAGTCATCCAAGCCAATTACAGCTGTAAACCTTCCGTTTGATTGAATAAAGTTGTTCTTTCCGCCCATGACAGTACCTGCTCCTCTAATAACATTTTTATTATCTTTTTTGGAAAAGACATCGAAAAGTGCGTCCCATGAGCCTAGATCATTCCATTTAAACTCTGCTGGTACAACAAAAATATTATTCGCCTTTTCCATTAATCCATAATCAATCGACTGTGGTATAATATTATTCCATATTTCATCAAATGATTTAGAATTCTCAATGCATTTTCTTATGCCTAGAAGATCATCATATAAATCAGGCATATGTTTTTCTAATGAAGACAACAAAGTGTTCACCTGCCAAACAAATATTCCTGCATTCCACAAGAAATCCCCACTTTTTAAAAAGCGTTTTGCAAGTTTTTCATGAGGTTTTTCAGCAAATGTTTTTACATGATATCCAATTTTATTTTTGTTGTTACTAGGATCATACTGTATATACCCATATGCAGTGCTTGGATAAGTAGGTTTTATTCCAATAGCCACTAAATTATTTTGCTTTTTCACTATTCTAAAAGCACGATCTAAAGATTTTTCAAAAACGTTGTGCCCTATTATTAAATGATCTGCTGGGAAAACACCCATAATAGTATTTTCATTTTTCAGAAAAATTTTAAGAGCAACCAAGCCAATCGCAGGAGCAGTATTTTTAGCACTTGGTTCTATAATAATATTTTCAGGGTCTACGTTTTTTATACTATTAATAATTGAATCGTAGAGGCTTTTTCTTGTAATAATATAAATTTCACTCGTGGACTTTAGCTTGTGCAAGCGATCAACCGTAATTTGTAACATTGATTTGTCGCCAACAATATTAAGTAGCTGCTTAGGATTTTCTTTTCTACTGTACGGCCAAAATCTTGTTCCACTGCCGCCTGCTAGTATTACACAATGCATACGATTATTTTGAAAGCCTTATGTCAGCTACTTCCATATCCCAGTTACTCCTTATTGATATTGTATCAGAGATAAATTCAAACCACTCAGATGATGAATACGGATCAAAATGACCGTATGTATATTTTGTATTACCATCTGAGTCATAAAAAAATAACAAATAATATTTTCCTTCAGGTATTCTAGTTATTTTAAATAATGATGCTGAATTTACTATAGCATTATGAAATAGTTTTTCTTTTTCAAAGGGCGATAATCTAACAACAAGAGGGTTGGAATGAGGTGTAATAATATTACCTACCAAACTACCGAATTTTTTAAATCTAAATGTTGATATTTTAATTGTTATGACTGAATCTTTTAAGCTTCTCCCGTTAGGTGAATAAATCTTATCCCTTAAAACAACTAATGAATAATTTGATAAAGGATCCCAATTTGAACTAGGAATAATTTCAAGGTGCATTGGACTAGCCCAAACTGTACTTATATTTAAAAGTGTCGAGTCTTTAAAAAGCAAAATTGCACTATCAATTTTTGCATTATCCATTACTCTAGAGAAGTGGATATCAAATGGAACAATATTTTCCTCTTCAATATCCAAGACTGAGCTGTTATTATGATTAGTAATAGAAAGATACGTTGTATCCTTTGCAGATGGAACACGTGCAAATATTTCCCCTGAATCAATTACGGTGTAGCTATTTTGATAAACCGCTTCAATATTAATAGCGGTCTTTGTATTAGATCTTAGAGAATCGGGAATGACAAAGTGTAAAATATTTTTTTCATTGTTATCAATAAAAGTATTCGCCCTAATACCAAAGCTATCTGATATTACATTAACAGGGATAATTTTTTTATACTGATCTATATAATTATCAAATGTCAGCTTTCCCCATCTTTTGGAAATCCACTGTCCACTTAAAAGCCTTGTAGTACGTGGCTCACTAGGTATTAATATGTTTACTTCACTTTGGCTCACATTAACGGTGTCAATCTTTATCAGCTCAGTCCATGGAAGCCCATACATCATATAATCAGGATCAAGTGGTCTTCCAGATATGGCCCTATCTACACCCGCAACCTTATAAGTCCCAGGTGAGAGATAACTAAATAAATATTGTCCGTCATCATTGGCATCTATATAATAGTCTGGTAATCGTCTATAAAAACTGAACTGATCAGTAGAGTCTCTTATTTTCCATAAAAGGCTAGATGTTGCCCCAGAATAGAATATCTGTCCGCCTATTTCTCCTTTATCAATCCTATCACCAGTTGAGAAAGCGAGCTGAATACCCTGAGCCATAGATACTCCGTGCTCATCTTTTAATTCTCTATTAATAGACAATATATAAGTCTGATTTATAAATAAACTATCAGGGAAATAGATAGATACTGTATTCCCTTTATATTTTATCTCAGGCGGAATTTTTGTTTTTGGCAATATTGTTATAGCATCATATATAGACTTTTCCCGTAAATACTCAGAAAATACTAAGTCAACCTTACCACCACTAAAATTGATAGAACCACTCTCAGGAATTGAGTGTAATAAAAGCGGAGGGATATTATCTTTAGGCCCTCCTGGTGGCGACTGTATCGCAGCACATGAATAAATATTATACAAACCATAGAAAACAGTTAGCGACAGAATAAATTTTTTGCTAATAAATAACTTCATTAGTATCTATAGCCCTAAATTTAATGGTATAAACCTTTAAATATGAAACTAGCCTTGGGCCTCTAATATGCCACTTGTACCATCATATATAAAACGACTTGAAAGGTATAAACCTGGGAAATCTATCCAAACAGCACGGAAAGAAAATGGTGATAGAGAATATATAAAATTATCATCTAATGAAAATCCGCTGGGAGCTAGTCCTCTTGCGATAGAAGCTATAAAAAAAACATTTACTAGCCTAAACCGATATCCTGACGCTTCAGGTTATGACCTTCGAAAAAAATTAGCTAAAAAATTTAACGTAAAAACAGAAAATGTAGCTATTGGTTCAGGTTCTGAAGGTATAATGTCTACTATTATGAGAACATTTTTACTTAGCGATGATGAGATAATAAGCGCTGCGGGATCTTTTATTGGATTCCGGGTTTTAGCAAATGCATCAGGTCGAAAGGTGCACTGGGTACCAATGAAAGATTATCACTACAACCTTGAACTAATGGCAGAAAAAATAACAGACTATACAAAAATAATATATATTGCTAACCCAGATAATCCTATGGGCACATATATAAAAAAATCTGATTTTGATCAGTTTTATTCTTATGTCCCAGAAAGAGTATTAATTATTCTTGATGAGGCCTACTATGAGTTTGCAAAGTTTCAATCGGACTATCCTGACTCTATGCATTACCGTTATGATAATGTCATAACCCTAAGAACTTTTTCAAAAGCATATGGGCTAGGAGGTTTACGAATTGGCTATGGTTTTGCACACGAAGAACTAATAAATAATCTCCTTAAAGTTAAGCCTCCTTTTGAACCTTCACTTCCTGCTCAGTATGCAGGTCTTGCTGCATTGGATGATATCAAATTTTTAGATAAAACTATTAAGATAAATAATGAAGGAATGAAGTATCTAAAACAAGAGTTTGATTCGCTTGGAATAAAATATATTCCAAGTTATACAAATTTCATCACGACTGTTTGGAAAGACAGTGAGACAGCCGAATCAATAGCAAAAAGACTTTTAGATAAAGGAATAATTGTCAGACATTTATCTTCATTTGGCTGGGGAAATAGTATTCGCTTTACAATCGGACTAAAACAAGAGAATAAAAAATGTATCCATAAGTTAAAAAGCATAATATGAGCAAAAAACCATATAAAATAACTGGATTTAATCATTGTGAATTTTATGTTAGTAACGCAAAACAGTCTGCATACTATTTTAACAATGCACTGGGGTTTGAAACTATAGCATACAAAGGGCTCGAAACTGGGAATCGTAATCAAGTTAGTTATGTAGTGAACCAGGGTAAAATAAATTTTATACTTACCTCTCCTCTAAATCATAATACTAAAATAAGTGAACACTTATTAAAACATGGTGATGGTATAAAGGATGTAGCCTTTACTGTAGATAGCTCTGAGATTGCATGGAAAACATCAGTTGACCGAGGCGCTAAGAGTGTATCTAATCCTATGAAAATTAGTGACAAATTTGGTGAGGCTATTATTTCTTCTGTAAAAACCTTCGGTGATACAGTACATACTTTTGTAGAGAGAGAAAACTATTTTGGACCATTTTTACCTGGTTTTGCCCCAAAGAATTCTGACAAAAGTTCACAACCTATTGGACTTGTACATATAGATCATGTTGTTGGAAACCAGCCAGAAAATAATATGATAGAAATATGTGAGTTTTATGAAAATATTTTTGGGTGGCATCGTTTTTGGACTATAGATGATGAAGACATCACCACAGAGTTTTCTTCACTAAGGTCTGTTGTCGTGGCAAATGATAATGAGATTATAAAAATTCCAATAAATGAACCAGCACCTGGGCTCAAAAAATCTCAGATACAGGAATTTATTGATTATTATGGTTCAGCGGGGATTCAGCATATTGCATTATCAACAAAAAATATTATTCAAACTGTAAAAATTATGCGAGAAAATGGAGTTGAGTTTTTAGAGACTCCGAGTACTTACTATAAAGACCTAAGTAACAGAGTTGGAGATATTGATGAAGATATTAATACTCTTTCAGAATTAGGGATACTTGCCGATAGAGATGAGAATGGCTATATGTTGCAGATATTCACGAGCCCTATACAAGATCGTCCGACACTTTTTTTAGAAATTATCCAGAGAGAAGGATCAAACAGTTTTGGTAAAGGAAATTTCAAAGCATTATTTGAGTCTATCGAAAAGGAACAAGAAAAAAGAGGAAACCTATAGATGAAACTAGCGACATATTCGTTTAAAGCAGATGAACAAAAACGTTTCGGGTTTGTACATGAAACTTATATGATTGATATCTTGAGAGCATCAGCCTGGGCAAACAAAACCCATAACAATTATAACTTTTTACATATCCCCTCAAGTCTAAAACTTGCACTTGAAAACTGGGAACCTAATTTATCCTATCTTAAAGATCTTCAAAATTTAGTAGCAGATAATAATATTATTGGTGAACAGAAAAGCCTTCAACCAATCGCAACGAATATTGATGATGTTAAATTATATCCTCCGATTACGGATCCACAGTCATTCAGGGATTTTTATGCCTTTGAACAGCATGTAAAAAGCGCTCGAAGATTACGCGGGCTTGATATGAACCCAGACTGGTATAATCTACCTATTTTTTATTTTTCAAATCCCGCAGCACTTTTTGGGCACAACGAAGATATCCTTTATCCAAAAGGAACTAATGAACTGGATTTTGAACTTGAATTTGCTATCGTTATAGCAAACGGAGGTTCTAACATAAAAAAAGAAGAGGCTGAAAAATACATTGCTGGCTATACCGTTTGTAATGATTGGTCAGCCAGAGATATCCAAAGAGAGGAAATGGCAATGAGCCTAGGTCCCGCAAAGGGAAAAGATTTTGCGACAAGCTTCGGACCATATTTAACAACACCTGATGAGTTGGAAAAAAATTGGGTTGATGGTAAACTACATTTACGGATGACTTGCCATATAAATAATAAGCTAGTATCTGATGGGAATACAAATGACTTGTATCATTCATTTTCAGCTATGATTGAAAGAGCCTCGAGCAATACAAAAATTTTGCCTGGGGATTATTTTGGGTCAGGAACTGTTGGCACAGGATGTATACTTGAACTTAGACCAGAGAATATAGGTGGCTGGCTAAAAAAAGGTGACGTGATTAGAATGGAAATAGAAAAACTAGGTATTTTGGAAAACAAAATTATATAATTAAGCATGCCGTTTTATCAAAAAAGAGGGCAGATACCTGAAAAGAGGCATATTCAATTCAGGGACATCAATGATAATCTATATTGGGAAGAACTTGTCAGTAGACAAGGCTTTAGCCATATGTATTCTAATGTCTATCATATTAATCCGCCAACTGCAATAACGAAAATTGGGACACCAATTAAGAATAAGATTCAACTCAATTCAAAATTACACAAACACTATCATCTAAAAACTGCAACCATAAGTTCTCAAGGAGATGCGATTTCTTCCAGAACCCCCTTGTTTCTTAATGAAGACATAATAGTTTCTAAATGCCACATTGATACATCTATGAAGGATCTTTTTAAGAATGCATACGCAGATGAAATATTATTTATACACTCCGGGGAAGGTATACTTAAATCTAATTTTGGATTTTTGAATCTTTCTTCTGGTGATTATGTTGTAATTCCCCGTGGGGTTATATGGCAACTGGAAATAACTAACCCTATGAAGGTTTTAACTATTGAATCAAACTCTCCTATTGAAACCCCTGAGCGCTATCGAAATAAATTTGGACAGCTGTTAGAACATGCTCCTTTTTCAGAGAGAGATATAAAAACACCTATATTTGAAGACCCTGTTAAAAATATTTCAGCAAAAATAATTGTAAAATATGGTACGCTAATGCAATCTTACGATTACCAGCACCATCCTTTCGATCTCGTGGGCTGGGACGGATATTTTTTTCCTTGGTCATTTAATATTAAAGATTTTATGCCAATAACTGGTAAAATTCATCAGCCACCACCAGTGCATCAGACACTTCAATCGGGCGGTTTTGTTGTTTGCTCTTTTGTACCCAGACTATTTGACTATCATGAAAAATCGATACCAGCGCCTTATGCACATAGCAATGTTGATTCCGAAGAAATTATATTTTATGTTGGTGGGGATTTTATGAGCAGGAAAGGTATAGAACCTGAGTCAATTACCTACCATCCAATGGGTCTTACTCATGGACCTCAACCAGGGAAAATAGAAGAATCACTAAATCTGAAAGAAACCTCCGAGGTTGCGGTAATGATAGATACTTTCAAACCATTAAATATGACAGAGATTACCCAAGAAATAGATGACAAGGATTATATTTTTTCTTGGATAAACTAATTAATGATTTTTGATCCAGATACTCTTCCGTTCAAAGAAACACATAAGCTAATGATTGGATCAATAGTCCCTAGGCCCATTGCCTTTGTTTCCACAACTAGTAAAGATGGAAAAAATAACATCGCACCTTTTTCCTATTTTAATGGTGTATGCTCAAGCCCCCCTACTATAATGTTTGCACCTGCAAGAAGAGGATGGGATGGATCAGAAAAGGATACCCTTGTTAATATCAGAGATACAAAAGAATTTGTGGTCAACATTGTGTCAGAATCATTTGCAGAAAAAATGGTGGTGTGTTCAACTGACTATGAAAGTGATGTTGATGAATTTATTGTATCTGGGTTAAATCATATACCATCAGAAAAAATTATTTCTCCTCGCTTATCTGAAGCAAAAATAAGCTTCGAGTGTAAACTTAACCAAATAGTTGAAGTAGGAGATGGAAAAGCAGGAAGTGGTTTTATTGTTATAGGAACTGTTATATTATTTCACATAGATGATAGTGTTATGATAGATGGAAGGATTGATATTGAAAAACTAAATCCAATAGGCCGCTTAGCGGGAAACTGGTATACAAGACCTACAGATAACTTTAGGATCCAACGAAAAATCAAGCCAGATAAATAACTTTATATAAGTCTAACTAGGACCACAACTACTAACTTTTATAAGAAAATGCTAATCAGACTAATCATACTTTTCCCGTTATTTGTTTCTCTTTTAGCTGCACAATATTCGGCCAATCCGAAGCTAGCAGGGTTATCAATAGATCGTCTTGAAGGGCTAAAAAAAATAATGTATGAGTTTGTTGATGAAGGAAAACTTGCTGGCGTACAAACAGCTATAATAAGGAATGGCAGCATAGGACACTATGATACCTATGGCTATGCAGATATAGATAGTAAAAAACAACTCAAAGACGATGCCATATTTAGGATTTATTCTATGACCAAGCCAATTGTCTCCGTCGCACTTATGATGTTGTACGAAGAAGGAAAGTTTTTATTGGATGATCCGGTACATAAATATATCCCTGAGATGAAAAACCTTAGAGTATATAAACCGGTGTTTACCAAAAAATTTTTTGGATCTACTCTGGGGAAAATATGGCCATTAAATAAGCTTCGTTCTGTACGAAAAACAAAAACCCACATGAGAATGATTGACCTATTAAGACATACGTCAGGCTTAGGCTACGGTTGGGGCTCAAATACGTATGTTGACAGAAAATATAAAAAGGCCGACATCTGGGAGTCTAAAGACACTAAAGACTTTATTAATAAGATAAGCAAGATACCTTTATACCATGAGCCAGGAACAGGCTGGAGGTATGGTGTTTCAACGGATGTTTGTGGTTACCTTGTTGAGGTCTTATCTGGCCAGAGCCTCGATGAATTTCTTTCTTCCAGAATATTTATGCCTCTAAACATGGTGGATACACATTTTCAGGTGCCCGATAATAAAATAAACCGTTTTACGACAAACTATATAAACAATATCCCTGAAAAGTATAGATGGCTGCTGAGAAAATCATTTAATCCCGATGGTAAGCTTATGGCAATAGATAATCCAGACAGTAGTGAGTTTACAAAAAATGTTACCTTTTTCTCTGGTGGCGGTGGGCTAGTATCCACGACAAAAGATTATGTACAATTTTGCAAAATGATATTAAACCAGGGTGAGCTTAATGGAGCCAGAATACTCGGTCCAAAAACCATTGAACTAATGACAGAAGATCATCTAAAGTTTATTCCCCATAAAGAAGGCCCCCTGTCCCTTCCTAATAATGGGACAAGTTTTGGACTAGGTTTTTCTGTTGTAAAAAATACTGCCGCGAAAGAGGTTGTTGGTTCTGTTGGCACTCATGGTTGGGGAGGCGCGGCAGGTACATTTTTTGGAATTGACCCAGAAGAAGACTTGATATTTGTTCTTATGATTCAGCTAATAGATTTTGATAATCTAAAAATATCAGAAAGATTTCAGGCAATGGTTTATCAGTCAATTGTTGAATAACTCAATATTTATAATAGACCTTACAAATTAAATAAAAAATATTTTGGCAAAGCAGACCATAAAAGACCTTTTATATAAAGCCCAAACTATCGGAAACATTGAGCCGATTGAGTATATGATCCCCTATCCCAGTACGCAGGCACTTATAGAAGGACAAACAATAAAATTTGGAGATCAAATTATTTATAAGGACCATAATATTACTAACCTAGGCTTCTACAGGATTATACAACAAACCGCACACTGGTTAAGTGAGCAAGGTATTAGACCAAAAGACAATGTAATCATTGAAGAGATTGAGTTTCCGCAAACAGAGCTAATATTATTTGGTCTCTGGCATATAGGCGCACGTGGGACTATCCTTGAAAATAAAGATATTAAGATTAATAAAGCTTTGCCTATAAAAACATTAAATAAAGAAAACGATCTATTACACAAGATCTCTTCTTATCCATCAGATTTTATTCCAGAATACAAAGCACTATTAGGAGAAACGGCAGTAAATATAGTTTCTCAAAATGGAATAACTTTTTTGTCTCACTATGGACTATTAGTCAATGCCAACAGCTTGCAAAAAGCTTTAGAACTAAAACCGGGGTCAAGTTTTTACAGTGATATTTCTCCCGCTTCTAGCTCTTGGGTAATTATGAAAGTGATACTGCCAATTTATTCAGGATGTATATACACAAAAGTAGATCCTTCAATTATTATAACATTCAATGCTATAGATAAAGGTAAAGGATTCCAACTTAGAAAAGACTGGAAAAACTTGGACGAATTCAAAGACCATCATATTGGGGTTTGTACTGAGAATAGCGCGGCGTTTTGCATCGGGAAAGAACCTATTCACCTAACTGATTTTAGGATTAATAGTGAAAAACTTTGGGTTAAAGGTCACTCTGTAATGAATGGATACCTAAATCAAAACAAAATGACATTCAAAAATGATTATCTAATAATTCAAAAATGAAATTATACTATTGACTTAAATCCTGTAATACCTCATCCGCATGAGTTTTAGGGCTGACTTTTTCATAAGCTTTTTCAATTTTACCCTGCTCATCAATTAGATAAGCGATCCGCAGTATTCCTTCATATTCTCTTCCATACATTTTTTTTATTCCCATTGCATCATAAGATCTTATGGTTTCTTTTTCTGGATCTGAAAGTAACTTAAATTGAAAATCTTGTTTAGTAGAAAAGTTTTTTTGAGCCTTTACGGAGTCAGCACTCATCCCAATTATGACTGTGTTTTTATCTTTGAATTTTTTGAACTCATCCCGGAGCCCTTTACCTTGTATCGTTCAGCCAGGGGTACTTGCTTTAGGATAAAACCATAGTAAAACTTTTTGTCCTTTAAAGTCACTAATGTTAACCATGTTACTATCCTGATCACTTAATTGAAATTCAGGAGCTTTGGAACCTATTTTCAGCATATTGAAATCGCCTCTTTTTAATTATATTTCTTTTTTTGACAATAAATATATAATTAATTGCTATTGTGATATAACATATACTTTGCAGTTTGGAATAATCCATCTGCTATTTTTTTCAGAGAGTCTGCCTTACTTTTATATTTATGTTTTACATCCTCACCAGGATCTGAATCTAAGATATCGTGTAACTCCATACCTGACCCATCTCGAAATACCCTTAGATAAAATTGATCATTAATTACACCATAACTACTAGGACTCATTTTTTTATTCATAAAAAAAGCAAAATTATTTTTAGTATTTAAAATATCTGTGCCAATTGTTTTGTTCAAATATGGTTTTCTACATATTCCAGCTATTGTGGGCATAAGATCAGCTAACCCAGATACTGTTGTTACTGTTTCCGGTGAGTCTAATATATTTGGAGCATAAATAATTAAAGGTACATTATATGACCGAAGCTTTAGCACATAATCATCGGCTCGCATATGTTCTGCCCTAGGATCAGCGGTGCCGTGATCGCCAAATAAAACAAATACTGTATTATCAAAGTATGATGATTCACTAGCCATTTTAAAAAACTGTCCTATTGAATGGTCTAATAGCCTAACAGCATTAAATTGTTCTACAGATTTAAAGCCAGCGGACTTCAAGACTGACTTTTCAACCTGCTTTATTTCAAAACCGTTATTATCAGTTGGGATCGTATAGGGTCTGTGATTCCCAGCTGTTTGTATTATCATGAACCTAGGCGATTTCGATAAGTCTCTATTTTCTAGTATGGTATTTGCTTCTCTAAAAAGATCTAAGTCAGATATGCCCCAAACATCTACCCTTGGACGAGAAATGTCTTTCATTTCTATTAGTCTCATATCCTTAATATTATAAGTAACAAGACTACTAATATTTGCCCAGCTAGCACTTCCTCCAATCATATAGTATTTTTCATATCCTTTAAACTGAGAGATAACACTATACTGATCACGAACTATTGGGTTTCTTGAAGATGTTCTTCTGGCAACATCTGGGATCCCAGTAAGCATGGTGAACACAGACCTAGACGTACTTACCCATGGTATATAAAACTTAGGAAAAAACATACCATTTGATGATAAACTATCTAACACAGGCGTAGGATTAAGCGGGTTGCCCATCATTCCCATCCTGTTTAGTCCTACCGATTCCATAAATATTATTACTACGTTTGGTTTTTTAAGAAACGGGTTAGATGGTTTAACATTTCTAATAAAATTCAGATTGTTGATATCTGGATCATCAACACCCAGCAAGCTAGAGACTAATGGATAAGAATCACGTACTTTGTCTACATCATAATCTGCCTCATGAAAGGTAGTGGTATCATAATAATATAATACCGGGTTTAATGCCAAAGCAGAGACAAAAGAATCACGGCTGAAAAATGCATCGCTCCATAATAACATATACTGGGAAAAAGTTCCCCAGAACCCAATCAGATAAATAATTGACGCGCAAACAATTTGTATAATTTTTTGGTAATTATTGTTGGACACCTTAGGCGTCATGAGTGTTAGTCTGACTATCATATTATGAATCATGATACACAAATAACAGATACCAACAACAAATATAATAAGCCAAATAACTGGGTAGGCCTCCCAGATCATACCAATTGAGATTGTGAAATTTTCAAGTAAGCTGAAACCAGTTATGTCAATCCTCTGTTGTGTATAGCCATAGTTAGCAAAGTCAAACACATAGAATAAAATAGTCAGTGATAGTAGGGAACCATAAACCCACCTTACTACAAAAATTGTGTGTGATAGTTTCCAGTACCGGATTGTTGGAAGGATGCAAAAAAATAGAATCGGGATTGATATAAGAACTGCTAGCCGCAAGTCAAATCTTATACCAATCCAAAAACTATGTAAAATATTTGAGACCCCTACAGGCTCAAAAAAAAATAAAAAGAAAGCGAATCGTAAAAAGAAAAATAAAGCCCAAGATAGAGCTAAAACTCCAGAGAGATATTTTAATCGGCGAGAAATGTTGCCAATTTTTTTCAAAAAACTATTTATGTAAGATTTATTTGTGACCACTTCATTCTGTCATCATTAGAGATGATCATTTCATTCACAACAGAAATTCCTTTTTTCTGACCCTTCCACACTAAATACAAACATGCGCTATCATAATCTACCCATTTAAAATCAGAGTGTTCATTTGACAGTGAAACAATATCAGATCCAACCTCGATCCCAAAAACTGGGACAAGGTTTACTCGGTCACCATGTGTTTCGTAGAATTTACTTACATGATCCGCTACAAAGATCCTCATTGAATCCAGACCTGTTTCTTCTTTGAGCTCTCTTATTGCTGCCTGCCAGGCTTGTTCACCTTTTTCAATTTTACCTGCTACACCTTGCCAAAGATGTTCATACATTTTGGTCTTGGCCCTTTTTAATATCAAGTATTTAATTCCGTCTTTTGTTTTCCTGTATACATAAGCGTCTATAACACGAATTTTTACTTTAGCCATTACATACCTTTTCGGGTTTTCATTTCGCTAAGCCAGCTACTAGACCATTTGTCAAAGTCTCTGGAAGTTATTTTTTCTTGAATTATCTTCATCAGTGAAATGTAATAAGATAGGTTTAATGTTGACGCAATACGTAAACCAAGAATCTCTTTCACATTAAACAGGTGACGAAGATAGGCCTTGGTAAACATCCTTCCAAAAGCATGTTTACTGTTTCCATCTATCAAAGAGTAATCATTTTTATATTTTTCATTGTTTATATTGATCGTTCCCGAGGATGTAAATATTTGTCCATTTCGGCCATTTCGAGTTGGCATAACGCAGTCAAACATGTCTATACCTCGGTGAACAGCTTTTACAATATCGGTGGGTTTCCCTACTCCCATAAGATATCGAGGCTTATCTTTTGGAAGTATTGTGTCACAATATTCAATAGTGTCAAACATTGCACTTTTTTCTTCACCAACTGCAAGTCCACCAATTGCAATACCACAGTCAGCATAATCAGCTAATGCTTCAGTGCTTATTTTTCTTAGCTCATGGTCGACGCCACCCTGGACAATAGGAAACAGGGTTTGACTGTGATTATATAGGCTGGGATGAGCTTTTAAATATTTTTTACATCTTTTGAGCCATCCGGTAGTACGGTTCACCGCTTCAGTAATTTCTTTTTGATCAGCGCTTCCTGGAGGACACTGATCAAAAGCCATAATAATATCAGCGCCGAGCGCGCGTTGAATTTCCATAGAAATCTCCGGCGTAAGAGCATGATAACTGCCATCTAAGTGAGACTGAAACTCTACACCATTATCATTAATCTTATTTAGTCTTGCTAGAGAAAACACCTGAAAGCCTCCGCTATCGGTCAGCATAGGACGTGACCAGTTTGAAAACTTATGAAGTCCTCCAGCAGCATGAATAATGTCTGTTCCAGGCCTCAAATACAAGTGATAGGTGTTTCCAAGAATAATTTCAGAGCCAAGACCCTCAAGCTCATGAGGAGAAAATGTTTTTACGGCACCTACTGTACCAACAGGCATAAAAACAGGCGTATCGATACTACCATGATTTGTGTCTATTGTTCCTGTCCTGGCAGAGGATTTATTATCAGAACTGTTAATTGAAAATTTCAAAACAGTATATCAAATGCCTGTCTTACAGAGGTAACAGGATAAATTTTCAGTTTAGATTTTTTTATCTTATTATTCATGCTTGCTGCCGGGACCACAGCGCCACTAAAACCGAGGGCTATAACCTCTGACAGTCTATGTCCCAAGCGACTGATTGATCTCACCTCTCCTGCCAAACCTATTTCACCCATGAATACAATATTTTCATCAATCGGCTTGTCCATAAAGCTAGAAGCAATTGCACACAAAATAGATAAGTCCGCAGCAGGGTCATCCACTTTTAAACCTCCTACCAGATTTATAAATACATCTTTCATTCCCATCACTAGCTCCATTCGTTTTTCTAGAACCGCTAAGAGCATGGCTAACCTTCTAAAATCAAATCCATTTACATTTCTTTGGGGGGTACCAAAATTAGCTGTAGACACAAGAGCCTGGACCTCGATTAGTATAGGACGAGTACCCTCTAAAGATGGATATATGCATGTTCCAGGAATATTTTTACTCCTCTCAGACAGAAACATCTCAGACGGATTAGTAACCTCCTTTAATCCTTTTTCATTCATGTGGAAGATGCCCACTTCGTTTGTAGCGCCAAAACGATTTTTTGCAGCCCTTAAAATACGGTGCTCATAGCGATCATCGCCTTCAAGATAGAGTACTGTGTCAACCATGTGCTCTAACATTTTAGGGCCCGCTATGGTCCCTTCTTTTGTCACGTGGCCAATGATGATAATGATAACATTTTTTTGTTTACTTACTTCTAAAAATTTTTGTCCACAGTCTCTTATCTGGCTTGGTGATCCAGGCAAAGAATCAAGGTCAGAGTTGAGAATGGTTTGAATAGAGTCAATAATAACAAGGGCAGGAGAAATTCTATCAATATGCGTCAATATCCCATTCAAATCATTTTCACTTGATAAATGTAAATTTTTTGATTCAACATTGATTCTTTTTGCTCTGATTGCAATCTGTTCCTCACTCTCCTCAGCAGACACATAAAGGACAGGTTTATTAATGTCTGAACATATATGCAAGGCTAGTGTAGACTTGCCAACGCCAGGGTTCCCCCCAAGGAGCAATAATGACCCTGGAAGTAAACCACCACCTAATACTCGATCAGCCTCTATTATACCAGTGGTAAGCCTTTTCCCGGGCTCTGTCTCTAGAATATCGTTTAGTGGTCTATAATCACGATATTCGGTCTTAGTATTTTTCTTTTTACCAAGAACCTTAAACTCAGAAAGAGTGCCCCATTCTTTGCAACTAGGGCACTGCCCATTCCATTTCGGAAAATCATCCCCACAAGCGGAGCATAGAAAGGTTACTTTGTTTTTTTTGTTAGCCATAAAAGCAAGGGAACTTGCCTTCCATGGTGGATGGAATCAAGGCAGATATTTACTACCAGTCAGGGCCTAATGATAAATACCACTGGGGTTTTGAGTATCCACTTGGATTCTTATCCCAGGCAGACTCGATACGTAATAAAAAGTATCCTAGATTTATTTTCACGCCCAAGCCTGATGTTACAACCCAGGGTGAAAAATTTCCTGAATTATTTGTTCCGTATTTTCCTGGCCACATAGTAGAAGAAAACTCATCATAGTTATCCCAGGCAGCACCAATATCCATAAACGCGTGCCCCCTAATATTTCCAAAAACCAACTTCAATGGAAAGCCAAGAGCAAGATAATTAATAAAAGGGAACCTGACCTCAAAATTAAAAAGGGCAGCATGTGTTCCTATACGCTCCGCAAAACGAGCCCCCCTCATTGGGAAAGCATACTCAGTAAAATATACATCAGTAATAAGATTTGAGTTTGATGTGTCTGTTAACACACTTCTATAATATGACTCATCTTTTATGCCATTCGTCTCGCCACTACCATGTAAAAGATATGGTATGCCACCCAGAAAAAATTTCTGAGCTTTATTGCCCTGGCTTCGCCCAAAGAAACCTCTTAAAGCAAGCGTATAGTCCCGCCCAAAGCGCAAGTATTTTCTAGCATCAACCTTCGTAGTCTGAAATGAAAAATTATCTTTACCTCCAGGACTTGCAGTAATAGAAATATTCTGTCTATAGCCGTCAATAGGGCCAGTAATCCCAAACACTGAATTATCTATAACCCAACTCATGGTTGGTAGAATCGTTGTAAACTTTGTAGAACCTGGCCTCTTTAGTAATTCTTCTTGTCCGGTGAGAGTATTTATAACCCTGTCAAGTATATCATAACTAATATTATGCCATGTAAGGCCAAAGTCTATTCTTTGAAATCGACTAAAAGGATGTGAAACGTAGGACTGCAGTCCATAGTGTCTTAGTTTACCAAGGGAATAATATCCTGCCTGAAAAAAATCAGCAGTCTGAAACCCGACAAAATAATAATCAGTTTTATTCTTTAGATAACCATAGGATAAAAAATAGTCACTATCTTCAAGCGTGAGCACCATCTCTGTCCCAAACTGGATCTGATGATTACCAAGTATATCACTGAAAGCAAAATAAGTCATGCCAGTTGCACCAAAAACATTACTTATTTGCAGGTTCCCACTTACCATATCTAGGGTAAATCTTGTCTTATACGCTTTTGGCACGTGAATTCCATCTACCAGAGTGTCACTAATAACTATTTCTTTTTTGGGATTATTATCTGCTATAGAATAATTAAAATTTTCATACCCTTGTGCAAAAATCCACTTTGAATAGGTTCCTTTACTATCCATATCCATTCTATCTATTTTATCAGTATCTCGAATGTCTGCGACCGATAAATCTTCCTGGCTCCTTGTTTTTATATATTGCGTATGGGTTACTTCTTGCGCAGACATTTCTGATGGCTTATTAAGGCTATATAAATCCCATCCCAATCCTGAGTATCCTGCAAATATTAGCATATTATCATCACCAGAAATAGTTGGCTGCTGCAGGCCTGTTAACACATTTGTTATTGCATAAGAATCGAATTTGCTTTTTTTATCACCTGAATGACTGTATCCCTCAAGCGAGTGTTTGTACAGATTATGCACACCATTATAGTCTGAGGTATAAAATAGTGTTTCTTCTGTATTTGCCCAGATGGGATGATTTTCATTATCAGGTGTATTAGTAACGCGACGAATTCTGTTATCCTGAGTGTTAACAATATATATATCAGTCTGCCCATAGTCATGTTCTTCCATACGGCCAGTGTATTTACCATCAACATAATCGCCACGGTCTGATACAAACACGATCTCATTCCCTTTATTATTCCAGTTAGGATATGAGTCAGAAAATATATCATTCGTGACTTGCCTATATTCTTCCTTATCAAGATCATATATATATAGATCACTCGAACCATTATGATTACCAATGAAAGCAATCTCTTTTCCTGAGGGACTCCAGGAAGCTGAAAAAACACCATCAAGATCAATAGGGATTTTTTTTGATTTTTTTGATTTTATATTAACTATGTGCAGTGCATCCGTGGCTCCAGCTTTTACCGCAAGAACAATTTTTTCACCATCAGGGGACCATGAAAGCCCTGGTTGTAGCCATTTAAGCTCTTCAAAATCAACTGACCGACTGCCTTTAATAAGCGTTTCTTTTTTCTTCCCAGTAAGCACATCAAGAAGGTACACATCAAAATAACCAGAACGGTCAGATAATAGCGCAACCGTGCTTCCATCTGGGGAAATTGAGGGTGAAACATTATAAAAATTGTTATTTTTTTTATGATCAGTTAGCTTTTCTGACATATCTTCTAGTGGATCCCTATTTGCAATGTCAGGCCAGTATTCTTTTTTTAAATATTTGTGCCACTGATCAGACAGTTCTTTCCACTTCATCCCTAAAGCAAGCTGATAACCTTTTTCCGCGCTTTGAGCCTTTTTCATAGAACGAAATACCTCTCCAACCTTTTCCCGACCATATTTCCCGGCAATAAATCTCCAGAGTGATTGTCCTCCTTTATAGGCCATAAAATAGTTGAGCTCATTAATCGTTGGCATTCTCTCATGCACCGCTATATCACGGAGAACCATATCGGCTTTTGTGTCCCAGTTCGAACTTAAAAACTCAGCCAAGCCCTCATTTGACCATAGAGGAATCCTGACCTTGGTGCGACTTGCCATCATATTTTGTGCGGTCCCACCATAGACCATATCATTAAGCATCGCGTGTACCAGTTCATGGTGTATAACATGTCTAAACTGTTCAAAATTTCCATCAAAGGGAAAGACGATCCTGTTTTTAAACAACTCTGTAACACCGCCGATCCCTTCGGACATATATGTCCCAATGACATTTGTCTGCTGAAACTCATTGTGCGAATTGTACACCAGGATCGATACACGTTTTCTAAGATCCCAGGAAAGGTGTGTTGAGATTTGTGCGTAAGCATCCTCTGAGACCTTAGAGGTAAACTCAGCCAAATCTTGATTGTCACCATAAAAATATATGTCAAAGTGCGAGGTTTGTATGTAGGACCAATCAAAGCTCTGATACTGAACCTTGTTCTTCCCAAACGATTGACCAAACGCAGTACAAATAAAAATAAGGGTCAATAATATATATTTTAGTATTTTCATTTTATGTTTAACATATTACTCACATGCTAAGTTTCCAACATTAATAATAAAATTAAATAATGTCAATAAATCCTCAAAACTATAATTTATTAAATCATTTACTTTACTTGCTACTCCCAAACTGAAAAAGTTATTTTTCAAGCTATGGAATTACCAATCTATTTTATTTCGGACGTGCATCTTATGTTAAACGATAGTGCAGAAGAAAAGCACAAGAGAAAGTCTTTATATCGTTTTCTAAACTATGTAAGGACAACACGGGGAACACTTTTTTTTGTGGGAGACCTATTTGATTTTTATTTTGAATATCCTGATATGGTTCCAAAGGCTTATTTTGATTTTTATAACAAAGCATTTCAATTAAAAAAAGCTGGGGTAAACCTTCGGTTTATAGCCGGGAATCACGACTATTGGCTGATGGATTTTATGAAAGAAAAAATAATGAATCAGACCTATTTTGATGATACTACATTTTCATTGAAAGGAAAAAATTTTTATATAACCCATGGTGACGGTGTTTTAAGCTGGGACTATGGCTACAGAATCTTAAAAAGAATTATCCGTTCATCATTTTTTACATGGTGCTTTCGATGGTTGCATCCAACAATCGGATACAGCATAGCACGCAAGGTTTCAAGAACCACAAATCAACCAGAACCGCCTGAACACGTTAGAGAAAGAATAAGAAATGAGTTAACAAACTTTGCATCTGCACACTTTGAAAAAGGATTTGACTACATGGTCTGTGGGCACTATCATCTGAATGAAATTATTGATGTAGGAAAAGGAAAACTCGCTGTCCTCGGTGATTGGCAGGACCAGCCATCTTATGCAGTGTTTGATGGTAGAGAACTAACACTACATCAGTGGGAAAATAATGCGTAAACACTTAACCATATTATTTTGCTTTCTCCTTCTTTTTCAGGGGTGTGCTACGGTCAAAAGTTTTTTTGGCAAAAGATCAATTATGGACCCTGATGACCCAAACTTTCTTAATAACATTCAAAAACTAAGAAGCGCCTACCAAGATGGAGACATACAGGCCCTAGAAGAAATGATTCAGATATATAATGATCAGGATCAGCATATCAAAGCCAGGATCGAAGCCGGGAGGATGCTGGCTAATACTCAGCACCCTATGGCACTGAATGCTATCGCCAAAATGGTTGAAACAACTAGCGCTGTAGATTTTTCGTTTCTGAAAGCATCTATAGAAATGCTGGCACTATTCAGAGAAAACCCCAAGGCCAGCTTTGCCATGGTTGAGAGCATGCATATTCTCGAGGAGCGAACAAATAATCTGCATCTTACCCTAGCTGAAAACCTTAATAAAGTCAGAACAAAGGATCAAATCCTAGTATTGCTGGACCTTTATGAAATAGCAAAGGCGAATATGAGCCGGACCGAGGGAATGCTTACGCAAATACTTGGTGGTCTTGGGAGCGATCAGGTGATTCCTGTTTTAACTGCGATTGCCAAAGATCCTAACGTAAGACTAGGGATCAGAAACAAAGCAGTTCAAATACTAGGCAAAAAAAGCCCTGAAGATGTTGCAACCGCTTTTGCTGAGCTATTGGGAGACCCCAATACCAATCTTGAGGTACGTGAGTTTGCTATAAATACAATGGCAGGTGTAAAACAGGAAAACCTCATCCTTGCCCTGTTACATACATATAATACAGGTAAGAGTCAGTACTACACTCTTCTGAATACCATGCTATCTGCATTGGGAGAGTTTAATGAGCCAGAGGTGAAACTTGCTGTAGTTGAAATCGCCAGTAGCGAAGACTATCCGATCGACATCAGAAAAAAAGCAATCGATAACCTTGGTGCGTTTAAGGATGCTAGTGTAATACCAAAAATACTACCGATACTTGAGAAAAAAGAAAACTATGTCTACTATGATAATATTCTAGATATGGTGTACATGCTTGGGGAAGAAAAAATATGGGCAGAACAGGTTCGAAGAATGGCCCACAAGGCAAGCTTTAAACGCAGAGAACATGAATAGTCAATTAAAAATATTCTTCCTGTTAATTATTGTTGGGTTCACCTATGCCAAGGACACGTACACTATATCCGGGACTGTCCAGAATGAAAAAGGAGAAAACCTAAAAAAAGGTTCCGTGGTTCTAGTAAGCAAGACAGATGGCTCTGAGATAAAAAAAACAAAAATTAATAGAAAAGGTGAGTTTAAACTAAAAAAGATCACCCCTGGTAAGTATCAAATCAATGCTGATGCTGAAGGAAAAGGGTCCTTACCTGTCGATATAGTAGATAATGATATCAAAGATCTTGTTGTTATAATAAAAAATTCTGATGATAAGAAAATTGATACCTCCGAGAATATCGCAGTAATAGCATCAGAGAAAACAGAGACCGTTCAGGCTCTTGATACTCCACTAAAAACAGAAAAAACTGGAGACCTTCTTCCCCAGGTACGAGCATTTGATCAGGTAGATAAGCTACAGTTTGAGGATCAGTTTTTTGAGTATGAGTCCAACCTGAGAGTGCTGAAGAATCAGATTGACTCTTTAAAAAGTATTGTCACTGCATTTGAAAAAAAACAGACTATGCCTAACATAAGCAGAGAGCTCTTAGACCTTATTAAAGTGCCCGAGTTTCAGCATAGGATAGAACTAAAAAATGGGACTGTTGTATTAGGAGATATCCTAAGCGAGACAGGTTCTTCTCTTGTTCTGAAAACACAGATAGGAGAACTGGTCCTAGAAAAAGAAATGATTATCCGCAGAGACAAACATGAAGAGCCAGCGCCAAAGGTTGTTTTCCTTGGTGATCCATTTATAAATATCTATCCTGACCGGCATGAGTTCTCTGGCAGGATTAAAAATATCGGGCAAAGAAGAGCAGACTTTGTGAGGGTGTTGTCAAGTCTCTACACCCAGACAACAAAGGCCGCGGGTAAAGACTCCGTGTTTGTCAAGGGGACAAGGATCATATACGACTCTGGCGTAATCGCAGACACAGCGCTAGATCCTGGACAGACAGCTACCTATAATTTTCCTGTAAAGATAGAAGGGCGAAGAAAGGTTCAGTACCACACGATGGATATTAACTGGAATGAAACACGGTAATTGATTATACTTCCAAGTATAATATAGTCTAAGGACTAAGTAATCTGAGGTATTTTACAACATTTAACCATAACCGCTGGAAAGAGTCATATCCAATGGTATAGATACGAATGAATTAAATGAAAAAAATAATTATGTACTATAATGAAAAAATGGTTTCCATTGGAATACGTGTGTTTTTACTCTCTACTTTTGCTTTTAGCCAGTGGGCCGGGGATAAAATGCCTGCCGTCGGAGTTGTAAATGGTTCGGTAACGGATTCCACTTCGGGTCTGCCCATTGAATATGCTTCAATCTCCCTGGTGAATATACGATCTGATGAAGTGGTGACTGGCGCACTATCAGATAAAACAGGCAGATTCAATATTCGTGAAATACCCTTAGGGCAATATCGGGCTGTTGTAGAATTCATCGGCTACGCAACAAAAGAGATATCACCCATTAATATTTTCCCTGGTGAAGGTGGTGGTATTGAGCAGGACCTAGGGAGTACGAAGCTTCAGATTTCATCTGTTAACCTTGCTGAAGTGAAAGTTTTGGGAGAAAGCCAGTTCATTCAAACCATTGATAAACAGATCTTTACCGTGGGCAAAAACCTTGCTGCTTCCGGCGGATCTGGCGAAGATGTTTTGAATCAGGTCCCCACAGTAGCCGTAGATATTGACGGTAATATCACCCTTCGTGGCGATGCCAATGTGACAGTCCTAATCGACGGCAAAAAAGTGGGCTTTGATCGCCGCTCTATGGTTGACAACCTGCAGGCATCCATGATTGAGAAAGTAGAAGTCATTACCAACCCATCTGCAAAGTACGACCCTGATGGTGTGGGCGGTATTATTAATCTTGTTCTTAAGCGAGGTACACTTGAAGGGTTTAACGGCAACACATCTCTTTCAGCTGGTCAATATAATAAGAATAACATCAGCGGAAATTTGAACTTTCGGACGGATACCTGGAACGTTTTCAGCAGCAACAGTTACCGAACGGGCGAGCGATATAGTAAGGGTTTAAGAGAATTCGATTTCCTTTATTTTGACCCCAGTGACAGCATCAGGTATCTGTACCAGGACACAAAAAGAATTAGAAATTCTGATAATATTTCATTCCGTTTTGGTGGAGATTTTTACCCTACTCCTACCAGTACGATCAGTTATACATCCACATTTAGTAAAAGAGACCAAGATAGCCAAGAGATCGTTGAAACAACGAGACCAGTCGCCAGCATATTAGATGTACAGGAAAATGGGCTGGAAAATGACTGGGACCATTCTTTATCCTACGAGAACAAGTTTAATTCCAAGGATAGGAAACTAAATGCAGACATTAGTTATGGTATAGGAAGAGAAAATGAAACTGAAAAAACCCTGGGGAACGAAGTAGAAGATCAGCATGACCATAAAAGTATCATTGCATCATTTGATTATGAAGATAAGCTAGGTGAAAATTTTGACCTGGAAGCAGGGTTCAAGACCGCGCTCAAAACCTTGGATGATGATCTGTTTTTTCAGGATGGAACTTATGACTATATTTATGACGAAGATATTTACGCGCTGTACACTACCCTGGGTTACGAGATCAATGATCGCCTGGGTTTAAAAGGCGGTCTTAGGTTTGAACAGGTAGAGACCAAGGCAAAGGTAAGCGGCGACACAACAATTGCTACCAGTATTACCCATTTTCTTATTAACCAGGCCGTTGAAAAAAATGAAATTGATGAACCCTACAGACATTTCTATCCTAGTATGTTCTTGAACTATAAACTTACGGAAAAACAGCAAATACAGTTCGGCTACTCTAAACGTGTAAATAGACCCCGGACAAGATCATTAAATCCATTTCCTAGGGAAATGCTGGATACAACACATATTCGTACTGGGAATCCATATGTAAAACCAGAATACAGTGATGTGATGGAAATAAATTTTTCTAGTAATTCCAGAAAATTCAATTTTAATACAGGCGTATCCTACAAACATACAACCAATGCAATCGCCTGGTGGGATCGAGATGAAATCATTTATAATGGCGTATCCTATGAATTATTAACATCCGGAAATGCTGAGAGCGCTAAAAACCTTAGTGGGAGTGTCATCATCAACTATCGCCCTATGCCTCTGGCTAGTATCATGCTTACAACCTGGTGGTGGCGATCTGAAACCATCGGAGGTCAGTATGAAGAAGATATGACCGGCACATCCTACGGTATGTATAACCGTGGCCAATTAACATTAAATATTCCTACAGTGGCACGTTTAGAATTATCAGTTGGTGGTCGTGGAACAATGAAAATTACATCCGGAACGATTCCCGCTAATTATGGTGCTGATCTTGGTATCAAAAAATCATTTTTAAATGATCGATTATCAGTTACGCTAAAAGTAAATGATTTATTTGATAATCGAAAATTTATTATTGATACAAAACAAGACTACAATCTATATACACAAGAAATGTATGCCGAGCGGAAGCGCGGTCGTAGAACCACGTCCATCAATCTCAGATATAATTTTGGGAAACAGGAGAAAAAGAAATGGGATCGCAAGAATTTTGGACGTGGTAATGGCGGCGGCGGAATGGACATGGACTACTAGTGCCTATTGTTTTTAATTGGTTAAACCGAGATTAATATTTTGTATAGATTGCTTATTGTAGCCCTGTTCATTTTTATTATAACCACAAACATTTTTGGGACTAACAAAGCCCCAATTATTTTGGTTCATGGATTTCTTGGATGGGGCCGAGATGAGATTGGTGAAACAAATTACTGGGGCGGACCTAATGATATAGAAGCCTATCTAAGATCGAAAGGCTATACTGTGTATACCGTGTCTGTTGGTCCAATATCTTCTAATTACGACTGTGCCGTAGAAACTTTTTATCAAATTAAAGGTGGACAACTTGACTATGGGAAAGCCCATTCTGAAAAATTTGGCATGATCCAAAAACCTAATAGCAAGTACTATTCTGGTCTATATCCCGATTGGAATAGTAAAAACCCAGTTCATCTTATAGGCTACAGTTTTGGTGGACAAACCGTTAGGATGATTCAACATTTATTAATAAGTAAAAATGATTCAATCTATAAAGAAAAAAGTCTTCTCCTTGGAAATGAGCATAAGGGATGGGTAAAATCTATAACCACAATGTCTGCACCTTTAAATGGCGCTACAATTGCAGACATTGTAAATAAATTTATACCATTTTCTGATAATGTTCTCCCAATTGTTGACATTATTAGTACAGGCTACTATGATTTTGATCTTTACCAGTGGGATTTAAATCGAAAAGTTGATGAGTCCTTTTTTGGCTATTTAAATCGTTTAGGGTCTAGCGCGTCTTGGTCAACAGAAAATAGTATTACCTATGATGCCACACTTAGAGGCGCACAAAAAATAAATGATATGGTATCAATTGATCCAAGCGTATACTATTTTTCTTATAGTACGACCTGCAGCAAAAAAGATCCGCGAAAAGGATTTCATGTCCCTGCTGAGAGTTTAAGCTTGCCTAACTATCCACTTTGCTACCTAATGGGTAGAATAAAGATAAACGCTGGCAATGGTCTTGTTACTGACTCTACCTGGTTTGAAAATGATGGAACAGTGAACACGTTATCTATGGTAAGTCCCTTTACAGGAAAAAATGGCCCTGAGCCAATGATAGAGTATGAAAAAGGAACCAAACTTAGACCAGGAGTATGGAACTATATGGGTAAATACAATCTGGATCATAAAAATTTCATTGGGTTTTTTCTTGAGAGCCAAGAAATGGTAGATAACCTATTTAAGCGTTTCGAGAACCACGCGAGCATGCTCTATTCTTTACCATAATCTTTCATTAATAAGTTTATTATCTTTATGTTCTGTTAAACAGTTTTGAAACATAAGAAGGGATTAAAATGAGGCACGCTGACAAGATTAAATTAAGTGATCTGAATACCATACCTAATATATTAAGTATCAGCAGACTATTACTGATCCCTGCTATGTTAATACCCGCATACTGGATTGATGATGAGCCTCAGGCTAGATTTGTATTTCTAATCATGTTTATAATAATTGGCGTAACAGACAAGCTCGATGGTACATTAGCGCGCTATCTAAACCAGACAACGGCGCTTGGAGCAAAGCTTGATACTATTGCAGACATGGTATTTTATCCGCTCATTGCTCTGTGGCTTTATAGATTTGAAAGTGGAGTAGTAGGTGGCTGGTGGAACCTAGTATATTTTTTATTGGCTCTGTATTTTTTCAAAATGATTGTTGGAAAAATAAAATTTGGTTACATGCCTGCTTTTCATACAATCAGCGCTAAAACCTTTTCTGCTAGTCTTTATTTTTTTATGATAACCGCTATACTTGATGCGGATTTAGCAAAAACGATATTCCCAGTTTTGTGTGTAATTGGATATATAAATCAGGTGGAAGAAACATATATTATGCTTACAAGAGATAGCGTAGATGAAAATATCAGATCTGTGTTTGACTAGCTCCCTACCATAAAAACAGCATTACCAAAAAGCAGCTTACCATTATACCAAAACCCTCTGAACAATGGATTATCAGCCAGATAAATAATTCTACCTTTGCCGCTCTCATGCACACCAAAAATTAGATTGTCTTTTATTTTTTGTTTTACTCTATAGCCCATAAAACCTGAAACATGTGATGAAGAATTTTTTATCGTTCCCACGTTCCACCCTTTTGGAAGATAGGGATACATACGAGATCTTTGCCGGAGCGAAAAATATTTTTTACCATAACCATACATAAGTGGATGTGTGTTGTCTACATCAACTCTAATGATAGAACCATAGGATGCATCAGAAAGTCTAGATCTATTTTTATCCTTATATTTTTTTAATCGATTTTCTTTTTGTCTTTTCTTTTTTAGCTCTTGTGCTGCTTTTTTTGATTCTTTGGACTCATATCTAACAAGACCATAGCCGTTCTCATCAACAAATTTTTCCATAGCAGATCCTATAGCAATAAGTCGGCCACCAGATCTAACCCAGTCTAAAAGTTCTTCAGGTGGTTTATTATTTAATCCATCTGCATTAGGTTCTTCTTTTATTTTTTCAGATGGACTGCTCTCATTTACAAATGAATTATAACTCCCATCAGGCATGATTAAAACGTCTATATTATCTAAAGGTAGTGTTTGAATTGTAGATGCATCATACACAGACAATGGATAACCAATCTGTTGTTCAAAATAATGCCATACCTCACCAAAACTATAACTGCTAACATCCTCACCGCTAAGTACTGCTACCTTAGGAGCATTCACAACTCGCATAGTTGATGATCCAAAGTCTTTTCCTTTTGTAGCCAGACCGGTCAATACAGAGCCTAAATTAGTATTATGCTTTTTTGAGAGTTTTCTTAATACTTTGTCAAACCGTTGCCCCATGGATTCGTTTCCTTTTCTAGTGATTACCAGCGTGCCTCTATCATATAACATACCATTGATCTCAAAAGGCTCTACTGAAACACGGACAACTATTTTATTTTTAAATACTTCAGATAAAAATTTTAAATCATAAACACTATTCCATGGATTAAGATATGCATAAGGACTATCATCCCAATTATGAATAACTTTACTACCTTTTTGAATATTAAAATTCTTTTGCTTAATCACTGTCTCAAGTGCGTATGCCTCTAAACCATAAACATATGGAATAGACCAAGCAGTAATATCATATGTGAGCGAATCCTCATAATGGGTTTTTGGTTCAAATAGCACCTGGGCTAAAACTGATTTTTTTTGATCTGATGAAATAATAATATCGTTTTCCTGTATCCTAAATGAATCAAACTTTCCAGAACCATAACTATAACCCCTAACAGAACGAGACCTATCATCAATAGGATGTCCATATTTTATCCCATGTGTATCTAGCCAGCTTAATAAATCTTCCCTTTTGGGATCATTTAATCCTACTTTAATCACGAAAGACTTATACTTACTAACTGGATTATCGATACCCTGAGTAAAAAAATATCTAAACTCTTTTATGATCCTGTCCTTATGCTTGTAAGCAGATTCTACGGTTGAAAGTCCAGTAGTATGATGATGCTTAATCCTAGAATGAAGTGTCAGCGTATCTCCATCAGAGGTAAACGCAGAAATACCTCCTGCAGCTCCTCCTGCTTTTTCATAGGTCATTCCTATTGCGCCATTATATATTGGGTACGTATCTCCATAGCCAGGATACAACAGATCAAAGTGTTCCTTTGTAAAATAAAGCCAATTATTTTTATTAAAATATCGTGAATGGTTTTTCCCGATTATCTTTTGAAACTCTCTCTGCCATGAAGTTATCTGCAGATGATATGGCTTTGCAGCAGGAGCAAAATAGTATGGCTCATTAATGTATTGCTCATGATAGTCTACATGGATATGTGGCATCCAGCTATTATATAATCTCATTCTCTGAATAGTCTCCGTCTGCGTCTGCCATGTCCAATCTCTATTGAGATCAAAATAATAATGATTTGTTCTGCCTCCTGGCCATGGTTCCTGATGCTCCCTTGTATGAACATCTGGATCTGGGGGATTAGTACCTGTCATAGTATAAAACTGTACGTATCGATCACGACCATCAGGATTTATACAAGGATCAATAATTACAATCGTACGTTTTAACCACTCCATGGTATTTTTATTAGAGGTATTTGCAAAAGAAAAAAGAGTTTCCATGGCGGCCTCAGTGGAACTTGATTCATTGCCATGCACAGAATAACTAAGCCACACTAACGCGTAATCTTTTTCTGGTTCTAAACCTTCGGATAAACCAGAAGAAATAAGGTGATTTATTCTAATCTCATCAACAGAAAGATTATTCTCTGGATGTGTGATAATAGCAACAATAAGTGGCCTGCCCTCATAGGTTTCTCCATACTGGATAAGGTGGACATTATCACTCGAGGAAGCGACCTGCTTAAAATAATCAACTACGCTATGATGATAGGTAAACCTGTCACCAAGCTGATAACCAAGAAATTCCTGTGGGGAAAGTGGAAACGCAGAATACAGGTAAGTAAGCGCTGATACAGTGTAGACTAATATTGTTAACTTTTTTCTGATAGGTACACCATTATTGCATTTTGAATATGCATCCTGTTCTCTGCCTGATCAAAAACAATAGAATAGTCTGCCTCCATAACACCATCGGTTACCTCTCGCCCTCTCTCGGCCGGTAGGCAGTGCATAAACAAGGTTCTTTTTCCAGAAGCCTCCATAAGAGATTCATTCACTTGAAAGTTTGAGAATATCTTTTCTCTTTGGGCAGTCTCTTTTTTCTGACCCATGGATGCCCAAACATCAGTGTATACAATATCTGCGTGCTTTATTGCATCTTTAGGATTATGGGAGACTGCTATATCAGATATTTTGGCCTCTGTAGCTTTGTTTATCGTATTTTGATCTGGTGTATAATCTTCAGGACAGCAGCAGACAAAATTGATAGGAAACCTCATTGCTAAATGCAGCCATGAGTGTACTATATTATTACCATCACCCATATAAACTATTTTAGGCTTATCAATATTTCTAAGGTGCTCCCAAATAGTAAAAATATCAGTCATTATCTGACACGGATGATTATAGTCTGTGAGACCATTAATCACTGGTATCGTTGAATATTTTGCCAGCTCAAGAATATGATCATGATCAAAAAGCCGAGCCATCATGATATCATTATACCTACTAAATAATCTTGATATATCTTTAGTAGCTTCTCTCTTACCAATCCCGATATCGTTAGGTCCAAGAAAAAGTGCATGCCCGCCCATCCACTCAAAACCGGTTTCAAAGGATACTCTAGTACGTGCGGACGGCTTTGCAAATATCATAGCCAAAGATTTATTCTTAAACGGATTGTAATCTTCATTGCTATGAAATTTTTCTTTTAAATCTTTTGCAAGGTTAAGGATCTCCCGGAGTTCGGACTCATTATAGTCTGAGATATGTAAAAAGTGTTTCATTAAATATCCCCTTATAAAATATATCTACTTAGATCTTGATCAACAACAATATCTCCAAGAGCCTCCTTCACATATTTTGCTGTAATCTTTATTTTTTTCTGTCCAGACTTCGGATGCTCAAATAAAGGTTTTTCTAGCAATGTGGTCATTATAGTATGCAGCCTTCTTGCTCCAATGTTTTCGGTTTTCGTATTAACCTCTGTTGCAAGCTCAGATACCGCTTTGATAGAAGATGGTTCAAACTCCAAATGAACACCCTCTGCCTCAAGAAGTGCAACATATTGTTTAATCAGAGCTGATTTTGGGTGTGTTAAGATTTTAATAAAATCTTTGGTTTTTAGCTTATCTAGTTCAACGCGTATAGGGAAACGTCCTTGTAGCTCGGGGATCATATCTGAAGGAGTACTACTATGGAAAGCTCCTGCTGCGATAAATAAAATATGGTCAGTAGAAATGACTCCATACTTTGTGTTTACATTGCTTCCCTCTACAATGGGTAAGAGATCTCTTTGAACTCCTTCTCTGCTTACATCCGGTCCCTGGCCCCCGTTTCCATTAACCACCTTATCAATCTCATCTATAAAAATAATACCATTATTCTCTGCCCGCTCTTTAGCTATTCGGATAACCTCATCATTATCAATAAGTTTTTG